>Ga0222707_1000019_pt1 | contig 91944 bp, 94 predicted proteins | sample AntAcemetage1574_FD_179831 | JGI IMG/M metagenome (GOLD analysis project Ga0222707, IMG submission 179831) | Saline water microbial communities from Ace Lake, Antarctica - #1574 | ecosystem: Environmental > Aquatic > Non-marine Saline and Alkaline > Saline | place: Antarctica: Ace Lake...
ATGGGAATTTTGAACCTTCAGACATGTATCCGTTGATTCACGCTTGAGCCGTTCAGTCAACAATATTCCTCAACACAACATGCTGGGCAGTTACCAAAATATCTTAGATCTCAGATTTCGGCTTAAATCTGGCACCCGAGGTCAATCTTGACCGGCTCGAGAGATGCTGGGAAGCTGTGCGGCCGCCTGGTTTCAGGTGTCGGCGAAGACCTCCTTTTTATGATCAATAACTGCCCAATTCATGTGGTCTTTGATGTTTTTGAGGTTTTTTACAATCAACATGCGGAAGGCGATTTTAGGGGCTTTTTCATGAAAATATGAGTGCATGTAAGCTATTGTTATAAAACGATAATATTACAGTGCGCTGCGCCAGGGGGTAGATGCCGCTTCACCAGGGGTTAAAACCCGCTGCGCCAGGGGGTAGATGCCGCTGCACCAGGTGGATATGTAAAAGACATGTATTTAACATGTTAAATGCACGTTAAATCCATGTTAAACACACGTTAAATCCATGTAACGTGAAAGTGAAAGTTAAAGACTGGCATTATGCATGCCTAAAGAGGTGCTTTGGTTTGTCTGAACAGGTTCTGGGCGTTTCTTAGGTGGTTTTCCGCTTTGATTTTGCCGCTACCGCGTCTGGCACCGGCTGTTTGAAGTAGGCCTGATCGGGCGTTTTGCCGTCAAGCGATAAGTGAGGTCGTCGCCTGTTATAAAAGCCCCGACAGCGCCCGATGGAAGCGCGGGCTTCCGAAACGCTTGCGTAGGCGTGCAGGTAAACTTCTTCGTATTTGATCTTCCGCCGCTCGCCCTTTCTCCTCAGGCCAATGGCGGACAACGACTCGCCGCTCGAGGAAGACGTTGTCGCGCCACACCACCTCCGCCATCCATGCTGATGTTGATCTCCCGGCTCGCAAGAACCTTGATGAAGTCGGTCGAGGTGGACTGGCTGCCCTTATCCGCGTTGAATATCTCGTGCTTGCCATGCGTGGCCAACGCCTCCTCTACCGCTTCGATGCAGAAGTCGGCCTCCAGCGTCATCGACACCCACGAGGACAGTACGCGCCTGGCACACAAGTCCATAACGGCGGCCAGACAGATGAAGCACCACGCATAGGAATGTAGGTGATGTCCATCGCCTATACCTGGTTGGGCCGGGTGATCGGCAGCTTCCGCAGCAGATAGTGGTAGATCTTGTGACCCGTTGCCAGTTTTGAGGTGTTCGACTTGCTATACAATGCCTTGATCTCCATGCGCTTCATCAGCGTGGCAACGTGCAACCGGCCGACCTTGAAGCCTTCCTGCATCCATAGACCCGGCAACATCCGCCTGCCCGCGACGGGAACTCCATGTGCAACTTGTCGATCCGGTACATCAGCTTCAGATCAGCATCCTTCACCGGTCGCGGCTGGTTATAGACGCTGCCCCGGCTGATCTCCAGCACGATGGCCTGTCGAATGACGCTGAGCCTTACCGCGGGATCGATCATCTTTTTACGCTCGGCAACCTACCCGCACTGCCGAGCGCGCCGGACAAAAAAACCATTATCCAGCGCCAGCTCTCCGATCTTGGCATGCTGTGTTTTCACGTCGATCACTGGCACCAGATCAGCCTTCGGGGCTTCGCCAAAAACGCCTGTCTCACCTTCGAGAAATTGGTCACACCACTGCTTGATCTGGTTTAGATGTAAGTCAAAGTCTTTTGCCAGCTCGATCAGAGTTAGCTCGCCCTTGGTTGCCGCTAAAGCTACTTTCGCCTTGAAAGCCGGGCTGTGTCGCCGCGCGCGGTAATCTCGTCATGGTCATCTCCTCGCGTGCAGCATCATGCTGCTGTTGCGCGGAAAATCCACTTATCCCTGCTGTTCAGTTTTCCCGAGCCGCCTCTACGGATGAAGAACTGCAAAAACTGACGGCAGCCATCATCGGGCTGGCGAACAGCCTTGGTATCAACGTTTTGGCAGAAGGCGTGGAAACACAATAAGAACTGGCGCGGTTGATAAATATGGGGTGCCCTTTGGCGGAGGGCTGACTTTATGGCAAAGTGATGCCAGGATTTCCTGCTTCGCTACCCCTCACCTAATCAGTTCCGCGCAAGCGTATCCCCGAAATCGATCCGCGGCGTCAGTTGAACCAACTCGGGGCCCGGATCCTCGCCAGCGACACGCCTTGTGATAATATTAGCGGCACAGGCACCAATTTCAAAGCGGCAAGCATCCATTGTTGCCAGCCTCCGCGGCAGTCCGGCAAGCAATTCCAAACCGTTAAAGCCCGCAAGGCCGATCTGCCCCGGCACGTCAATCTTCTGATCTAGAAGATACATCAGCCCGCCAGCCCCGATCATGTCATTCGAATAATACAGAAAATCCAGATCAGGATGACGTGCCAGCATAGCCTGTGTCATTTCCCGGCCCTTGGTCAGGGCAGATCCGCCAGCGTAAAATTCGTGATCCCTAATCTCGATCCCTGATTTAGCCAGCCTGCGGGTGAACCCCTCGAACCGTTTACGCGCCCTGTGATCGAGCGGCATTTGTGTGCCCATGAAACCAATCTTGCGATAGCCAGCCGCGATGATCGCTTCAGCCATTTCTCGTCCTGCCCGCCGATGAGAAATTCCGACGCAGGCGTCAATCGCCTCTCCATCGGTATCCATGATCTCGACAACAGGGATGTCGGCCTGCGCCAACATGGCGCGGGACGGCTCGGAATGTTCCAGACCTGCGATAATGACCCCGGCTGGGCGCCAGGACAGCATTTCGAACAGGACCTTTTCTTCTTTTTCGGGCCGGTATTCTGTCACGCCAAATACTGGCTGTAGCGCCGTGCCATCCAGCGCTTCGGAAATGCCGGATAAAACTTCGGGAAAGACCATGTTTTTCAGCGACGGAATGATCACAGCAACCAAATTTACGTGGCTTGAGGCGAGCGATCCCGCGATCCGATTCGGCACATAGCCCAGACGCTTGGCCGCATCCTGCACTTTAACGCGCGTCGCGGCGCTGACATCGCCCTTGTTACGTAGCACCCGGCTGACGGTCATCTCGCTGACGCCGGATGCTTCTGAGACGTCTCGTAATGTCATCGGTCGGCGAGGTGGCTTGGTCACGGGCATTATCCTGTCACTGCGTTCGATTCAGTATTATTCCGCAGCCGACCGCTTGTCCAAGCCTGCCGCCAGCCACGTTGACCAATGCCGCGTTTCAAGGCAATGAAGTGTTGTGGTCTCGTGGCTCAATTGGATAGAGCAGCCCCCTCCTAAGGGGCAGGTTACTGGTTCGAACCCAGTCGGGATCACCATTCTTGTGTCTCAGAAGACGCAAATAAAAGCTTTCCCCTGAACTCTATCAGGCCCAGCCATTGCTCCCAGCGCAATAAACGCCTCAAGCCGAAAAGCTCAAACCATGCGGATGACGTCCTTGTCGATCGCAAGCATATAACCCTTGCGGGCGATGTTTTTCACTAGCAATTCGCTGACCATCTGGTTCCCGAGGGTATCACGCAGGCGCTTGATCCGCGTGGCACCGGCCGCTTCGTCGCACTCAGATGCGTCGCGGCCAGAGATCACGCCTTCGATTTCTGCGCCCGACAAGACCTCGTCGTCCATGCGCGCCTCGGCCAGCACGGACAGAGTTTCGATGGCGGCGGTAGTCAGCTTGAACTCAAAGTGGTTCAGATAAACTGACCCCTGATCGCGGCTAATCAGAAGTGAGTTCACCTCGATTCCCTTACGCTCGATCTGCCCCATGCGCCGGGTCAGTCCGATCAACATGACCAAGAATGCGATCGCGGCGACCAGAAGCGCCGTCGAAAAGACCAGCAGCACGAAAATCACAAAGCGATAGGACGACAGCGTGTCAGAAAACGCGGTGCCAGAGCCTGCCAGGATTTCCAGCAGTTTGATCTCCGCCCCGGTGGTCAGGTTGTCGTTTGCGACGAACAGCTGCTCGACCCGCGCGTTGAAAGCGTTGGCGTCAGGCAAATTGACGAACAACAGGACGGCGGCGGCTGCAAGGATCACGACGATGCCGATGATCCCGCCTACGACGATCCGGTTGCCGATCTCACGCGCCTCAGTAGCGGAGGAAATACTCACCAGCGGTGCCCTTTCTGCTGTCCAGACCGTTTGCATCGAACACGCCCACGATCGTCAGCAGAGCCCAGCCATCCGCAGCCAACCGCGGCGAGATGACCGCCTGTGCGTTTGGTTTGGTGCAATCCCCGGAAACCTGCGCCACACCATAGTGAAGGCGCAGCGGGTTATCTTGCTTGGCCTTATAGTCGGCAAAACAATCGGCCTGGGCGGAAGTCGCGCCCAAAAGGCCAGCAATTATTAGGGGAAGGAGCTTTTTCATCATGATGCGATCTGACGTGGATCCGGCGTGTTATGCAATATCGTTCGATTCTATCGCGCCGCCGGTCACAACGCCAGAGGATGATATCGCCTGACAAGGCACCCCATGCTCATCCTGACCCATTATCGGCGCAATCGGCGCCCACCGGAAAGGGAACCAGATGTTCAGGATGTTGATATTGGCACTTGGAGTGTCAGGCATGGCCTTGCCCGTCGCGGCAGACCAAAGCCAACACATTAAGAACTGGCGCGAGTTAATGACGGACCACGGCTATCTGCGCGATCATGGACGGAACAGATCAGGGCCACCGGCCATTGCGCCGCCCGTAGTGGTCGCGCCGCTATTCGGGAAAAGCGGTCGCCGCCGGGCCCTACCTCGTGATTGCCTGCAATCGGTCGAGACGCGGCACGGGTGGCGGCGCATCTATGACCAAGACTGCCTTGCGGACAGGCATACATATACCGGGTCGCTACCGCAGGTCTGCCGCGTGCAGTTGACGACCTGGGGTGGGGTGCGCCGCGGCTATGACGCGCAATGCCTATCCGACGCTGGCTATCGTCGCCACTGACAAGGCTCAGTGGCGGGCGGGACTTTCCCCTGCCCCGCCGCTGCGGCATCATGGCACCATGACACGCATATTTCCTGACCTGCATTACGAAGACACAGCCCGCGCCGCCGGCTACGCCCATATCGCGGGCGTAGACGAGGTAGGCCGCGGCCCGCTGGCCGGGCCGGTTATGGCCTGCGCCGTGATTCTGGACGTCACGCAGATCCCACCTGGCCTGGGCGACAGCAAATCTATCAGTCCCAAGCGGCGCGATGTGCTGTTCGACTTGATACGGAAAGTGGCAATTGTTGGATATGGCAGCGCATCGGTCGAAGAAATCGAGCTGATGAACATTCTGGCCGCAAGTCATTTGGCGATGACCCGCGCGCTGGCAGATTTGGCGCAACCTGCCGATTTTGCACTGATTGATGGCAACCGCATGCCCCGCGACATGCACTGCCCCGGCCAGACCATCGTAAAGGGTGATGCCAAATCTTTGTCGATCGCCGCGGCCTCAATTGTGGCCAAAGTATGGCGGGACCGGCTAATGGTGGGATTGGCGCAACAGCATCCGGGTTATGGCTGGGACAGAAACGCCGGGTATCCGACCGCCGAACACCTAAAGGGGCTGAAATGTCACGGTGTATCACTACATCATCGCAGGACATTTGCCCCGGTACACAAGATGTTGTGGCAAGATAAAATTCCTAACGCCTGAAGCAATTTATCGATTGCTTCGGAAACCCTCAAAAGGTCATCCTGTCCTCAATCAACGAGTGGAAAAATCCACCGGGATAGAGGCAGAGCATGACAATAAAAACAAAGGCCCAAAAGGGCCTACCATTACCGCTTAACCAAATTTTGGATGGCGATTGCATTGAACGTATGAACAGTCTGCCGGAGGCATCGGTCGATCTGATCTTTGCAGACCCGCCCTATAATCTGCAGCTGCGCGGTGATCTTCACCGCCCGGACAATTCCAAAGTCGACGCCGTCGACGACCATTGGGACCAGTTCGACAGCTTTGCAGCTTATGATCGGTTCACCCACAACTGGCTGAAAGCGGCCCGCCGCCTGCTGAAGCCGAATGGCGCAATCTGGGTGATCGGCAGCTATCACAACGTGTTCCGTATGGGCGCAGAGCTGCAGAACCAAGGCTTCTGGATCCTGAACGACGTCGTGTGGCGCAAATCCAACCCGATGCCGAACTTTCGCGGCAAGCGGCTGACCAACGCCCACGAAACTCTGATCTGGGCCGGCAAGTCGGAAACCAGCAAATACACCTTCAACTATGAGGCGCTGAAGGCGCTTAACGAAGGCATCCAGATGCGCAGCGACTGGATGCTGCCGATCTGCACCGGCCACGAGCGGCTGAAAGACGAAAACGGCGATAAGGCCCACCCGACGCAAAAGCCGGAAAGCCTGCTGCACCGCGTCCTGCTGGGCACCACGAACCCCGGCGACGTGATCCTTGACCCGTTCTTTGGCACGGGCACCACTGGTGCCGTCGCCAAGATGCTGGGCCGTGATTTCATCGGCATTGAGCGTGAAGAAGCCTATCGCAAGGTTGCGACCAAGCGCATCAGCAAGGTTCGCAAGTTCGACAACGAGGCGCTGCAGGTAAGCACTTCCAAGCGGGCCGAGCCGCGCGTCGCCTTTGGCGTGCTGGTCGAACGCGGCATGCTGCGCCCCGGCGAAGAGCTTTGGTCGATGAATGGTCGTCACAAGGTCAAGGTCCGTGCTGACGGCACCTTGGTTGGTGAAGACGTGAAGGGCTCGATCCATCAGGTCGGTGCCCATCTGGAAGGCGCTCCCAGCTGCAACGGCTGGACCTATTGGCAATTCAAGCGCGAAGGGCAACGTGTGCCCATCGATCTTCTGCGCCAGCAGATCCGCGCCGAAATGGCAAAACACGCATAGATTTCAACAGTTACCGCCAGTGCCTTTGACGTGATAGCCCCACATGGGCTTTCACGCAGGCACTAACTTTGCCCCGTCTCTTCGCAAGAAGGACGGGGTTTTTTTTCGTTCCCTTAGCTCACGTACGTCGTGATACAGATCAAAGTCCGCGCCCGGCGGCCCGCATAGGCTTTCGGCATATCCGACCCAAAGACTGGAGCATGTCGATGACCGCCCCCGCAGCACAGTGTGATCCAATGCCGCAGGTCATGCGCCTTGGCTTTTCGGACCTTTCCGATTGCCTCCGGGCCGGGTGGGCCGATTACCGTGCGGCCCCATTGTTCGGACTATTCTTCAGCGCGATTTACGTCGTGACCGGTAATATTCTTTTCCAGATGGGCGCAGGATTTTTCACATGGACGTTGATTCTGTCACTGGGGTTTCCACTGATCGCACCAATTCTTGCGGTCGGCCTTTATGAGGTCAGCCGCCGATTGGAACGCCACCAAGTGCCGCGCTTCTCACAAGTGCTGCCGATCATTTGGCAGGAACGCACCCGCCAGATACCGTGGGCAGGTGCGATCATTGTGACGTTTTTCCTTTTCTGGACGTTTCTTGCGCATATGCTGTTTGCCTTATTCATGGGGCCATCAGTGCTGCTGGGGCCGCCGGACGACTTGCAAAGCTATCTGAACGCAACCGGGCTTGCGATGATTGCCGTGGAACTGGTGGTGGGCGGTATTGCCGCGTTTTTACTGTTCAGCCTGACGGCGATCAGCCTGCCCCTGCTGCTTGATCGAGAGTTGGATTTTGTCACGGCAATGCTGCTCAGCCTAAAAGTCACCCGCGAAAATCTACTTGTGATGTGGGTTTGGGGAACAATCATCGCGGTGCTGTCCCTTCTAGCGTTGGTGCCATGATTGCTGGGCCTGCTTGCGGTGTTGCCGGTGCTAGGCCATGCTAGCTGGCACTTGTATCGGCGTGCATTGTCCTGACGAAAGCCTTTCGAAGGCACCGGCGCAGGCTAATGTCACGCAACACGCCAAAGGAACATCCATGACAACCGCCACCCAGATCGTTCTAGCCAGCCGCCCGCAAGGGCAGCCAACGCTTGCGAATTTCCGCGAGGAAACCGCGACCCTGCCCGCGATCAAGGACGGAGAGTTCCTTGTCCGCGTCATCTGGCTGTCGCTGGACCCCTATATGCGTGGCCGCATGGACGACGCCAAGTCTTATGCCAAAGCGGTAGAGATCGGCGGCGTCATGGAAGGCGGCACCGTGGCCGAGGTCATGGAAAGCAAAAACGCCGATTTCCCGGTCAGCAAGATCGTCGCGGGATCATTCGGCTGGACCAGCCATGCCATCAGCAATGGTCACGGCGTGCGTATCATCGATCCTGACATCGCACCCATTTCAACCGCGCAGGGCGTTTTGGGCATGCCGGGAATCACTGCCTGGGTCGGCCTGAATGACATCGGCCGCGCCAAGAACGGCGAAACCATCGTCGTGTCTGCCGCGACGGGTGCCGTCGGCGGAATGGTCGGACAGTTGGCCAAAGCCAAAAACATGCGCGTCATCGGCGTCGCAGGCGGCGCTGACAAATGCGACTATGCCGTCAAGGAACTGGGCTATGACATCTGCCTTGACCACCGTGCCCTCGATGCCAAGGCCCTCACGCAAGCTATCAAGGACGCCGCCCCGGACGGTGTGGACGTCTATTTTGAAAGCGTTGGCGGCAAGACTCTGGAAGCAGTGCTGTCCAGCATGAACACCTTTGGCCGCATTGCAGTCTGCGGCATGATTTCGTGGTACTCGGGTCAAGGCATCTCAGACGCACAGCCCCTGCCCGCCGTCTGGCGCAACATCCTGACCCGCCGCTTACTTGTTGAAGGGTTCATCATCTTCGACCACTTCCAAAAGTTTCCAGACTTCATGGCACAGGTCGGCCCAATGGTCGGCGACGGACGCATCACGTTCAAAGAGGACATTGCCGACGGCTTGGAAAACGCCCCGCAGGCGTTTTTGGACATGCTGGGCGGTGGCAACTTTGGCAAGCAAATGGTCCGCGTCGGCGCAGATTCGGCCTAAGGCCTAGCGCGGCCACGGATTGGTTGCAGCCTTATAGGCGGACCAATCCGTGATCTGCGGATAATGCTGGCGGCGCCATGCACGGACCTGCGGGTTCATCATGCGCCGCCACACCGGCGGCACCATCGCCACGAGGCCCATCACCGAATAGCCATAGGGCAACTGCGGCGCATCTTTCGTGTCATAGGTCTGCAGCAGCGGGAACCGGCGGTCCGGTTTATAGTGGTGGTCCGAATGGCGCTGCAGGTTGATCAGCAACCAGTTCGACGCCTTTTGCGCCGAGTTCCATGAATGGTGCGGCTTGACGTATTCATACTTGCCGTCGCCAAGATGTTCACGCGTCAGCCCATAATGTTCGATGTAATTGACAAGCTCCAGATGCCAAGCCGCGATGAACGCCTGCAAGACAAACAGCACTAGCCCCAGCCAACCGCCAATGATCAGCGACAAAGCTAGAAACCCGGCCTGCAACGCCCAATAGCGCCAAAATGGATTTGAAAGGTCCGTCCAAGGCAGATCCTTGCGCGCAAGCATCGCCTTTTCCGCTTTGAAGGCAGAAGCATAGCACTGCCAAAGCACACGCGGGAAATAGCGAAAGAATCCTTCGTTATATCGGGCCGTAACGGGGTCGCGCGGGGTAGCGACATAGCGGTGATGCACCAGCAAATGCTCTGACCGGAAATGCGAATAAAGCACCATCGCCAGCAGGATATCGGCCATCGTGCGCTCTATCTTGGGCTTCTGGTGCATCAGCTCGTGACTGTAGTTAATGCCGATAGTGCCCGTGATGATGCCCATGCCGAAAAACAGACCGACCAGCTCCCACCCGCCTAGATGATCGGCGCGGGTCGCATAAAACATAACACCGAACAGCGTTACCGCCTGCAGCGGGGCCCATATGATCGTAATCAGGCGATACCACCACAGCTGATCATCGGGCGTTGATGCATCGGCATTCGCTTCGTTCAGGCCCGCAAATATATCAATGATCCCGAACAGATACCATGTGCATAGCGGCAGTAGAAAAACAGCCCAACCGCCCCAGATCGCACTGACCCAAGCGATCGGTATCAACAGCAGCGACAGCCAGAACGGCAGAGCAGCTGACAGGCGCGAAATCGGTGGCGTTGCGGCATCTGCGGTCATGAAATCCTCTTTCACGGGCTTTTACCCCAAGGGTGCGGCAATTTATCAGTCTAGTGGTAAAGAATCTGCGACCAGATCAAAGACCTTTCGCATCACAGTCGGCAGTGCCGTTGGGGAAAAAGTGGTGTGCGGCATGAAATGCCCCCGCGCAGGTTGCGAGTCGTCCGGCACCCGCGCCCACATAATCTCTAACTCCAGATGAAAATGGGTGAAGGTATGACGCGCGGTGGCGTCCAACCGTTGCCAATCCGCATCCAAGGGCGGTGCAGGCTGCGGATCGCCGGACCAATCCGACCCGGCAAAGCCCAGCATACCGCCAAGTAACCCGTTGGGATCACGGGTTTCCAGCAGCCAAGCCCCATCCGCGCGACGCACAACATAAGCGATACCGCGCCGCAACGGCACAGGCTTTTTCGGAGTCTTCTTCGGCAGCATCGGGGCAGTCCCAGCGATGCGACCAATGCACTCATCGCGCCATGGGCAAATCCCACAGGCGGGCGATTTGGGCGTGCAGATCGTCGCCCCCAGATCCATCACTGCTTGGGCGTAATCGCCGGGGCGTTCCAGCGGAGTCAAATCCTTTGCTAGCTCCATCAGCTCTGTTTTTGCGGCAGGTAGCGGCGTGTGCACGTCGTAAAGTCGAGCCATGACCCGCTCCACGTTGCCATCCAGCACGGCTTTGGGCTGATCAAACGCAATCGCGGCCACAGCGGCGGCCGTATAGGGCCCAATGCCGGGCAGGGTTAACAGCATATCGTGATCGGACGGGAAGACCCCGCCATGATCGGTCACGACAACCCGGGCACATTTCAGCAGATTGCGGGCGCGGGCATAATAGCCAAGACCGGCCCAGGCGGCCATAACATCGGCATCCTGCGCCGCGGCAAGATCGGCGACTGTTGGCCACAACCCCATGAACTTGCGCCAGTAGTCGCGCACGGCCGCGACGGTGGTTTGCTGCAACATCACCTCTGACAGCCAGATGCCGTAAGGGTCAGGCAGCACGCCTGCCTTGCGATCGTTGGGCGGAACGCGCCACGGCATCGACCGGGCATGGACGTCATACCAGTCCAACAGTTGAAATGATCGGTCACGCATTGTTCATGCCCCCTCGCGCTGACTTGGCGTGCGCGGTGACATAGACTAAACTGCGAGAATGAAACAGCCTCACCGCACGTCTTCCACCCGCGGATTTTCCCGCGCCGTCACGCTGATGCAGTCGCGCATCCGCGCGGGCAGCGAAGGGCGTGGCTTTGCGGAAACGCGCCTGCTGACCCATTGGGCCGAATTCGTGGGCGAACAGGTGGCCAGCGTGGCCACACCTGTAAACGTTAGCTATGGCCGCGGCGCGCTGGGGGCGACCCTGACCGTGCTGACGACCGGGGCGAATGCGCCGATGCTGGAAATGCAAAAAGTACAGATCCTCGAAAAAGTAAACGCCTGCTACGGCTACCGCGCCATCGCGCGGGTACGCATCACACAGACCGCCCCCACAGGCTTTGCCGAAGGGCGCGTCGCCTTTGCGCCCGCCCCCAAGGTTCCTGCCGCACCCGACCCCGTCCTGCAGGACCGCGCCCGCGCGGTTGCAAAGGGCGTAGCAAATGACGACCTAAGGACAGCACTGGAGGCATTAGCCACCAACGTCCTGTCAAAACCGAAAAACCGAACTTGAGGTAGACCCATGAAACGCAGAACCCTGTTGGCCACCGGCGGCGCAGCCGTCCTTGTTGGCGGTGCCTTCGCCCTAAACCTGAGCCACCCGCAAAACAGCCTGCTGGTTGGCATGGCAAATGCGCAGGCCGACGGTGCCGCTGCCGATCCGACCGCCATCGCTGACATGGTTCTCGGCTCTGCCGATGCAACAGTAAAAATCACCGAATACGCCAGCTTTACTTGCCCGCATTGCGCTGATTTCCACGCGACGGCCTGGCCCAAGCTGAAGGCCGACTACGTTGACACCGGCAAGGTGCAGTTCACCTACCGCGAGGTCTACTTCGACCGCTTTGGTCTTTGGGCATCCATGATGGCCCGTTGCGGGGGCGAGATGCGCTTTTTTGGGATTGCCGAAATGATCTATGACAAGCAGCGCGACTGGACCGCCAGCGGCGATCCAGCGACCATCGCACAGGATTTGCGCAAACTTGGCAAAACTGCCGGTCTGACCGACGAGATGCTGGACGCCTGCATGAACGATGCAGAGACAGCGCAAAACTTAGTGGCTTGGTTCGAGGCGAACGCGAAGGCTGACGACATCAGCTCTACCCCGTCGTTCATCATCAACGGCACCAAATATTCCAACATGTCCTACGCGGATATGTCCAAGATCATCGACGACGCGATCGCCGGTTGATGCGGCCGCTGGACGGCCTGCGCGTCATCGAATTGGCGCGTATTCTGGCTGGCCCTTGGGCAGGTCAGACCTTGGCCGACTTGGGGGCAGAGGTGATCAAGATCGAATCCCCCGACGGCGACGATACGCGCCGCTGGGGGCCGCCTTGGGTTGATCATGACGGCGAACGCTCTGCCGCCTACTTTCACAGCACAAACCGGGGCAAGACCTCGCTTACCGTAGATTTTCGCACGCCCGAAGGGCAGGCGCAGGTCAAAGCCTTGATTTCTAAAGCCGATATCGTGATTGAGAATTTCAAGGTCGGCGGATTGGCGAAATACGGTCTGGATTATGCAAGCCTTGCGACCCTAAACCCGCGCCTGATCTATTGCTCGATCACCGGTTTTGGGCAGGACGGCCCTTATGCGCATCGCCCCGGCTATGACTACATCATTCAAGGTATGTCGGGCCTGATGTCAGTCACCGGCGAGGCGGACGGCCAGCCGCAGCGCGCCGGCGTGGCAGTGGTCGATTTGTTTACTGGAATGTATGCCAGCACCGCAATTCTGGCAGCGGTTCACCAGCGCCACACCACAGGCAAAGGTCAGCAGATCGACCTTGCCCTATATGATGTGGCCGTGGCAGTGATGGCGAATCAGGCGATGAACTATTTAACGACCGGCACGCCCCCGGCGCGGACGGGAAACACCCATCCGAATTTGATGCCTTATCAGGTGTTTGACTGCGATGATGGCCATGTCATCATTGCGACAGGTAATGATGCGCAATATCGGCGGCTATGCGATTTGCTGAATATGCCGGATTTGGCGCAAGACCCCGGCTTTGCAACGAACGCGGACCGGTTGGCCCACCGTGACCGTCTGGCCGCCATGCTGAACGACGCAACACGGCAACATGGACGAGACGCGCTTTTGGCCCTGTGCGAGGCGCACGGTGTTCCCGCCGGCCCGATCAAGGATATGGAAGAAGTCTTTGTCGATCCGCAGATCGTGCACCGCCAAATGCAGGTTGATCTGGACGGAGTGCCGGGGATGCGGACACCAATCCGCATGTCAGGCGGCGATACCAGCCCGCGCGGACCGGCACCTAGGATGCAGAGCGAAATCTCTGACTGATCTGAAATGTCGATCGGGGGCCAGCCTCCGTCCCTGCGGGACTCCCCCGAAGTATTTCTGAAGAGAAGAAGGTCAGAGGCCGAGGGTTGAGAAGGCTGTTTCAAGAGGGCGGGTGTCGTCAAGTTTAAGGCGGACGGGCAGTGTCAGCACTTTGGCGCGAAAGCTATCTGGCAGGCGCACGGCGTCCTTTTCGGTCGTAACTAGTTGCGCGCTACGCGCTTTTGCTTCCAGTTCCAGCCTTGTCATAAGCGCCTCCGTCAGGGGCTGGTGATCTTCCAGCGGTTCCGCGCGGATCACATCAGCCCCCATGGCGCGCAGCGTGGCAAAGAACTTCTCGGGGTGGCCGATTCCGGCAAAGGCGAGCAGACGCAGGCTTTGCCAAGGCATACCGGTCACGAGCGGCACCAACTCTCCGGTCAGGTCGGGGCTGTGCGGGCCGGCTGCAAATTGCGCCCGCGCCGCAGGAGTGCCTATGGACAGGAGCAGATCGGCGCGGGCCAGACCGGTCGCGACGGGTTCGCGCAACGGGCCAGCGGGCAGGACCCGGCCATTGCCAAAGCCGCGTTGCGCGTCGACCACGACGATCGACAGATCCTTTTTAACGGAAGGGTTTTGAAAACCATCATCAAGCAAGATGACCGTCGCGCCCGCCGCCTCTGCCGCCTCGACGCCGGCGGCACGGTCCCGTGCGACCCACGTCGGTGCGAAGGACGACAGCAACAGCGGCTCGTCCCCAGTTTGTTCGGCATTGTGGCGGCGTTCATCGACGCGTTCCGGCCCCGTCAGCGTGCCGCCAAAGCCGCGGGTCACGATATGCGGGCGCTGCCCACGGTCGGTCAGGATTTGGGCAAGAGCCATGGCGGTGGGCGTCTTGCCAGTGCCGCCGACGTTGATGTTGCCAATGCAGATCACCGGAACCCCGGCATCATAACCTGGTTGCCGTAGCCGCCGCGCGGTGGCGGCACCATAGACCCAGCCCAGCGGCGTCAGCAACCGCGCACGCAAGTCCGGCGCATCAGGGGGTGTAAACCAGAAACCAGGCGCGCCCATCTACAAACCCGCCTCGTCCAGTCGGTTGCGGATCAGGGTGACAATACGGTCCGTCGCCTCTGCCCCACGAGAGGTAACATCCCAGCCCGCCATCGCCATCGCCGCGACCCGGTCGGCCGACAGCAGCGCCTCGACCGCACGGCCAAGGCCTGCCTCACCGTCGACCTGCAAGGTTGCTCCCGCTCGCCCCAATCGGTCGTAGCGGGCCGTATAAGGGGCGGTGCGTGGCCCATGGATCAGGACAGAACCCAGCGCCGCCGCCTCAAAAGGGTCCTGCGCCGCGCGCTGTGTTAGGGTGCCACCGGCAAATGTCACTGTAGCAAGGCGCATCCAAAGGCCCAGCTCTGCCGGGGTGTCTACGACATGCACCTGCACCGCCTCTTCCGGGTCGCTGGTCAAGGATCGCAGGCTGGCGGGCAGGCCCTCCGCCTCGAACTGGTTAACCAACTCTGGCCCGTCTTCAGCGCGGGCGGACACTGCGACCAGTAACAATCGGTGCGAGCGGCGCGCGGCATGACGTTGAGCGGCGGCAAGGACGGTAACATCCGCGGCTTCGGTCTGAGTGGCGAGCCAGACGGGGCGGTAGCGCAAAGCTTCTGCCAGATCGCGGCGGTCCGATTCGATATAGGGCAGCACGGCGGGTGGGTCCTCTAACAAGCCTACCGCATAGGTCCGGTCCGGTGGTGATCCCGCAGCGACGAAAGCATCGGCGCAAGACTGGTCCCGGGTATAGACCGCGTTCAACTGCGACAAGATCGTCCGGCCGCGTGACGGGAACCAGCGGCTGACGATCCCGTCCAACGCGGTTTCATTCAAATCGATCACGACGACAGGCACGTCCATGTCCCACGCTTCTGCCAAAGCGGCAGTGTCAAGCGGACCGCCGATCCAAAGCAGCAGCATCGGGTCCAATTTTTCCAAATGGGCCCGGATGGCACGGCGGCCTTCCGGCTGGATCTGGGTAGTCACGGCAAAAGCAACATCTTCGCCAGTGGAACGCAAGCGTGCATCAAGGGCTGCGATCACAGCCGCGTCGGCAGAGGTGGCGCAACGCGCCCAGACGACGGCCTTCACCCCCTCGGCCCTGAATTACAGGCCGAGTTCTTCAGTCGGCGAAGCTGCGATTTCTTCGTCCCGCAGCCGGTGGATATGCGCGATGAAATAACGCGTATGCGCATCATCGACGGTACGCTGCGCATTGGCCTTCCAGGCGTTGTAGGCGGAGGCATAGTCGGGGAACATGCCGACCATGTGGATATTCTTGACGTCCTTGAAGGCATTCTTGGTCGGGTCGATCAGTTCGCCGCCAAAGACAAGATGCAGGCGCTGGGTCATGAGGGGAGTCCTTTGATCACAGAGGTTTTGCCGAGCAACTTACGCAGGGCGCGGCGGTGTTACAACAGGGGGCCAGGCGGTCCGGTGCCCTTGTCGCCAGTGCCGTGTATAAAATGCCGTGTTAAAAAGCAGTTCAGATCAGCGCCGCGCGCAGGGCCGCATGAACCGCGCCCGCTGCAAGCACGCCATCGACCTGCGGATGGGGATTATTGAACAGCAGCGGTGCGCCGCGCCGGTCGGTGGCGGTGCCCGACGCCTCTGACACGATCAAACTGCCGGCGGCGATGTCCCATTCCCATGACTGGCGCAGCGTCAGCATCGCATCGAACCGCCCCTGTGCCACAAGGCATAAACGATAGGCTAGCGACGATCGGAACCCCTTGGAAAAGGGCGGCACTGCACCGCCCTGCCAGAAGTGGGGTGCGAGGTTTGGCTTGGTCGTCAACACGTTTGCTGCCGCAAGATCGGCGACTTGCGTCACGCGCAGCGGCTCGCCGTTCAGGGTGGCCCCGCCGCCCAGCGTCGCAGCAAAGGTCAGCCCTCGCGCTGGCAGCGTCACAACGCCAGCAATGACGCGCCGATCCTCGACCACCGCAAGGGCGTGTGCCCAGTCGCGGCTGTGGTTGATAAAGGCGCGAGTACCATCGATGGGATCGATGATGAACTGCCGATGCGTGGTCAGTCGGGCGGTGTCGTCAGGCGTTTCCTCTGACAGCCAGCCATAGTCACGGCGGGCACCACGCAACCGGTCTGTCAGCATATCGTTTACGGCTAGATCCGCTTCTGTCACCGGACCCTGATCGCCGTCCTTGTCCCAGACCTGAGGGTCGGACTTGAAATAGCGCAGAGCGATGTCCCCCGCAGCAGCGGCAGCGTCCAGCAGAAGGGGCAGATCAGTCGCCGGCAAGTGTCAGCCCCGATACCAGAAGCGACGGCACAACGCGGCTTAGATGCGGGCGTGCATCATTGGCGGCGATCATTGTGCGCCACATTTCGCGCAGATTGCCTGCAATCGTGAATTCATTGACGGGATGAGTGATTTCGCCGTTCTGCACCCAAAAGCCCGCAGCCCCACGCGAATAATCGCCCGTGTTGGGATTGATCGTCGATCCAATCATCGACGTGACAAGCAGCCCGGTCCCCATCTGCGCGATTAGGTCGTCGCGGCTGGCGGTGCCCTGCGTCAATGCAAGATTGGTTACGCCCGGCGATGGCGGCGCTGAGGTACCGCGACCTGCGTTGGCCGTCGATGGCAGCCCCAGCTTGCGCCCTGTCGCCAGATCTAGCGTCCAGCCGGTCAGCATGCCGTTGTCGATCAAGGCACGACGCACGGTTGGCAGGCCTTCAGCGTCAAAGATCTTGGACGCAAAGGCACGCGGGCGGTGGGGGTCTTCGATCAGGCTCATGCCATCGGGCAATATCTGTTCGCCCAGCGCATCACGCAGGAACGACGCGCCGCGCGCGATAGCGCTGCCGTTGATCGCCTGCACCAGATGGCCGATCAGGGAAGACGCGACCCGTTCGTCGAACAGCACAGGATAAGAGCCGGTCTTGGGCCTGCGCGATCCGGCGCGTTCGACCGCGCGGGCTGCAGCGGTGCGGCCGATATGCTCCGGCGCGCGCATGTCGGACTGAAAGATGCGGGTGTCGTAATCATAGTCACGCTCCATCCCGGTACCGGTGCCGCTGATCGCGACGCAGGACAACCCGATGTCGGACCGCGCATAGCCGCCAGAAAAGCCGTTTGTCGCTGCCATATGTATCTGACGGCGCGAATACCCGGAGCTTGTTTCAGAGACCTGAGAGATGCCAGCATTCTCCTGCGCAGCGGACTCTGCCCGCAAAGCGTAGTCCTGAAGCGTTTGCGGATCCGGTTCCGGCGATCCGTCACACAGTTCCAGATAGGCGCTGTCAGTCTGGGTGCTTAGCTGATCGGGATCAGCTAGCCCAACGGTTGGGTCCTCTGGCGCTTCTTTCGCCATGGCAACGGCGCGTTCTGCCATCGCAGCAATGGCAGCTGGCCGGCTGTCAGAGGTTGAAACGCAGGCTTGGCGCTGCCCCAGCAGAACGCGCAGTCCGATATCAACACCTTCAGACCGCTCTGCCTTTTCCAGCGCGCCTTGCCGCACATCGATGGCGATGGACGTGCCCTGCACCGCAATGGCGTCGGCATCATCGGCTCCGGCCCGACGGGCGGCGTCAAGGATCTGTTGGGTCAGCGCGGCAAGATCGGTCATGGGGACGGTTTCCTTTGTGTCGCCCAATCAGGTAGTCCGCGCAGGCCCGCACCGCAAGGTGACCGGCTGCGCGGAGCTGTCAGCGAATGCGCTGACCGTTGGCCAGAACCTGACCGTCCTTCACCTCGATCACGGATTGCAGGGCGTCTTCGCCAACGGGTTTGGCAAACATCCCCAGCATCATGCGCGGCATCATCGCCTGATCCGCAGGGATCAGCCCCATGGCGATCAAGTTATCGATCAGTGCATTGGCACCGGTCACGTTGATGGTGACCATACCATCGGGTCGCGGCATCCCCGGAAAGGTCGTTGTGTCAGCGTTATCAAAGGTGAATTCGCCGCTTCCGTCCACATTCAGTCCGACCGCGTCGATGGTCAGGGCATTCAGCGAAAGGTTTTCGATTTTGCCCGGAAAGCCGGGCTTCATGGCCAGCGCCTGTGCCTGTTCGGCGTCCATCAGTGCGACGTCCAGTTGCGCTGCGCCACTGATATCCACCTTAATTGTGGCGGGATCGCGCGGCAGGGTCGCCATTGGATCAACCATCGCCCAGATTTCTTCGTTTACCGTGAGACCGGACAAATCCAGCGCCAGCTTGAACGGAACCGGCGCATCTGTCGGGACCAACGGGGACGTCAGGGCAAAGCCATAGGACGTAGCCGAAAAACGGAATGGGAACGGCATTTCACTGCTGGTCAGATCGGCGGACACGTCGCTTGCCGTGATTTCATAACCCAGACCATTGGGGCCAACGCTATAGGACATCGTGCCCGGTCCATTGGCCGCCGTTCCATTAAGAGTCGTCGTGCCATTCACAGCGATGATGTAGGCCGAAGGCCCGCTAGTGTAGCTGCCCTTGGCGACATAGTCGCCACCGAACATCGCGGCTGGATCGGAATAGTCCAAATCCATCGGCGCGCTGCTAGTCCCAGCGCTGGCGATGCCGTCAATCTTGCCGGAAATCAGAACAGAGGTGTCATCCGGGGACGTGATATCGACCAGTAGATCGACAGTGCTTGCGGTCAAATCATAGCTGCTTTCGCGCAAATCGCCCGTCACCATGGTCGAGGTGCCTGCGACAGCGTTCAGCGTGACCTGCATGTCACCATCAATTGGACCATCCGTCCCAGTCAGTTTGTCGACGGACAGGACATATTGGTCCGCCGAGATATCATAGCGCAGCGCGTTAGGCGTACCGCTGGCGGTAATCACCGTGCCGGTCTGCTTGACACTCATCGCCACTTTGACGTCAGTGTCGGTTGTGAATTCCAGCGGAACAGTGTCGGATAGAGTGATATCGACCGTGCCATCGCCCGCCCCAGTAAAGACGATCTGCGGGATCGACATGCTGACCGTATCGCTATCAACATCATTGTTCAGCGTGAAATCGGTGACAGTCACGGTATCGCCCGATGTATCCACCGCACCGGTCGTGATCTGCGCGGACGCGGCGAATTCGGTCATGCTGGCCTGCCATGCGTCCCAGACCTGCTGGGCAGTAACGTCGGCGCGTGCCGCAGGGGCAAGCATCAGCGCCGTCAGGCAAGCGCTTGCACGAAATGCTGTTGATGTCATCATGGGACTGATCCTTGTGCGACGTGAACATCGGGGGTGGCACTCTTGCCGTTCCGGTCCAAGTGGGGAATTCTAACGCAACGCTAATGCGTCCCGCAGGGGACCGAAAGGGAGTGCGATGAAAAACTTTGATCTGACAGGCAAGACGGTCCTGATCACTGGGGCAAGCCGCGGCATCGGGGCTGCCGCCGCACAGGCCTTTGCCGCCGCCGGCGCCAATGTCGCCTTGGTCGCGCGATCCCGCGAACTAATCACAGAACTGGCCGGGCAGATCGGCAAGCAGGCATTGGCGATCCCCTGCGACGTGTCCCGCTATTGGGAAGCCGAACAAGCCGTCAACGCCGCCATCCAGACATTTGGTAAGATCGACGTTGTCATCAATAACGCTGGCGTCATCGACCCGATCGGCGCGCTTAGTCAAGCTGATCCAGAGGCGTGGGGCAAGGCGATCGACATAAACCTGAAGGGCGTCATGCACGGCATGCGCGCAGCAATGGGCCCGATGATCGCGCAAGGTTCCGGGACGATCATCACCGTGTCTTCTGGAGCAGCGCATAATCCGCTAGAAGGCTGGTCCGCATACTGCGCCAGCAAGGCAGGTGCCTATATGCTGACTCAGGTTGCCGACCGCGAAAACCGGGGCAAGGGGCTGCGCATCCTTGGGCTGTCGCCCGGCACCGTCGCCACCGACATGCAAAAAGAGATCAAGAAATCCGGCGTCGGCCCTATCGCACAACTGGACTGGTCCGCGCACATCCCGCCAGAATGGGCGGCACAGGCGCTGGTCTGGATGTGCACCCCCGAGGCTGATCCATGGCTGGGCACGGACGTGTCCCTGCGCGACGAAGACATCCGCAAAAAGGTCGGCGTGGCATGATCCATAGCATCCGGGACGGCGATCTAGCGATCATCACGCTGGATCGCCCCAACAAGGCCAACGCGCTGACCGCCGCCATGCTGCGAGACCTGATCGCCGCTGTGCGGGGCGCGGGATCGGCCAAAGCGATGATCCTGATCGGAACCGGACGCGTTTTCAGCGCCGGTGCCGACCTAGACGCCGTGGCAGAGCTGAAAACCTCGCCCCTGTGGGAGGAACTGTCAGCGGCCATTGCCGCCCTGCCCGGCCTGACCATCGCGGCCTTGAACGGCACGCTGGCGGGCGGGGCCTGCGGCATGGCTTTGGCCTGCGACCTGCGCGTCGCTACTCCCGGTGCAAACGTATTCTATCCCGTCATGAAACTGGGGGTGCTGCCGCAACCCAGTGATCCTGCTCGCCTGATCGCAATCGCCGGGCTGTCGCGCGCCAAGCTGATCCTTCTGGCAGGCACCAAAATGACAGCGCAGGACGCATTGGCCTGCGGATTGATCGACCTGATCGCAGACGATCCGTTGGCAGCCGCTACCTCTTTGTGCGGTGATGCACTGGCAGCCGATCTGGGCCATATCAGCGCGATCAAAGCGATGCTGCGGTGACGGCCAAAGAGCCCAAGACCGCAATAGTTGTTGGGGCCGGACCTGCCGGGCTGATGGCGGCTGACGTTCTGTCCGCCGCAGGTGTTGCCGTGACGATCATGGACAGGATGCCGTCCGCCGGACGCAAGTTTCTGATGGCCGGAAAATCGGGTTTAAATCTGACCAAGATAGAAGACCCCGCTCAATTTGATGCGGCATTCGGGGAAGCACCCCCAGCGCTGCGCGATGCTCTTGCGCAATTCGGCCCTGCGCAAGTCGTGGCTTGGGCACAGGATCTGGGGCAGCCCGTGTTCACCGGCTCTACCGGCCGGGTCTTTCCCACAGCGATGAAGGCGTCACCCTTGCTTCGGGCATGGATGGACCGGCTAACGCGGCAAGGCGTCACCCTTTTGAAGCGCTGGACATGGGCGGGGTGGGACGGCGACGCGCTGCGCTTTAACACGCCTGACGGGCAGGTTTCACGAAGCGCCGACATCACGATCTTGGCTTGTGGCGGGGCCAGCTGGCGCAGACTTGGATCGGACGGGCAATGGGCCAATAATCTGGACAGCGTCGCCCCTTTCAAACCCGCAAACTGCGGCTTCCAAGTAAACTGGTCGAACCACATGGCCCCCTACTTTGGCCAACCTGTCAAGGCCACGACCCTTCACGCCGGAAAGACCACATCGCGCGGCGAGTGGGTCATCACCCAAAGCGGGATAGAGGGCGGCGGCATCTATGCCATATCCGCAGCCGCACGCGACGGCGCGCCTCTGTCTGTAGACCTGATGCCCGATCATGAACTATCAGCGCTGGACCAAAGGCTAGAGGCTGCTCGCCATAAATCGAGCCTGGGCAAGATCCTGAAATCAACCTTGCGGCTGCCGCAAGCAAAGATCGCGCTGTTTAATGAAATGTCGCGCCGCGCCGGAACTGGACGCAGCACCGCGTCGCTGCTTAAAGCTTTGCCCTTGCTGCACTCTGGTCCCACCCCACTAGATCAAGCCATTTCAACCGCTGGGGGACTTGAGTTTACGCAAATGGATGGCCTGATGCTGCGCAGCAATCCCGGCACCTATGCCGCCGGAGAGATGCTGGACTGGGAAGCGCCAACGGGCGGCTATCTAATCACCGCCTGCCTTGCGACTGGACGCGCCGCTGCGCTGGCTGCGCTAGGCCGGGCACCCGCCTGACCATAACTTCTTTGATTCGCCCGCGATAAGAACGACTTGCACCGCATTTCTCTTGCAAAAACAGGCATGGCCACCTTGCGGCATTGGTGTCCGGGCAATCAAGTCGGGGATAGAATCTGTCCCACTAGATGGAAAAATGTCCGATTGCGGGCAAATGACAAGCAGCAGACTACTAACAAAGATTGGGGGAACCGTTGCAAACAAGCATCGCTTCACAAGTTCATGTCAGAGCCATCTGGACAGAATTTAATGCTCCTCCTGAACGCTTCTGCAAACAAAAATTAAAAAATAACCATGTATTTCAAAGGATTAATAAGATAGAGAAAGTCATTGCATGCCAAACCTCAATGAGTAAACTGCTTTGAGACGCAAAACGATTGCCCAACTTGGGTGCAGATGTGTCAACAGTGCTGTCCGTTTTTAACAAGTATCTTGTTTTGGGCAAAAAACGTGGATACACCATCTGTGATCGTCCACAAATGCATCTAATTGGAGTACCTAAAATGCGCATCACAACTACACTCGCAGCCGCTGCAGCAATCGCAGTGACCGGTGCCGCAGCTTCCGCTGGCGGCCTGGCTCCTGAAGTCATGGAAGCTCCGGTTGTCATCGTCGACACCCCGATGGCCCCCACTGGCTCCGTGAACTCCGGCTACATTGTTCTGGGCCTGCTGGCCGCTCTGGTTGCTGCTTCCGGCTCATACTAATCCCTCATCGGATTAGAAAATGATTTGAAAGGGCTGGCGTTTCGTCAGCCCTTTTTCTTTGCATAGTGACGTTTTTTGGGCGCGATTTGACATGCCCGAAGGGCCCTTGTTAGCAACACCTCACACGCAACCACAGAATGGCGAGGCCTTTGAAACATCAAATGTCCAGTATCGTGGCCCCTGCAGTGATGACGGCGTTTACGGCACCTGACGCCCTAGCTGACAGTCACACGACAACGACAACGACAACGAATTAGGCCATCGCCGACCCGATACCCCAGATGCCAAATAGCGATCTGCTGGTTGTTGGATTTTTGGCCGCACTTGCGTTGATTGCAGCCGACTAGGCCAGCCGGCGGATGCTGGTCAGTGTCGGGCCATCATAGCAAGCCGGATCAGCGTCCGCTCCATCAACGCATGCTGCGGCGCATGACTAGCCGACCGCATCGTCAGGTCCGTATCGGTCAGCGCGGCAATCGCGCGTTCCAAACGGTCCCGTCCCCACTGCGATGCCTGCCGCATCAGCCGGTCACGGCGTGGGCCAAAGACTGGCGGACGCAACCGACCGATCCCCTGCCCGGGGCCGCCGGGATCAGAGGCGACGACGTGTAGCTGACGAAAATGGCGCATGGCCCCAATGCAAAGCGTAATCGGCAGTACGCCCTGCGCATATAGATCCCGCAGCACCGGGCCGATCATCTGGGAATTCCCCTCGGCCACGACGACAAGGATATCATCGACATCCACGTCAGCAGATTGCGGGGCCAAAAGCGCCACGTCGCTGACACTTAGCGGTTCGGGATCACCCAATTTGTACAGGCCCAGCTTTTCGATGGTCTGGCGAAAATCGCCGGGCGTCAGGCTGTGGGCCATCGCCATGATGGCATCCATCACGTCCCGGTTCGGAATTTCCAGCTTGGACGCGTCCAGCAGGATCTGCACGTCCTCGGTGCTGGGCGGGTCGTCATACAGGGCGATACCAACGCTGTTGCTGTGACCCTCAAAGACCTTGCGCAGCGCCGATTTGGCGGTCAGCTGACCGGCAGTTACAACCAGTTGCGCATCACCTTCGCGCCAGTCTTCCAATACGGTGCCCATCAGTTTTGACAGACTGTCCGTCGCATCCTCGACCAGGGCGACACGGGGGCCGGGGAAAAAGCCCTGCGCCTTGATCGCATCATTCACCAGTGCCGGATCCTTGCGCAGATCCGAGGCGGCAATCCGTGTCAGGCGCATTTCAGATTCGCCTTGCGGGCCGACCAGTCCACCCACAACTTGTGCACGCGCCGTTGCAACACGCATTGGATCGGCACCAAAGATCAAAATCCCAGCGCGGGTCGCTTGCGGCTTGCGCAGGAAATCCGCTGCGTTGCGCCCGGCCAGCTTCACTGTGGCAGGTCCAGCAACATCAGCTGAGTCACCACCTTGTCCGCCAAAATGGTCATCAACCGCCCCACCGCATCCGTCGCAGCAGATTGCGTGGCCACGGTCGAGCCTGTCGCGGCGTAGCTGGTAAAGCCTTCGACCTGGCCGCTGCCCCAGACGGTGCCGTTGGCTGCTGTGAGCTGCCAGCCCGCTGCGCCAACCACGTTATAGCGCAGGGTAGAGCCACTTTGCGATTGTGATGCGACATCAAGAGCTTGCTCGACATTCACGCTGAGCGTCGCGATTGGCGTCGTCGCTAGCCCAAGTCGGTCAATCAAACGGCTGCGGATAGCAAAGCCTGCGATCGTGTCCGGCGCGCTGACGGCCACGGTATTGCGCAGCTTCAGCATACCACCGCCCGGCGCCAACGCCGGTGTGAACCCGCAGGCCCCCACCGCCAGCAAAGCCAGTAGCGCCGCGCGGCGAGAGGTAATGCTATACGACAATGTTCACGATCCGGCCGGGGACAACGATGATCTTTTTCGGCGTCGCACCGTCTAGGTTACGTTGTACAGCGTCCTGCGCTAGAACTAGCTTTTCGACTGTCGCCGCATCTGCGTCGGCAGCAACGGTGATTTCTGATTTGCGCTTGCCGTTTATCTGGATCGGCAGGGTGACCTCGGCATCGACCAGCATCGCCTCGTCCGACTGCGGCCATGGTGCTTGCAGAACCAGCCCTTCCCCGCCGAGCGTAGACCAGACATCTTCGGCCAGATGCGGCGTCATTGGGGCCATCAGCTGCGCCAGCGTCATCGCAGCTTGCCGGCGGGCAGACTTGCTCGCTTTGGCCCGCGACAGCGTGTTCGTAAAGGCATACAGCCGGGCGATGGCAGCGTTAAATCCAAAGGATTCGATGCCCAGCGTCACATCACGCACGGCGCGGTGCATGTCCTTAAGCAAGGCCTGATCGCCATCGCTTGCGCCCTCATCTGCGCTTTGCGCAATGTCATTGGCAGTACGCCAGACGCGGCCCAGGTGCTTGAACGTGGCTTCTGCACCAGACGCGGTCCATTCGACGTCCCGTTCAGGCGGACTGTCGGACAATACGAACCAACGGGCAGTATCGGCACCGTATTGACGCACGATGTTGACCGGATCGACGACGTTGTTCTTGGATTTGGACATCTTGGCAGAAGGGATCACCTCGACCTGAGTGCCGTCCTTAAGGAAGGCACCGCCATCGCGAAGGGTGACCTCCTCGGGGTAGTGATAATTGGGGCGGCCATCGGGACGCTTGGTCATATAGATCGCGTGCGTGACCATGCCTTGGGTGAACAGCGCGTTAAACGGTTCTGACGCCGTGCTGGGTAAGTGGCCGGTCATGTGCATCGCGCGGGCGAAGAAGCGTGAATACAGCAGGTGGAGAATCGCATGCTCGATCCCGCCGATGTATTGATCGACATTCATCCAATAGGCGGCGTCGTTGTGGACGGTCGGCGTATCGGCGCGGGGGGCCGTAAAGCGGGCGTAATACCACGACGAGTCGACGAAGGTATCCATCGTGTCCGTCTCGCGCCGGGCGCTCGCACCGCATTTAGGACAGGCGCAGTTGCGCCACGTCGGATGACGATCCAGCGGATTGCCCGGCACATCAAAGGTGACGTCATAGGGCAGCTCGACCGGCAGGTTTTCTTTTGCTTCTGGCACCACACCGCAGGTGTCGCAGTGGATGATCGGGATCGGGCAACCCCAATAGCGTTGGCGGGACAGACCCCAGTCACGCAAGCGAAACTTGGTGACGCCAAGGCCCACGCCATTCGCCTCGCAAAATGCGATGGCAGCATTGACGGCATCCGCGCCGGTTTGCCAGTCGTCGCCTGCAAACCCCTTGGTGTAATAGACCTTCTCAGCCTTGGTCGGCACGAAGGCTTCTGTCAGTTCTGCGTCTGCATCCTCTGACGGAAGGAATGTCGCCGTGATCGGCAGGCCATATTTCGTGGCAAAGTCAAAGTCGCGCTGGTCGTGCGCAGGGCAACCAAAGATCGCGCCCGTGCCATAGTCCATCAAGACGAAATTCGCGATATAGACCGGCAGCTCCCAAGACGTATCAAAGGGATGCCGCACTTTCAGGCCGGTGTCATATCCACGTTTTTCGGCCTTTTCCAAAGCTTCTTCGGTCGTGCCGCCCTTGCGGACGTCGGCGCAGAAGGCCGCGACTTCGGGGGCGTGCCGTTCCAGCGTCTTGGCCAACGGATGATCGGGAGAGATGCCAACAAAAGACGCGCCCATCAGCGTGTCCGGACGGGTCGTGTAAACCTCGACCCGGTCATGCCCATCTGGGCCGTCAGTCAGGCCAAAGCTAAACTGCAGGCCGCGCGATTTGCCGATCCAGTTGGACTGCATCAGTTTGACCTTGGCAGGCCAATCATCAAGGCCGTCCAGCCCTTCCAGCAACTCTTCTGAATAGTCAGAAATCTTAAAGAACCACTGCGTCAGCTCGCGGCGCTCTACTTCTGCTCCAGACCGCCAGCCCTTGCCGTCCTCGACCTGTTCGTTTGCCAGCACCGTCATGTCGACGGGATCCCAGTTCACGATCGCCTTCTTACGATAGATCAGGCCCTTCTCCAGAAAATCAAGGAAGAGAGCCTGTTGCTGGCCGTAATATTCAGGATCACAGGTCGCCAATTCGCGAGACCAGTCGATCGACAGGCCCAGCGGTTTCATCTGATCGCGCATGTCTGCGATGTTCTGATAGGTCCAGTCCTTGGGGTGACCGCCGTTAGCGATCGCCGCATTTTCGGCGGGCATCCCGAAGGCATCCCAGCCCATCGGATGCAGCACATTGTGCCCCGTCGACATCTTGTAGCGCGCGATCACGTCGCCCATCGTATAGTTGCGCACGTGCCCGATATGGATGCGCCCCGAGGGATAGGGGAACATTTCCAGCACGTAATACTTGGGCTTATCGTCGCTGCGCACCGACTTGAACACGTCTGCGGCCGCCCATGCGGCCTGCCAGCGGGCTTCGATTTCAGCGGGGGAATAAGTGGTCATCTGGTGATGGCTTTCTTCGGGCGGGCCGGGTCGATAACGGCAATGGCGGCAAGCGGTGCAAGGGGATGTGGCAGGGATCAGCCAGTCAGATGCAACCCATTGGGCCACTGTGTCCGGTTAATCCGCAAGATCGCGCGTCCCCGCCCCGACGGTTGTTTCGCAAAAATATGTAGCGAAGGCGGAAGGCCGTCACAAGTCCGATAGACCGCAACAGGCGTCCCGGCCTTCTAAAAACGAAAAAGGGCGGCCCCAAAGGACCGCCCCAATCTCAAAGTCTTCAGGTTCGATTAGAACTTGAAGGTCACGGCAACCGTGGTGCCTTCGTTAACTTCGAACTTGTCACCAACCTCGTCGTTAGCACCGGCATAGGTGTCGCCAACGTCGCCGTACGATGCCAGCAGGGCAGCGCCGCCGCCTAGGTCGTATGTCGCTGCTACATAAGCTTCGGTTGCATCGTTGTCGTCATCGTTCACGATGTAACCAGCGTAGGCCATGATGCCCATGCCAGCGTCATAAGAACCCTCGAGTGCGACTTCCTTGTCAAAGCCGTCATGGAAGTGAGCGTGCACGGAGACCGGGCCACCAGCGTAATCCAGAGCGACGCCGTAGTTGTCGTCGTATGCGGATTCAACCGAGTAGAACACAGCACCAGTTACCGGACCGACGGTGTAACCAACCTGCATGCCGATCGAGTCTTCGGAAGTGGTCTGGTTGCTTGCGTAGCCGAGCTTCAAGTTAGCGCCGGAGAAGGTCGTACCAACAGACACAGCGATCTTCTCGTCAATGGAGGAGCTGTCAACGATGCTCTCAGTGACTTCTTGCTGGTATGCCGTGATAACAGTGAAGTTACCGAACGTGCCGACGCCGCCCAAGGACAAACCATCAAGGCCATCAAGCTCGGTGCCAGCGTCGTTGGTCATCAGGAACGAAACGGATGCCGCAACTGGACCGTAGGTCATGTCGCCACGAAGCACGCCATCGACGAAATCGCCGTTTGAAGGGCCGTCGTTCACGTCGTCAACTTCGACGAAGCCGTCTTGACCCATGTTCGTTGGGCCGGACCACTGCTTTACCGCAGCAGTTTCGGTGTCACCCATGTACAGACCAGCGCCTTGGCCTTCAACGAAGAGCACAAAGTCGGAACCGCCGACGCTGATATCGGCGAATGTGCCGCGACCTGTGCCGTCAGCAATAATCGAGTTACCGGCTGTGCCGAAGCCCAGATCGACGTCCATTCTGAAGCCAGCGGTCAGACCACTGTTCATGCCTGCGTGGGTCGTAACGCCCATGCCGCCTTCGAAGTAGAAGCCGCCTTCGACTTCTTCGTTGTAACCAAATTCGCCATCGGCGTTCCAGGTCACACCGTTTGGAGTGGAGTCTTCGTGTGCGTCGGCCATCGCGGCACCAGCAAAGGCAACCAGCGCGGTAGAGGTGAGGAGGATGCTTTTCATGGATAATTCCCTAGTGTTTGCATTCTAACATATGCCAGTTGCTCCGGCATTGATTGAGTAATTGCGCTTGATCGGCTTCTCACTCAAGAGCTTTGGCCGGCACCGCGCCGCGTCGCTTAAAATTGATGCAACAGAGACACACCCGATTTCATCGACATGTTGGCATGACTTCGGTTGGTTTTCGCCTTATGCCCAAGTGGACAAGCGATCCGGATGACTCTTGGGGAACAGCAATGACATTGAAGACAATCAGGACCCGTGCAGCGCAAGCGGCACAATCTGCTGGGCGCGATCCCGGCGACGTCACGCTGATTGCAGTGTCAAAAGTTCAGCCACTGGACCGAATCCGTGCCGTTCTGGCCGAAGGGCAAAGAATCTTTGGCGAAAACAAGGTGCAAGAGGCTCAGGGCAAGTGGCCGGACTTTCGCGCGGAGTTTGGCGACGTCGATCTTCACCTGATCGGGCCGTTGCAAACCAACAAGGCGCGCACCGCAATGGAGCTGTTCGATTCGATCCATACTGTGGACCGGCCGAAACTGATCAACACCCTCATCCGCCTGGCCCAAGAAGCCGGAGCCTGCCCAAAGCTCTTTATTCAGATCAACACAGGCGCAGAGCCGCAAAAGGCCGGCGTACTGCCGCAAGACGCTGATGCGCTGATCCGCACGGCACAGGATGGCGATTTGCCGCTGACGGGTCTGATGTGCATCCCGCCCGCCGATCTGGACCCAGCCCTGCACTTCGCAATGCTGCGCGACATCGCGACGCGCAACGGCCTATCTGGCCTGTCGATGGGCATGAGCGGCGATTTCGAGACTGCGATCGCCCATGGGGCCACCCACATCCGCGTCGGATCTGCCATCTTTGGCGAACGGACCCCAGCATGAGCGATAACTACGACCCGCCGATGGACCCGCTCGTCGTGCTTCATGACGACCATCAGGTCATCTTGGTCGACAAGCCGGCGGGCCTGCTGTCGGTTCCGGGTAAAGGAGAGCATCTGGCGGACTGTCTGCTGGCACGGGTGCAAGCTGTTTTCCCGACCGCGCTGCTGGTGCACCGTTTGGACCGTGACACATCCGGCGTCATGATCTTTGCCCTGACACCGCATGCCCAGCGCCATCTTGGCCTGCAATTTGAAAAGCGTCAGACTAAGAAGACTTATGTCGCAAGGGTTTGGGGTAAAGTAGAGGATGCAAAGGGCACCGTCGATCTGCCGTTGATCGTCGATTGGCCGAATCGCCCCAGGCAGATGGTCGATCACGAAAACGGACGGTCAGCAGTGACAGAATGGCGCCGGCTGAAGCGGTCAGAGACTGAAACACGCATGCGCCTGATGCCCCAAACGGGCCGATCCCATCAACTGCGCGTTCATATGCTGGCCATGGGACACCCGATTTTGGGCGACCCTTTCTATGCGACAGGCCCCGCAGGCGACTTTCCGCGCCTGATGCTGCATTCGGAATCGCTGCAGTTTCGCCACCCTGATGGGGGCGCACCTACCAAAATTACCGCCAAGTCCCCCTTTTAGCGATAGGGCTATCCAAGGGGGACTTCGATTTTTCGTCGAAAAATCGGTGGGGCCAAAACTTTCCTACGAAAAGTTTTGGCCCGCGCTATCAGTCGTTCGACCAGCCACTGATGGCTTTGGACTCAAGGAACTCCTCGATTCCCCAGACACCGCCCTCGCGGGCGCGGCCCGACATTTTCATGCCACCAAAGGGGCTGCCTGCCGCGCGGCTCTGGCCGTTCATCTCGACCATGCCGGATTTCAGCGCCAGCGCCATGCGGTTGGCGCGCGCCCCGTCCAGCGTATGGACGTAGTTTGCCAAGCCATAGGGCGTATCATTAGCGATTCGCACGGCGTCGGCCTCATCCTCGAACGGAATAATCGACAAAACCGGGCCAAAGATTTCCTGCTGCGCGATTGCCATGTCATTGCTGACGTCGGCAAAGACCGTGGGCCGGACATAATAGCCGCGGTTCACACCCTCGGGCAGGCCAGGGCCACCAGCGACAAGGCGAGCGCCTTCACTGATCCCGGTTTCGATCATCTTCTGAATCTGATTCCACTGTTTCTTGTTAACAACTGGACCGATGTGCCGCCCTTCTTGCGTCGTCGGACCGACAGCGATGGAGGACGCAATCTCTGCCGCTTTGGCAACGACGTCATCATAGACAGAGCGTTCAACCAGCATCCGGGTCGGAGCGTTGCAAGACTGACCGGTGTTTTCCATGCAGTGCAGCACACCGCGCTTCACCGCTTTTTCGTCGGCATCGGCAAAGATCACGTTGGCGCCCTTGCCGCCCAGTTCCAGCGTGACGCGTTTCAACGTCTCGGCGGCGGTTTTGGAAATTGCGATGCCAGCGCGCGTCGATCCGGTGAAGGAGATCATCGCAACGTCGGGATGTGCTGACAGTTGTGTGCCGACACCTTGCCCATCACCATTCACCATATTGAACACACCGGCAGGAACGCCTGCGTCATGAACAAACTCTGCAAACAGAAGCGACGACAGCGGTGCCTCTTCACTGGGCTTCATGACAATCGTGCAACCGGCTAGCAGCGCCGGGATCACCTTGAGCGTGACCTGATTCATCGGCCAGTTCCACGGCGTGATTAGGCCAACTACGCCAATCGGCTCTAGCGCAATCCGGTCGTTCGGCGCGTGATCGCCCAGCGGTTTGATCCATTCGATCTGCTCAACCGCAGTCAGAAAGTTTTTCAGATGCCACGGCAGGCAGGCCGCCTGTGCCTCACGGGCCAGCTTGATCGGTGCCCCCATCTCGGCGCGGATCGCTTCGGCCATCTCGTCTTCGCGTTTGCGGTACTGCTCTAAAATACCGGCACAGTATTCGGCCCGTTTTTTCGGTGTCAGCGCGGCCCAAGCCGGGAACGCGGCATTAGCCGCGGCGACGGCGGCGTCAGTGTCAGCTTGGTCACCCAAAGAAATGACGGCACAGACCTCTTCTGTCGCGGGGTCGATAACTTCACAGTCTCGGGGCTGCACCGGGGCGACCCAGGTACCGTTGATGTAAAAGTCGCGTTTCTCGATCATGGTGGGGTCCTCGTGCATGTTTGCGGAAGAGTGACATTGCAGCAGGCCTTGCACAAGCAGTGGCATCGCGCAGCGCAATGACTATGTATTATGCATAGAAGCAAAAGGAGCATCCCATGGCACTGCGCATCAACGACGAAGTCCCCAATCTGACGATCATGACCGATCACGGAGAGATTAGGCTACACGACTGGATCGGCGATTCTTGGGCGATCATCTTTTCGCACCCTAAGGATTTCACGCCGGTCTGCACGACTGAATTTGGCGCTGTGGCCCAACTCGCCGCCGAATGGGACAAGCGTGACACCAAGGTGCTGGGCGTGTCCGTCGATGGCGTCGAAGAGCACAAGAAGTGGAAGGTCGACATCGAAACCGCTGGCGGTGCCAAGGCTGGTTTTCCGATCGCGGCCGATCAGGACCTTGCGATTTCCAAGGCCTTCGACATGCTGCCCGCCGAGGCGTATTTGCCCGATGGCCGCACGCCGAACGACACCGCGACCGTCCGCGCCGTCTTCATCATCGGCCCCGACAAAAAACTGAAGCTGTCGATGGTCTATCCGATGAACGTGGGCCGCAACTTTGCTGAAGTCCTGCGCGCGCTGGATGGCCTGCAGACCGCAGCGGCACGCGGCGTGGCGACACCTGCAAACTGGAACGTCGGCGATGATGTCGTGATCCCGACGTCCGTATCCGACGCGGATGCCAAGGAAAAGTTCGGCGATTTTAAAACCGTGCTGCCTTATTTGCGTATGACAAAGCTGAAGTAAGCTGATGAACGGGGCCGCATGTCGGCCCCGGCCATCACGCCGCGCACATAACCGTGCCGACGACGACCAGCGCATACAGATCCATCATGTCCGCATTCGCCAACCGGATGCAGCCTGAAGAAAACGACTGTCCGATCCGGTCAGCCTGCTGTGTGCCGTGTATCCGGTACAATGTATCCCGCCCGCCCCGATGCAGATAAAGCGCTGCTTCCCCAAGTGAGTTGCTGGGGTGCCCCCCCTGCAGGCCGCTGAAAAGTCGGCTTTAGACCGCCGGCTCCATACGGATCATGTTTCGGGTCGGCGCCCACGCGGCTTGACCGCCTTGCGCGCGATAATGACCTGACCGCTGAATTGCCGCGCGACCAAACCGACTAATACGCCATAGCGCAGTGCCTTACGGCCGCCCAAAGTCAGATACAAAACCGGCTTCCGTATCGGCATGGATCCGACCGGCGGACAACGGTTGCGCCATGGTAATCAGATGCCGCTGCCAGACATTCGATGCGGTAGCAGGTGCCGCTAGCATCGCTGCCCCCGCCCTGGCCAGAAATGTGCGCCGTTTCATGTCCCGTCCTTTTCATCATGGATTCGGGAAACAAATTGCGCCGTTCAGGTTAGTGCCGCGTTGTTCAGAACAGGAAAACCTGCGTGCCGATCGGCACCATCTCGTACAGTTCTGAAACGTTGTCATTCGTCAGTCGGACGCAGCCGGACGAAAAGCCCGTGCCAATGGTATCAGGCTGCGGCGTACCATGGATGCGATAGTAGGTATCGACGTTGCCATCATACAGATACAGCGCGCGCGCGCCCAAAGCATTGCGCGGATGCCCGCCCGGCAGACCCTTGGCGTAGGGGCCATAAAGCTCTGGTTCCAACCGCACCATTTTAGGCGTCGGAACCCAGCTGGGCCATTCGCGCTTGCTTTTTATCGTCAGAACGCCGGTATAGTTGCGGCCCTCAGCCCCCAGCGCGACACCATAGCGGCGCGCACGGCCATCCCCCAGCGTCCAATAAAGAAAGAAATCTTTCTTGATGACGTGGATCTGCCCAGCGGGCAGGTCGGGACTGACGTCGACCTCTTGCGGCAGAAATTGCTCTACCATGTTCGTGGGTTTGCCAAAGATGCGGGCGAGCGGATTAGCGCTTACAGTGGTTCCTGCAACGCAAATGGCGGCGCTTGCCGCGAAAGTACGACGGTTAATCATCTGAATTGCCTGACTGCTGCTGCCCGATTTCCCCGGACCATTGCGGCAGCATTACCAAATCCGTTCGATTCGGTCACTTCACGTTTTGCGGCACTGCAGTTTCCCCCGGGCAGTGGCACCTGCCCGCCACAGGTGCCGTGAGGGCATCCTATGCCTTGACGCTACGCGCCTTGATCATTGCGACACCGCTTTCGCCAAGCGGCACAACCGCAAAGGGACCGCCATGGCACATATCTTCTGAATTTTGCGGATCCATTAAGGCGGCCTGTGACAGGACACGTATGGCATGCACCTCTGCATTGTCCTGCGGGCGGTAGCCAAGAAATGACGCACGGCTATTGTTCACCGGCACGCGGTCGTTGTTCGACACGCCCCATACGATGGTGAAGCCAACCGTCGGCGTCTCGATCGCGGATTTCACCATGCGAATTAGGTCGCCGTGCGACAGCCAACTGCCAAGCGCACGGGCGTTATTGACGGTCTCTTCGCAGGAATAGATCCGCATGCAGACGCTTTCGACGCCGCGCTTGTCCCAGTAAAGACTCGCCAGATCCTCTGCAAAGCACTTGGCCAGACCATAGTAGGTGTCGGGCCGGTGCCGAGCGGTTGTATCGATAAAGTCCGTTTTGGGGTGCATCCCGACTGCGTGGATAGAGGACGCATAAACCACCCGCCGCACACCATGGCGATGGGCGGCTTCCCACACGGTATAGGCCCCGACGATGTTCGATTGCAGGATGTCGTCCCAAGGCGCTTCGTCTCCGATCGCGCCGAAGTGTACGACCATGTCGGCCCCTTCCACCACATCCATGACCTGATCCAGATTGGACAAGTCGGCCTTGGCATAGGTCTCGTTCGGGCCAAGGCCTGCGATGCTGTCTGCGATATCCGTGGTCACCAATTCCCTGCACATTTCGGCGAGGGGTTTGCGGAGCACGCTGCCCAGTTTGCCGGCGGCCCCCGTCAACACAATCTTGTTCAGCATGAGTGTAGTCCTTTAGATAATGGCTTTTTCGATGATGGTTTGGCCGGTCGCGATACGGCCATAGCCCAGCGGCGACAGATCCAGCGTGCGATAGGCACCGTGGGTGATCCATTCCGCCATGCCCCGGCCCAGCGCGGGCGCGTGTTGCAGCCCATGGCCAGAAAATCCGTTGACGCAGATGAAGTTCGCGACCTGCGGATGCGGCCCAACAATCGCGTTCTGGTCCAGTGTGTTGTAATCATAATGGCCGACCCATTCGTTCACCAGCTTGATCCGCTCGAACGCGGGGATGCGGGTCGCAATGGCGGGCCAGACCTTGTCCATCCAGACCGACGGATCGGACGAGAAGTCATCGGGTGCAACCGCAGGGTCATCGTCCGGCGTCGCCCCGGCCATATAAAGGGCACCATCGGTACGCATATGCACGCCGGACGGATCGATGGTCAAAGGCAGGTCTCGGTCCAGCGGCACCTCTGCCCGAAAGACGTAGGTATAACGCTTGCGTGGCTCGACCGGCAGGGCGATGCCCACCATAGCCGCCGTCATTGCACCCCGTGGGCCAGTCGCGTTCACCAGCCAGCCACAACTGATAGTGTCCCCGCTTTTCAGCTGCGCTGCGGTAATCCTGTCGCTGCTTTGTGTCAGGCCGACGACCTCGCCCTGAATAAAGGTGACACCTAGCCGCCGCGCACCGCGCCGCCACCAGTCGAACAAGGTGCCGCCGTCAAAATAGCCCTCGTTTACCATGTTGTGGTTCGCGGCGATGATCCCATCCAGATTGAAGAATGGATAGGCGGCGGCGATCTGGTCCGGCGTCAGATGCTGCGTGCCAGCACCCAACCCCGCCTGCACCTGCTGGCTGGCCTTGAGCGTTGCGGCAAAGGCGGGCGTGTCGGCCAGATACATATAGCCAAAACTATGCAACCGCAGGGCCGGTGCATCCTCCATCCCGCTGCGCGCGCGGAAATTCAGGATATAATCAGCCCCGTATTGCGACATCTGGATGTTCAGCGGCTCTGAAAACTGCTGCCGGATGCATGAATTTGTGTGCGACGTGGCGGCGTGCGCGTAGGTTGGGTCACGCTCTATCACCGCGATAGTGCCATCAAAGGCTGGGTCTGTTGCCAGATAAAACGCAACCGATGCGCCGTACATGGCACCTCCGACGATCACTACATCATATTGGGCGGTCATGAGGTCATCGTCACACCCGCCGCCTTCATTCCGTCCAAGGCCGCGTCTTGCGATCCGTCAACATCAATCGCACGGGACAGAAGGGTGCGGACCGTCACGTCGAAACCCAGCTTTGTCGCGTCCACCGCCGAATAATTAACGCAGAAATCCAGAGCGAGGCCGACCATCGTCAGCGTTGTGATCCCCCGTGTCCGCAAATACCCCTCGAACCCCGTCGGGGTTGTGTGGTCGTTTTCAAAAAACGCAGAATAGCTGTCAATCGCTGGGTTATAGCCTTTGCGGATGATCAGATCGCCGTCGGTGCGCAAGTCCCGGTGAAACGCAGCCCCGGCGGTGCCCTGAATACAGTGGTCAGGCCAAAGCACCTGCGGACCATAGGGCATGTCCACGACCTGCATCGGCGCGGCACCGGGATGACTGCTGGCAAAGGACGAATGCCCCCTTGGATGCCAGTCCTGCGTCAGGATCACGGTCTGGAAATCCGCCATCAGCGCGTTGATGCCGTCCACGATGTCATCGCCGCCCGTCACGGCCAGAGCACCGCCAGGACAGAAGTCGTTCTGCATGTCGATGACGATCAAAGCGTGGGACTGGGGCTGCATCGCGGTGCCTTTCAAAGGGATACCCAATGCGTAAAACCCCGCTACCGTCCGGTCAATCGCTGTGACGGTTGATGCCGTCAACGCTTTGGGCTAGCAGCGGCGCTTCGCATGCAGAGGAAGCAGTCATGGCCACGCTTGGGATAGACTTTGGCACATCGAACACCGCTGCCGCCGTTATGGCCGGCGACACAGTGTTCCGCATTCCAGTAGAGCCGGGGCGCGAAACCCTCCCGACATCGCTGTTCTTTGACATGGACCGCAAGCGCACCTTGATTGGCAGCGCGGCGAATGCCGCCCTGATCGAAGGGCGCGAAGGGCGTTTTATGCGAGCGTTGAAATCGGTGCTGGGCACCCCGCTGATGCGCGAACAGCGGCAGATCGGTTATGAGAAGATGACCCTGTTGGATGTCGTCGCACGTTTTGTATCCACCGTGCGCACCCGCGCCTACGACGCGACACGCCTAGATTTCGATACCGTGCTGTCAGGTCGCCCTGTGCATTTCCACCCCGACCCCGCCCGCCATGCGCAGGCGCAGATCGACTTGGCCGAAGCGTATCAGATCGCGGGTTTCAAGACGGTCAAGTTCCTGCCAGAGCCAGAGGCTGCCGCCCTAACCGCCGGTCCACTGGAAGACGGACAACTGGGCCTGATCGTCGATATCGGCGGCGGCACGTCTGACTTTACGCTGTATCGCCAGAACGCCGGGCAGATCGACGTGCTGAACAGCCACGGCGTGCGCATCGGCGGCACGGACTTTGACCGACTGCTGTCGCTGGCCCATGTCATGCCCTTGCTGGGTCGTGGCGGCGATGTGCGAAACGCATTTGGCAGTGGCACAACAACTGCGCCCAATGCGATCTTCAACGACTTGGCGACGTGGGAAAAGATCGCGTTCCTTTATACCGCAGAAACGCGCCGCCTTGTCGCCGATCTGCTCAAGATGGGCGTCGATCAGACCGCGTTTGGCCGGCTGGAAGAAGTCATCGCCATGGAACTTGGCCACGACGTCGCCTTTGCTGTCGAGGCAGGCAAGATTGCCGCGAACGATCATCCGCAAGGCGTCATCGACCTGAAGGCGCTGGAAAAGGGTCTATCTGTGCCGCTGAGCGCGACAGAACTGAGCGACACGCTTTCCGACATGACGAATGCCATCAAGGTTGCCTCATGGGAAACGCTTGGCGACACCGCGCCGCGCGACGTCGCCGCGGTCGTCTTTGTCGGCGGGTCCAGCCTGATGGGAACGGTCACGCAGGGTATGACTGATCTGTTCCCGCAGGCGCGGCAGATGCGGGCGCAAGCGTTCACGGCAGTGTCAGACGGCCTTGCCATGGCAGCCGCGCGCCTGACTTGAAGCCCGCGCGCGGCGCGCGTATGGCAGAGCCATGTTCATCGTCGCCGCGCTATATCACTTTGCCCGCTTTCCAGATCCCGCGTCCCTGCGGCAACCGTTGCTTGACCTATGCCAACAGCACGGCGTCAGCGGCACGCTGTTGCTGGCGGGCGAGGGTGTGAACGGCACCATCGCCGGATCGCGTGCCGGAATCGACGCCGTGCTGGCCCACCTTCGCGCCCTGCCCGGCTGCGCCGGACTGGTGCACAAGGAAAGCACGGCAAGCGAACAGCCCTTTAACCGGATGAAGGTCCGCCTGAAGCGAGAGATCGTGACGATGGGCCAGCCCGACGTCGACCCGCTGCAGGGCACGGGCCATTATGTCGCTCCAGCTGATTGGAACGCGCTGATCACCGCGCCAGATGTGGCCGTGATCGACACCCGCAACGATTACGAAGTCGCAATCGGCACCTTTGACGATGCGGTCGATCCGCAGACCAAGAGTTTTCGCGAGTTTCCTGCCTGGTGGGAGGCGAACAAGCACCGTTTTCACAACAAGCGGATTGCCATGTTCTGCACCGGTGGCATCCGCTGCGAGAAATCCACGAACTATCTGCGCGGTCAAGGCGTCGAGGAGGTTTACCACCTGCAGGGCGGCATCCTGAAATACCTCGAAGAGGTTCCGCAGGACGACAGCACCTGGCAGGGGGAATGTTTCGTCTTTGACGGCCGGGTCAGTGTCGGCCATGGCCTGACTGAAGGCCCGCATATCCTATGCCACGCCTGCCGCCGCCCCCTGCTGCCTGCAGACCGCGACCATCCTCAGTATGAAGAAGGCGTCGCCTGCCATCATTGTTCCGATCACACGTCAGAGGATGACAAGAACCGGTTCCGCGAACGTCAACGCCAGATTGCCTTGGCACGTGGCCGGGGCGAACGGCACATCGGCACGCTGTGACAGGTTTGCGTCGCTATCAGGACACGGGCCTTGCCCTGACCATCGGCGTGCTGTCCGGCTTGCTAGGTTACTTCATCGGGATGCCGCTGCCCTGGATGCTGGGGCCAATGATCGGCACGACCATCGCCGCAATGCTGCGTTTGCCGGTGCGCGGGCCGGGCAAGCTGCGCCCCTTCGTCATTCCGATCATCGGAGTCCTTCTTGGATCTGGCATCACGGCGGATCTTTTTGGCCAGCTTGGCAGCTGGGCGCTCACGCTGATTTTGCTGCCACTGTTTTTGTGTGCAGCTGCCGCCGTGTCCTATGCCGTCTATCGCAAACTGGGCGGCTATGATCAGGTGACGGCCTTTTACGCCGCCATGCCCGGCGGGTTGAACGAAATGCTGCTACTGGGGAGCGCTGCTGGCGGCAACGAAAAGAAGATCGCCCTGGCCCATGCTGCCCGCGTCTTTCTCGTCGTCGTGCTGGTCGTCGCCTATTTTGGCATTGTGCTTGGGGTCCGCTCTGACGCGGGTGGGAGCGGGTTCGTGCCGTTATCGGCGCTTTCAGTCGTCGACTACCTGATCCTGGCCGCCTGCGCCGCGCTGGGCTCTGTCGGGGGAAAATTTCTGAAACTTCCCGCAGCCCCCGTCTTTGGCCCGATGATCCTGTCGGGTATCGTCCATGTCGCGGGCATGGTGCATACTGCACCGCCCTCTATAATCATCATCACCGCGCAGATCGTCATCGGCACCATCATCGGTGCCCGATTTGTCGGATCGACAGTCGTGGAAATTCTACGCGACCTCGGCATCGCGGCTGTCGCAACGGCGGGTATGCTGGTGATCGCGGTGATCTTTGCCGAAGGCATCGCGGTGTTCATGGGGATGCCACTGTCACAGGCGTTTCTGGCCTATTCCCCTGGCGGTCTGACTGAAATGTCGTTGCTGTCTTTGACGCTGGGACAGGACTTTGCCTATGTCTCTGTCACTCACATCATCCGCATCACGCTGATCATCGCCATCGCCCCCACGGTGTTTCGCTGGGTGCTGCACCGGACCTGACCCTGTTGCGCCAATGACGCGGTTTTCTGCAGTGGCATATAACACCTTTGCACCGCGACTCTGGCGGCATTACCTATAGGCCAAATGACCCACGGGGCACTGCCATGTTTGAACGTATTCTCTCCCTTTTTCACGTCGAAAAGGCCAAGCCCGCGCTGCCTGAGGTCGACGCCCGTCATGCACTTGGCGCCTTGATGGTCCGCGCCGCGAAGGTCGACCGCGCCTATCTGTTCGAAGAGGTCGAGGAAATCGACCACGTGCTCGCGCATATGTACGACCTGAACAAGGTCGAGGCCGCCAAGATGCGTGCCCGCTGCGAGAATTTGGAGCGCGCCATGCCTGACACCGACACACTGGCCCGCGTCCTGCACGACGCCATTCCGCTTGCCGAACGCGAGGCGGCCGTGAAATCTCTGTGGGCCGTGGTCCTTGCCGATGGCAGCGAGCAGCCGGAGGAGGGCGAGTTTCTGCATCAAATCGAAAAGACGCTTGGCATTTCGCCCAAACGCGCGATGCACATCCACGCCGCCGCAGCGGTCGAAGCCGGGCAGCTCTAAGGCAGAGGCACTCCGTCGATCAAATCCTCGATCAGGACAGAGATCATCTCCGCCCGGTTTGACACGCCGGCCTTGCGATAGATCGCGGCAGACTGCGCCTTGACCGTGCCGGGGGCCGTCTGGCGCAGCGCAGCGATATCCCCGACGGACACGCCCTTGACCGACATCAGGGCCACATCACGCTCTGCCGAGGTCAGCCCCCATCGCCTGAACTGGTCGTCCATCAAGTTGGCAAAGGCACCGGTCGCGGCGTCCAGCTTACGTTCCACGCGGCTGTTGCGATGCAGCAGATCGCGATATTCCCGCAAGATGAAGACGATGCTGAGCGCCAGACCAACGACTCCAATCCCCTCTGCTGCGGTCATCCGGTCGGGATTCGACAGCTCTGAAGAGACATCGATCACGAACATGACTAAACAGACCGCCTGAACGGCAGCAGCGCCCAGAAACAGGGCGCTGCGCAGGCGGACTCGGGTGTTTTCAGTCTGCGGTAGGATCATGCCTGTCCTTGTGACCGTGTATCATTGCAGCGACAAGGTTTTCCTTGTGGCGCAGGCTGGCGATCACGACACCGGCAATGTGCAAAGCAATCAGCGCCAGCAGGCCGTTCACCAGGCCCTTGTGCCAGTGTTCGATCCAGTCCTGCCCGAAATACCGGTCCATTCCCATCATTATGCCCGTCGTGCAAATGCCAGACAGCAGCGTAAGCAGCGCCACGATCATCGCAGCCCCTGCGGGGTTATGTCCCAGCGTCCGCCATTCCCGGCCCCGCGACATGGCAAACAGATAGCGGATCAGGCGGCGGGGGCCGGGGATGAAGTCGGCCCATCGGGCGTGACGCGTGCCGATCAGGCCCCAGACCAACCGAAACACGATCAGACCCATCACGACATAGCCGATCCGGCGGTGCAGCCACCGCGGATCGACCAGAAGCCAGGCGCTGGCGACGGATGCCACCAACGACCAGTGGAACAGACGCACGCCAAGATCCCAGACTTTCACGCGGGATGGGGACGGATTGAAAGATGTAGACATCATGGCGTGCGCTCCTTGCGGCGATCAGGCGTCGATGCGGCCCAGTTCTTCGCCGGTCGTCGGGTCAAAGAAGACCTCCATGTTGGTGCCGTCCAGCGTGCCGTAGATTTCGTTGCAATTGCCGTCGTTGATCTTGAACGACCGCACGATGCCGCCTTCCTCTTCGAAGCTTTTGATCGCTTCCCATACGGGAGCGGCGGTGCCATCGGCAGGGGCGGTGCATTCCGGTTCTGCAAAGGCGGCGGTGGCGGACAGGGTCAACAGGGCGGCAAGAGTTGCGAATTTCATGGGTCGTGTCCTTTGGTTGATCCGGATCAGGATGACCCGGCGGTGTCGGTCATATCCCTGGCCCCGGTCCGCCGGTCTATTACCCCCAGGCTTAGGAGTACGGCCCTAAACCCGGGCTTATGCGCTTGCCAGTATCCGTCAGCCTTGTTCTAACCGCTTGGAAACGCCCGGAGGACCCCATGGTCGACATCGCCACCCGTGTCTGGAACCACAAATGGAAGATCGACCCGATCGTCCGGTCCCTGATAGATACCGACTTCTACAAACTGCTGATGTGCCAGTCGGTATTCCGCAACAAGCGTGACGTGCAGGTCAAATTTTCGCTAATCAACCGCACTAAAACCATCCGCCTTGCCGATCTGGTGGACGAGGGCGAGTTGCGTGAGCAGCTTGATTACGTCCGGTCCCTGTCCCTGACGCGCGGCGAGTCCACTTGGATGCGCGGCAACACCTTCTATGGCAAACGCCAGATGTTCACGCCGGACTTCATGGACTGGTTCGAAAACCTGCGCCTGCCGCCCTACCAATTGGAAAAGCGCGCAGGCCAGTATGAACTGACCTTCGAAGGATCATGGCCAGAAGTGATGCTGTGGGAAATCCCCGCGCTGGCGATCCTGATGGAATTACGCTCGCGCGCCGTCCTGCGCGACATGGGACGTTTCGAACTGCAGGTCCTCTATGCCCGCGCCATGACGAAAGTCTGGGAAAAGGTTGAACTGTTGCGCGGTGTGCAGGGGCTACGGATCGCCGACTTCGGCACCCGGCGCCGACATTCCTTTCTGTGGCAGGACTGGTGCGTACAGGCGCTCGAAGAAGGGCTCGGTGCCTCCTTTACCGGCACCTCGAACTGCCTGATCGCCAAGAACCGCGATATGGAAGCGATCGGCACCAACGCCCACGAATTGCCCATGGTATATGCCGCGCTGGCGGAAGGCGACGAAGCCCTGCGCCAGTCCCCCTATGGCGTGCTGGCCGACTGGCAAGCCGAACACGACGGCAACCTACGCATCATCCTGCCCGACACCTTTGGCACGCCCAGCTTCCTTGCCGGTGCCCCCGATTGGTTGGCTGGATGGACCGGCATCCGCATCGACAGCGGCGACCCAGCACAGGGCGCGGAAGAGGCTATCGCTTGGTGGAAATCCCACGGTGAAGACCCCCTGTCCAAGCTGATCATCTTTTCCGACGGGCTAAACGTCGGAAAGATTCTCGAACTACACGCCCAATTCCAAGGCCGCGTCCGCGTCAGCTTTGGCTGGGGCACTATGCTGACCAACGACTTTATCGGCTTAGTGCCGGACGATGCGCTGGCACCGTTTTCGCTGGTCTGCAAAGCAGTTGAGGCCGACGGCCGCCCCACGGTCAAACTGTCCGACAACCCGAACAAGGCAATGGGACCGGCTAAGGAGATCGCGCGATATAAGCGGGTGTTCGGGGTGGGGACGCAGGCGCGAGTTGAGGTTGTGGTTTAGAAACCCTTCCTACAATTTAAAGTTGTAATTCTTTCGTAAAAATAAGAATTTACCGCCCAAAACATTATTTCCGAAAACGGCCTTGGCCGAGCGCTCGACAACGATTTCTTCCAGTTGCCTGTAGCAATGCGAGAAGTTCGGCAGAATGAAGAAGCACTCGATGATGTACAACGGCGGTTAATTTCCTCCGCCATCTAGGGTGTTGAGGAAGACGAAGGTCCTATTGATGAAGCTCAGCTTTTCGGGACTCAGCTGACCCTAATGGCTTGTCGCCTTCTCAGTCGAGCTGTCCGCGACAATAGTTTGCAGCATTGGCTAATCGCTGAGGTGATGGGATACTCATCAGCGCTTCAAAATACACCCATATGGTTGCCCAATATTCTCACACATTCGATGCAGGTTTAGCAATAAATCCCCAAAGGGACTATTTTATCGATTAATTAGTAACACTTATTTACGGATCCAAATCTCATGTCGCAACATTAAGGAACATCTGATTGACGCTGTCGGCTCCGCTGAGATTTCCGCCTGAGCGCTGTGGCGACGCCTTTTGGAGGCGAAAGCGGCCCCAGTCATGCTTTCCGTGTCGCTCTTGATGCTTTCCGTACGTTTTCGGGCCGACTCGTCTTCATGCCATCAGCTTTCGGCGCACCAGAAACAGATTGCCGAGCGCGAATAGTGTAAAGAGCTGAGCCCGGTTCTTGGCGAGGCCGCGGTAGCGGGTCTTCACATTGCCGAACTGGCCTTTGACGACCCGGAAAGGATGCTCCACCTTGGCGCGCACTTTGGCGATGATGCGGTTGGTTGTCTCCGAGAGGGAGTGCAGCTTGCCGCCCTTCGGGACCTTGCGCATTATACTCCAAAAATGGCCAAGCCCATTGAACGCGGCCTCATGCTCGGCGCTGACATATCCCTTGTCGGCCCGTTGCCATGCAGCAGTTCGCCCCAGACCCGGCTGTCGTGCAGCTTGGCCGTCGAGGTCACGAGGCTGTGTGCCACGCTGCTCTACCCCCGCCGACTATCTGTCTGGCGGCGAACAGCAGATGGCCGCCGTGGCGCGGGCGCTGTCTGGTGATACCCGCGTGCTGCTGTTGGACGAACCCTTTGAGGGTCTGTCACCCGCAATCGTCGAACAGCTTTTCGAGACCTTCGACAATTTGCGGCAAGAGGTGTCCATCATCATCGTGGATCACAATCTTGACCTTGCGCTAACCCTCTCAGACTCTACCGTCGCGCTGGAACGGGGCAGCATCATCCACGAAGGGCCCTCCGCCGCGCTGGCCGATGACATCGATCTGCGCCGCCAAGTGCTTTGGCTTTGACAAAAGGACCCATCATGACTGACACGGTTGCCATTATCGGTGCGGGCCTCATTGGCCGCTCGTGGAGCGTTCTTTTCGCCCGCGCGGGCTTTACGGTGCAGGTCTGGGATGCCGACCCCGGCGTACTGGCGCGCTTTAACGACGACATGGCCACTCTGTGCGATACGTTGGTGGTTGAACGGTTGCTGCAAGACCGCGATGGCACACTGGCCCGCATCCGCACTAGTCCGACGTTGGAAGAGGCGGTATCAGGTGTCAGCTTCGTGCAGGAAAACGGCCCGGAAAAGGTCGAGGTCAAGCAAGCGCTTTTCGCCAAACTTGACGCGGCCACGCCCCCGGATGCGATCATCGCCTCGTCAACCTCTGCCATCGTCGCCTCGCGCTTTACCGAAGGGCTGGCACACCGGGGCCGCTGCCTTGTCGGCCATCCGGTGAACCCGCCACACCTTGTCCCAGTCGTCGAACTTTGCCCTGCGCCCTGGACCACGACCGCAACGCTAGACCGGGCCGAGGCGATCTATGCCGCCATCGGACAAGTGCCCGTCCGCATGGCCCGCGAACGTGATGGATTTGTGCTGAACCGCCTGCAAGGTGCCCTGCTGGCCGAAGCACTGCGCCTGCTGGACGAAGGTGTCGTCAGCGTCGAAGGCCTAGACGCCACCATCAAGGACGGGCTGGGTCTTCGCTGGGCCTTGATGGGCCCGATTGAGACCATCGACCTGAATGCCCCCGGCGGCATCGTCGATTATGCCACCCGCTATGGCGGCTTTTACGCGCGGCTGGCGGAGGAACCTGCCGGACCGCAGGTGTTTTCGGTTGAAATCGCAGAAAAGATCGCCGCGACCTGGCCGCAAGACCGCAGCCCTGACGCCATCCGCGCCAGACAGGACCGCCGTGACAAACGCCTTGCCGCGCTGCGCCGCCACCTGTCTGCCGACCACATTTAACCCTAGGAGACCGCAATGGCCCAACCCCGCAAAGTCATCATCACCTGCGCAGTCACCGGCGCGATCCATACGCCCTCGATGTCGGAATACCTGCCGGTCAGCGCGTCCGAAATCGCTGACGCCGCCATTGGTGCGGCGCGGGCCGGGGCGGCGGTCGTCCACCTGCACGCCCGCGACCCGCAAGACGGCCGGCCCGACCAATCGCCAGAGGCCTTTGCGCCGTTTCTGGGCGTCATCAAGCAAGCCTCGGACTGCGTGGTGAACATCACGACCGGCGGCGCGCCGACTATGACCATCGAAGAACGCCTCCGCCCTGCTGCCGCGCACCGTCCCGAGGTCGCCTCGCTCAACATGGGGTCAATGAACTTTGGCCTGTTCCCAATGCTCAAGCGGTTTCCCGACCTGAAACACCAGTGGGAACGCGACTATATCAGCAACAAGAACATCATCTTCAACAACAGCTTTGGCCAGATCGAACACATCTTGACCACCCTCGGCCCACTTGGCACTCGGTTCGAATTCGAATGTTACGATACCGCGCACCTTTATAATCTGAAGTATTTCCTCGACGCCGGGTTTGTGAAGGCACCGTTGTTCATCCAGACGGTCTTTGGCCTAATGGGCGGCATCGGTGCCCACCCCGAAGACGTCATGCACATGAAGCGCACGGCGGACCGGCTGTTCGGTGACCAATATCGCTGGTCGGTGCTGGGCGCGGGTAAGAACCAGCTGCCGATTGCCGCGATGGCCGCCGCGATGGGCGGCAACGTGCGCGTCGGGCTTGAAGATTCCCTCTGGCTTGGCCCCGGCCAACTGGCCAAAAGCAATGCCGCGCAGGTCAGCAAAGTCCGCCAAATCATCGAAGGTCTGGGCCTGGAAATTGCCACCCCAAATGAGGCGCGCGAGATTCTGGAACTTAAAGGCGCCGATCAGGTCGGTTTTTAGGCCAAACACCCCACTTCATGCCCTTTTGTAGGCGTGACGCACATTCTAACAACTGTATCTTCAAGCTGCGGGATAAGCCCAATTCAGTCGTTATTGGCAGAGCGCATTCGCGATGGTGACAAGTTTTCGGGCGACGGCTGTTACGACGGTCTTATGCGGTTTTCCGGCAACGCGCAGGCTGTCTGCGAAAGATTTCAAGACCGGATTGTGATTGCTGGCCACCAAAGCCGCCTAGAACATCACATGCCGCAACAGGCACCGCCCGCCGCAGATTGCGCGCTTTCCACGAAGTGCGACACTGTCGTAGGCAATCGGAGCAAGACCTGCCTGAGCCGCGGCCTGTTCCCAGGATATTTGGCCGAGCTCGGGCATCTCGGCGATCAGCATAGTGCTGGCGACAGGTACAACAACTGGAATGGAACGTAGAATCCGGGCGGGTTCGGCCAGCGTCTCATCGGCTGTGATGAGGCGTTCGATCTTGCGTTCCAACTCGGCAATCTGGGCGTCAAGAAGGAGGCGAAGCGCATCGTCCATTTCTTCGAACGGTTCACCTAGCCCTTGCTTTTGGCGTTCCTTGATTTGAGCCAGAAGCCGCTTTCGCGACTCGACGAGTTGGTTTTGCTTGCCGGTCAAGGCCCTAAGAACGCGTAGCTTTTAGGCAGCCAGTGCGCTGACCACGGACCGAAGCATGTACCCTAAGGACCGCAACCAAGGGCTGCGTAAAAATCAATGGACAGCAAAACGAGCGACAAAAACCCGCTTCGGCGGCACAATTTGTTCATGCAAAAACGCTTTACTGAGACGTTCCGGTTACTGGAGACCAGAGCTTAAGATTCACAGACTAGTGGGCAGAATAATCACTCCTCCCCCACATCCCCCCGCAACGCCTTCACCTCACCCCTGACCTTCTTCGCCTTCAGGCGGCGCTTCACCGATCCATAGGTCGGCTTCGTCGCCACACGGCGTTTGGGCTTTTCGTTGGCTTTCACGATCAGCTCGGCCAACCGCTCACGGGCAAGGTCTCGGTTGCGGGCTTGGGAGCGGGTGTCCTGCACAAAGATCACTAGCGCGCCGTCCAGCGTCCAGCGGCGGCCCGCAAGCCGCTTTAGCCGCGCCTTGACCGGGTCCGGCAAGGATGGCGAGCGCTCTGCCTCGAACCGCAGCTCAACGGCGGTGGACACCTTGTTCACGTTCTGCCCACCGGGGCCGCTGGCGCGGGTAAAAGTCTCAACCATTTCCCACCCTTGCAGGGTGATCGTGTCGGTGATGCGTAAATCGTCAGCCATGGTGGATGATGTAACGGGTTTGCCGCAGTTTGCCAGTGTCGTGTACCTGATCACCCCTGTGCGACGGCATTTGGCTACGCCAAACGTTGACACGCCCCCGTCACACTTGACGGCTTGACATAAAAAAGGGCTACCCCGGCGATGGGATAGCCCTTTCCTGAATATCGGAGGTGGGTCGGTTAGGGACCCTAATGGGCCACCCACCTGAAAGGTGTATGAACTAGGGGCTGCCCTAGATCAGAACCCCCCAAGTTGTCCCGACACACGTCTCCAGAACTTCATGATGCACAGGATCACCTCCTTTCAATAAGTTTCGCCTATGGGTAGGTTCGCACAGATGTCGTGTATGTCAAATTAAAATACACAACACTTCGCGTTTATGTGCGCGCCTGTGTGACCCACCCAACAATCAGGCGAAACGGCACGAGGGCGAGCAAAGCGACCAAAATCTTGACCGACCAGTCGGCCACAGCGAGCGAAACCCAAAGCGGCACCATTGGCCCGATGTTCAGGAACGGCACTGAGTCCTGCGCCCAGATGATCTGATCCGCGGCCCCGGCGCTGAAGCTATTGAACGTCACGGCGAAGGCGATGGAGAAGAAAATCACCGTGTCCACGACGGAGGACACCAACGTCGACCCCAACGGGGCCACCCACCACACGCCCATCCGCAAGCGGTTGAACACGGCGATGTCCAGCAGCTGTGCGATACCGAATGCGGTGGCAGAGGCAACAGCGACGCGGACGGGGACGGCGGGGCCGAATTCCAGCTGGATCTGGCTACCGATCAGAGAGCACACGATGCCGACGACAAGGCCCACCAGCACCACACGGCGCGCGGCGGACACGCCATAGATGCGGTTCATCAGGTCGGTGACCAGAAACGCCAGCGGATAGGTAAACGCACCCCAAGTCAGCAGGCCGTCGAGTATCAGGAATTGGACAAGGATGTTGGAGGCCACAACAATGGCGGCCATGGCGATAACGCCGGGAAGAATACGCATAATTTTGATCCGTTTTGGCAAGGGTGCGGCACTTGGCCCCCGAACCATCCGGGGACGGCGCGGCTTAGCCGGACCTGACACGCGGGTCAATCGGTGACGCGGTATTCCACGACTTCTGTGGTTTGGAAAAATTTGAAGTTGTCGTCAGAAATCAGGGTCAGGCGGATCGTGCCGGTATGGTCGCGCCAGACGGACAGCCCCTCCAGATTGTCGTGCACGCCGGTTCGCGTTTCGATCAGGGTCTTGGCCTGACCGCCCGTCATGTCAAAGCGCCGAACCCGGCTGCGAAACCCTATGCCGGTAAAGTCACGCTCCAGCAGATAGAACAGGCCGTCGGGACCAATATCTGCGCCGACGGGTAAAAATGGCCCCTCGCGCATGACTTCAAAGGCAGTGGTCCAAGTGCCATCTTTGTAGCGGTAGACGGGAAATGGCTGCGTCGCGCGGCCCGACCGTTCCGGCATGGTATATAGAGCGCCATCCTCATCTATCGCCAAAGCCTCTAGCGAGGCGTTTGGCTGCAGCGCATCAAAGGCCGGATAGCGCGGAATCCGCACGGCAGGGCCTGTTACGTCGGGATAGGCGGCAACACGCGCCAGCCCTTCGAAAGAAATATAGACCGTGCCATCGGGACCCAGCGCCAAACCTTCTGAATCGCCCGTGTCATGATCAGTTGGGCTGCCGTCAGAGATATGAAGCGGCGTGATCAGATCAGGTGTGAGGGCGGTGATGATACCACCCTTACGGCTGACGGTCCCTTCCCACAGCGTGCTGCGATCGCTCAGCGCGATAAAGCGCGAGCCGTCGTCGCTGATCTCGATCCCGGACATGCCGCCGAAGGCGGGATCATCGATCAGCCAGATGAAACGGCCAACCTGCGCAACGCCACTGGCCATCGTTTGGCCAAACGCCTGACTGCAGCCCGCAAGCAGGGCGATCAATAGAAATAGGCGGCGCACGATCAGTTGGCTGCGACGGCTGCGCACTGGCCGGGCAGGCTGGCCATGGTCAGTTCAGGCTTAGGAGTCGGCGGCGGCGCGTTCGGGTCACGCGGCGGTGCCGGCTTAGGATTCAGGATGTTATCCACCCACTCAGCAGCGTCAGCGCAGCCGTCACCGGACGGCGGCGGGTCCTGAGGCGCGCACAGGCCGGATCCGGCAGGGCAATTCAGGCGGACATGGAAATGATAATTGTGACCATACCAAGGGCGGACCTTATTCAGCCAACTGCGGTCGCCGGTCGCGTTGTTACACATTTCGACCTTGGCACCCGGAAAGATGAAAATGCGCGCAACGCGCGGATCGGATGCCGCGGCGCGAATGATCGCCTCTTGGGCCGGACCCCAGTTACTGCTCACAAAGGCACCGCCATTGCGGTCCATCCGGTCAGAAGAGATATTCTCGCGCTCTGTCCGCGACAGGGACAGGCTGCTGGCGGGCTTCAGCCAGATGTCTGCGTCCAGACCGATCTGGTGGCTGGCGTGACCGCTCAGCATCGGGCCGCCGCGCGGCTGGCTCATGTCGCCCAGATACAGCCCCTGCCAACCGGGCTGCTTTGCGGCAACGCGAGACAGGTCCTGCACAAAACTGATCAGCTGCGGCTGTCCCCAGTTACGATTGCGCGACAAACGCATCGCTTGCCAAGTTGGCCCAGTTTCGGCCAGGCGCTCGGCACCGGCCTGACACCCCTTAGAGTAAAACCCTACCGGCGCCGACGGCTGGCTGGACCCATCGAACAAATTACCGAACACCTGCTTGGCGATCCGGGTGTCATTGGTGTTCTGAGTCGAAAATACCGGTTGCGTCGCGGTGGCGATCTTCGCTTCTTGCTGACAGGCGGCAAGGCCCGTCACCAATGCGATCAATGCTGCAATGCGGATCATTCTGCGCGATCTCCGTCTTTGTTAACCCACCTTAGCAGGAACAACCCGAGGAGGAACAGAAAGATGACAGGCAGAAAGCCAAGTTGTACGTTCCCTGTCATAAACGTGAACAACGCAATGCTGGCCGGTGCGATAAAAGCGGTGGCCTTGCCGGTCAGCGCGAATAGGCCGAACGCCTCTGCCGGGCGATCCGGATGGGTATGCCGTACCATCATGGTCCGGCTAGCAGCGTAAATCGCGCCGCCCGCCCCGCCAATGACCATGCCGCAGCCATAAAACACCAGATCAGGAACCTGCGATCCCGGGGCCAACGGGAACATGAACAGATGATCGCGCGACATGCCCACGATCAGGCAGCCGACTATTATAAGCAACCAGACACAGACCCTAATAACAGGCTTTGGCCCATATCGTTGATCGACCAAACCACCGAGCCATGTGAAAATGGCTGCAGCAATGGCAGCAAGCACGCCAAAAATGCCGATTTTCATCACGCTCCACCCCAGCACCAGCTGAGCATAAATGCCGCCGAAAGCATAAAGCGCATTCAGCGCGTCGCGATAGAACATGGACGACAACAGGAAATACTTGAGACTGCGGCGGTGCATCACACCGCGCAGCGTTGCACGCAGATCACCCCAGACAGCTAGTAACGACGTGCCCTTGCCCACAGGTGCAGGGGTGTCCCGCACATAGGCAAAGAACGGGATCATGAATATCACATACCACAGCGCGATGAACGGCCCGACGCTGCGGGTACCTTCCATTGTCGCCGGATCAAGGCCCAGCACAGGGGAAATGCCCAGCATGGTCAGGCCGGTGTCAGGGCTTTCGACGAACAAGAGAAGCAGGATGAACAGCGATGTGACCCCGCCCCAATAGCCAAAAGCCGCGCCAGAGCCGGAAATGCGCCCTATCTGTTTATCGGTCCCAAGGCTCGGCAGGATCGCGTTCACAAAGTTCAGAGCGGATTCACTGGCAAAAAAGGCGACGTAGAACAGGATCAGGATCAGATACAGACCCGCACCGTCTGGCGTCAGACCCCACAGCGACCAAGACGCCGCTACGAAAATAACCGAAAACCCTGCGATCCACGGGATTTTGCGTCCCGAATTATCGGCATAGGCCCCTAAAAAAGGTGCCGTGATCGCAATCAGCAATCCCGCGATGGTCTGGCCGACGGACCAGATCGACTGCGCCTGCGCCTTCGCCGCTTCCTCAATCAACCCGTCGCTGATGAACGCCTGTGTAGCGACGAGCGCGAAATAGGGTCCGAAGACAAAGGTGAGGCCCAACGTGTAAAACGGCTGCGAAGCCCAGTCGAAGGCCATCCAGCCCCAGATCCGCTTTTTCGACACTGTCATTCTATGCCCCTTGTTTGCGGCGACTAGACACTTAGCGCATGCGGGCTGGCAAGCACCGATGTTCGGACCTGCGGATCAAGGGGTTGTCTGAAAGCGCCGGACCCTTTACTTGCGCCAGAGACTGAAAATGGAGTGAGCTGCCAATGACATCCCTGTTTGAAATCCTACTGCTGCTGCTGGGTGTCGCGCGCTTCTTCATCTTTGCCCATTTCATTATGAGCTGGCTGATTAGCTTTGACGTGCTGAACGTGCGCCAGCCCATTGTCGGGCAAATCTGGCACACGCTGCAGCGCATCCTAGAGCCGATCTATGCGCCGCTACGCCGCGTGCTGCCGAACCTTGGTGGGATCGACCTGTCGCCCATCGTGGCGCTGATCGGGATCGAGATCATTCGCATCATGCTGATAAACAACACTGCACTCTTTTATTGATCGATGCCGGCGGGGCAGCAAAACCTTTTCGAAAAAAGCTTTCAGCTTTTATGATTTTTATATAAAAATCTTACCCCCGCCGTTACGCTTTAGCTCAGTCGTTCGATTGCCAGTGCGATCCCCTGACCGCCACCGATGCACATCGTGATCAACGCGCGTTTACCGCCGATCCGGTCCAGCTCGTACATCGCTTTGACCGTGATGATCGCTCCTGTCGCGCCCACGGGGTGCCCCAAGGCGACGGCACCGCCGTTCGGGTTCACCTTAGCAGGATCAAAGCCAAGTTCTTTACTGACGGCCAGCGCCTGCGCGGCAAAGGCTTCGTTGCTTTCGATCACGTCAAAATCGTCCGCCTTCAGCCCGGTCCGTTCTAGCAGCTTGCGCACAGCAGGCACGGGGCCAATTCCCATCACCTCTGGCCTAACCCCCGCATGGGAATAGCCCAGCACGCGAAAGCGCGGCGTCAGCCCGGCCTTTTCTGCAGCTGCCATCGTTGCTAACGTGATTGCCGCGGCCCCGTCATTCAGGCCTGATGCGTTGCCCGCCGTCACAGTGCCATCCTTACGGAAGGCGGGACGAAGTCCTGCAAGCGCTTCTGCCGTCGTCGCTTTGGGATGTTCATCAGTCTTAAAGTCGTAGGTTTCCCGCCGGATCTTCAGCGTGACAGGCACAATCTGACTGTCAAAGCGACCCTCTGCCATCGCCCTGGCGGCGCGGTTTTGGCTTTCCAATGCAAAGGTGTCCTGCGCCGCGCGGCTGATGTCATGCTCTGCGCTAACGTTTTCCGCCGTAATGCCCATATGGCCCGTCCCGAAGGGGCAGTTCAGCGCGCCCAGCATCATATCGCGAGTTCGAATGTCCCCCATCTTGGCACCCCAGCGTTGGTCGCTGATGATGAAGGGGGAACGGGACATGCACTCTGCCCCGCCTGCTAAACCAAAGTCAGCGTCTCCCAGTTGCAGCGCCTGCACCACTGACACGATCGCCTGCACGCCGGACCCGCATAGACGGTTCACGTTCATCGCAGGCGTCGTATCGGGCACACCCGCGTCCATGGCGGCGACGCGTGACAAATACATATCGCGCGGTTCGGTGTTGATGACATGGCCAAAGACGACATGGCCGATTTGCGCCGGGTTTATCCCGCTACGGGTCATCGCGGCCTCGGCCACCGTTGCGCCCAGTGTGATTGGCGGCGTACCTGCCAGTGCCCCGCCGAATGATCCGATGGCGGTTCGTGCGCCGCCCAAGATGACGATGTCAGTCATGGTAACTCCCTCCTGTTTGCCGCACGATGACAAGCTGCGGGGCGGGACGCCAGCAAAACGTGCCGTCACATGCGGCAAAGGGACCACGCGGTCTGTTCGGACCGGTCCTGCGCCATAATTACGTCGCAACAAAAGAGAATCCGATGCTCCTGACAGTGACTGACCTTCGCAAAACCTATGCCACAGCAGATGGCCCATTCGATGTCCTGCGAGGGATCGACATGACCCTAGATCGCGGTGAAACGCTCGCCCTGACCGGCGAGAGCGGTTCAGGCAAAAGCACCCTGCTCCATTTGATTGGTGGGTTGGACTCGCCCGACGCGGGGCGAATCGTGCTGGATGGCGAGGATCTGACTGCCTTGGACGATTCCGGGCGCGCTCGTATGCGGCGCAATACCGTTGGCGTCGTATTTCAACAATTTAACCTGATCCCTAGCCTGCGGATCGCCGACAACATCGCCTTTCAAGCCCGGCTGGCAAGCCGACACGATCCTAAGTGGTGCGCGACACTGGCCGAGCGCATGGGTCTGACCTCGCAGTTGCGCAAATACCCAGAACAACTCTCTGGCGGCCAGCAGCAGCGCGTCGCAATCGCCCGCACGCTTGCGCCCCGGCCTAAACTGGTTCTGGCGGACGAGCCGACGGGCAATCTGGACGAGGCGACAGCGGCGCAGGTGCTGACCCTGATGCTGGACCTTGTGGCCGACACCGGCGCGGGGCTTTTAATGGTTACGCACTCAGACCGGCTAGCCAGCCAGATGCAGCGACGCCTCCACCTTGCGCAGGGGCGGATCGCATGACGCGCGCCGTCTTTGCAGCGCTACTGTCGCATTGGCGGCGCAATCCGTTGCAGTTGTTCACTCTGCTTGCCGGACTGGCACTGGCGACAGCCCTTTGGTCCGGCGTGCAGGCCATCAATGCGGAGGCTCAGGCCAGCTATGACGCCGCTGCCGCCACGCTTGGCGAGGGAACATATGACCAACTGGCGCGCCGCGACGGGCAACCGATGTCGCAGGACGCTTATGTGGCCCTCCGCCGCGCTGGCTGGCTGGTGTCTCCGGTGGTCGATGGCCGGTTGAACGGCGTGCGCATCGTCGGGCTTGATCCACTTACATCATTCGGAGGACTAGGACCCGTACGCGTTAATGAAGGCGCTGATATCAGTGCTTTTTTGACAGCACCTGGACAAGCCTTTGGCCAAGCAGGCGCGCTGGCCGCCTTGCCACCGGGGCCTGCTAAAATTGTTGCGCCCGACGTCGCTCCCGGCACGCTCATCATGGATATCGGTGCGGCCCAGCGCCTGCTGGATCGACCTGGCCAGATCGACCGTTTGATTGTAGGGCCAGTACAGCCAATCCGGCAGGCTCCGCTGGATAGCATCGCACCAGACCTGTCACGCCAAATCGCACAATCGGGCTCTGATATAGGACGTTTGACCGACAGTTTTCACCTGAACCTGACCGCATTTGGCCTGCTATCCTTTGCTGTGGGTATTTTCATCGTGAACGGCGCGATTGGGCTGGCGTTCGAGCAGCGCCGCCCTGTGGTGCGGACCCTACGCGCGCTTGGCGTGCCGCTGCGGTGGCTCATGGCCCTTATGGCGGCAGAGCTGACGATCATGGCCTTGATCGCCGGGGCAATCGGGGTGGCGTTGGGCTATGTTGTCGCCTCGCTGCTGTTGCCCGACGTTGCGGCAACGCTGCAGGGCCTTTACGGGGCAACCGTCGCGGGCACGCTGCAACTGCGTCCATCATGGTGGCTATCAGGCCTAGGGATCGCGCTGGGCGGCACCGCGATGGCCGCGGCTGCGGCGTTTTGGCGGCTGGCGCAATTACCGCTATTGGCCGGGGGATCGCCGCGCGCGCTAAGCATGGCAGCGGGACGGTCCGCGCGCGTGCAGGTCATGGTGGCACTGGCCTTGCTGGGGCTAGCAGCGGTGCTAGCTACAACTGCACAGGGTCTTATCACTGGATTCGCTTTATTAGGCACTATGTTGATCGGTGCCGCGCTGGCCCTGCCGTTTATGCTGGACCGCGTACTTGCGCTGGCGGAACATTTTTCAACCGGCGTGCGGGCGCAGTGGTTCTGGGCCGATACGCGCCAGCAATTGCCTGGTCTTTCACTGGCGTTGGCAGCCCTGTTGTTGGCGATGGCGGCAAATGTCGGCGTGTCCACCATGGTCAGTAGCTTCCGGCTGACCTTTACTGGTTTTTTGGATCAGCGCCTCGCATCAGAGCTTTATGTCACCGCCGAAGACCCTGCGCAGGCCGCACGAATCATCGCGTATGTCACGCCGCGAACCCACGCTGTCCTGCCAATCGCGTCTGTCCCGGTGCAGATCGCAGGATTACCGGCAGAGGTATTTGGCGCACGCGACGACGCAACCTATCGCGACAACTGGCAGTTCTTGCAGGCGACCGAGGGGACGTGGGATGCGGTGTTTGCAGGTGAAGCGCTGCTGATCAACGAACAGCTCTCGCGTCGGTCAGGTCTGACACTTGACGACACTGTGCCGATGGCCGGACGCCATTTTCGTGTGGCTGGGATCTATGGCGATTACGGCAATCCCATTGGTCAGGCAATTATTGCAGAAGCAAGTTTTACCGCCCTTTTCCCTGAAATAAAGCCTTTGCGATTTGGTCTTCGCCTCCCAGCTGCAGACGTCCCGGACCTTGTAAATGACCTGGAGGATGATCTGAACCTGCCCCCCGGAAACACGATCAATCAGGCGGGGATCAAGCAATTCTCTCTAGATATTTTCGATCGGACTTTTACCGTCACAACGGCGCTGAACATCCTCACGCTGGCAGTTGCAAGCTTTGCCATCCTGATGAGTCTGCTGACACTTGCCGCGCTGCGTGTGCCTCAACTCGCACCGGTATGGGCGATGGGACTGACACGCCGAAAGCTTGGCCAGTTGGAACTGATTCGCGCCGTCCTGTTGGCCATGCTGACTGCCGTGATCGCCCTGCCGCTTGGGCTCGCACTGGCTTGGGCGCTGCTGGCTATCGTCAATGTCGCAGCTTTCGGGTGGCGCCTACCAATGTACATCTTCCCGCTAGACCATCTACGGCTCGGAGGGTTTGCCCTGATCGCCGCAGCACTCGCTGCGCTTTGGCCTGCGTGGCGGCTGTCACGCACCCCGCCCAGTGACCTTTTAAAGGTGTTTTCGAATGAACGTTAAGGCTCTGATCTTTTATTTAGTGCCTGCTTTTGCGCAGGCCCAAGGGTTTGCCGGCCTGGGTAGCGGTGCAGATGGCTTTGCCATCCCCCAGCCCGATCCCGAGTTTACTTTTCCTGCAGATCACGGCGCGCATCCGAATTACAGGATAGAATGGTGGTATCTAACCGCGAACTTGCAAGACGCAGATGGAACACCATATGGCTTGCAATGGACTTTGTTCCGGTCGGCCATGGCACTAGAAACGCGAGACGGCTGGAATGACCCACAACTCTGGATGGGCCATGCCGCCGTCACGACGCCAGTTGATCATTTCGTCGCAGAACGGTTGGCGCGCGGCGGCATCGGACAAGCGGGGGTTGTGGCCGATCCGTTCAGCGCGTGGATCGACGACTGGCGGTTCGACGGCATCGATGGCGGCACCCTGTCGGCTACCGGGCCGGATTTCGGCTATGACATGCAGCTAACCGCCAACGGACCGCTGGTGCAGCAGGGCCTGGATGGCTATTCCGTAAAATCCCCCAGCGGGCAGGCCAGCTATTACTATTCCCAACCCTTCTATGACATCGCAGGCGTGCTTCACCTGCCGGAAGGCGAGGTGGCGGTGACCGGCACAGCTTGGCTGGACCGTGAATGGTCCAGCCAGCCGCTTTCAGGCGATCAAACAGGATGGGACTGGTTTTCACTGTCCTTCGACGATGGCGCACGAATGATGGGCTTTCGGCTGCGCCAGACGGACGGGGCGAACTATACCTCGGCCACATGGATCGCGGCGGATGGTACGCCAACGCCCTATGAAGATGGCGCGCTGCGGGCAACGCCATTAGACACCTCTACGGTTGATGGGCACAGCTTGCCGACCCGCTGGCGGCTGGAATTGCCCGCGCAGGGAGTTGACGTCATGGTGCAGGCGATCAACACACAAGCATGGATGGAAACCAGCGTCCCTTATTGGGAGGGGCCGGTCACCATCGATGGCACGCAGTCCGGCAACGGCTATCTGGAGATGACAGGCTATGAGTGAATGGTTCGAAACGCTGCCCGGCATTCATGATCAGGTCTGGCATCAGTTGGTGCAGGGCGTATCAAGCCGCGACGCTGCTGCCCGCCAACCAACGCTTGCCACAATCAGCCCCGACGGCTGGCCAGAAGCGCGCACTGTCGTCTTGCGCCGCGCCGATCGCGCAGCGGCGCAGATCGAGGTCTATACCGACAACCAGTCGGACAAGATGGCCGGCCTGGCCGCCCAGCCCCGCGCCGCGCTGCATTTTTGGGACGCGACGCTGGCCTTGCAGGTTCGGATGCAGGCCGAGGTTACCGTTTCAAACGATCAGGCGGTCGCTCACCGTTGGGGCACCCTGTCCGATTTCGCCCGCCTGTCCTATGGCGTCGAACCATCCCCCGGCACCGCGATCCCGGCAGCGCTGAACTATGGCAAAAATCCGGAACAGAGCCGTTTTTGCGTGCTGCAACTGACCCTGACCCACATCGACGCCGTGCACTTGGGCGATGATCACCGGCGTGCCCGCTTTACAGCAGGCAACGCCTGGGCCGGCGCTTGGCTGGTCCCATGATTCCTGTTTTCCCACTGGTCAAAGATTTGGTGCTGATCGGAGGCGGGCACACCCATGCGCTGGTACTGCGTAAATGGGGGATGAAGGCGCTGGCTGGTGTACGGGTAACGGTGATAAACCCCGGCCCGACCGCCCCCTATTCGGGCATGCTGCCCGGCTTTGTTGCCGGGCACTACAGCCGGGCAGAGCTAGATATAGACCTTGTCAAACTCGCCCGTTTTGCCGGTGCACGGTTGGTGAATGGCGCGGTCACGGGGATTGATACCGCAGCAAAACTAATCACCGTGCCAGGCCGCCCGCCAATCGCCTATGACATCGTCAGCGTCGATGTCGGCATTACCTCGGTCATGCCGGATCTGCCTGGCTTTGCCGATCATGCTATCCCGGCCAAGCCCTTGGGTACCTTTGCAAGTCGTTGGGATGACTTTCGCGATAATGCCACTCAACCGCGCCTTGCGGTGATCGGCGGCGGCGTCGCGGGGGCAGAGCTGGCCATGGCGATGATGCACAGCCTGCGCGCACGCGGCGTGACACCCACCGCCCACCTGATTGACCGGGGCAAGATCGTCGATACGCTTGGCGATACCGCTCGGCGGAAGATGCTGGCCGCGCTAGCAGACCAAGGCGTCACGCTGGTCGAAGATGCCAGCGTCGCATGCGTCACAGAAAATGCTGTTGTGCTGTCGGATGGGACCAAAATTGCCTCGGACTTCACCACCGGGGCTGCGGGGGCCAGACCGCACGATTGGCAGGCAGACATCGGCGTCAATTTGCATAGCGGCTTCATCACCGTAAACCCTATGCTTCAATCCTCTGACCCGTCGCTGTTTGCGGTCGGCGATTGCGCCCACTTGGCCCATGCGCCGCGCCCCAAGGCGGGCGTTTATGCGGTGCGGCAGGCCCCTTTGCTGTTTGACAACTTGCGCGCCGTACTGTCGGGCGGCGACCTGCGTGCCTACAACCCGCAGAAGGACTACCTCAAGCTCATCTCTCTGGGTGGAAAATCCGCGCTGGCCGAACGGCTGAGCACAGCGTTTTCCGGCCCCCTGCTATGGCGTTGGAAGGATCACATCGACCGAACTTTCATGCGCCAGTTTAATGACTTTAAACCGATGGCCCTGCCCTATCTGCCCCTGACTCGCGCATTGGGACTAAAAGCGGCGCTAGGCGACAAGCCGATGTGCGGTGGTTGCGGGGCCAAGGTAGGGCGAGGCGCGCTGCGGGCCGCGGTGCAGGCCCTGCCTCCGCTGGCCCGCGATGATGTGCAACTGGTGCCGGGCGACGATGCGGGTCTACTGACCATGGGCGGCGCACGGCAAGTCATCAGTACCGACCACCTGCGGGCGTTTACCGATGACCCGGTCACGATGGCCCGCATCTCAGCGAACCACGCGCTGGGCGACATATGGGCCATGGGAGCCACGCCGCAGGCGGCGACCATAAATCTGATCTTGCCCAAACTCTCTGCCGATTTGCAGGCCCGCACGCTGGGGGAAATCATGGCGACGGTTCATGCCGCCCTGACGGACGCTGGCGCGGCGATTGTCGGTGGTCACACGTCGCTGGGTGCAGAGCTAACGATCGGCTTTACCGTCACCGGCCTGTGTGACCGCGATCCAATCACCCTGCGCGGTGCCCAGCCGGGTGACGCCTTAATCCTGACCAAACCACTGGGCAGCGGCGTGATTATGGCGGCAGAGATGGCGGGCGTTGCGCCGGGCGCGGTCGTTGCCGCGGCCCTTGATCTGATGTGCCAGCCGCAGGCCCAGGCCAGCGCCATTCTGTCTGATGCCCATGCCATGACCGATGTGACTGGCTTTGGCCTTGCCGGGCATTTGTCGGGTATCGGCGAGGCGTCGCAGACTGGCGCACGACTGAAGCTGGACCAAATACCAATGATGCTCGGCGCGCTGGAACTGGCGCAGGCTGGGCAACATTCGACCCTATTTCAGGACAATATCGCTGGCAGCGGGCCTATCAATGGCCCAATGGGGCCGCGCACGGATTTGCTGTATGATCCGCAGACGGCAGGCGGGCTGCTTGCCGCTGTTGCGGCGGACAGCGCCTTGGATATCATAAGTCAGCTGCAGGCTGCAGGCTATACCAGCGCTGCGATCATCGGCACGGTCACGGATATGCCCGGCATCACGCTAATTTAAAGGGTGGCGATCAACTTTGCCAAATCATCGGCAGCCTGCGCGCGGCCAGATGCGTCCAGCGCCATCGCATGCACTTCGCCTAGCCAAGTGCGGTCGCTGACCTTGCGCGACCGGGCATAGGCCGCGTCGTAATGCTGATCCATCAGGGCGGTTGCTAACCCGTTAAAATCGGATGCATTTAACAATTCCTCCCAACCATCGACAATAGTGTGACCACGCAGATTGCGCAGCGGTTGCAGGCGTTCGCGCAGCAGCACGGGATCGGCGATGATGTCGGCATAGGCCTCTAGCAGGAACGCGGCGCGTGCCGCTAGCGGGGCTTTGACCTCGATCCGCGGCGCAGCGGACATGCGTGCCCAGATCTGCTTGGGCAGCACGATCTGACCTACTTTGCTGCTTTCCGCCTCGACCACGGTCAGCTTGTCCGGGTTCAACTGCGCAAGCGCCTGCGCGAGTTGAGATTCAAAGCCTTTTTGCGCTGGCTGCCCGCCAGCCACACCGCCCAAAAGCGACCCACGATGGGCGGCCAGCCCTTCCAGATCGATGATCTGGACACCGCGTTCGGCCAGAAGATGCAGCAAAGCCGTCTTGGCCGTTCCAGTGTATCCATCCAGCAGGACCAAACGGTGCGGCAGCGGATCGATATACATAGCGTCGTGAACCAGCTTACGATAGGTCTGATAGCCGCCTTTGATCGTATCCGCGCGCCAACCAATCTGTTGCAGAATGGACGCGAAAGAACCTGATCGCTGCCCCCCGCGCCAGCAATAGACCAGCGGCTGCCAAGCCCCATCATACGCAGCGAGCGGCCCTTCGACATGGTCCGCCACGTTGCGGGCCACCAGCGCGGCACCGATTTTGCGCGCATTAAAGGCGCTAACCTGCTTGTAGATGGTGCCAACCTCTGCCCGCTGGTCGTTGGACAGGGCGGGCAGATTGATCGCACCGGGCACGTGGTCTTCCGCGAATTCGGCAGGGCTGCGCACGTCGATAACTGTATCGAACCCGTGCGCCATCAGATCAGCCAGACTGTCAAAGCTTTGCGGCATGGTGTCAGCGCGCCGGACGCAGGGGTTTTCGCCCCTCATCGGACAGAGTGAACCAGTCGCTGCCATCAAGAACCGCAGGGACCAGTGGCCGACCATAACCGGCACCGCCATCCAGATCGATCCGATTGCCAAGGTGTTCGGGCGTATCAAGCGCCGTGTGACCATGGACGATCATCATGCCGTGATCGTCAGTATTACCGAGCCAGCCGTCACGGATCCATATCAGATCATCCTCGACCTGTGCATCCAGCGGCAAACCGGGACGAATGCCAGCGTGCACGAATAGCTGACCGTTCGCCTGATGCATCAGTGGATTTGTGGACAGGAAGTCCAGATGCGCCTGCGGCACGCGGTCTTGGGCCAGCGCCATCAGATTGGGCAGATCCAGATCACCTTCGGTTGTGGGATAGGTCACCAGAACCTCGCGGCCCAGATCGTCCTTGTCAAAGATCGCGGGGCCGGTCGGGATGATGCCATAGGACGCCAGTGTCGTATCGCCCCCAAGCCGGCCGTTCAGCCAGGACAAGCCCGATTTAATCGCGACGTCATGACAATCACCAGAGTCGACGAAACGCTGGAACATGCGGTCGTGATTGCCCTTGATGAAATGCCAATCCAGACCCGCATCGCGCCCAGCGATTAGTGTGTCGATTGTGCCGCGGCTGTCGGGGCCGCGATCAGTATAATCGCCCAGAAAGACCAGCGGTGCAGCAGCACCGCCATCCGCGGCAATCAACTTTAGCGCGTGGTCCAGCATAGCCTTTTGGCCGTGAATATCACCGATTGCGTAGATCACAGGGCACTCCGTACTTGCACGCGTCGTGACTTAGCAGACGCAGCACGGATTGACAGGGGCCATGCCTACGGCGGGAGTTTAACTTGCCAAGTGAAGAGATCCCGGCGCAGATGATCTGCGCCGGGACAGATTTCAGATCGCAGGGAAGGTCAGTGGTTTAACCTGCTGAAAGTGGCCGGATTCTTCTAGCGCCTTTACGGCGGCTGCAGGAACGGGTTCGTCCACGTACAGCAGCGCGATGGCTTCGCCTTTGGCAGACGAGCGTCCAAGGGTGAAGTTCGCGATGTTCACTCCGTTATCACCCAAGATGCTGCCCAGCTTACCAATGATGCCGGGCACGTCTTTGTTCGTGGTGTAGAGCATGTTTTCGCCAACTTCGGCGTCCACGTTGATACCCTTGATCTGGATGAAACGCGGCTTGCCGTCGCTGAACACGGTGCCCGCAACAGAGCGTTCCCGCTTGTCCGTCACGACGGTGACCTTGATGTAGCCTTCGAACGCGCCGGACTGGTCCTGCTTGGTTGTGCTTACCTTTACGCCGTTGTCCTTGGCGATGACCGGCGCAGACACCATATTCACGTCCGGGTTCCGGCGGCGCATGATACCAGCGATGGTCGAAGCCGTCAGTGCCTTGAGGTTCATGTCAGAGGCTTCGCCGTCGAACAGGATGTTGATCGCCTTGATCGGCTCGTCCGTCATCTGACCGATAAAGTTGCCAAGGTGACCCGACAGGGTGATCCACGGACCCATGATTTTGGATTCGTCCGCTGTGATCGACGGCATGTTGATCGCGTTGGTCACAGCACCGGTCAGCAAGAAGTCAGACATTTGTTCGGCGACTTGCAGAGCAACGTTTTCCTGCGCTTCGGTCGTGGCCGCGCCAAGGTGCGGGGTGACGACGACGTTGGGCAGGTTGAAGAGTGGGCTGTTGGTAGCGGGCTCTTCGGCAAACACATCAAAGGCAGCACCGGCGACGCGGCCATCCTTGATTGCCTCGGCCAGTGCATCTTCGTCCACCAGACCGCCGCGGGCGCAGTTGATGATGCGCACGCCGGGCTTCAGCTTGGCGATCGCTTCGCGGCTCAGGATGTTGCGGGTCTGGTCCGTCAGCGGCACGTGGAAGGTGATGAAATCGGCGCGGCCCAGAAGCTCGTCCAGCTCAACCTTTTCGACGCCCAGTTCAACGGCGCGGTCTTCGGACAGGAAGGGGTCATAGGCGATGACCTTCATCCGTAGGCCCTTAGCCCGGTCGATGACGATCGAACCGATGTTACCAGCACCGATGACGCCCAGCGTCTTAGCGGTCAGTTCCACACCCATAAAGCGGGACTTTTCCCACTTGCCAGCGTGAGTCGATGCGTTCGCCTCTGGGATCTGGCGCGCGACGGCCATCATCAGCGAGATGGCATGTTCAGCGGTGGTGATCGAGTTGCCGAAGGGCGTGTTCATAACGATGATTCCCTTTTTCGACGCGGCGGGGATGTCGACGTTGTCGACACCGATGCCTGCGCGGCCGATGACCTTGAGGTTGGTCGCGGCGGCGATCAGCTTTTCGGTCGCTTTGGTGGCGGACCGGATGGCCAGACCGTCATAGTTGCCGATGATGGCAGCCAGCGCATCCTTGTCCTTGCCCAGCTTGGGCTGGAAGTCGACCTCGATACCGCGATCCTTGAAGATTTGAACGGCGGCGTCCGACAATGCGTCGGAAATCAGAACCTTGGGGGCCATGTTTGGCACTCCTTAAGCGAAATGGGGGATGGGGTGAGCCTGAGGCGGCTCACCGGAAAATCAAGCGTTGATTTCGGCCTCAAATGCGTGGGCGATCCACGGCATCAGAGCCTGAAGGTCAGACGTTTCAACCGTCGCGCCGCACCAGATGCGAAGACCTGCAGGGGCGTCGCGGTAAGCACCCACGTCAAGCGCCACGCCTTCGGCCTCCAGACGCTTGGCGACAGCCTTTGCAAATGCAGCGCCGTCGGTGATGCGATCATCGGTGAACTTCACGCATACGCTGGTATTGGACCGGGTCGCCGGATCAACGGCCAAGTTGGCGATCCAGTCATTCTGGTCGCAAAAGTCCCAAATCACTTGCGCATTCGCATCGGCTCGGGCTTTCAGGCCCGGCTGACCGCCAATGGACTGCCCCCAATTCAGCGCGACAAGGTAATCCTCGACACACAACATGGAGGGCGTATTGATCGTTTCGCCCTTGAATATGCCCTCGATCAGCTTGCCCTTGGAGGTCAGGCGGAAGATCTTCGGCAGCGGCCATGCGGGGGTGTAGCTTTCAAGACGCGCGACAGCGCGCGGCGACAGGATCAGCATGCCATGCGCGGCCTCGCCGCCCATGACTTTTTGCCAGCTGAACGTGGTCACATCCAGCTTGTCCCACGGCAGATCCTGCGCAAAAGCGGCAGAGGTCGCGTCGCACAGCGTCAGGCCAGCCCGGTCCGCGGGAATCATGTCGCCATGCGGCATGCGCACGCCGGAGGTAGTACCATTCCAAGTGAAGCAAACATCGCTGTCATAGTTCAGGGCTGCCATGTCGACGATTTCACCGTAACCAGCCTCGTGTACAGTAGCTTCGATCTTCAGCTGCTTGACCACGTCGGTGACCCAGCCAGCGCCGAAAGATTCCCATGCGACCATTTCGGCAGGGCGTTCGCCCAGCATGGTCCACATGGCCATTTCAAATGCGCCGGTGTCGGACGCGGGGACGATCCCGATGCGATAATCGGCTGGTACGCCAAGGATTTCGCGGGTCAGGTCAATCGCTTCAGCCAGCTTGGACTTGCCAACGGCAGCACGGTGCGACCGGCCCAAAGGGGCGTCGCCAAGCGACTCAAGTGACCATGTAGGGGGTTTGGCACAGGGGCCAGAAGAAAAACGCGGATTTGCAGGCCGCGTGGCCGGTTTCGTCGTAACCATTTCTGGTATCCTCACAGATAATCGCCCTTCGTTGGGGAAGGGTGTCCCGCCGTAGGAACTAGTCTTGTGCCGGTTAAAAGGCAATGAAAATCCGAACTCTTTTAAGGCACCCCAACGCCGCACTTTTTTGCTGTGGCCTTATCCCGGCCCATCCTGCAACATCAGGCAATCAACGGGAATTGTGACGGGGCTGATATGACCATACACCACAACATCTCTCATTGGGCGGAACGGGTCGATCTGGCCGCTGCCTTTCGATGGACTGCACGCCTGAACATGCACGAGGCGGTTTCGAATCACTTCAGCCTTGCCGTGAACGACGACGGCAGCCAGTTTCTGATGAACCCGAACCAGATGCACTTTGCCCGTATCCGCGCAAGTGACATGCTGCTGATCGACGCAAATGACCCCAAGACGATGGAAGGCCCGAACGCGCCCGATCCGACGGCTTGGGGCCTGCACGGCGGCTTGCACCGTCTGGTACCGCACGCGCGGTGCGCGATGCACGTTCATTCGATCCACGCGACAGTTCTGGCGTCACTGGCCGACAGCACCCTGCCCCCGATAGATCAGAACTGCTGCACCTTTTATGACCGAGTCGTCATCGACGACGGCTATGGCGGTCTAGCGTTCGAAGATGAAGGCACCCGCTGTGCCGCCTTGTTCACCGACCCCAAGACAAAGGTCATGGTGATGGGCAATCATGGCGTTCTGGTGATCGGCGACACCGTGGCGGAAACCTTCAACCGGATGTATTACTTTGAGCGCGCGGCAGAGACTTATATCCGCGCCCTGCAAACGGGCCAGCCCCTGCGCATTCTGCCCCACGACATCGCAGAAAAGACAGCCCAGCAGATCGAGGCCTATCCTGAACAGGATCTTCGCCATCTGTCAGAGCTGAAGGCTTTGTTGGAACGGGACGGTTCGGATTTCGCCTCATGAATGACTCTGTAGATTTTGACGATGACGATTTTGAAGACGACGAAGATGAATTCGATCACTTCGTCGCAGCTCAGGACACGGTCTATGGTACCGTCGTCACAGAACTGACCGACGGGAAGAAACAGACCCACTGGACGTGGTTCATATTTCCGGTACTGACCGGCATTGGGGAATCCCCCATGGCCATGTTCTATTCCTTGCGCGACACCGCAGAGGCTAAGGCCTATCTGGCGCATCCGCTGCTGGGTGATAGGTTGCTGGAATGCATGCGTCTGATCCGGGGCCACAAGGGAACCGACCCCGTCGCCATCATGGGCGAAACAGACGCCTACAAACTGCGCGCCTGCGCCACTTTGTTCGAGGCTGCCACCTCGACCACCCCGATCTTTGCTGCGGTTCTGGACGATACGTTCGGCGGAAAACGCTGCACGAAATCGCAACGCATCCTGCTCAGCCCGCCGGCTGATGAGCTGTTCGGATAAGCGCCCGTGACCCGGACCTTAATATCATTTGGCCACGGCTATTCTGCGCAGGCGCTTGAACGGCCGCTGCTGCCGCAGGGCTGGCGTATAATAGGCACCACCCGGTCAAACGCAAAGGCCGATGATATGCGTGCACGCGGGATCGAAGCGCTTGTATGGCCCGGCGCTGACATCACCGCAGCGCTGGATGCGGCCACGCATGTGCTGATTTCCGCCAGCCCGGACGATGGTGCCGACCCGGTGTTGGCCGCGTTGCATGATCAAATCACCAAACGCGCAGGACGGCTCGACTGGGTCGGCTATCTGTCGACCACCGGCGTCTACGGCGATCACAACGGCGATTGGGTGGACGAAACCACCCCCCTGACCCCCGCCACACGGCGCGGCCAAGCCCGCGTCACGGCAGAGGCTGCTTGGCAAGCAATCCCCGGCCTGCCGCTACATATCTTCAGGCTAGCCGGTATATATGGTCCCGGTCGCGGCCCCTTTGCCAAGGTGCGTAATGGAACGGCGCGGCGCATCATCAAGGATAGCCAAGTCTTTAGCCGCACCCATGTCGACGACATTGCGCAGGTGCTGGCCGCGTCCATTGCCCGGCCCGATCCCGGCGCAATCTACAACGTCTGCGACGACGATCCCGCCCCGCCGCAGGACGTCATCGCCTATGCTGCCGAACTGCTGGGCCTGCCCGTGCCAGAGGCGGTGCGGTTCGAGGACGCCGAGATGACCCCCATGGCCCGCAGCTTTTACGCCGAAAGCAAAAAAGTGCGTAATGACAGGATCAAAGATGATCTGGGGGTAAAGCTGATGTTTCCGGACTATCGAAGCGGACTGCGATCCTTGCTGGACCAAGGCGGTGCCTAACCGCCCAAGCGGCACTGGCGAACAATCCCAGCAGGATGATCGCGACGGCAACATTGTTCACATAGAACGACATGCGCTGATCAAAGGTCAGATCATTCAGAAACGGATAAGGCAGCCCGCTTGTCACCGCCCCCATCGGACTGCCATTCAGGGGCGCAACGGCCAGTTCTGCCCATAGAAAATATCCAATAACGATTCCCAGCAGGCTCGCCAACGTCGGGCCGACCCGCCGGAACACCCGGTGGATGAACAACGCATCAATCCACTGCAGCAGCGGACCAAGGGCATGCAGGTACAGCTCCAGATAGGGCACACTCAATTCGCCATCCCGCGTGACAGACGCAGGGTCCGCCAGATACAACCGCCAATATAAAAGGACAACCATCGCATTGACGACTGAAGTCGCGCCGACCAGCGCCTCCCACCGGCGTGTGCTGCGATACGCCATCATGCGGCTGGCGCAAAAGAAGGACAGGAACAGCGCCCAGACGCTCAGATAGCGGAAAGGCCCGCCAAAGCCGTTCCAATCGTCCAGCACGATCATGCGCAGACAATAGAAGGCGGCGAGAAGGAAAACGATCCAGCGATAGATTTTGATGGTGCGACTCATGAACAGACCCTGCACGATCCCGCAACCATTGGCGACTGCAACAATGATCCGACCTTGTGTCTTGCACGCTGGCTGCCGTAACCACATCTGTCCAAGGCACTAGAATGAGAGCTACCATGTCCCTACGCCAAAGCCTCGCGACACTGCTCTATCGCCCCGCCGTCACCCGCATCATCACAGGGGTTATCATCTTTAATGCGATCTTGCTGGGGCTTGAAACGTCAGCTTCCCTGATGGCCACTGCAGGGCTGTTGATCCTGCTTCTCGACTCAATCTGTCTTGCAATCTTCGTGGCAGAGATTTCGGCAAAGCTTTTCGTCCAGCGCGCTGCCTTCTTTCGCGACGGCTGGAATATCTTTGACTTTGCCGTCGTTGGTATCGCACTCGTGCCTGCAGGACATGGACTGTCAGTCCTTCGCGCGCTGCGAGTACTGCGTGCATTGCGCGTCATCTCGGTCGCGCCGACCCTGCGCCGCGTAGTCGAAGGTTTCGTCAGCGCCCTCCCTGGAATGGCGTCGGTCTTTGTGCTGATGGGGATCATCTTTTACATCGCCGCCGTCATGGCGACCAAGCTTTTTGGGGCCGCGTTCCCGGATTGGTTCGGCAGCCTGGGCCATTCAGCCTACTCCCTCTTCCAAATCATGACGCTGGAAAGCTGGTCCATGGGCATCGTCCGCCCCGTAATGGAGGTATTCCCCTATGCCTGGGCCTTCTTTATCCCCTTCATCCTTGTGACCACTTTCGCTGTCGTAAACCTGTTGGTCGGCCTGATCGTGAATTCGATGCAGGATGCTCACGCCGAAGAAGGTAACGCAGCAACCGATGCCTACCGGGACGAAGTCATGGCAAAACTGGTTGCCATCGAAAAACGCCTCAATAGCCAAAATCGAGCCTGAAAACAGCTTTCTTGTCGTTTGAAATATCTTGGAGGTCCGGGGGCAAAGCTCCCGGTGGATCGGCTTGGCGCAGTCAAGACGAAACCTGTATTACGCCCGCTTGCCGATCACGCTAACTCCCAGCACCTCTAGCACTTTTGCCTCGATATCTGCGGCATTCAGGCCGGCCATCGCGTACATATCAGCGGGGCTGGACTGGTCGATGAACGTATCGGGCAGCACCATCGAACGAAACTTCAGGCCAGTATCAAACACAGCTTCATCCGCCAAAAGCTGCGCAACATGGCTTCCAAAGCCACCGACAGCACCTTCTTCGATAGTGATCAGCGCGTCGTGGTCTGCCGCAAGCTTCAGGATCATGTCTCGATCCAGCGGTTTGGCAAACCGCGCGTCGGCAATGGTCGGCGTGATACCGCGGGCAGCCAATGCTTCACAGGCTTTTTCGACCTCTTGCAGGCGAGTGCCAAATGACAGGATTGCAACCTGCTTTCCCTCGCGGATCATACGCCCCTTGCCGATCTTCAGTGGCTGAGTATCCACCGGGATTTCAACCCCGACACCTTCACCGCGCGGAAAGCGGAAGGCGATGGGGCCGTCGTCATGGGCGGCGGCTGTGACGACCATGCGTACTAGCTCCGCCTCGTCCGCGGCAGCCATGACGACCATGCCCGGCAGGTTCGCCAGGAAGGCCACATCGAACGATCCCGCGTGTGTCGCGCCGTCGGCCCCGACAAGACCCGCACGGTCGATGGCAAAGCGCACGGGCAACCGCTGGATCGCGACATCGTGGACGATCTGATCGTAACCCCGTTGTAGGAATGTCGAATAAAGCGCGCAGAACGGCTTCATCCCGCCCGCCGCCAGCCCAGCGCAGAACGTCACCGCGTGCTGTTCTGCGATGCCCACGTCGAAACACCGGCTGGCGTAACGAGCCATGAATTTATCCAGACCGGTGCCGTCGGGCATGGCTGCCGTCACAGCGACAATCTTGTCATCCCTGGACGCCAGATCAATCAGCGTGTCTGCAAAGACCGACGTATAGGACGGCGCATTGCTTTTCGCTTTTTGCTGCTCGCCGGTGACAATGTCGAACTTGCCGCGCGCATGGCCCCGGTCTGCGGCACCTTCGGCGGGGGCGAAACCCTTGCCCTTTTTCGTAATCGCGTGGATCAGGATCGGCCCGGTGGCGCGGTCCTTTACGGTGCGCAGCACGGACAGCAGCTGTTCCATGTCATGCCCGTCGATGGGCCCGACGTAGGAAAAGCCCAGTTCTTCGAACAGCGTCCCGCCGACGGTCATATGTTTGACCAGATCCTTAGCGCGCTTGGCCCCTTCACGGAAGGGCGGCGGCAAAAAGGACACGGCACCCTTGGCGACGGCCTTCAGGTCCTGAAACGGACCTTCGGCATAAAGCCGCGACAAATAGGACGACATCGCGCCCACAGGCGGCGCTATCGACATTTCGTTGTCATTCAGAATGACGATCAACCGCTTGCCCAAATGGCCCGCGTTGTTCATCGCCTCATATGCCATGCCAGCTGACAGCGCACCGTCGCCGATCACCGCAATCGCATCGCCCGGATCGCCGCCCAAGTCACGCGCGGCGGCGAAGCCCAGCGCCGCGCTGATCGACGTGCTGGAGTGCGCCGCGCCAAAGGGGTCGAATGGGCTTTCGCTGCGCTTGGTAAAGCCGGACAAGCCGTCTTTCATCCGCAAGGTACGGATGCGGTCGCGGCGCCCAGTCAAGATCTTATGCGGATAGCACTGGTGCGACACGTCCCAAATGATCTTGTCACGCGGCGCATCGAACACAGCATGCAGCGCCACAGTGATTTCCACGACGCCAAGACCCGCCCCAAGGTGACCGCCGGTGCTGGCCACGGTGGCGATCGTCTCTGCCCGAAGCTCGTCGGCCAAACGGCGCAGTTGCACATCAGACAGGCCTTTCATGTCCGCTGGCACATGCACACGGTCAAGGATCGGCGTATTCGGGCGGTCGGTCATGGTCTTGTCCTTACTTGTCGCGCGCGATGACAAAGCGGGCAGCATCCTTTAGCGCATCGGCGCGTGTCCCAAAAGGATCTAGCGCGTCGCAGGCGCTGTCCACCAAATCGGCCGCGCGGCGCTTTGCCCCGTCCAGCCCCAGCAGCGACACAAAAGTCGCCTTGCCTGCGGCAGCATCCTTGCCCACCGCCTTGCCCACAGCATCCGCGCTACCTGTTTCATCCAAGATGTCGTCGGCGAGCTGAAACGCAAGGCCTAGCGCATCGCCATATGCCTTAAGCTGTGAAATATCAGCCTGCGCGATCCGCGGCCCGGCGCAGCAGGCCCAGGTAATCAGCGCACCGGTCTTGCCCGCCTGCAAGGTAGTGATCTGGTCCAGCGTCAGCGGCAGGCTTGTTTCGGCGGCGATATCAAGCGCCTGCCCAAGCACCATTCCGCTGGCCCCCGCTGCCTGTGCCAGGGTCAGCGCAAGATCAGCACGGGCCGCATCGGGTACACCAGCCCCCGGCGCACATACCAACTCGAACGCCAAAGCCTGCAGTGCGTCGCCCACAAGGATCGCTGTCGCTTCGCCCCACTTGCGATGCACAGTCGGTTGGCCGCGACGCAGATCGTCGTTATCCATGGCAGGCAGGTCGTCGTGCACCAGCGAATAGGCGTGCATCGCCTCGATCGCGGCCGCCGCGTGTCCGGCGTGGTCGTCGACATCATACAAGCGCGCGCCTTCCAGCACCAGAAACGCCCGCAGCCCTTTACCGCCGCGCACCGCATACAGCATCGCATCATGCAAAGGCACATCCAGCACCGGAGTCAGCGCCCGTTCGATCAGCCGTTGCGCCATCGTGGCGTCCAGCGCCAGCTGATTGGTGAACATCACGGATCCAGCGGTGCAGTGCCAGCAGCCTGAGAATCGGGGCCTACGGTGATTTTCGCGACCTTTTCCTCGGCCTCGCTCAACTTCTTCTCGCAACGCTTTTTCAGCGCGGCACCGCGTTCGTACAGCGCGATACTGTCGTCGAGCGCGACATCGCCACGCTCCAGCTTGCCGACGACCTGTTCCAACTCGCGGATCGCATCCTCGAACGTCATCTCTTCAACAGGCGTTTCTGCCATCGCTCCGCTCCCTCAACACGTTGACATGCGCGGCGGCGGATGCCCCCAGTGCCGTCAGGTCATAACCGCCCTCAAGGCACGATACCACCCGCCCAGCGCAGTGTTTATCCGCCAAATCACAAAGCTGTTCGGTGATCCACGTGAAATCATCCTCGACCAATGTAAGCCCAGCTAGTGGGTCGTCGCGGTGCGCATCGAACCCGGCCGAGATGATGATAAGGTCAGGCTTAAAGGCATCGACCCGCGGCAACACTCGGCCCTCCATTGCGACACGAAACCCGCGCCCGTTGGTGCCCTCCTCGAGCGGCACGTTCACCACATTGTCGTCCACACCGGTTTCATCAGCCGCCCCTGTACCTGGGTACAGCGGGCTTTGGTGGGTGGAACAGAACAGAATGCGCGCATCATCCTCAACCAGATCCTGCGTGCCATTACCGTGGTGAACATCGAAATCAACAATCGCCACCCGCCGCAGACCGTGGTGATCCAGCGCATGTTTAGCCGCGATGGCGACATTACCGAAAAAGCAAAACCCCATTGCAGTTGTGCGTTCCGCATGATGCCCGGGCGGGCGCATGGCGACGAAGGCATTGGCCACGTCGCCGCCCAGCACCAGATCGACCGCACGCACGGCACCGCCAGCGCTCCGCCAGACAGCGGCCAGCGTTCCGCGTGACAAATGCGTATCTGCATCCAGCGACACCCAGCCTTCGGCGGGGGCAGCGCGCCGGAGCATGTCGAGATGAGATTTCGGATGCACGCGCAGAACGTCGTCTTCTGCCGCCATGGGTGCCGACGCTCGGTGCAGGTCTATACCTTGCAACGCGCCAAGAACGGCGTCCATCCGCGCGACCTGTTCCGGGTGGCCGGGAGGGGTGACGTGATCAAGACAATCGGAATGAGTAATCAGGGCTGTTTTCATACCGCCACCAAAGCGAAACCACAGCCCAAGGACAAGTCACTTCATTTGGCCAGACAAAATCCCGCCGGAGGCATTCAGCTCCCGACAGGCCGCTCAACCGCCTATTCGGCGTCCTGACAGATCAGCGCCTCTTCCAGCGCGGCCATCGTGCAGGTCAGGTCGATCATCATGACTGACCCGGAAATATTTGCCAGATCCATCGTCTGACGGGCAGTAATGTCGAACATGAAATCTTCGCTGTTAAAATATATATCGGCACCCGGCACACCATTCAGAGACATTCCCGCGGCCTCCACTTCATAGGGTTAGCCGTCCAGGGCACAGGTCACTGGATAGGTCGCGCCTTCCTCGATATCGCCCCACGCCATGTTGAAGGCGGTCAGATAGCCTATGCAGGCGTTGTTATCAAAGCCAACGCTGACCACGGGCCCGTCAGTGAATTCTGATTGGATAAGGCAACCATCGCCTAGCGACGGGTCCCAAATCACGTCCCAGCCCCCAGCCGCACCCCAGCTTAGCAGATCTTAGGCGTGCGCTGCACCCGCGGCTAGCAGCGCAAGGGTGAACCCTGTCATCATTGGCTTGAACATGGCTACTCCGATCAAATCGGTTGCCTCGTAGATATCGTCTTTCAACCTTACCAAGGTCGACAACATTCCTACGCCGCCTAGCCTAAAGACTTAGGTGTGGCTAATCGGGGGCCAGCATGTATCCCGACCCGCGCACCGTCTGCAGGTATCGCGGTTGTTTGGGATCGGTCTCGATCTTGCGCCGCAACCGGGTAATCTGTACGTCTACAGCCCGCTCCTGCGTTTGCCCGCCGGACCGGCTCAACTCTTCAACAAGTTCTAGCCGCGTTATGGGCTCATGCGGGCGGGCCGAAAAAATGCGCATCAGCTGACTTTCAGTCGCCGTCAGCCGCACCAGCCCATCATCGCGCCGCATCTCGCCCTTGGTGATGTCATAGCGCGCGGGTCCCAGCTGCAGGACAGTCAGCGCGATCGGCTGCGCCTCTGCTTGCGGCGCGCGGCGCAGGATAGCGTTGATCCGCAGCAGCAGCTCCTTTGGCTCGAACGGCTTGGCCAGATAATCATCAGCCCCCGCTTCCAGTCCGGCGATCCGGTCCTCAGTCTCTCCTCGGGCGGTCAGCAGCATGACGGGCGTGCCCGTACGATGACGCAGGTCGCGGCAAAAGCTGATACCGTCCTCACCGGGCATCATTACGTCAAGCACAATCAGATCAAAGGCCAGCCCGCCCAGAATACGCCGCGCATGGGCTGCATCACGCGCGACAGTGACCAGAAACCCGGACCGCATCAAAAACTTGCGCAGCAAACCGCGAATACGTTCGTCGTCGTCGACAATAAGCAGATGGGGTTCGTCAACGCCCATCAGGTTTGTCCACCACCGCCAGATAGTGGCGCCGCATTTCGTCGTCCATCATCGCCTCCAAGACTTGTCGAAAGCCCGCCACCGCCACCGGGCCCGCCGCGCGATATGCGCTGCGCATCCGGTCCCGCTGCGCATCGGACAGGCTGCGTTCAAGCGCCGCGCCTTTGTCCGTCAGATGCAGGTGCCGCTCCCGCTTGTCCCTTTTCCCTACAGTAGACGATACAAGACCGTCGGCGATAAGACTACGCAACACACGATTAAGGGATTGTTTCGTAACACCAAGGATCGCCAACAAATTATTGACCGTAGTGCCAGGACTACGATGGATGAAATGGATCGCCCGGTGGTGCGCCCGCCCATAGGCCATGTCTGACAGGATCCGGTCCGGATCGGCGGTGAAGCCGCGATAGGCAAAGAACATCGCCTCGATCCCCTTGCGCAGCTGTTCGTCGGTCAGGAACAGCAGCGTCTGCCCCGAGGTGCCTTGCGGTGTCTGGTTCATGGACGTGCCTCTGGTCGGTTTCGGCATTACAATACGTCAGCCTTATTGACATGACTAGACTCAACTGGTAGCGAAGCGGCATAATTTGCGCAACTTTATGTCCGAAACGGACACAAGTGCGATACAAATGCAAAATAGGAAGGAGTTTGGCCATGGATGGTGCCTATGACGACCGCGACGGTCAAATCTGGATGGACGGCCAACTGCTGGATTGGCGCGATGCAAAGGTGCATGTGCTGACCCATGCCCTGCACTACGCATCTTCTGTGTTCGAGGGCGAGCGCTGCTACAACGGCAAGATTTTCAAAGACCGCGAGCATGCGGAACGGCTGCACTTTTCGGCCAACTGCCTCGACTTTCAGGTTCCCTATACGGTGGATGAACTGATCGCCGCTAAAGCTGAAACCCTGAAAGCAAACGGCCTGACCGACGCTTATGTGCGTGCTTTTGCTTGGCGTGGCGCTGGCCCTGACATGGGGGTCGCATCGGCGCGCAACCCGGTCCGCACGGCGATCGCTGCCTGGTCATGGGGCAACTACTATGGTGACGCCAAGACCAAGGGTGCCAAGCTGGACATCGCCAAGTGGAAACGTCCGAGTCCGGAAACGATCCCGCATCAAGCCAAAGCTGCAGGCCTGTACATGATCTGCACCATGTCCAAGCACGCCGCCGAAGCGAAGGGCTGTTCTGACGCCATGATGTTCGACTATCGCGGCTATGTGGCTGAGGCGACTGGCGCGAACATCTTCTTCGTCAAGGACGGTGAAGTGCACACACCCAAGCCCGATTGCTTCCTCAACGGTCTGACCCGTCAGACCGTCGTCGGCATGCTGCGCGACAAGGGCGTCACCGTCCACGAACGTCACATCATGCCAGAAGAGCTGGAAAGCTTTCAGCAGTGCTGGCTAACCGGCACCGCAGCCGAAGTGACCCCCGTAGGACAGATCGGCGACTACAACTTCGAAGTCGGCAAGCTGACGCTGGATATCGCCGCCGACTACGAAAATCTGGTCCGCGCCTAAGCCTTCTCGGACTCTCGCGCCTTAACCCATCTCGCAATCAGGCCACCCGGCCGGTTGCGGGACCTTGGCCGCCGCAGCAAGGCTTCTGTCGCAGCGTGGCGATACTCGCTGCGCGCCAGACGCAGGAACCGCGTCAAGCGTCCGCTTTCATCCTTGATGCGTGCATGGTCCATCAAATGTCGCGTCATGATCATATCCTCCTGACACTACACATACACCAAAACCCCCCAATATCGAAATCACGTTGCTTGACGCCCCCCCGATCCACGCCATTTCCTGCTAATAAGAGTGAGGATGCGCATGAATAAAGAGATTGAACCGGAAATCAGCCGTGCCGTCACCAAAAATGAATCGCGTCGGCAACAAGCCGAATCCGATCGCAAAGGACAGGAGACCAACGAACCTGACGAAGAAGATGCCGTGCGCGAAGCGTCCCACCTGTCGGCTAAGCTGGTCTATCAAGTCGTGCGCCGCGAAGGTGACGAGGAACTGCTTAGACCAAATTCTTCTCTGTTCTGGTCAGGTATCGCCGCCGGTGTCTGCATCAGCTTTTCAGTGATCGGCGAGGCTCTGTTCAAAACCTACCTGCCGGAAACGACCTGGCTGCCCCTGCTGGAAAGCCTTGGCTATACCTTCGGGTTTCTGATCGTCATCATTGGTCGCATGCAGCTGTTCACTGAAAACACGCTGACTACGGTTCTGCCGCTGTTCGCCCGCCCCAGCCTGTACAATCTGTGGTGCGTCGCGCGGCTGTGGGTCATCGTGCTAGGTGCGAACGTCATAGGCTGCTTCATCGCCGCCGCATTCATCGCCTATATGCCCACGTTCGAGCCTGAAATGCTCGCCAGTATCACCGAAATCAGCAAACACGCGACCGAACACGGGGCCTGGATCGGCTTTGCCAAGGCCGTGCCCGCCGGCCTGCTAATCGCTGCTCTGGTCTGGATGCTGGCCGCAGGAGAGCAGGAAAACTTCTTTATCATCATCCTGATGACATGGCTGATCGCCGCAGGCGGTTTCACTCATATTATCGCCGGGTCGGTGGAAATGGGCTTCCTGATGCTGACTGGTCAGCTGGGGATCATCACCGGTATCTTTGGCTTTTTCATCCCTGTCTTTCTGGGCAACGTCTTTGGGGGCACCGTCGTGTTCGGGCTGATCACATGGGGCCAAGTTCGCGAAGAAGTGCGCGACGCCAGCGACGCCGCCCGCAGCACCACGTCGTCACACTAATGGTGACCCACGGCCCCGGTGACCTCGCGTTGCCGGGCCCGCTTTAATCCCAAATGACGTTCGCGCAGAATAATCATGAGACCAGCCGCAATAACAATGGCCGCACCGACAATCATCGTCACGGTCGGCACCTCGTCAAAGACGAAGTACCCGACTGTCAGGGCCAGCAGCATCGAAGTATAATCAAAGGGTGCTACCAGTGACGCATCGGCAAACCGATAGGACGAGGTCAGAAAAATCTGACCAATTCCGCCCAGCAACCCGGCCATGATCAGCATGACCCACTGCGCCAGATTGGGCCAGGCCCAGCCCCAAGGCAGAGTCAGCAACGACAGGCAGGTCGCAGTCACGGAAAACCAAAACACGATGGCAGCGGTGTCTTCGGTAAACACTAGTTTGCGTACAAACACTTGCGCAAGCGCGGCACAGACTGCGCCCATCAGCACCAGCACCGCACCCAAGGTCTGTGCATGATCAGCCGTAGCGCCCAGCGACAGCCGCGGGCTTAGCACGATCAGCACCCCGATCAGACCAAGCGCAACCGCCGACAACCGGAACGCGCGGACCTCTTCATTCAGGAACATCGCAGCGAAAATGACCACCAGCAGCGGCGCGGCATATCCGATCGCCGTTACTTCTGGCAAAGGCAGCAACCCAAGACCGGCAAAGCCTAGCCCCATAGCAGACGTGCCAACAAGTCCGCGCCAAACGTGGCCCATCGGCTTGCGCGTCTTCCATCCATCACGCAACTCGTGCCGCATCGCCAGCCAGCCAATGATGATTGGCAGCGCAAAAAGGCTACGGAAAAAGACCGCCTGCCCCGGCGGGATGTCATTCGAGGCCGCCTTAATCAGAGACGCCATTCCGACAAACACCATGACAGAGATGACTTTATAGGTAATTCCGCGCAAGGGCTGCATAGAAAGGACCCCTTTCGCCACGATCCTAGGCCTGGCAAGCAGGGGTTGAAACCCCACAAGGGTACAACCAACGAAATTCATATTCAAAATATGGACCCGAGTCAGCGCCCCGGCGTGACGCGCAGAATCTGCCCGGGATCGGCATCAATCAGTACCAGAACATCGCCGTTATCCAACACCTCGACATCGCGCAAGCGCCCCACATCCTGCAACAGACGTTCCTCGCCAACCACGCGGCCATTGTCCAGTCGCAGCCGCGTCAGCGACCCGGAGTTCAGCCCAGCGATCAAAAGATCCCCCTGCCATTCTGCGTAGCTGCCATCATAGAAACCCATACCCCCCGGCGCGATGACCGGATCCCAGTAATAGATTGGTTGCTCCATCCCCGTCATCGCGGCCTGCCCCGACCCGACCGGGCTGCCATTGTAATTCACACCATAAGAAATGACCGGCCATCCATAGTTTCCGCCCGGCTGCGGTTGGTTCAACTCGTCGCCGCCAGCGGGACCATGTTCCATCGTCCACAGCATGCTATCCGGTCCCAACGCTGCGCCCTGAACATTGCGATGCCCATAAGACCAAACACTCTCATCCGCCTCTTGGCCGACGAATGGATTATCCTGCGGCACCGACCCGTCAGCATTCAGCCGGATCACCTTGCCATAGGTCGTGTCCAGATCCTGCGCGAGCCGCCGGTTCGCTTCGGTAAAATGCTCGCCCGTAGTGATAAAGACTTTGCCGTCCGGCGTCGGCACGATCCGGCTGCCGTAGTGGGCGTAAGTGTCCGACGGCGGCCCCTGAACGAAAATATCTTGGACATCCGTCAGCCGATCACCGCTTAGCACCGCCCGTGCGGCAGCGGTCACCGTGCCGCCAGGTACACCTTTGGCATACGTCAAATAGACCACGCCGCTTTGCGCAAAATCTGGCGCAATAGCCACATCCAGCAATCCACCCTGCCGCTGAGCATCGACCTGCGGCACGCCCTCAATCGGCTGCGACAGCGTGCCGTCAGCCGCCACGCGGCGCAAAGTGCCTGGGCGCTCCGTCACTAAAAAGGACCCGTCCGGCAGCTCTGCTATACCCCAAGGGTTCGCCAATCCGCGGGCAAAGGGGACAACAGTAACAGGCGTCGCTGCCAAGGCCCGGGCCCGCGTCTGATTTTCAAAAGCCGGAACATAGGACGCATTCCGATCACCCTGCGCGACCTGCGCAGCGGCCAAAGTCGGAATCAGGGCGATGAGGGCGGCAAGACGCATTTTTGATCCTGTTTTAACTGCGCCAAGGCCCAGACTGCGGCGTCGGCCACAGTGGCATCAGCATCGGCCATCAGCGGGGTCAACACTTGGGCCAGCGCAGGGCTCCCACTGTTACCGATAGCATAGCAGACATTGCGCACGAAACGGTTCCGCCCGATCCGTTTGATCGGACTGCCGGAAAACCGCAACCGAAAGGCAGCATCGTCCAACGCTGCCAGCTCTGCTAACGGCGGAGCCCGCAAATCATCCCGCGCCGCAAGCCGCGCATCGCGCCCCTGCACCGCAAACTTATTCCACGGACACACTGCAAGGCAATCGTCACAACCATAGATCCGGTTTCCCATCCGCACCCGCAAATCAGTGTCCACGGGACCACTATGCTCAATCGTCAGATAGGAAATACAGCGCCGTGCATCCAGCTGATACGGGGCGGGAAAGGCTTGCGTCGGACAAACATCCAGACAGGCGGTGCAACTGCCGCAATGACTTACCTCCACTGCATCAGGCTCCAGATCAACCGTGGTAAAGATCGCGCCCAGAAATATCCAGTTCCCCAAATCACGCGCCAACAGGTTGGTATGCTTGCCCTGCCAACCCAACCCCGCAGCCTGCGCGAGTGGCTTTTCCATCACGGGTGCCGTATCGACGAAAACCTTGATTTCCGCCCCCGGCACCTTGTCGATCAACCAGCGCCCAACAACCTTTAGCCGTTTCTTGACCACATCATGATAATCGCGCCCCTGCGCATAAACGGAAATCGCCCCACGCTCGCGCTGCGAAAGGACCGCCAGCGGATCCACATCAGGCGCATAATTCTCTGCCAGCATGATGACAGACCGCGCCTGTGGCCAAAGCGCCGTGGGATCCCCGCGCCACGCCATGCGCTCGGCCATCCATCCCATCTGCCCGTGCCAGCCTGCATCCACAAAGGCGGCCAGCCGCTCCGCCGTGCCGGGGACCGCGTCCGGGCGGCAGATGCCGACGTTGGCAAAGCCAGCCTCAATTGCAAAGGTACAAAGTTCCTCCTTCAGTGCCATTTTTCACCGGAACATAAATATGTCGGGGGAGGCCCGCTCGGGCTGGGCGCAGCGCCCCCCCAAAGGGGTTGGTGGGCGGGCCCAACTACCCCAAAATCAAAAATCAAGGTTGGCATAGTGCGACGGCGGCAGAAAACCCGGCACCTGATCGGCCAGCAGCGACCGGAACGCTGGGCGCGACTTGATCTTCGCGTACCAGTCCTTCACGACCTCGGACCGGTTCCAGTCAACGTCACTGATATAGTCCAGGCAGGACAGCTGCGCCGCCGCTGCAAAGTCCGCAAGGCTCATCTCGTTGCCAGCTAGCCAGCGACGGTGCTCCAGTAGATGGGTCAAATAATCCAGATGAAACCGCATCGCGCGGCTGCCGGCTTTTACATTGGTACTATCCGGGTACCCCGTCCCCATCACCTTGCGAAATACCCGCTCGCCCAGCAGCTTTTGCGTGCAGTCAGTATAGAATTTGTCGTCAAACCAACCGATCAAACGCCGCACCTCGAACCTTGCATCCGCATCGCGGGGCATCAAGGGCGGGTTGGGGTGCGTCTCTTCCAAATATTCGCAGATCGCGGCGCTCTCGCTCAACAGCTTGTTGCCCAGCCGCAGCACCGGCACCTTGCCCGCGGGATTACGGCGCAGGAAATCGCTATCCTGCTCCCAATAGCGCTCTTCGATCAATTCGACCTCGATCCGCTTCTCAGCCAGGCTCAACCGGACCTTGCGCGAAAACGGTGACAGCGGGAAATGATAAAGACGGTTCATGGGGCTCTCGGGGACAGGAATGCCCCCTCAATGCCGCACCTTGGCCGCTCATTCAACTCTGGAAACAAGCCGCACGCCCGTCAGCCATGATCGTTGCAGCACCGTCCAGAATACTTGCGGATCGGCGGCGCTGCGCGGATGTCGGATTTGCTGCATCGCGGACCTTGGGATCTGGCAGGATCATCGCGAGCCGTGCCGCCTGCACGGCCGACAGGTCAGAAGCGTCGACGCCAAAGTAATGCTGCGCCGCTGCCTGCACGCCAAAGACGCCGGTGCCGAACTCTGCCACGTTCAAATACAGCTCCAGAATACGCCGCTTGCTCCACAACGCTTCGGTCAGCGGGGTCCAGATCGCCTCCAGCGCTTTGCGGGTCCAGTTGCGGCCCTGCCAAAGAAAGACATTCTTGACCACTTGCTGCGAAATCGTCGACGCGCCCCTGTCACCGCCAGCCGCCAATGCTACCTGAATCGCCTCGACATCAAGGCCCCAATGCAAGCAGAAATTCGCATCCTCTGCCGCGACCACCGATCGGGCCATGACGGGCGCGATACGCTCTATCGGAGTCCAGACCTGCTCCACCCCGGCAAGCCTGCGCCCTTCGACAAACATGTAGGGCGTCGTTGGCGGGTTCACGACCTTGTAAAGCAGCGTCACCAGAACGACTGCCGCCGCCAGCCCTAAGCAAACACGAAACACCCAGCGCCGTATCGACACACGCAGGCTACGCCCCCGGGGGGCTGCTGCATCGGTCGATTTACGCGGTTTACGGGATCTTGCCATGCCGCCCATAAGTCACAGCGACCGCCCCGGGGTCAAGATTGCCAAAACGAAAACACCCCGCCGTGCAAATAGCGCAGCGGGGTGTCCATCTCGGCGAAGACCCGCTTATTCGGCCGGGATCGCCTGATCTTCGTAGCGGAGCGGAACCTTAAGGTGAACCAGCATCTCTTTCGGGCAAACCTGAAGGAAGTTTCCTTTTTCGCTAACCCAATACTGCAGGATCTCGCTTGCTTTCCGGCTGCCTGTCTCAGCTGCGTGCCGTTCAATCAGGGACTTCAGCTGACCTTCCCAGTGATCCACAGTGACAGGGCAGGTCACCAGTGTTTCAAGGTTGATCAACTCAGCCGAGATTCCGTCCGGATCGTACAGATACGCCATGCCACCGGTCATACCGGCACCAAAGTTCGCGCCGACAGACCCTAGGATCACCGCAACGCCGCCAGTCATATACTCGCAACCGTTCGTGCCGCAGCCTTCGATCACGGCATGGGCGCCAGAGTTACGGACCGCAAAGCGTTCGCCAGCTCGGCCTGCTGCGAACAGAAAGCCCTTGGTCGCGCCATACAGAACGGTGTTGCCGATAATCGTATTCTCGGACGCCACCAGCGGGCTTTGCATCTGCGGACGCACCACGATGGTACCGCCCGACAGGCCCTTGCCGACATAGTCATTGGCGTCGCCGCTGACTTCCAGCTTTAGGCCGTGCACTATGAACGCGCCCAACGACTGACCTGCACTCCCGCGCAGTTTCACCGTCAGATGGTCATCCTGCAGATCGTTGTTCATGCCGAAGCGCTGCACGATATGGCTGGAGGTACGCGTCCCGATCGTGCGCAGCGTGTTCTGCACCGCATATTCCAGCTGCATTTTTTCGCCGTCTTTCAGGAAGCGTTCAGCGTCCTTCACGATTTCGACGTCCAGTGTATCTAGCACAACGTTGCGCGGCTGCGCGCGGTCGTACTTGATCTTGGACGCGCCATCGACGGTGATCAGCAGCGGGTTCAGGTCCAGATCATCCAGATGCGCAGAACCACGCGAGACCTGCGTCAGCAGATCGGCCCGGCCGATGACTTCCTGGATCGACCGCGCCCCAATAGATGCGAGGATTTCACGCACTTCCGTCGCGTAGAAGGTGATCAGGTTCACGACCTTATCGGCATTGCCCACAAACTTTTCACGCAGCGCCGGGTCTTGCGTACATACGCCAACCGGGCAGGTGTTCGACTGGCACTGGCGAACCATGATGCAGCCCATGGCGATCAGGGCGGCGGTGCCGATGCCGTATTCCTCCGCCCCCATCATCGCGGCCATGACGATGTCACGGCCTGTGCGCAGACCGCCGTCGGTGCGCAGCGTGACCCGCTCGCGTAAGTTGTTCATCGCCAGAACCTGATGCGCCTCGGTCAGGCCCATTTCCCAAGGCAAACCGGCGTATTTGATCGACGTCGCAGGTGACGCGCCGGTGCCACCATTGTGGCCCGAAATCAGGATCACGTCAGCCTTTGCCTTAGCCACACCAGCCGCAATCGTACCAATCCCACTGGAGGCAACCAACTTGACCGTCACCTTGGCGCGCGGGTTGATTTGCTTGAGGTCGTAGATCAGCTGCGCGAGGTCTTCGATGGAATAGATGTCGTGGTGCGGCGGCGGGGAAATCAGCGTGACGCCTTTCGTCGAGTGCCGCAGACGCGCAATAAGGTCCGTGACCTTCATGCCGGGCAGTTGGCCACCCTCGCCGGGCTTGGCACCCTGCGCAACTTTAATTTCAAGCTCTTCACAGGCATTCAAATATTCCGCCGTGACGCCAAAACGACCAGAGGCAACCTGCTTGATCTTGGCAGACGGGTTGTCCCCGTTTGCCTCTGGCAAGAAGTGTGCAGGATCTTCACCGCCCTCGCCGCTGTCAGACTTCGCCCCGATGCGGTTCATCGCTACGTTCAGCGTCTTGTGCGCCTCTGGCGACAGCGCACCAAGGGACATGCCGGGCGTGACGAACCGCTTGCGAATCGCGGTGATACTTTCGACTTCTTCAATCGGGATAGCCTTGCCCAGCGGCTTTATCGCCAGCAAGTCACGCAAGTGGATCGGCGGGTTTGATTGCATGGCTTTGGAGAACTGCTGCCACATCGCATAGGACGACTTGGCGCAGGCAGCCTGCAGCATGTGCATGGTCTGCGCTTCCCAAGCGTGCTTTTCACCCGACCGGCGGGATTTGTAAAAGCCACCGATGGGCAAAACCTGTTCGGTTTGACGCCAGCCATGGGCGTGAACCGCTTCCAGCTTGGCCTGAATACCGTTAATTCCGATGCCAGAAATCCGCGACTGCATACCGGGGAAATATTCCGCAACCATGGCGCGGGACAGGCCAACAGCCTCGAAGTTCAGACCCCCGCGATAGGACGAAAGCACCGAAATACCCATTTTCGACATGATCTTGAGCAGGCCCGCGTCGATGGCAGCGCGGTAGCGGCCAACAGCTTCGGTTAGGGTGCCCTCGACCAGATTGCGATTCACGCGATCAGCGATGCTATCCTGCGCCAGATAGGCGTTGACCGTCGTCGCGCCGCAGCCAATCAGCACGGCAAAGTAGTGCGGATCAATACATTCGGCGGACCGCACATTGACAGAACAAAACGTCCGCAGCCCGTTGCGCGTCAGACCCGAATGCACGGCGCTGGTCGCCAAAATCATTGGCATGGCAACGCGCGCTTCGGACTGATGTTGATCCGTAAGAACCAGATGACCAGCACCAGAACGGACGGCGTCCTCGGCCTCGGACCGGATACGCTCCAGCGCCTGGGCCAATGCGTGATCGCCCGGCTCGAACGTACAATCGATGATCGAAACGGTATCGCCGAAATGCTTCATCATCTCACCGAATTCGGCGTTGGCTACAAAGGGGCTTTCCAACACCAAAATTTCAGTCTGGCTGCTGTCTTCGTCCAGCACGTTTTTCAGGTTACCGAATCGCGTCTTCAAGCTCATCACGCGGCTTTCGCGCAAGCTGTCGATCGGCGGGTTCGTGACCTGAGAGAAGTTCTGCCGGAAAAAGTGCGACAGCGGGCGGAAGGTCGTGGACAGCACGGCGGCGGGCGTATCGTCGCCCATCGACGCGATCATTTCCTTCCCGTCCTCGGCCATCGGGGCCAAGACCTGCTCCAGCTCTTCAATGGTGTAACCGGCGGCACGCTGACGGCGGCGCAGTGTTTCGCCCTCAAACATTGCCTTTTCGGGCACGTCCTTCAGCAGATCTGAAAGTTCTACGACCTTTTCGACCCATGCACCAAAGGGCTGGGCGACGGCGAGTTTATTCTTCAACTCGGTGTCATGATACAGGCGGCCTTCGACCATATCGACGGCGATCATCTGGCCAGGGCCAAGGGCACCCTTTTCGACGACAGTCGCCTCGTCAACGGGAACCATGCCTACTTCGGAGCCGGCGACCAGCAGACCATCACCGGTCACGACATAGCGCAGCGGGCGTAGGCCGTTTCGGTCAAGACCGCCGCAAACCCAGCGGCCATCGGTCATCGCCAGCGCGGCGGGGCCGTCCCACGGCTCCATCACGGCATTGCAATAGCCGTACATGTCCTGCCAGCTTTGCGGCATTTCAGCCTGCTGCTTGGACCAAGCTTCGGGCACCATCATCGTCTTTGCCATTGGCGCGTTGCGCCCGGCGCGGACCAGCACCTCGAACACGGAATCCAGCGCGGCAGAGTCGGATGAACCCGACGGGATGATCGGCTTGATATCGCCAGCGGCCTCGCCGAAGGCGGACGACGCCATACGAATCTCGTGGCTGCGCATCCAGTTGACATTACCCTTCAGCGTGTTGATCTCGCCGTTGTGGGCTAGCATGCGGAAGGGCTGCGCCAGCGACCACTGCGGGAAGGTGTTGGTGGAATAACGCTGGTGATAGATCGCAAAGGCTGATTCAAACCGGTGATCCAGCAGGTCGGGGTAAAAGACAGCGACCTGTTCGGCCAGCATCATGCCTTTGTATATGATAGAGCGGGTTGACAGCGAGCAAATGTAGAAACCCGTAACACCAGCGGCAGTCACGGCTTTTTCGATTCGGCGACGGATAATATACAGCTCGCGCTCGAACTGCTCTTCGTCAATCTGGCCTTCGCAACGGATCAGGATCTGTTCGATTTCAGGCCGCGTCGCATTGGCCTTTTCGCCCAGCACTTCGTTGTTCACCGGCACATGGCGCCAGCCATAAATCCAGTGACCCATGCGCAGCACTTCAGCCTCTACGATCGTGCGGCAACGTTCCTGCGCGGCAAAATCCGTGCGCGGCAAGAAGATCTGGCCGACAGCAATACGCTCGCCTTCGGCATGTTCATGGCCGGTGCGGCGGATCTGGTCGTGAAAGAACGCCCGCGGAATCTGGATGTGGATACCGGCGCCGTCGCCAGTTTTTCCGTCGGCGTCCACAGCACCACGGTGCCAGATCGCTTTCAGCGCGTTAATCGCCTTTTCGACGACGTCGCGGGATGCTTCGCCCTTGATCGACACCACGAGACCAACGCCGCAAGAGCTGTGCTCGTCTTCTTCGCTATAGAGGCTGTTTTCAGCCATCCACTTGCGCTTGGCTTCGGTCGCGGCAACCCAATTTTCATCATAGGTGGTCATTGGAAATCTCCTTGGGTGTCAGAGCGGGGGCGGACGACAGGGCCACGCCGCAATCGAATTTCGGGTTGGCGGATAGAAAGCCGGGCTCTCCGGGAAAAATGAACTGCACGGGGCGGTCACCCTCGCAGGTAAAGTATTGTTCGACCAAGCAACTGTGGCCTTGGATCGTCAGAAAAGCATCGCACCCCTGCGGGAAGGCAAAGGTGTCTGCGGCCAGCGCCGGGCCGCAGGTCAGGATCGCAATGGCGACCAGCGGGGACAGCGCCCCGCGCATCATTCCGCCGCCACAGCACCGGACTGCGACAGGTAGTCCATGATCGAAGTCGCGCAGTCGCGGCCATCCTTGATCGCCCAGACCACAAGGCTGGCACCGCGCACGATATCACCAGCGGCGAACACGCCATCCAGCGACGTCTGGCCGGTGGTAAAGTCAGCCTTGACCGTGCCCCAGCGCGTCACCTCCAGGCCGTCGACCCCCCACAGCGCGGGCAGATCCTCGGGCTCGAAGCCCAGCGCCTTGACGACAAGGTCGGCCTCTTCGACGTAATGGGCACCATCGATCAGTTCGGGGCTTTGGCGGCCGGTCGCGTCGGGTTGACCCAAACGCATCTTGTTGACGACAACGCCGCGCAGCGGACCGCTGATGGCCCGGTCGTCGGTCAGGTTGGTTGCATCGTCCACGAACATCTTGGGCGCGGACAGCCAAACGAACTCGACGCCTTCTTCTTCGGCGTTCTGAACTTCGCGCTGCGACCCGGGCATGTTGTTCCGGTCGCGGCGATACAAGCACTTCACGGACGTTGCGCCCTGACGGATCGCCGTGCGGACACAGTCCATCGCCGTGTCACCGCCGCCTATCACGACGACTTTCTTGCCCGCAGCGTTCAGCTCTCCCGAGGCGTATTCCGGAACATCATCGCCAAAGCTGACACGGTTGGACGCAGTAAGATAATCAATGGCTCGCACGATGCCGTCGGCATCCGCACCCGGGTTGTCCAGCTCACGCGTTTTGTAGACACCAGTGGCGATCAGAACCGAGTCATGCTTGCCGCGGATCGCGTCAAAAGACAGATCCTCGCCCACGTTGCAGTTCAGCACGAATTCAACTCCGCCGTCTTCCAACTGCGCCATGCGCTTCATGACGATGTCTTTTTCCAGCTTGAAGCCGGGTATGCCGTAAGTCATCAAACCGCCACCGCGATCATAGCGGTCGTACACCGTGACCTGAATACCCTGACGGCGCAGCATGTCCGCTGCGGCAAGCCCGCCGGGACCGGCACCGATAATACCAACGGATTCTGTGCGCTCTGCGTGGGGGCGGATCGGCTTGACCCAGCCTTCGTCAAAGGCGGTATCGGTGATGTATTTCTCGACCGCGCCGATGGTGACTGTGCCGTGGCCGGATTGCTCAATGACGCAGTTGCCTTCGCACAGACGGTCCTGCGGGCAGATGCGTCCGCAAATCTCGGGGAACGTGTTGGTCGCCTGAGAAATCTCGTAGGCTTCCTGCAACCGGCCTTCGGCCGTCAGGCGTAACCAATCAGGGATATTGTTCTGCAACGGGCAATGGGACTGGCAGTACGGCACTCCGCACTGGCTGCAACGGCTGGCCTGCTCTTCGGCTTTGGCAGCGGCGTATTCACGATAGATTTCGCCGAAATCCTCGGTCCGGTCATCGGCAGACCGTTTCTCCGGCATATCCCGGCTGACGGTCGTGAACTTCAGCATCTTTTGGCCGGCCATAGTCTTCTCCATCCTCGCGTTTGAGATGTTCTAAGACGAAGCCGCGCCAATGAAAAGTCAGCATCATTGACCTATATGTAACTAATCTGAGTGCTTTGGCTGCTCATGGAGCAAATTTTCCAGTTTATAGGTCAGTAACAATTACCTATCTGCCTATAATCCCATAGACAGCGCGACAAACGCGACCGACCCCACGATGATTCGCCACCAGCCGAACAGACCGTAACCATGGCGGCTGACAAACCCCAGCAGCCACTTCACCACCAGTACGGCGCTGATGAATGCGCAGATCAACCCAACCGCGATTTCATTCACGGCACCAGCATCAAGAACATCACGGTTCTTATAGATGTCATAGGCAAATGCGCCCGCCATTGTCGGCAGCGACAGGAAGAAGCTGAATTCAGCGGCGGCGCGCTTGCTGGCACCCAGCATCAAGGCACCGACGATAGTCGCACCAGATCGCGAAACGCCTGGGATCATCGCCAGACACTGTACAAAACCGATGATCAGCGACATTTTAACGGGAAAGGCCATCGCATCGTCATGGCGGGGCTCTGGCGCGATGCGGTCAACGAACAGCAGAACGACCCCGCCCAGCACCAGCATGACCGCAATCAGACGCGGGGTCTCGAACAGGACATTCTTGATGAAATCATGCGCCATGACGCCGATGACGACAGCGGGCAGAAAGGCAACTAGCACGGACAGTATGAACCGTCGCGCCGCGGGATCATGAGGCGAATCGCGAAATACCTGCCACAACTTGCCGAAATAGACGGTCAGCAGTGCCAGCACGGCACCCAGCTGAATAACGACCTCGAACGTTTTGCCGGCGCTTTCGAACCCCAGAAAGTGCCCGGCAAGCAGCAGATGCCCCGTTGACGACACGGGAATAAACTCTGTCAGCCCTTCGATCAATCCCAGCAGCGCGGCGATGAGGGTTGTATGTGTATCCATGATCTAGGGCTGCTTCAGGTTCTTGGCGCTATTCTTGATCTCGGCGTATTGGCCAGAGGGGCGGAAGCGCCACAGGTAATCCGGCAGGACCGATACCATCGACCTAGGTGACAGACCCAGATCAGCAAAGCCGCGCGCACCATCTGCAACAATGTTATCCACGGCCAGATTGCGCACTTGATCTGTGGTCAGCGGCGGGGTGAACAGGCCAAGCGACAGAGCCTTTACAACACCGAAGCCCGCAGCCATCGCGCGGGCCATAAAGAACGGGATGTTTGCAATAATGCGGTTGCGATGCACGACACGCAGCATCGTCTGCATCAACTCGCGGAAGCTGGCGACATCTGGGCCACCCAACTCATACACGCCGCGCGCGGTGATATCGTCCAACGCCACGACAACCGCAGCAGCGACGTCATCGACAAACACGGGCTGGAATTTCGTGTCTGCACCAACAACGGGCAGCACCGGCCCCATGCGAGACATGCCAGCGAAACGGTTAAAGAAGTCGTCCTCTGGACCGAACACAATCGACGGGCGCATAATTACTGCGGTCGGCATGTGCTCCAGAACGGCCATTTCGCCGGCCGCCTTGGTACGGGCGTAATCACTATCAGCGTCCGCATCTGCACCAATGGCAGAAATATGGACCATGCGCGCGACGCCTTCTTCGGCTGCGATACGGGCGATACGGCCCGGCGCATCGGCCTGAACCGCCTTGAAGGTGTTCTTGCCACTTTCCGCCAGAACGCCAACGCAGTTTACCACGGCAGAGGCACCGTGCGTGACAAAACGCACACTGTCATCGTCGCGGACATTGCAAAAGACGGGCTCTACCTGACCCACTGCACCATAGGTGCGCACGAACATCGCCTCGTTCGGGGTGCGACAGGCGACGCGGACGCGCCAGCCGTCCTTGGCCAGACGCCGGGCGATATATCGTCCGACGAAACCGGAACCGCCGAAAATGGTGACAAGCTTGGTCATTTGGAGCCTCTTTCGCTGCTTGACGCGGTTTAAACCCGCACCTTGCATCAGACAAGCCGAAACGCCGCCCCGCTACCTTTGAGGAATTATCGATTCCGCGTACAATTCGCGTTGACACTCCCTTGCCCGCCTTCTAAATCCCCCACACGACACCTGCCCAGGTGGCGGAATGGTAGACGCGCTAGCTTCAGGTGCTAGTGTTCGCAAGGACGTGGAGGTTCGAGTCCTCTCCTGGGCACCAAATCACCCTATTTTATTGTTTATTTTCAATTTTTAGGGCTGATGTGTTTTTTAAACACCTCCATGTGCCCCCCCTCGCCACGCTTAATGGCGGGTAGATTTTCGACGCAATTTTCGTTTGAGTCTCCCAAGCAATTACATAATTCCACCCAACGCCACTGCCTCGTGTTTTTCGTATTCTCTGACCAGCCGTCGATAGGTGGTGTGATGCATGTGCTTTGGCCTGCCCCAGCCAGACCCCTCAAAGATACCAGAGGGCCAGTCCAGACGTTCCCACCTCTTGTCAGCTTTGCGTACGGCCCCGTCTCGCCGGCCTTCACTCTCGGACGGATAGGACAGCTTGTGACAGTGTCAGCAGGCAAAGACAGATTCGCCGTACAGAACCGCGGCACGCCGTCCGCAGCTTTGCGCTAGACACAAGAAACAAGCCCGTGTGCCGCCAGAATGACAGGGTCCGGTCGATCTGCACCGAATAGCTGATATCTTGCAAGTCGCCACCGTGTTTCCCTGTGCGATAATTCAGGACAACATGGTCAGCCGCCGCCGTGACGCAGATATCTCCCCTTGGGTGTCCATCTACCGTCCATGAATATTTGCAGGTCAGGTCAGAGTGCAGCCAGCCATCGTGGTATAGCCTGCACATGCGCAGCGCCCGCATGTCATAGACCGTATCGCGAGTGCCCCAGCGTGTGTGGGTGCCGGTCGGCTATGTTGATGGCTTGGATGCCCGCTCCCAACGACATCGCAATGTGCCTCTATGATGAGTGTTAAAGCCATCAACAGAGCCTAAGTCAGGACAAGCGACGGCTAATCCTCTAGTGCTTTGCAATGGGCAGGTAGTTCAAAGAATTACCAAGCGAGTCATAAGCCTGAAAGAAAATACCCTTATTGATATTTCTGAAAGGCGAGTCTGGATGTTATGAAACATGAAGATAATTCAATCGGAAACAAAACTACGCCATGTCTGGTTCAGGGGAATCGCGTTTGGAACTGAAGGCGTGAACGGTCGCTCTTGCCTGTGAGGGCGAGATGGATTCTGAATTGGGGATTGCGTTCACGGAGTCCTCATCCTCATGCAGATTTTTCTATCCGCCTT
>Ga0222707_1000021_pt1 | contig 91512 bp, 84 predicted proteins | sample AntAcemetage1574_FD_179831 | JGI IMG/M metagenome (GOLD analysis project Ga0222707, IMG submission 179831) | Saline water microbial communities from Ace Lake, Antarctica - #1574 | ecosystem: Environmental > Aquatic > Non-marine Saline and Alkaline > Saline | place: Antarctica: Ace Lake...
CCCCCCGACATGTCAACAAACGCATCCCCCCCCGCTCGAAAAAGCGTTGGAATGGCACAGTGTTACCGGAGCTTCGTCATCTAAATGGTGGTGCGCGCCACAACCGGCGCGCGAATCGCTGTCTGTTGCGCCGCGGTCACGCAGCAGCAGACAACATACGGTCCCAGCTCCGGCCGCGCCGATCGCCCAAAACATAAGCGACACAAAAGGCGGCCCCCGAGGGGAGTTTTATAGATCAAACAAACTGAAGGATATTGGTCGGGGCGATAGGATTCGAACCTACGACCCTCTGTTCCCAAAACAGATGCGCTACCAGGCTGCGCTACGCCCCGAACCTTCGTAAGCCTTAACGTCAGCTGGAGGGGTTGGAAAGCCCAAAATCAAGATCCGCAGGGTAAAGCTGCATTCGGCCCGATTGCGGGGTGCTGCAAAACCGTTCCCGGCTCGATTCCAAGGCGTGCAGCCAGCCCGCCGTTGATTTCCAGCACGTATTTAATGTCATCACCGCCAAGAATCGGCGTCTCATCCAGCGGGACGGCCTTGGGGTGAACGGTCTGGACGGTGCCATCGGCGCGGGCAAAAATCATGTCTAGGGGAATCAACGTGTTGCGCATCCAGAAGCTGGCGGTCTGCGGTGCCTCATAGACGAACAGCATACCTGACATCGTCGGCATCTGTTCGACGTTCATCAGACCCTGCGCGCGTTCAGATCCGTCGTCAGCGACGGCCACCGTGAACCGGGCCAGCCCGAAATCACCACTCACGGTTACCTTGTCTGGCGCACATTGCGCCTGAACGGCCCCCGCCCCAAGGGTCAGTGCCAGCACCGCAGCCAGTGTATATGTCAAAGGTTCAGTCCTGCGTCCCACGTCAATACCTCGATTGCTATTCGGCCGCGCTTACCGGGCATGACCCGCATCACGATCGCTTCTCCGGCCGCAAGGTCGGACAGACCGCTGCGCCGCATGACTTCGATATGAACGAAAATATCGTCGTCGCAGCCAAACACGTTTGCGAAACCAAAGCCCTTGGCCTTGTCGAACCATTTGATTCGCGCAGGCTGCAGCGGGCAGCGGGCGATATCCTCTGCCGTGACGTCTTCCATATCCGCCAGCGGCACCAGCGCAGCGTGATCGGGCGGCGTAATCGACAGGATGCGTTCGGCCTGACAGCCGCGCGGCGTGGTGACGACCGTCATTTCAATCGCTGCATTTTCGACGACAGAGCCTTGGCCAAAGTTGCGCAGCACATTCGCATGCAAAAGAACGTCGTCGCCACCAGCGTCGCACAGCACAAATCCGAACCCTTTGCCGGGATCGAACCACTTTACCTTGCCGACAACCGTGGTGACTTCGTATTCGCTATCCATACCGCCTTACTCTTTGCTGTCCCCGAATGGATCAGAGGATTTTCGTGCGCCTGCCCCCTGCCCGCCTTTGATCAAGGCGACAGGCGTTTCACAGTCCAATCAGTCCCGCCATCGCTCTGGCCGTTATCGGGCCGGGTCCATCGGAACCGGTCATGCAAGCGGTTCGGGCCATCAGCCCAGAATTCAATTTCCTGCGGGATGATCCGGATGCCGCCCCAAAAGGCGGGGCGCTGCGGATCGTCGCCATGAACGCTCCGCATATGCTCCAGCTTGTCCATCAGCACCTGACGATTTTCCAGCGGGTTTGACTGCGCCGAAGCCCAAGCTCCCAGCCGGCTGTCCACCGGACGCGCCGCGTAATAGGCGTCAGAAAGTGGGCCGGCTTCACGCTCCACCCGTCCGCGTACACGGATTTGCCGCCGCCGCGATTTCCAGTGCACCACAAAGGCTGCGTTGCCGGATGTCGCCATCTCGCGGCCCTTGGCGCTGTCATAGTTGGTGAAAAAGACAAACCCGTTGTCTTCAATCTGGCGCATCAGGACAATCCTGACATTGGGCATGCCCGCGGCGTCGACCGTTGCCAGCGCAACCGCGTCAGGATCGTTTACTTCAGCACTGCGCGCATCAGCCAGCCACGTCCGCGCCAAGGCGAACGGGTCGTTTCCGGCGAAAATACCAGTTCTTTCAGCCATATTACGCGCGCCTTCAACAACAGCCTTCGGTTAACCACCCAGTCCTGACAAGTCCGTGTCCACGCAGCGGCGCTTGAAGCGGGTGCTTGCTTACCCTAAACCCCATACAATCATATCGCAAGCCGGGGGCACACTATCATGACGTCGCAACTAATGGCAGGAAAGCGCGGCCTGATCATGGGCCTTGCTAACGACAAGTCCATCGCATGGGGCATCGCCAAGATTCTTGCTGACGCCGGCGCTGAACTTGCCTTTTCCTATCAAGGGGATGCGCTGAAAAAGCGGGTCGATCCGCTGGCCGCTTCCATCGGCTCTACGCTGGTATTGCCCTGCGATGTCGGTGACGAGGCGTCAATTGATGCCCTGTTTGCAAGCCTCAAAGCCGAATGGGGTGCGATGGATTTCATCGTCCACGCCATCGGCTTTTCTGACAAGAACGAGCTACGCGGCCGCTATGTCGACACCTCGCGCCAGAACTTCCTGACATCGATGGATATTTCTGTATATTCTTTCACCGCCGTCGTGAAACGCGCCGCTGAAATGATGGCCGACGGCGGATCGGCCCTGACGCTGACCTACTACGGCGCGGAAAAGGTCATGCCGCATTACAACGTCATGGGCGTCGCCAAAGCCGCGTTGGAAGCCTCCGTCCGCTACATGGCCGAAGATCTGGGTAAAGACGGCATCCGCGTCAACGCGATCAGTGCTGGTACGATCAAGACGCTGGCCGCATCTGGCATCGGTGACTTCCGCCTGATCATGAAATGGAACGAGTACAACGCCCCCCTGCGCCGTACCGTCACGCAAGAAGAGGTCGGCAAGTCCGCACTTTACCTGCTGTCTGATCTGGGCAGCGCCGTCACCGGTGAAGTGCTGCACGTCGATGCGGGCTACCACGTTGTCGGCATGAAGGCTGTCGACGCCCCTGACGTGACCAAGGAATGACGCTCGCCGCCTTTGTGTCGATCGTTCTGATCCATCTGGCGGCTGCGATTTCGCCGGGTCCGTCCTTTGTGGTGGCCTTGCGCGTCGCGGCGGCCGAAGGGTTCCGCGTCGCGGCTGCGCTGGCGCTGGGGTTCGGGCTTGGCGCGGTGCTCTGGGCCGGCGCTGCGATGGCAGGGCTGGCACTCGTCTTTTCCATGCTGCCCGCATTGTTTCTGGCGCTGAAATTCGTCGGCGCGGCCTTCCTGATCTATCTGGCAGTGCAGATGTGGCATCATGCGGCAACACCCATACCCTCACCCCAAATCGACACACCGCCCCGCTCAGCGCTGGCTGCCGTGCGCTTTGGTTTTCTGACCTTCGCCAGCAACCCCAAGGCAGCGATCTTCTTTAGCGCGGTATTCGTCAATCTGGTGCCCACCGCCACGCCCTTGGGCTGGAAGGCCGCGATCCTGCTCGCCGTTTTGCTGAACGAGACACTCTGGTACCTGATCGTCGCCCGCGTCTTCTCTCTGCCCCGCCCCCGGGCCGCCTATTCCCGCGCCAAGGCGTGGATCGACCGGGGCTTCGGCACCCTCTTGGCTCTGCTGGGCCTCAAAATTGCTCTTACGTAAATGAAAGGCCCTGCCATGCCCATCGCGAACATTCCCGTCAAAGACCCCAGCCGCCTGCCCCATGAAAAGGGCTTTCACATCAGCTGGGACCAAATCCATCGCGACAGCCGAGCACTGGCATGGCGCCTTGACGGCTACGGCCCCGATGACGGAGCATGGCGAGCAGTCGTGGCCATCACCCGCGGCGGCATGGCTCCAGCGATGATCGTGGCGCGCGAACTCGACATCCGCACCGTGGATACGATCAGCATCAAATCCTACGACCATCAGGCCCAGTCAGATGCGAAGGTGCTGAAATCCCCCGACGCCGAGATGATGGGCGACGGCACCGGCATCCTGATCGTTGACGATCTGGTCGATTCCGGCCGCACGCTGGAAGTCGTGCGCAGCCTCTATCCCAACGCCCACTTTGCCACCGTATACGCCAAACCCAAAGGCCGCCCCCAGGTCGATACCTTCATCACAGAAGTCAGTCAGGACACTTGGATCTTCTTCCCGTGGGACATGGCGCTGCAATACGTCGAACCCTACCGCGGCAAGGACTGACCTTGACCAAGGGGCGCGCGTGGCTGATCGAATGGGCGTTCCGCCTGTCACTGCTGGGCAAGGCCATGCTGGGGATGGCGCAGGTGATCGGCGGTTTGTTTCTAGCAATTATGCCAGCCGACGCCATCACCCGCACCGCCGACGCCCTGACCAGGAGCGAGCTGACCCAAGACCCAACGGACCGCTTCGCGCTGGCAGTGATGCACTGGGCAAATGCTATCAACCCGGCGGCAGAGCATTTCTATATCATCTATCTGCTCGGCCACGGCGCGATCCACTTCGTCGTCGTGATCGCCCTGCTACTTAAATCCCGCGTCGCCTACCCATTCTCGGTGGCGACCCTGATGGCCTTCGTAGCCTTCCAATCCTGGGACTGGCTTCAAACGCACGATCCTGCGCTGCTGCTCCTGACCGCCCTCGACGTCTTCGTGATCATCATCGTGATCCTCGAACACCGCCTGACAGAAAAGCACTGAAGTCCCCGCATCATCTTGCCTTAAATACTCCCGCAGTAGGCATCCTGCCGCAAAAGTAGGATGCCAACCCTCTAGCGGCTGCCCTTACCCGCAAACATCGCCGCATCTGCTGCCGCCTTGCGGATCGCGTTCGATTTATACACGGTCTCTTGGTATTCAGCTTCCGGATCGCTATCATAGACGACGCCGCCGCCCGCCTGAATATACAGCTTCTCGTCCTTCACCACGGCGGTGCGCAGGGCGATGCACATATCCATGTCGCCATTGGCCGAAAAATACCCGCAGCCGCCACCATAGACACCGCGCTTTTCTGGCTCCAACTCGTCGATGATCTCCATCGCGCGGACTTTTGGCGCGCCGGATACGGTGCCCGCTGGCATCCCGGCAAAGAAGGCAGACAGCGCATCCAGATCATCGCGCAGTTCTCCGACAACATTCGACACGATGTGCATGACGTGGGAATAGCGTTCCACGATGAACTGCTCTGTCGGGCGCACAGTGCCGATCTTGCTGACCTTGCCCGTGTCGTTGCGGCCCAGATCAAGCAGCATCAGATGCTCTGCCAGCTCTTTCTGGTCGGCCAACAGATCGGCTTCAAGCGCCGTGTCTTCCTCTGGCGTTGCACCACGCGGCCGAGTGCCGGCAATGGGGCGGATCGTCACTTCACTGCCAAAGACCCGCACGAGGATCTCTGGCGATGCGCCGATCACCTGAAAACCGCCAAAGTTGAAAAAGAACATGAACGGCGACGGGTTGGTGCGCCGCAGGCTGCGATACAGCGCAAACGGCGGTTCCGGGAAATCCTGCGTCCAGCGCTGGCTGGGCACCACCTGAAAGATATCGCCGGCCCGAATGTATTCTTTGGCCGTCTCAACCGCTGCTAAATAGCCGTCATGGTTGAAATTCGACACAGGTGCCGCGATGGGCGACGGGTCGGACAGCGCGTGACTGGACGGCACGGACCGATCCAGCGCCCGCTCTGCATCGCGCACCCGCTCTGCTGCCTTCGCATAGGCCGCGCGCGCCGTCTGGCCCCCGCCAGCCCATGCAGGGGCCACAAGGATCACGTCGCCTTTGACGCCGTCCAGCACCGCCACCACAGAGGGTCGCAGCATCATCGCGTCTGGCAGGCCAAGCGGGTCCGGGTTCACATCGGGCAGATGTTCCACCAGCCGGATCATGTCATAGCCCAGATAGCCGAACAGTCCGGCAGAGGCGGCTGGCAGCCCCGCAGGCAGATCAATCCGGCTTTCCGAGATCAAGCCGCGAAGCGCGCTGAGCGGATCAACCGCATCAGACTCATACGCCTCGGCGTCATAGCGAGCGCTCCGGTTGGTACGGCTGCCAGTTCCGCGACATTCCCAAATCAGATCGGGGTTCATCCCGATGATGGAATAGCGCCCACGCACCTCGCCGCCCGTCACGCTTTCCAGCATGAAGGTGTTCAGCCCCGCGTCCCCCAGCTTCAGCATCAAGGACACAGGCGTGTCCAGATCAGCGGCCAGCCGCGTCCAGACCACCTGATTTTCGCCATTATCAAAACCGGCGGTAAATGTGTCGTAATCAGGCAAAAGCGCCATAGCAGGGGGTCGTCCTTGTTAAATCTGGCTTATTGTAGCTGGGCGTTGACCGCGTTCACGGCGGCCTGATCGATGGTCACGTCGGTGCGGGTGCGCACGGCTTCGGCGAAGGCGTCAAAGACATCCTGTGCGATCCCGGCAGAGGCTTGCTGCGTGATATCTTCCGCCTGCGCCTTCAGCCGATCAGACGCCAGATCCGCAGGCTTGACCGCATTCAGACGCACGACGATAGCGCCGGTGTCGGTCGGCAGCGCGCGGGTTTCGCCGGGCGTCATTTCAAACACAGTGCGCATGAAGTTTTCCGGCGTGTCGGCAACAAAGCTGCCGCGCGTCAGATTTGCACTGGGGGTCGGCGTAAGCGTCAGCGTGGTCAGATCGGTGTCGGCCACGATGTCGTTCGCGATCTGGGTTGCCTGCTCCAGCACAGCGGTCTTTTCCGCAGCGGCGCGCCAAGCGTCTTCCAGGCGGCCGCGCACTAGGTCCAGCGGCTGAACCGCAGGGGGCGTCACGGCGTCCAGACGCAAGGCAAAGATTCCCCCGTCGTCCAGTTCTACCAGCGCGGGGTATTCGCCTTCGGTGGCGGCGGTGGCCGCCGTGCGGAACGCCTCATAAGCGGCAGGGCCTTCGGTGCTTCCATCGGTAAAGTCGATGGTCTGCAGTTCCAGATCAGTGCGCTCTGCCAGATCTTCTAGTGTGGCACCGCCTGCGATCAGGTCATTGACCGTCTCGGCGTCGGCCTGAATGACGCGGCGGGCTTGGTCCGTCGCCAGCTCGTCACGCAGCTCTGGCGCGGCCTCTTCAAAGGGGGTTTCTTCGGCGGCAAGCACAGCGTTCACACGGAACAGCGCCGGGCCAAGATTGGTGTCCTGCGGGCCGACAATATCGCCAGCGCTCGCGGCAAAGACAGGATCGCCCGCAGCGCCCAGATCGCCGATCGCCACGTCGCCAAGGTCGATATCGCCCAGCGACAAGCCGCGTTCCCCGACCAGATCGTCAAATGTCACTTCGCCTGCGGTCACACGCTTTAGTGCGGCATCAGCCTCTTCGGCCGCGCCAAAGATCAACCGTTCCACAAGCCGGCGTTCGGGCTGGCGGAAGGTGTCAATGCGCTGGTCATACATGTCCTGAACCTGCGCCTCGTCGATGGTGACCATATCGGCCAGCATGGCAGGAGTCAGCATCGCATAAGTGATCTTGCGCAGCTCTGGCGTGGTGAACATGTCCGGATTTTCATCATAGAACGCTTGCAGGTCCTCGTCCGTCGGGCCGGGCACCGGGGTCGTCAGCATCGCGGCTATGACCGGGGCTGTTACAATGTCGCGCGTCTCGCCCAGAAATGAAGTCACGGTTTCGGCATAGACCGGCGCGGCGGGGATGCCGCCGACGACAGCGCCCTGCAGCAGGGTGCGGGACAGCTCGTCGCGGATGCTGGTTTCATACTCTGCTTCTGACAGGCCGACGTTGCGCAATGCGTTGCCATAGGCGGTGCGGTCAAAGCTGCCGGACAGCGACTGGAACGCCGGGTTGCGCAGCACTTCATTGCGCACGAGGGAATCGCCGACGGACACGCCAAGCTCTGCTGCCTCGTTATCCAGCGTGCGCTGGGTGACGACTTGCGCCAGCACCGAGCGGTCAAGACCGATGGCCTGCGCCTGTTGAAAGGTCACGCGGCTGCCGACTTGCGCCTCGAAACTGCGGAGCTGATCGTTCAGTGCAGACTGATAGGCCGCGACAGATATATCCTTGTCCCCGGCCGTTCCGATCCGCTGGACGCCGCTGGTGAAACCACCGGTTCCAAACCCCAGCAAGCCGCCCATAATCAAGATCATGATGATCCAGACGGCAATCGGTGTGCGCTTTTTCTCAGCCATGGTATGCGGGCCCCCTCGCGTGATACGTCGAGACTGCATAAGTGGCCGCCCGCCTACGTGCAAGGGCTGCGCGCGGCCTAGGGGGTGTAAGCGGCCAGCCGGGCAAACAATTCACAGACACCGGCACGGTCGATATTGGCAAAGGCGATGCGCAATTCGCGCTGGCCTGCCGTGTCTGCCGGCGGGCGGAACATGGTGCCCGGCAGGCACAGGATGCCCGCCCCTGCCACCAGCCGCTGCGCCAGATCGTCAGATGCGAAGTCAAAGGGATGTTGCAGATAGGCGAAATAGGCACCGCAGCCCAAGATCTGCCAACCCTTGGCGGCCAGTTGAGGGAAATGGTCAAGGATCGCGGCGCGGCGGTCCAAAATCTCTTCCCGCTCGGCAGCAAGCCATTGATCAAGGTTCCGCATCCCCCAAAGGGCGGCGCGTTGCCCCAACTGGTTCGGGCATATCGCAACGGTGTCCAGGAACTTCTCGACCTCTGCCAGACGCGTGGGCGAGGCGGTGATCGCGCCGACACGGTGGCCGGTCAGGCGATACGCCTTGGAGAAGCTGTAGAGCTGGATCAGTGTGTCGTCCCAATCCGGGTCGGTAAACAAATCATGCACCGCGCCGGTGCGCGCGTCGAAATCGCGATAGGTTTCATCAATAATCAGCGCAATGCCCCGCGCGCGGCACAGATCGCGGAACGCGGACAAGGTCGCACCGGGGTATTCAACGCCGCCCGGGTTGTTCGGGCTGACCAAGACGATGGCGCGGGTGCGGTCGGTGATCAGCGCTTCAGCGTCCCCTGCATCCGGTATCAGGCCCGCGCCGGTTTGCAGCGGCACCGTTTTGACGCCGGACATGTCCAGCCACATCGCGTGGTTGAAATAATAGGGGACCGGCAGAATAATCTCGTCATCCTCGGCGCACAGCGTCGCAATCGCGGCGGCAAAGGCTTGATTGCAGCCCGACGTGATAGCCACATGTTCGGGCGTGACAACGCCGCCATAATCGCGCGACCAGCGCTGCGCGACTTCGGCCCGCAGGTCCGGCAGACCCAGCACCGGGCCATACAGATGCGCCGCCGGATCGTTCATCACGATATCGGCCATCGCCGTCAGCATCTGCGGCGGCGGTGCATCGACAGGAGCCGCTTGAGAGACGTTTATCAAAGGCCGGTCCGCCGGGTGCGTGACACCGTCCAACCAGCGCCGCGCCTCCATCACTGGCGGCGAGAACGTCATGGCGGTGCGGGGCAGTTTGCGAATTTCAGTCATCCTATTGTGTTAGCAGCGTGGCCGAGAGAGGCGCAAGGGCCACCTGCCCAGCCCGGTTCGCAGTGCCCCACAGGATCAGGGCAGAGATCGTCTCTGGCTGCACTCGGCCCATCAGAACGACGCCCGGTTGTTGACGCGCCCGGAACGCGGCCTGATCGATAAAGCGACGAATGACACGCGCATCCTGACCGTTGCCATCGAGATCGCGATAGATCATGGCGGCGTGCACATCGGCGGCCTCTGCCGCGCGCAGGGTGGAATTTAACCCTCCATCGGGCATCACCAGCCCGCGCCCATCGTTGGACAATGCGCCCATCACACGGCCCACCACATCGGTTCGTGAGGGAATCGGATGGTCTTCGGTTGCGACAAGGGCGACGGCGCGGGGCAGCGCACTAAACGTGCCTTCCAGCGCCACAGCAGCATCCGTGATGGTGCCACCGTCTGGCAGGGCTGCAAGGGCTGCAATTTCGATCCCCGCATCGGCATAGGCACCCATACGCTCTGCTGCGCCCGGCGCAGATGGGTCAAGCAGCACCGTCACCGCAAAAGGCACATCCGCCAGTGCCCGCACGCCATTGGCCATGCGGCCATCGTCGATCAGGATCACCGACATCAGCGGCAGACCTGCGGCATTGTCAAAGAACGCTCCATATCGGATCAGCGCGGGGGCGGCATCGCTCAATGCGGCGTCCGGCTCTGCCGCCGGGGCTACTGGCTCTGCTTCTGCCACGCCGGGGCGGCGAATGACGACGTTGCCAGTGCCACGGGGTAAGCCGGTGAAGGGCGTATCGATGATGGCCACAACAGCGGGCAGGTCCGGCTTGGATGCGGTATCTGTGTCGATTGTCGGAGCCGGGTCACTGGCGGGCTTAGTTGTCTGATGCGCCGCATCTGGTGCGGGCGGCGTATCGATCCGAAACGGCGCCGGCTCTTCAGTATCGGCCACAGGCGCTGCGTTCGGTCCCGGTTCCGTAATGACGTCCGCCTCTGCAGTGTAATCACCTTCAGGCATGACATCCGCACCTGGCATCACCTCAAACTCTGGCATGGTATCAGCCACCAGATCATCCACTAGTTCAGCATCTGCTGCGTCCGGGTTCTGCACCGTGACCGGAGTCTGCGTCGTCTCGGTCAGTTGCGCGACGCTTTCCTGCGCGGACTCCTCGATCACGACACTTCTCTCGTCCGCGGTCTCTTCTATAACAACTATTGGCTCTTCCGCGTCCGGCACGGGCTTCACCACGATGACGGGCGTGTTTACTGTGGCATCGACGACGATATCCGCCTCGGCCTCTGGCAATTGTGGGGCCGTGCTTTGCGGATTGGGAAAGACTGGCGCGTCGCCGCCCGGCTCTGACGCCAGTGCGGTATCTGGCATGGCAGGGGCCTGCGGCGCGGCAGGCGCATCTTCGGCCACAAGCGCAGCCGGGGCGTCACTGTCCGCCGCAGGCGCATAAGGCGCGGCATCCGGCACACCCAAGGCTTCGACCCGCGCAGTCGCTGCGGGCGCATCGACCGCCGCAACCTGCGGCAGCGCGGCGCTGCCAGAATCTGCGTCCATTTGCAGCGCATCGTCCAGCACAACCAAAGGGGCCGACGGAGGCGTCCGGCCCGCCGGTTGCGGTGCGATGACCGACACGGCAACTGCACCGGCCCCGCCGACGACTACACCCCAGAAGGCGCCTTTCAGAAATGCCATATGATCAATGCCTTTGCCTGTCTTGTCTGCCCGTTCCACGGTCGCACCCATGCCGGATCCGGCCTACGGCCTTGACGCCTGCCTGCGTCCTGCCCCATATCGAGGGCAACTATACCGTGACCCGACCGGGCTTCGGTAGTCCCTAATTCACCCAAGACCGGCAACCGCATGATCCTGCTTATCGATAACTACGACAGTTTCACCTATAATCTGGTCCATTACCTAGGGGATCTGGGGGCCGATGTCGTCGTGCATCGCAATGATGCCATCGACGTACAGGCCGCCATGGCGCTGAAACCTTCGGCCATCGTGCTGTCCCCCGGGCCCAAAGCGCCGGAGCAGGCGGGCATTTGCCTAGCCCTGACCCATGCCGCCGCTGAAGCCCGCATGCCGCTGCTCGGCGTGTGCCTTGGCCACCAGACTATCGGCGCCGCTTTTGGCGGCAATATTGTGCGCTGCCATGAAATCGTGCACGGCAAGATGGGGACAATGCATCACACCAATCAGGGCGTATTCCGCGGTCTGACGAACCCGTTTCAGGCGACGCGCTACCACAGCCTTGTCGTTGATCCCGCCACCCTGCCCGACGTTCTGGAAGTCACCGCCAAGTTGGAGGACGGCACCATCATGGGCCTGCAACACCGCATGTTGCCGATCCAGGGTGTGCAGTTTCACCCGGAAAGCATCCGGTCCGAACACGGCCACCAGATGCTGCAAAACTTCCTTGATATCGCAGCAGTCCGGGCATGAGCGACGCGCTAAAGCCCCTGATCAATGCCGCCGCCGATGGCCCCCTGACCCGCGCGCAAGCCGAGGAAGCCTTTGCCATCCTCTTTGCCGGTGACGCTACACCCGCGCAAATAGGCGGTTTTCTGATGGCCCTGCGCTCACGCGGCGAAACGGTGGATGAATACGCCGCCGCCGCTGCCGTGATGCGCGCTAAATGCCTGCCCGTTCGCGCGCCTGCGGATGCCATGGATATCGTCGGCACAGGGGGCGACGGCAAACACACACTGAACATTTCTACCGCGACGGCCTATGTCGTAGCGGGGGCTGGCCAACCCGTCGCTAAGCACGGCAATCGCAACCTGTCATCCAAATCCGGTACCGCCGATGTGCAGACCGCGATGGGCGTCAATGTCATGGTCGGTGCAGATATCGTGGAACGCTGTATCAACGAGGCCGGGATCGGTTTCATGATGGCCCCGATGCACCATCCTGCCATGGCCCACGTCGGCCCGGTGCGCGCTGAACTTGGTGCAAGAACGATCTTTAACATTTTGGGACCGCTCACAAATCCTGCGGGCGTCAAGCGTCAGCTGTCCGGTACCTATCGCCGCGACCTGATCCGCCCCATGGCAGAGGTGCTGCTGGACCTAGGATCAGAGGCCGCATGGCTTGTCCACGGCTCTGACGGCACGGACGAGCTGGCGATCTCTGGCCTGAGCTGGGTTGCTGAGCTGAAGGACGGTCAGCTCACAGAATTTGAGGTCCACCCCGAAGATGCCGGCCTGCCCATCCATGACTTTGCCAATATCGTTGGCGGCACCCCGGCGGAAAACGCCACCGCCTTCCGCGCCCTTCTGGCCGGCGAGGCGAGCGCCTATCGCGACGCCACCTTGCTGAACGCCGCCGCCGCTCTGCACATCGCAGGCAAGGCCGCCACGTTGAAGGACGGAGTTGCTATGGCTGCCGCCAGCATCGATAGTGGCAAGGCAAAGGCGGCCGTGGAAACGGTGGCACGCATCACTTCGGCCAAGTGAAGTGACCAGGTTAGACCTGTCACGGCTAGGGGCCTGGGCCGATCTGCCGTTCTGGGCGGAAAACCTGCCCGAGATTGAGGACGCCCTGCGATCCGAGAATCGCCGTGTGTTTCCCCCGCCGGACCGAGTCTTTGCCGCGCTCGAACGGACGCAGCCGGACGCTGTGCGGGTCGTAATCTTGGGTCAGGACCCCTATCACACCCCCGGCAAGGCCGATGGCCTCGCCTTTTCCATCCCGCAGAATTTCGGCGGCCGTCCAGACAGCCTTAGAAATATATTCAAAGAGTTACAACGCGACCTTAATGTGGTTCGTACCCGCACCGTCCTGACCGACTGGGCAGATCAAGGGATCTTGCTGTTGAATCCGGTCCTGACTGTCCCGCAGGGCGCACCAAAGGCGCATGCCGGGCTGGGGTGGGAAATGCTGACGCAGCAAGTCATCGCACGGCTTGGCCAGACGCCCCGCGCCTTTGTGCTGTGGGGCAATCCAGCCCATGCTTATGCGCCCCCAGATGGTGATGGTCATCTTGTGTTGAAAGGGCGTCACCCCTCGCCACTGTCGGCGCATCGCGGGTTTTTCGGGTCGCGACCATTTTCAACCGTCAACGCGTGGCTTACAGAGCAGGGACAAGCACCAATCGACTGGGCAGGCAAAGAATGACCGAAACCATCCTCGACAAGATCAAGGCCTACAAGCTGGAGGAAATCGCTGCTGCCAAGCAGGCCGTTTCCCAGGAGAGCATCGAGGCGCAAGCCCGCGACGCAAGCCCGGTGCGCGGCTTTACCAAGGCACTGCAAACAGCTGCCCGCGATGGCTATGGCTTAATCGCAGAGGTCAAGAAGGCCAGCCCGTCTAAGGGCCTGATCCGCGCCGACTTTGACCCCGCCGCGATCGCCGCTGCTTATGCCGAAGGCGGGGCCGCCTGCCTGTCGGTACTGACCGACGCGCCGTCATTCCAAGGCGCGCCGGAATATCTGCAACTAGCCCGTGCAGCCTGCGAACTGCCGGTGCTGCGTAAGGATTTTATGTACGACCCCTATCAAGTGGCCGAGGCCCGCGCTTGGGGTGCCGACGCGATCCTGATCATCATGGCCAGCGTGTCCGACGTGCAGGCGTCAGAGCTGGAAGACGCCGCCGCGGCCTGGAACATGGATGTTCTGGTCGAGGTTCACGACCGCGAAGAGCTGGACCGCGCAGCACAACTGCACGCCGCCCTGCTGGGGATCAACAATCGCGACCTACGCAGCTTTGAAACCAGTCTTGATGTGACCCACAGCCTGTCCAAGCATGTGCCTGCGGGCAAGACCATCGTGTCCGAAAGCGGCCTGACCGGCCCTGCAGATTTGGCAGCACTGGCCCGTTACGGTGCACGCTGCTTCTTGATAGGCGAAAGCTTGATGCGGCAAGACGATGTCGCCGCCGCGACCCGCGCCCTGTTGGCCAACCCGATCAATCCCGGAGGCTTTTGATATGGCCCCATCTGATAATACCCTGTCACACTTCGACGATCAGGGCCGCGCACATATGGTTGACGTGTCGGACAAGCCGGTGACGGCGCGCATCGCCGTGGCCGAAGGGCATATCACGATGTCGGATGCGACATTGGCGCTGGTCATGGAAGGCCGCGCCGCCAAGGGCGACGTGCTGGGTACCGCCAGGCTGGCCGGGATCATGGGCGCGAAACGCTGCGCCGATTTGATCCCGCTGTGCCATCCGCTGCCGATCACCAAGGTGTCACTGGACCTGACCTGCGACCCTGATTTGCCCGGCGTGCGCATCAGCGCCACGGTCAAGACGACCGGCCAGACCGGAGTCGAAATGGAGGCGTTAACCGCCGTGTCCGTCGCCGCGCTGACCGTGCATGACATGGTGAAAGCGGTACAAAAGGACATGGTCATCGGCGGCATCCGCGTCACGCTGAAGGACGGCGGCAAGTCCGGCCGCTTTACCGCAGGATGATCTCTGTCGCGCAGGCTTTGGACGCGCTCTTCGCGCTTGTTGAGCCTCTCGATGTGGAAGAGGTCCCGCTGGGTCAGGCCCACGGCCGCGTGCTAGCCCGCAGCTTGTTCGCGCAACGCACCCAGCCGCCCTTTGCTGCCTCAGCCATGGACGGTTATGCGGTGGCGGGCAGCAGCGCCGCGCCGGGTGCCGTGTTCACCGTCATCGGCGAATCCGCCGCCGGGCACCGGTTTGACGGCCCTGTCGCCGCTGGTCAGGCCGTGCGTATCTTTACCGGCGCACCCCTGCCCGCTGGCACCGACCACGTTGTGATCCAAGAAGACGTCATCCGCGCCGGCGACACCATCAGCCTGCACGACAATCTAGACGTTGGCCCCTATGTCCGGCCCGCTGGTGCAGATTTTGCCGAAGGCTCCCAGCTGGACGCGCCCCGCCTGCTGGGGCCCAACGATATCGCCCTGCTGGCCGCGATGAACATCGCCGCCGTGCCTGTCACGCGCAAACCCGTGATCGCGATCATCGCGACAGGGGACGAGCTGGTCCAACCCGGCGAAACACCCGGCCCCGATCAGATCATCGCCTCGAACAGCCACGGCCTTGCCGCGCTGCTGGCGCAACATGGCGCCATAACGCGCCTGCTGCCGATTGCGCGCGACAACCACGACAGCCTTGCGCTGGCGTTCGATCTGGCACGCGGGGCCGATCTGATTGTCACCATCGGCGGGGCGTCTGTGGGCGATCATGATCTAGTTGGAGCCGCCGCCAGTGCGCAGGGCATGGACCGCGTATTTTATAAGGTTGCGATGCGTCCAGGCAAGCCGCTGATGGCGGGCCGGATCGGTGATGCTGCAATGATCGGCCTGCCCGGCAATCCGGTATCAGCCATGGTCTGCGGCCATGTGTTCTTGCTGCCGGTACTGCGCGCCATGCTGGGCCTTGGCACCGCGCCCGCGCCCCGCGCCAAAGCCGTGCTAAACGGGTCCCTGCCCACAAACGGGCCGCGCGAACACTATATGCGCGCGCGTGTCGACGGCGATCAGGTCACAGTGTTCGAGCGGCAGGATTCGGCGCTGCTGTCCGTTCTAGCGCAGGCCAACGCACTGGCCGTGCGTGCACCGGACGACGGCCCCCGCCTGCCCGGCGACCGGATCTCGGTTATCGCAATCTAAGACTTGACACAAAAAGGGAACGTGTGCAGAACATAACGTGAAACGTATTTCCGCGTTCACTGATTGTTAGGCCTGACATGCTGACCAAGAAACAGCTCGACCTTTTGAAATTTATTCATACCCGGGTCCAGCGCGATGGCGTGCCGCCCAGCTTTGATGAAATGAAGGAAGCGCTGGATCTGAAATCGAAATCAGGCATCCACCGTCTAATTACAGCCCTTGAAGAACGTGGTTTTATCCGTCGTTTAGCCCACCGGGCCCGGGCGCTGGAAATTGTGAAACTACCCGATGCAATGGCTGAAAAGCACGCACGCGGAGGCTTTAGCCCCAAGGTTATCGACGGCGACCGTCCTGACAGCATGCCACCCACCACCCAGCCCGTCACGACCATAGCAGCGGTGGAGCTGAACGTCATGGGCCGCATCGCCGCTGGTGTGCCGATTGCCGCCATTTCAGAGGTGTCCCATTCCGTCGCGGTACCGCAATCCATGCTGGGCCGGGGCGAGCATTACGCACTAGAGGTGCGCGGAAATTCGATGATCCAGGCTGGGATCAATGACGGCGACGTTGTGGTGATCCGCGAAACCTCGACCGCGAATAACGGCGATATCGTAGTCGCATTGGTCGAAGATCAGGAGGCGACGCTCAAGACTTTCCGTCGCAACGGCTCCTCAATCTCGCTTGAGGCCGCGAACCCGGCCTATGAAACCCGCATTTACCGCGACGATCAGGTCAAGGTGCAGGGTCGTTTGGTCGGGTTGATCCGCACTTACTAAAGGCGCGTCACTCGTCCAGCGGCGTGATGATCTGCGGCGCGGCGTCGTTCCACGGCCTTCACCCTTTCAACTGGCTGGCCATAGTGACAATCACGCGACCCGCATCGTCCAGATCCAGCGCGATGGTGCCAGTCTTGCGCAGCAGACTGGCATCCAGAACCAGACAAGGTCGTGGCCCGGCGTCCTGCTGATTGCTGATTGCTGATTGCTGCTCAGAATATCCGCACCGCCGCGACCCTGAATCTGCGCCAGCGCGATTTTCCCTCGCTCAAGAACGATATCCCGCTCTCCTATCCGCACGGTTGCCCACGCGCCTGCGAGATCACGCCCGGCCTGTCAGCCGCCAGGTCTTGCGGCACCAGCGCGCCATCGGTTTCGAGCCAGATGCCCGCGACAAAGCCATCCCCAATGGCCGTGGATAAGGTCCGGCCGCCTGCCCCCATGATACCCATCAGCCCACCGCTGTCGGCGATCGGGATGGCAGGAGGCGGTGTTTAAACCTATAAAATCAACGTTGGCCAAGACACCAATCGCGCCTGCAGTCGCGCGTGGCCCTGCCAAAGAACCAACCACAGTAGTCCAAGAATTAGGCAGGCCAGCACCCAGGGGCCCGGGCATTCGACATAGCTTAATGCACCGTCCAACCCGGCAACCGTATTGGCTAGTAACAGGATCCAGCGAAGGCCAAGGCCCATCAGCCATGGCCCCGCCGCCTGTTCCCCGAAGGGCGCGAGCCAGCCAGCCAGCACCGCCTCCAGCATGACCAATACCCCCATCAACGGCACGCTGACCAGATAGGCGATTAACCCGTAGTGAGAGATTTAGTTGAAGTGCCCCGCCGCAAAGGGCGAGGTTGGCACCCCCGCCACGGCCTAGGACATGATGACCGATGCAACCGTCCTGAACCAGCGCGGCCAAAGCGTTACGCCGCGCAGCGGGCGAAAAACCACAACCAGCGCCGTCGTCGCGGCGAATGACATCTGAAATCCCGGACCAGCACCAGGATCGCAGCCAGCGCCACACCCCGCAGGGTCAGCGCGCGGCGATCCAGCAAGACGGCGGCCATGATAAAGGCCCACTCGGTCCCGACATTGCCGCCCGACAGCATCTGGTATCCCGCCCCTGCTATCAGGGCGCAGACGGCTGCGATCTATTTCACTGGCAGCCAACCCGGTGCGCACGATTACAAAGATGGACCCCGTGAGCAGCCCCATACGCAGCTCCGAAACCGACAGCAGATGCGCCCGATTGGACGCACACAGCGCGGACAGGCTGCCTTGGCCCATGCCGGACCTGTCTCCGGTGATGACGGCGGCGGCAAAGGCTCCGACCTCGTCAGGCAAATGGGCCTGAATGGCGAGGAAAATTGCCATGCGAGTAGTGAAAAATGCGTAAACGCCAGCCGCCTGTCGGCGGGGCAAGGCGCAGCACTGAGGGGCTGGCCGGGTCCATCCGGTCCAGCCTCACGCGGTCCAGCGTTAGCCTGACCACGTGAGAGCTTGACCTATCCAATCTACGATCCGCCCCTCGACAGGGCCATAGTAGCGAAAGCCAAACACCGGACCCATCATGCGCGCGGTTTCCAACTTTGCCAATCCGGCCCCGGCCCAGATCAACGCCAGCCCAAGTCACAAGGGCCGCACGGCGGCGGGTTCCGTTCGAGCGGCGATGAAAAGCACAAGCGCCAGCGCCGCGATGGCCCACCACGCCGCCGCGCCCGGTTTAAACCGCCACGCAAAATAGGCCCCGATCCCGATGCCCAGGATTGACCGCAGCCAGCCGATTAATCCGCCCCTCTGCGCGAGCAAGGCATCGAGCAGCATAGGTTGCACTTGTCTATGCCCCCCGCATTGCCTATCCCGGCCCCTGATGCGCCACCCTGCGCGCCCAAGGTATACTAAAGGTTAATCTTCTATGTCCCCGACGCCCCCCGTGACCCGCTTTGCCCCTTCGCCAACCGGCGCGCTGCATATCGGCGGGGCCCGCACTGCGCTTTTCAACTGGCTTTATGCGCGCGGCCACGGCGGCACGTTCCTGCTGCGGATAGAGGATACGGACATCGCTCGGTCCAATCCCGAAAACACCCAAGTCATTCTGGACGGCCTGCGCTGGCTGGGCCTTGACTGGGACGGAGAGCCGATCAGCCAAGCGACGCGCGCTGACCGCCATGCCGAAGTCGCAAATCAGATGCTGGCGGCAGGCATGGCGTTCAAATGCTTTAGCACCCCCGGGGAAATTGAAGCTTTCCGCGAAAAAGCGCGTGAAAACAAAGAATCCACTCTCTTCCGCTCGCCTTGGCGCGATGTGCCAGAGGCGGATCACCCAGCCGCCCCTTTTGCTGTGCGCCTGAAGGCACCGCGCAACGGGTCCACCACTCTGACCGATGCGGTGCAGGGCGATGTGACGTGGTCAAATGATCAACTGGACGACATGGTCCTGCTGCGGTCAGAAGGCACGCCCGTCTATATGCTGGCTGTTGTGGTCGACGATCACGACATGGGCGTGACCCATGTGATCCGCGGCGACGACCATTTGTCGAACGCTTTTCGCCAGAACATGATTTATGATGCGATGGGCTGGCCCAAGCCTGTGCTGGCACATATCCCTCTGATTTTTGGCGCAGATGGCAAGAAACTGTCTAAGCGGCACGGCGCTACAGCCGCATCGGACTATCAAAAAATGGGATTCCCCGCTGCAGGCATGCGCAACTATCTTGCGCGTCTGGGTTGGAGCCACGGCGACGACGAGTTCTTTAGCGACGCGCAGGCAAAAGAATGGTTCAATCTAGACGGCATTGGCAAGTCCCCGGCCCGGTTCGACCTGAAAAAATTGGAGCATATCTGCGGTCAGCATATGGCCGTGATGGACGATGCTGCACTGCTGCAAGAATTGGAGTCCTATCTGGACTCAACCGGTGCCCTGCCGCTGACCATGCGTCAGAAAACGGACCTGCTCAAGGCTATGCCGCACCTGAAAGAGCGCGCCAAAACGTTCCCGGAAGTGATTGAAAAAGCGCACTTTGTTCTTGCCGACACCCCGATCGTCCAAGACGAGAATGCCGCCACACTTCTGGATGCAACAGCGCAGCAATATTTCACTGAATTGACGCCGCACCTGCAAAATGTTACTTGGGACCGCAAAACGCTAGAGGAGGCCCTTGCCATCTTTGCGACCGCCCGGGACACCAAACTGGGAAAGCTTGCAGGGCCGCTCCGCGCAGCCCTTGCCGGTAGGTCGGTCTCTCCTAGTGTATTCGACATGATGATGGTCCTTGGACGGGATGAAACCTTGTCCCGCCTGCGGGCCGCCTCTGCCTGATCGTTACGTTTCAATTACGCTTTTGCGTCACACACGGGCAGAATACTGATGATACGCGGCGTGCCAGAACGGACGTCGCAGACATAAGGGACTGACATGGCCGACACTTCCAAGACCGCGACGCTGACCATTGACGGGCAGACATATGTTTTGCCGATACTGACGCCGACGGCCGGTCCCGACGTCATCGACATTCGAAAACTCTACTCCCAAGCGGGCGTCTTTACCTACGATCCAGGCTTTACGTCCACCGCGTCCACCGAAAGCACGATTACCTTCATTGACGGCGACAAGGGTGAACTCCAGCACCGCGGTTATCCCATCGACCAGCTGGCCGAGCATTCGCACTACTTGGAAGTCTGCTATCTGCTGCTGAACGGCGAGCTGCCGAACGCAGAGCAGCTGGAAGAGTTCGAATATCTGGTAACGCATCACACGATGCTGCACGAACAGATTATGATGTTCTTCCGGGGCTTCCGCCGCGACGCGCACCCGATGGCCATCATGGTTGGTGTGGCCGGTGCAATGTCTGCTTTCTATCACGACAGCACCGATATCAACGACCCCAAGCAGCGTGAAGTTGCCGCGTTCCGCCTTATCGCCAAGATGCCGACGATCGCCGCCAGTGCGTACAAATATCATGTGGGCCAGCCCTTCGTGTATCCACGCAACGATCTGGACTACGCGTCCAACTTCCTGCACATGTGTTTCAGCGTCCCTGCAGAGCAGTATGTCGTCGATCCGATCCTGGCCCGTGCCATGGACCGTATCTTTACCCTGCATGCCGACCACGAACAGAACGCATCGACCTCCACCGTGCGTCTGGCTTCGTCGTCCGGCGCGAACCCCTTCGCCTGCGTCGCGGCTGGCATCGCCTGTCTGTGGGGCCCTGCCCACGGCGGCGCAAACCAGGCCTGCCTCGAAATGCTGCGTGAAATCGGCACAGTTGACCGGATCCCCGAATTCATTGCCCGCGCCAAGGACAAGGACGATCCCTTCCGTCTGATGGGCTTTGGTCACCGCGTTTACAAAAACTTCGACCCGCGCGCGACCGTGATGAAGGAATCCGCAGACGAAGTGCTGGACCTGCTCGGAATCGAGAACAACGAGACGTTGAAGGTCGCCAAGGCGCTTGAAAAAGCTGCGTTGGATGATCCCTACTTCTCGGAGAAGAAGCTGTTCCCAAACGTCGATTTCTATTCTGGGATCATTCTGGAAGCGATGGGTTTCCCGACCTCGATGTTCACACCGATCTTTGCCGTGTCGCGCACAATTGGCTGGGTATCCCAGTGGCAGGAACAGTTGTCCGATCCGCAGCTTAAGATTGGCCGCCCTCGTCAGCTTTATATGGGCGAGACAGAGCGCGATTACGTCGATATCGAAAAGCGCTAAGCCTCGATCACCGGATCAAGATAAATGCCACGACCGAAAGGTCGTGGCATTTTCGACACCAGTCCCTGCCCTATTTTCATCGTTTCAGCCCGGCACGCTTGCGATTATCAAAGCGGCAGAGCGACAGGATGCCCAGATCCTGCCGGCCATCAGGCCATGCTAAAACTGTCACACAACCTTTGACCGTTCAGCCAGTGACGCTGCTATCGACAAGGGGAGCTCACGACCATCCCCAAGCGTCAAGAACTGGAGGAAGCGTGTCCCGGTTCCTGATCCCGCTTTTGATCGACGATCTTTCCCAATTTGTGGCCCAGTTGCGTGACCAGTGGCCCGCATCGCCTTTGCCGCAGACGCAGCAGGCTCTTGGCCTGATTGCGCAGGCCATAAGCTATCGTACAGAAGGCCAGCCAGCCGCCGCCTTGGACCAGGCGCTGAACTTCGTCAAGGCGGCGCTGGCTGTGTTCTATGACAGCGCCCGCATTATTCGCTGGCCGCTGAAAACCAGTTTGAAGCGGCTATGCCTTGCGTGGTTCTGGACGCGCCTGCCTGACCGCACAGACATGACGGACAAAAAGCTGAACGCGATCTTTAAGGCGAGCGAGGTCTTTGGCGATCACGTCCTGCTGTGGCGCTGTCTGATCGAACACGACATGGCTACCCGCACCGTGGACGGTGCCACTTACCGCCGGCGAGGACGCAGTCCCGACCCCGAGGAACGCGCCGTCATCAGAGCACTGTCTGAGCGCCCCTTGTCCACCGCGTAAAACGCAAAACGCCCCGTCAGTGACGGGGCGTTTCCGATATACCAGATGTCAGGCGTCAACTTGCTCCAGCGTGGGGTATTCGGTGTAACCCTTTGATCCACCGCCATAAAAGGTGCTCTGATCTGTCGCATTCAGCTTTGCATTCAGCGCAAAACGTTTAGGCAGGTCCGGGTTGGCGATAAACTCACGACCAAAAGCGACTGCCTCAGTATGGCCTGTTTCAATAGCCTCGCGCGCCAGCTCGGCATTATAGCCGCCGTTGGCGATGTAAAAGCCATTGTAAAGGCCGCGCATCCGCACCAGCATGTCACGGCCTTCACTGTCGTCGCTACCGGGGAACGCCTCTACTGCGTGCAGATAGGCCAGCTGATAGCCGTTCAGCATCTTATAGACCTCGCCAAAGTGACCCTCTGGGTCGCTGTCGGACATGTCGTTCGCTTGCCCTAGCGGCGACAGCCGCACGCCCGTCTGTTCAGGACGGAAGTGGTCGGTCACGGCGTCAAGCACCTCGGTCAGGAACCGCATCCGGTTGTGGATATCACCACCATATGCGTCCGTGCGGTCATTCACTTCGTCCTGCAAGAACTGGTCGATCAGATAGCCGTTGGCCGCGTGCACTTCGATCCCGTCAAAGCCCGCCAATTTAGACAAACGCGCCGCCTCGCGGTAGTCTTCGACCGTGGCTTTGATGCCCTCAATGCTCAACGCTTCTGGCTTCGAGGTGTCCTCGAACCCGTTAGCGGTAAAGGTTTTGCTTTTGGCTGTCTTGTCCGTTGAAGATAACGGGCTGGCCCCGTTTGGCAGCAGCGAGACATGGCTGATCCGGCCCACGTGCCACAGCTGGATAACAATCTTGCCGCCTTCCGCATGGACAGCATCGGTTATTTTATTCCACTGGTGGGCCTGCTGTTCTGTGTGGATGCCGGGCGTGTTCAGATAGCCTTTGCCCATGGGCGAAATCTGCGTGGCTTCAGTGATGATAAGGCCCACGCCACTGCGCTGGCGATAGTAGGTCGTCGCCAAATCGCCCGGCACGCCGTCAGGCTGCGCGCGGTTGCGGGTCAGCGGGGCCATCAGCACGCGGTTGGCAAGGCTTATGGACCCCATGTCGATAGGCTGAAAAAGAGGATCGTTGCGGGTTGCCGTTTCGGCGATCATAGGAATGCTCCTGCGGGAATTAGGTTCCTATATAAACGCCCGACCCCGTACGTTGTTCCGCCTGTCCTAGCGTCCCTGAAAGGCTGGCGGACGCTTTTCCAAAAACGCGACAACGCCTTCGGTGAAATCGCGGGTAAGGCCGCACTTGCCCTGCAACTTCGCTTCCAACTCTAGCTGCTGTTCCAGCGAGTTATCAAAAGAGGCGCGCAGCGCTGTCTTGATATGAGCGTAGGTCTGCGTGGGGCCCGTTGCAAGCTGCAGCGCCCGCCCGCGCCAGTGAGCAGAAAAATCGACCGCCTCGGCCACCTCATAGATCATGCCCCAATCAGCCGCCTGCTGGGCGGTGATCTTGTCCGTAAACAGCGACGCGCCCATGGCCCGCGCAAGCCCCATCTGGCGCGGCAGAAACCAAGTGCCGCCCGCGTCAGGGATCAGGCCAATGCGTGCAAAGGCCTGCACAAAATAGGCGTCCGTCGAGGCCATGACGACATCAGCCACCAGCGCAAGGTTCGCGCCCGCACCCGCCGCGGGGCCGTTCACAGCGGCAATCGTGGGGATGGGGCAATCAATGATCGCTAGCAGCATCGGCACGTATTCGTCGCGCAGCGTGCGTTCCAGATCGATCATCGCGCCGGCGGATCTGTCGCCCAGATCCTGGCCAGAGCAAAAGGCACGTCCTTCGCCGGTTAACACGGCGACACGTCCCAAATCCGGGGCTACCTTGAATGCATGAGTCACTTCGGCTCGCATCTGCGTGCTTAGTGCGTTCATCTTTTCGGGGCGGTTCAGCGTGATCGTGACGACATCATCGCGCGTATCAACCGTTATTGCACTGTATTCCATGAGGCGGCTCCTTTGACGTTTGCGTCAGAGTAGCGAGGCCCCTTTTAAGTTAAAGAGAAACCGCACATCACGAGTGCAATATCTGCTCCAGCTCTGCGCGCTCGGCCTCGCTCAACTGCTCTTCAGCAGGGGCGCGGCGGCGGATCGTGATCCATCCGACCATTAAGGCGATGATCAGCATAACCGGGGCCGCAGCCCACAGGATCAGGTTCGCACCCTGCCGGTCAGGCTGCAGCAGGATGAATTCGCCGAAGCGGGCGACCAGAAAATCAACGACCTGCGCGTCCGTGTCGCCTGCAACAAGCCTCTCACGCAGCAACACCCGCAGCTCATGGCTGATGGTCGCACTGGACTCGTCTATGCTTTCGTTCTGGCAGACCGGGCAGCGCAGACCTGCTGAAATCTCGCGAGCGCGCGATTCCAGCACGGGATCCGACAGGATTTCCGACGGCTGCACCGGAAAAACAGGCCCGGCAAGCAACAGCAGGATCAGGATCAGCCGCTTCATTCCGCAGGCACCTGAAGCGCACGTTTGGCCCCAACCGCAAAGCGCAGCCGCCGGTCGGACAGGGAAATCACCCCGCCGATCGCCATTAGCATCGCGCCGCCCCAAATCCAGTTGGCAAATGGCTTAATATAGACCCGCATCGCAAAACCGCCGTTCGTCTGCGGATCACCAATCACGACATACAGATCCCGCAGGATGCCATTCGTGATCGCGGCCTCTGTCGTTGCCATCTGCGCCACGGGGTAGAACCGCTTTTCTGGCGTCATCAAGACTGGCGCGCCATTGCCGCGCCGCGTCGTGACCGTGGCCAAGGTCGAGGAATAGTTCGGACCAGCCACCTGCTCCACATCATCAAGGGTAAAGCTGTAAGCACCGACCTCGAACGTCTCGCCGATCTTGACGACGCGGATGTCTTCTTGTTGCCAAGCGGTCATGGCGGCAACGCCAAAGATCGTCACGCCCATGCCAGCATGAGCCACCGTCTTGCCCCAGTCACCGCGCGGGAAGCGCAGGATGCGGCCAAGCCGCTCTTTGATGTTGCCGCGGCCTGACCGCATCCACAGATCCAGCGCCGCGCCACCGACAACCCACACGCCCAGCAGCACACCCGCAGGCCCCAGCAACGAGCGGCCCGCATAGATGGCATAGAACAGCCCAGCCATCGCCATTGCCAAAACCGCAAGCCCCGCCAGCGGCAAACGGGCACGGTTCAGACTGCCGCGCTTCCAAGCCAGCAGCGATCCCAGTGGCAGTACGATGGCCAGCAATACCATGAAAGGCGTAAACGCAGCGTCAAAGAACGGCGGCCCGACCGACAGAGTGCGGTCAAAGACCAGCTCTGCCACTAGCGGCCAGATCGTGCCGATAAAGACCACGAATGCGCTGACAGCTAGCAGGATATTGTTAAGCACCAGCGCGCTTTCGCGGCTGACCGTACCAAATGCACCCTGCGCCTGCATCACGCCAGCACGCGCGGCATAAAGGGTCAGAGAGCCGCCAAGAAAGATTCCAAGGATCAGCAAGATAAACACGCCGCGTTCGGGATCATTGGCAAATGCATGAACAGACGTCAGCACGCCAGAGCGAACGATGAACGTCCCCAGCAGCGAAAAGCCGAACGCTAAGATTGCCAGAAGAATCGTCCAGCTTTTCAGCGTCTCGCGCTTTTCCACCACGATGGCGGAATGCAGCAGGGCTGCCGCGATCAACCAAGGCATAAAGCTCGCGTTTTCAACGGGATCCCAGAACCAGAAGCCGCCCCAGCCAAGCTCGTAATAGGCCCACCAGGACCCCAGAGCGATGCCGACTGTCAGGAAAACCCACGCCGCCAGCGTCCACGGGCGCACCCAGCGGCCCCAAGCGGCGTCAACGCGCCCCTCGATGAGGGCGGCAACGGCAAAACTGAACGTCATGCTTAGGCCAACATAACCCAGATACAGAAACGGCGGATGGAACGCCAAACCGGGGTCCTGCAACAGCGGGTTCAGGTCGCGCCCATTCAACGGGGCCTGCGCCAGCCGCAAAAACGGGTTCGAAGTAAAAAGGATAAAGGCGTAAAAAGCGACCGAAACACTTGCCTGCACGGCCAAGACCCGCGCTTTTAGCGTCGCGGGCAGATTGCCACCGAACCAGACCGCACTGGCCCCGAACAGTGCCAGAATCAGCACCCAAAGCAGCATCGATCCTTCGTGATTGCCCCAGACACCGCTGATTTTATACAGCAGCGGCTTGTCCGTATGACTATTCGCATACACCAGAGCGACGCTGAAATCGGACACGATGAAGGCATGCATCAAAACCGCAAAACTAAAGCCGGTCAGGACCAGCTGACTGTTGGCAGCTGGATCGGCAAAGGCCATCCAGCCGCTCCACCCCTTGTGCGCGCCAATCATGGGCACCACCATTTGCGCAATGGCGACGAAAAAGGCAAGAATCAGGGCGAAGTGTGCGAGTTCTATCAACATGATGCATTCATAACGCATCGCGCGCCGATGGGATATGGTGCGACGCACAATTTGGCGTGCGCCGCATTGTCTCAGAAGTTAAAGCCGTTTTGCATCACATAAGTAATATTGCCGACAACCAGCGCTCCGATAATCAGGCAGACCAACTATTTCAGCATATCCTCGATCGCCATCAGCCGGTCCGCGACATTCGCGCGGTGGACACTGTTCACCGCGTTATGGGTTTCCAGATCGATAAGATCTCTTTTCTATGCCTTCCATTCAGTCAACCTGCATGGGCCGGCTCCGACCAATCTTCCAGCGCCGCGTTATCCGCAAAGCTTCCCTCTGGCGGTGCCGTCAAAGCAGGCGGCGGGTCTTGGGGTTTGTCTGCCGAAATTGCTTGTGCCATTAGCACGGTCTGCGCGGTAGAGCGTTAAGAACGCTTGCCGTTTCACCTGATACCGCGCCCAAAAATAGATGCTGACAATCGCGCCCATCAGCCACCAAAGCGGTTTTTGAATCAGGGCGACGCCCACCATCCGGCTTGAAAACCACACCGAGCTGGCCATGGCCGACACGAGCAGACCAAGCGTGTCCAAGGCCAGCATCGGGCGCAGCAGGCGGTTCAGCCCGTAGATAATCCGGTCAAAGGCACCGAGCCTTGCAGCCTGAAACTTCGTTGCAAACTGCGCCAGCGCCGCACGTTTTTCATCCGACACCCGCGCCGCGCCGTTTTCGCTGTTCTCGCGGAACGCTTCGAACGTCTGCACCAAGGCGCCGCCGTTGCCAAAGACCTAGTCCAAAACCTTGCCCATCATGTCCACTTTGCAACCCTCGCCCGGTGTTGTGCGTCAGTCAGACGATAGCGCTCTTCCATGAACGCCTCTGCCCGCGTGGTCCATCCGCCTTTGCCTCCGTCCTGCCGCCGGGCATAACGCCGGCTGGTAGGCTGCGACTCGGCGAGGCCATATTAATAGTTACGCTGGGCGACGGCATAGGCATCGGCCAGATGATCCGGCGCGGCTGCCTGCGCCGTCTGCGGCCCGAAAGCCCCATCCACTTTAACGTCGATGCGCATCTAATTGAAAAAGCGCTTTAAAGCATCGAATACATTATTGCACACGATCACATAAATGTCGAACACGCGGGCGTGCGGCGGCTACAACAACCGCGCGATTCCCGGCCCGTCAAAGTAGTTCTGTATAAAAATAACCTTCGCCTGCGCGACGCTGAGCCGGCACACATCGGCAGCATCGACGCGCCTATCGCCGGTCAGGTCCAGCCCCAGCCTGCGCATTGCCTGAATTGTGACACCGTGGTTCGCCGTCCCGCCCGGATCATTCGGATCGTCGAAAAAACCACCTTCTCGCCGCACGATATCGGCAGCGATCTGCTGGACGCGTTGAATGATGTCCCCCTACTCTTACTGCAGGGGAAAGCATCCTCAGGCTTAGTTAATTGGTTGCGACAGCGTCGTCCGGTGCCACAAAAACACCCTGCTCTTTCAACGCGTCCAGCACTTCTTTTGGCATATAGGACTCGTCGTGTTTTGCAAGTATTTCAACGGCTTGAAAGGTGCCTTTAATGTAACGTCCCTGCCCGACCATCCCTTGCCCTTCGGCAAAAAGGTCCGGGAGAATGCCAGTATAGCTGACGGGAATAGACGCGCCGCCGTCGGTGACCTTAAACGTCACCTCTGTGCCGTTGCCGCGCATAATTGACCCATCCTCGACAAGTCCGCCGATGCGGAACAGCTCCGTCTCACGCGGAGGCGCTGCCGCGACTTCCGAAGGTGAGCGGAAAAACTGGAATGACTCATCCGGCAGCAGGGCCAGAAGGCCCAGCACGGCCGCGATACAGACACCGGACATCGCTAGCACCTGCACACGCCGCTTTTTTTTGAGGCCTTTCATAGCCGGAATCCCTTCATGGAAAGACTGGGGCCATCATCAGCCCCTCCGTCTCTGGCAGACCCAACATCAGGTTTGCGTTCTGCAGCGCCTGCCCGCTGGACCCTTTGGTCAGGTTGTCCAGCGTCGCAATAACCTGGCACCGCCCATCGATGCGGTCCTTCACCACGCCGATATGGCAGAAATTGCTGGCCCGGATATGCTTGATCGACGGGTGCTGGCCCATGGGCAGGACAATGATGAACGGCTCGTCCTTGTAGGCCGCGACCAGGGTGTCATACACAGCCTCCGCCTCGCCTTTGACGTAGACCGTCGCAAGGATGCCCCGGTTCGCCGGGATTAGATGCGGCGTGAACTGGACGTGGACGGGGAGACCGGCAACCTTTGAAAACTCCTGATCAAACTCGCCCAGATGCCGGTGTGTGCCTCCAGCGGAATAGGCGTGCGCGCCCTCTGACAACTCTGCATGCAGCAGGTTTTCTTTCAGCGAGCGGCCCGCGCCGGACACGGCGGCCAGCAGGTCGATGATTATACCGTCAAGGTCAATGACCCCCGCCGCGATCAGCGGGCGCAGAGCATACTGCCCGGTCGCTGCGTTGCAGCCGGTGCCCGCGACCAGACGCGCGCCTTTGATGTCGTCGCGGTAGAATTCGGTCAGGCCGTAGACGGCCTCTGCCTGCATTTCCAGCGCGGCATGGGGTTTACCGTACCATTTCTCATAGTCGGCCGGATCGCGCAGGCGGAAGTCGGCGGAAAGATCGACGATCTTCAGATGCTTTGGCAGATCCTTAATTACCAGTTGCGACGTGGCATGTGGCAGCGCGCAGAACACCAGATCGACACCGTCGAAATTCATATCCTCGATCGTGGTCAGCACCGGCAGGTCCAGATGGCGCAGGTGCGGGAACACATCGGCCATCGCCATTCCGGCCTTCGAATTGCCGGACAGACCAACGATCTGCATCGACGGATGGGTGGAGATCAGCCGGACAAGCTCTGCCCCAGTGTAGCCAGAAGCGCCCAAAATAGCTACATTATAGGTCATATCGTAGGTACCCCCTAAGGACACTTAAGGACGCAAAGCGGCGTGCGCAACACCCCGGCCATCAGGCCGTCGTGAAGGTGATGGCATGCTTCAAGAACTGCGTCGCGCGGGCCGACACTTTTTTGGGATCGCCCGTGGTCAGGAACTGCGACTCCGTGCCTTTGCCAACCATCTCTGGCCGACGTTCCAGATAATGCGCAAGGCTTTCAGCGACCAGATTGGCCTGAGAGAAGACCTTTACGTCCGCGCCCAGCGCGTCCTGAAACACTTCTGCCATCAGCGGATAGTGGGTGCAGCCCAGCATCGCGGCATCGGGCTCTGGCATCTTGCGCTTGAGCGCGTCGACATGGGACCGCACGAGCGCTTCCGCCAGAATGAAATCACCATCCTCGATTGCGTCAACAACGCCACCGCAGGCCTGTGCCTCGACATCGACGCCGATGGCGCGGAAGGCGAGTTCACGCTGGAACGCGCGGCTCCGCACGGTGGCGGGGGTGGCGAACAGGGCGACGTGCTTGACCTCGACCTCGCGGGGAGGCGAATTGTCGCCCCATTCGCGTTCGGTCAGCGCCTCGATCAGGGGGACGAATACGCCCAATACGCGCTTGCCGGGGGGCACCCAGCCTTCTTGCATGCGGCGCAGAGCTGCGGCGCTGGCGGTGTTACAGGCCAGGATCACCAGATCGCAGCCTGCATCGAACAGCCGCTGCGTTGCCGCCGTGGTCAGGCGATAGATGTCGTCCGCATCGCGCACACCGTAGGGCGCATTCGCGTTGTCGCCTAAGTAGACCAGAGTCAGGTCCGGCAGCCGCTTGGCCACTGCGTCATAGACGGTCAACCCGCCCAAACCACTGTCGAAAATTCCCACCGCCATGGCGCACCCTATGCTTAGCCTCGAATTCATGACCCAGATTGTTCGCGTCGATGGGTCTTAAAAACAAAGCATAAGTCTGATGGCGCAGGAAATCCATGCATCCTTTGGGATTATGGCGCAAAGCGTCCAGCACGGCGGGATCGATGGGTTTACCGATCACGACGGGCACCGGGCGGTCCACCCGGCTGCGAAATTCGCGGATCAGCAGGCCAAGGCGCAGACTAGCGTTCAGATGGCTGGCGATCTGAAATAGCCAGCTGTTGGTGACGACAAAGAATAACGGCACGACTGTCGCCCCGGTGGCGGCGATCATCTTGGCGGTGAAGTTGCGCCAGACCAGGTCCAGCGGCTGGCTCAGCATCCGGGCCGCGGTGGACACGCTCCCCCCACCCCCGGAAACACGCCAATCTTCTTGCCGCCTGCCAGATAGTCCAGCGCAGCGCCGCGGGTGGCGATATTCTGCGCCGCAGCAGCGCGGGTATCGTCAAAGTTGATCGGCAGGATGAAGCGGTTGATTTCAGCGGCGCGGTTGAACACGCTGTTTGCCAGAATACAGCCCCCCCGCGCCGGCGCTGTGACAGCATCCGCCCCAGCGTCAGCCCGTCCAATATGCCATAAGGGTGGTTGGCCACGACGATCAGCGGCCCGGTCGCGGGGATATCGCCCAGCGCGCCGCCGATCACATCAACTGACAGACCAAAGCGGTGGGAAAGCACGTCCCACAGATGCCTCCCCTGCCCGACCTGCGTGTCATAGCCGCGCGCCGGGCGCAGCAGCTTTGGCCGCCCTGTCGCGTTTTCAAGCAGCCGGATCAGCGTCCGCCCGCCCCGCCGTTTGGCGGAGCTGGCGGACGCTGATCTCTCTTGCGGTGGTCTTGTCGATCGTTACCCCTGAAACCATCCCCCGGATAACATTGCGCGGTGCGGTAACAGAATTACAAACCCGGCTATTCCGCCGCGATTTGCGATGGCCCTGCGCGCAGACGAGAAAGAAGGACTTCGCGTTCCTTTTCCGCCTTTGCCGCATTCGCTGCCTTGACCGGGCCAAAGCCGCGAATGGTCAGAGGCAGCGCCGCAAGCGCGATGGCCGCATCGGCGTTATGCGAGGCGGCTTTGCCCAGCGCGGCCATATCGCCCTCGTATTGCGCGATCAGCGCGCGTTCCATGCGGCGCTCAGTCGTATAGCCGAAAGGATCAAACGGCGTGCCGCGCAGCACCTTGAGGCGGGCCAGCCACGGGAACATCCGCCCCATGCCCGCGCTAAAGGTCCGTTTCATCGGACGCCCATCTGCACCGTCCTTGGACAGCATCGGCGGGGCCAGATGATAGCTGATTTTCAGATCGCCATCGAAAGCTTCGCGCGCCTTGGCTTCGCTGTCCTGCAGCAGGCGCGCGACCTCGTATTCGTCTTTATAGGCCAGCAGCTTGTGATAGCCCATAGCGACGGCCTTTTTCAGTGCGGGATCGTCGAAACGGTCCACCATCGCGCGATATCGTTTCGCCAGCCGCTTGCCCTGATAGGCGGTCAGGTGAGTTTCGCGGAACGCAATTTTTTCGTCCAGCGACTTTGGCAAGGCCACCACGGACGGTGCCAGCAGACGCCCCGCCTGATCAGGATGCAGCACAGCCCAGCGCCCCAGATCGAATGCCCGCAGGTTCCGGTCTACAGCCGCACCGTTCAGCGCAATCGCTTCGCGGATCGAAGCGGCGGTGATCGGGATCGCCCCCATCTGCCAGGCTGCACCAAAGACCATCATGTTGGAATAAATGCTGTCGCCCATCGTGGCCTTGGCCAGTTCCGTCGCATCAAACAGATGCACGTCGTCCCGCAATCGCGCGGCTAGCGATAGTTTCAACTGCTCCACGGGCAGTTGGAATTCCGTATCGCGCGTGAAATCTCCAGTGATGATCTCATGCGCGTTCACAACACCTTTGGTGCGACCCATCTTCATCAGACCAATGGTCTTGGCCCCTGCTGACACGACAAGATCGCCGCCGATCAGGGCATCGCATTCCCCCGTCGCCACACGGATCGCACTGATATCCTCTGGCCGTTCCGCAATGCGGCAATGGATGTGCACCGCGCCGCCTTTCTGCGCGAGGCCAGCCATTTCCATCATACCAGCGCCCTTGCCATCCAGATGCGCCGCCATTGCCAGCACGGCACCGATAGTTACGACGCCTGTGCCACCGACACCTGTGATGACAACGTTATGAGTGCCATTGATCACGGGCAACAATGGGTCCGGCATATAGGGCAGATCCACCTGCGCCGTCGTCGCCTTTTTCAGTTGCGCGCCTTCAACGGTGACAAAGGACGGGCAGAAGCCCTTGAGGCAACTGAAGTCCTTGTTGCACGACGACTGGTCGATCGCCCGCTTACGGCCCAGCTCTGTTTCCACTGGCACGATGGACACGCAGTTCGACTGCACCCCGCAATCGCCGCAGCCTTCACAGACGTCGGTGTTGATGAACACCCGCTTGTCCGGATCTGGGAATTGCCCCCGCTTGCGGCGGCGACGCTTTTCGGCGGCGCAGGTCTGGATATAGACCAAGGCGCTGACGCCCTGCACCTTAGCCAGCTCCACCTGTACGCGCGGCAGTTCGGCCCGTTCAGCCATCGGTACGCCCTTTGGGAACATCGCGGGATCGATGTCTTCTTTCTCGTCATAGACGACGCGGACGTCTTTAACGCCCATCGCCAGCAGTTCTGCCACGATCCGGTCAGCGGTCAGCCCGCCGTCGTTCCCCTGCCCGCCGGTCATCGCCACCGCGTCATTGAACAGGATTTTATAGGTGATCGTCGTCCCCGCCATCAGCGCAAAGCGGATCGCCTGCACGCCAGAGTGGTTATAGGTCCCGTCCCCCAAGTTTTGGAACACATGCCCGGTCTTGCTGAACGGTGCCTCCCCCACCCAGTTTGCACCTTCCCCCCCCATCTGGGTAAAGCCGACGGTGTCGCGGTCCATCCACTGCACCATGTAATGGCAGCCAATGCCGGCATAGGCGCGCGACCCTTCCGGCACCTTGGTGCTAGAGTTATGCGGGCAGCCCGAGCAGAAATATGGCAACCTTGCCGCCAGTTCTGGCACATTGTCCGCGCGGCGTGCTTCGGCCAGTTGCGCCAGCCCTGAGGTGACGCCAGAAGATCCGCAGCCTTCTTCGGTCAATATCCCGCCCAGCTTTTCTGCGATCCAGATCGGGTCGAGGGCATAGCGGGTAGGGAACACCTCTTCGCGGCGGCCTTCAGAGTGTTCGTCGCCTTTATGCCAGCCATAGACGCGGGTTGTGGTGTCATCGAACAGCGCCTCTTTGACCTGCACTTCGATCAGCTTGCGCTTTTCTTCGACGACGACGACCAGATCAAGGCCCTTTGCCCACTCGTGGAAGCTTGCCGTATCCAGAGGCCAGACCTGACCCACCTTATAGGTCGTGATTCCCAGCCGCTCTGCCTCTGCCTCGTTTATCCCCAGCAGGGACAGGGCGTGCACCAGATCCAGCCAGTTCTTGCCTGCCGCGACAAAGCCGATCTTGGCCCCCGGACTGCCCCACTTGCGCTGGTCCATCTTGTTGGCACGGCTAAACGCCTCTGCGGCAAAGCGCTTTTGGTCGATCATCCGCGCCTCTTGCGCGACGGGAGTGTCCACCAGCCTGATGTTCAGCCCACCCACAGGCAGCGGCATATCAGGCGTCACAAAGGTCAACCGATGCGGGTCGCCATCCACGACGGATGTGACCTCGATCGTGTCCTTCATCGTCTTCAGGCCCACCCAGACACCGGCATAACGCGACAGCGCCCAAGCATAGAGGCCGTAGTCCATCACCTCTTGTACACCCGCAGGGCTGACAATCGGCATATAGGCATCGACCATTGCCCAGTCAGACTGGTGCAATGTCGTGCTGCTTTCCCCAGTGTGGTCGTCCCCCATCGCCATAATGACACCGCCATGGGGCGACGTGCCCGCCATATTCGCGTGCCGCATCACGTCGCCGGACCGGTCCACGCCGGGGCCTTTGCCATACCACAGGCCAAAGACGCCATCGTATTTGCCTTCTCCGCGCAGTTCAGCCTGCTGGCTGCCCCATAAGGCGGTCGCGGCCAGATCCTCGTTCAGACCGGGTTGAAAGGTGACCTGCGCGTCCGTCAGCACCTTGGCAGCTTTGATCATCTGCATATCCACCGCGCCCAGCGGCGAGCCGCGATAGCCGGTGACGTAGCCTGCGGTATTCAGCCCGGCGCGCACATCGCGTGCACGCTGCATCAGCATCAGGCGCACCAGGGATTGCGTGCCATTGAGCAGCACCGGACTGACATCCAGATCGAAACGGTCATTGAGTGAGATCTTGTCCTGGCTCATCGTGCACCTCCTCATGCGCAATTTGCGGATAGGATTAGCTTAGGTCATAAATTATGACCTACAAAGCGATATATTCCCTCCATCCCTTCATTGAATCGTGAGCGAACCTGCGCAATAAAGTTACATTGCTTTACGCTAACATTTTCGCCATGGGTTTTGAATGGACTGGGATAAATTACGAATCTTTCACGCAGTAGCGGACGCGGGGTCTTTGACCCACGCGGGCGATGTGCTGCACTTGTCGCAATCTGCAGTCAGCCGACAGATTCGCGCGCTGGAAGAGTCGCTCAACACCACTCTTTTCCACCGCCATGCCCGTGGATTGATTCTTACCGAACAGGGCGAGCTTCTGTTCGACGCCACTAAATCCATGAACCGTCGCCTTGAAACTGCATCCGCCCGCATCCGCGACAGCGAAGAAGAAGTGTTTGGCGAATTGCGCGTTACCACGACCACGGGCTTCGGCACTCTCTGGTTGGCTCCGCGCCTGCCGAAACTGTACGAGAAGTATCCCGACATCAAAATCGACCTGATGTTAGAAGAGCGTGTACTGGACTTGCCCATGCGCGAAGCCGACGTAGCCATCCGGATGAAAGAGCCATCGCAGGCCGATCTGATCCGCAAACGGCTGATGAACATTCGCATGCGGCTTTATGCGACGCAGGAATATCTGGACACGCGCCCGCCGCTGGAACGGATTGACCAGATCACCGGCCACCGCCTGATTTGTCAGTCGCTATCATCCACTCAGGTCACTGCAGGCTCCACTCTGATTCATCACCTGCTCAGTCATAATGTGAATTCTATTTTTACGGTGAACAACTATTTCGGCGTGCTGCAGGGCGTGATCAACAACCTTGGCGTTGGCGTGTTACCCGATTACGTGACCGAAGATTTCCCGCATCTGGTCCGCTGCCTGCCCGAAATCGAAAGCGGCGAGGTGCCAGTCTTCCTCGCTTATCCAGAAGAACTGCGCCAATCGCGCCGCATCATGGCCTTTCGCGACTTTGTTCAGGACGAAATTTTCGAGCATCGCAAGAGGGTGCGCAATCTGACCGAGCCCCGAGACAAGCCCGCCTGATCCCGCCAGCAGCAGCCTTTTCCCGGCAGAGTTGTGGCGTCATGCGCGCAGTGCATAGCCGGAATGCAACATTAAATCAGCTTTTTTCTTGATTGCTTAATTTTGCGGCTCTACTTGCGAAGGTGACGGATCGCGGCAACTGCACGTTTCTTCACCTTCCTGTTGGACTTCGCCGGGCCTTTGTGCCCGGCTTTTTTTTGGTGAAACGCCTTTTGCGCGCCTTTGCTTGAACCATGCGTCCGGTTCAGCCACGGCTCCACCATCCGGTCTCCAGCAGCAGGCCCGCCATGACCCGGATACCGCCCCCCGGGGCGGCCCCATCCGCTGGATTTGCACCACTTGCCCAAGAACTGCTGATCACATCGCTGGCCCGCAGCCTGCCGTTCTAGCTAGACCTGTGCGGCTTTGGCACATCCTATACCCGGCCCACCGAAGGGTTTGCCTATCTGACCCACATGGACGGCGCGCATATCATTCTGTGCGAACGCAGAGGGGCGTGGGAATCGGCCATTCGGGATGCCCCCTTTAGCCGCGGCGTGTTGTTTCAGGTCGTTGTGGCCGATATCGCCCCCATAGCTGCCGGCTTTCACGCCGCAAACCAGTCGTTTTACATGCCACATCGAGAAGTCTGGTGCGACTATGGCAACTGCACCGGCGGACCGCGCAAAATCGCCGTGCAGGACCCCAACTGCTATCTCATCCTTTTTGCCCGGCAGATCGGCACCCGTCCATTTTTAGTGCAGCCCTTTCCCTTCGCACGCGCCTCGCCTAAAAGCAGCGCAACGTATTGCCGGGGGACGCCATGCAAGAACCGACCATCACACCAGACCTGATCGCTTCGCACGGGCTGAAGCCTGACGAATACGAAAGTATTCTGACAATCATTGGACGCGAGCCGAACTTTACCGAGCTCGGCATCTTCTCTGCGATGTGGAACGAGCATTGTTCCTACAAGTCCTCCAAGAAGTGGCTGCGCACACTGCCCACCACCGGCCCACAGGTCATATGTGGCCCCGGCGAAAACGCCGGCGTCGTAGATATCGGTGACGGTCAGGCCGTGGTCTTCAAGATGGAAAGCCACAACCACCCCTCCTACATCGAACCCTACCAAGGCGCGGCCACCGGCGTCGGCGGCATCCTGCGCGATGTCTTTACCATGGGTGCACGCCCGATCGCTGCGATGAACTCGCTGTCTTTCGGCCTGCCCAGCCACCACAAGACGCGGCAGCTGGTCAACGGCGTCGTCGCTGGCGTCGGCGGATATGGCAACGCATTTGGTGTGCCAACAGTCGGCGGAGAGGTCCGCTTTGACGCCTCCTACAACGGCAACTGCCTCGTTAACGCTTTCGCTGCGGGTCTGGCTGACGCGGACAAGATTTTCTACTCCGCGGCATCCGGCGTCGGCATGCCCGTCGTCTACCTTGGTGCAAAAACCGGCCGCGACGGCGTCGGTGGCGCGACCATGGCCTCGGCCGAGTTCGACGACACTATCGAGGACAAGCGCCCCACCGTGCAAGTTGGTGACCCCTTCACCGAAAAGCGCCTGATGGAAGCCACGCTGGAGCTGATGGCCACTGGTGCCGTCATTTCCATTCAGGACATGGGCGCTGCGGGCCTCACCTGCTCTGCTGTTGAGATGGGCGACAAGGGCGGTCTTGGCATCCGCCTGAACCTCGAAGACGTGCCGCAGCGCGAGCTGGCCATGACCGCATACGAGATGATGCTGTCCGAGTCCCAAGAGCGCATGCTCATGGTCCTCAAGCCAGAGCTAGAGGCCGAAGCCCGCGCCGTGTTCGTTAAATGGGACCTGGATTTCGCCATCGTCGGCGAGACCATCGCAGAGGACCGTTTTCTGATCCTCCACAACGGAAAGGTCAAAGCCGACCTGCCGCTGTCCAAGCTCGCCTCTTCTGCCCCCGAATACGATCGCCCGTGGGAACCAACCCCCGCAGCGGGTCCAGTGGGCAACATCCCCGCCATCGACGCGATCGCGGGCCTGCGGTCCCTGATCAGCAGCCCAAACTACGCCTCGAAATCATGGGTGTACGAGCAATACGACAGCCAGGTCATGGGCGACACCCTGCGCATCCCCGGCGCTGGCGCTGGCATCACCCGCATCCACGGCACGACCAAAGCGCTGGCCTTCACCTCTGACGTGACCCCGCGCTACGTATTCGCCAACCCAGTCGAGGGCGGCAAGCAGGCCGTCGCAGAAGCCTACCGTAACTTGACCGCCGTGGGCGCTAAGCCTTTGGCGACGACAGACAACATGAACTTTGGAAACCCCGAAAAGCCACGCATCATGGGCCAGTTCGTCGGTGCCATCGACGGCATCGGACAAGCTGTGATTGCGCTCGACATGCCCATCGTGTCCGGCAATGTGTCGCTTTACAATGAAACAGACGGCGCCGGCATCCTGCCGACCCCGACCATCGGCGCAGTCGGCCTGATCGCCGACATCACCCAGATCATACGCGGCACACTCGCAGAGGGTCACACCTTGCTGCTGCTTGGCAACACGCCGGGCCACATGGGCCAGACCGCCCTGCTAGCCGAACACCTTGGCCGCAACGAAGGGGACGCACCTCCCGTCGATCTGGTAGCAGAGGCCGCGCACGGCGACTTTATCCGCGCCAACATCGCCAACATCACCGCCTGCACCGATCTCGCCGATGGCGGCCTCGCCCTCGCGGCGTTCGAGATGGCGGAAACCGCTGGCATCGGCATCACCCTTGATACCGACGACACTGCGCAGCTCTTCGCTGAAGATCAGGCTCGCTACCTCATCGCCGCCAGCTTTGATCAGGCAGAGGCACTGTTCACCGCCGCCGCCCACGCGGGCCTGCCCATTGCCCGCGTGGGTCACGCGGGTGGCGACAAGGTCACATTTGGCAGCAGCAGCACCCCGTTGGCCCCGCTCAGCGATCTTTATCGCAGCGCCTTTGCCGATGCCGTCGCCTAGCGCGTATCATTTTATCCCAAGTACTCTCGCCGGAGGCCCCCCTTGCCCCCCCGGCACCACGTTCATAAGTTAAGGTAACCCGACCAAAGGACGCCCCATGGCCATCACCGCCCACGAGATCGAAACGCTGCTGCGGGAAGGATTTCCCGACGCCCAAATCACTGTGCAAGGCGATGACGGTGCCCATTTCGCAGCCGAGGTGATCGACGCCAGCTTTGCCGGCAAAAACCGCGTGCAGCAGCAACGCGCTGTCTATGCCGCGCTCAAAGGCAAGATGGACGGCGCGGCTGGCGAATTGCATGCGCTGGCTCTAACGACCCGCGCCCCACACTGATGGAAGGCTGAGACACCGCTACAGCAGACTGGCTCTGCTGGACTGGGCCGAGATACAATTAGGCTTTGCCGTGATCGTCATCGTGGCTTTTGTCCTTGGGATACTTTGTATTATCAAGTCGCATCAGCGCAGGATGCATTATGGCCGCCCGCGTCGGAGAGCCGAATAAAGCGATAACGAAATATTGGTCTTTGCCCTTGAAACCCCGGGGCTCGGACTTGGGGACGGAAACGAATTTGCGGCCCTCCCTTACAGGTTCATCCGCGATCCACAAATCTTTGCCAAGGCCTTCGTGCCTAAAAAACACAGAAAGAAGTAACCGTTATGACCGCTTCCGATAAGATCAAAGACACCGTCACCAACAACACCGTCGTGCTGTTCATGAAAGGCACCAAGACAATGCCACAGTGCGGGTTTTCGTCCCGCGTGGCTGGTGTGCTCAACTTCATGGGCATCGAATATACCGACGTGAACGTGCTGGCCGATGATACCATCCGTCAGGGCATCAAGGATTTTTCTGACTGGCCCACGATCCCGCAGCTTTACGTCAAAGGCGAATTCGTCGGTGGCTGCGATATTATCACCGAAATGACCCTGTCCGGAGAGCTGGACACGCTGCTGAAAGAAAACGGCATTGCGTTCGATCAGGCCGCTGCTGACAAGATCCGCGAAGCTAACTGATAAACAGATTTGGGCACCGAAACCATCATCGGTGCCCTTGTCGCGGCGGCGGCCTTTGTCGCAGGTCTGTGGCTGATCCTGTCGCCGCGCACAACCCGCCCGGCGGGGCGTGATTTTCGTCTGGACGCCGTCGAAACCACCCGTTTCGATGCGCCCGTCGGCCGGCTTGTGTCCTACAAAACAGGCTATGACCCACAACACGTCTCTGCAACCTCGCACCGGTTGCGGGGACCTGCCCATTTGCATCAAAACCTGTCAGACGTCGCCCACTGCCGCAGACTTGTCGATGACATCGCGCAGAGGCACAATATCACGCTCTATGCCTGCCTGAAGCAAGCGGACGTCTCAGCGCAGGTCGATATCTTGCGTGAGATGATGACGAACGCCAGTCTGTCCCCCTACATCGTCGACGCAGGCAAAGACCCCGCTATTGTTCTGGGCCTGCCACTGGCGGACGATCACCTGGCCTCGCTGGTCCTATACGACAAGGGGGGACTGGTCGTCGGCAACTTCATCGCCGTGACCGACGCTCTGCGCTAAGGCAGCATGTCTCACCGCCTGTCAGAAGCGTAAATTGCGCATGACACCACCGCCCTCGCTTCGCTTCAGAATTCCTTGCAAAAGGCGTAAAGTGTCACTTCTTCTTTGACCTCTACATCATACCAGGTCAGCTGCGCCGTGCCCTAATGGGTCCACAGACATAGTCTGACCCGTCATTTGGAAACAGGTAACTTACGCCGCACGCGGCTTCGGTCGTGCCTCCTAGTTGATCATCCGTCCTTCGACAAAAATCACGGCAATGCCCGGCGCACTGCCTTCCTCTTGATATAGACCACCAGGATTTCAACCCCACGGTCACAGATATAGCGCAGCTTAGATGTGCCCGCCGCATGGGCACCTCGCTCTACGCCAAAGCACAGAGCGACGGCACCTGTCCGAAAAACCATTTTCATGCGACACACGTGGGAAAGCAGCCCAACTTGACGTCAGGCCTGCGCGTCTGCCTGATCCGCGAGCGCCTCGGCGCGGGCAGCAATTTCAGCCATACCATCATGGATTTCCTGCGGGATGACAGGCACCTCGATCCGGGCGGCAGGACGTGCTGCGACCTCTGCGATCTGTGCGCGCAGTCCTGTGAGTTCCAGCTCGTTTTCGCGGACCTGATCTTCCAGCCCGGCGGTGCGGTCTGCCAGCATCAGGCCTGCCATCAGCAGCATCCGCGCCTCTGGCATCCGGCCGATCTGGGCCGACAGATGCGCCGCTTCGGCGTCCAGCATCGTGGCGGCAGAGATCAGATACTGCTCTTCACCCTCTTGGCAGGCGACCTCAAAAGTCCGTCCGCCGATCGTGATTTCGACCTGTGGCATGGCTTACGCCTCCTGCTGCAACAATGGTTTCAGGTCCGCCAAGATAGCCTCGACCTCGGCCGCCTCGGCGCTGCGCTGCGAGGTCAAGCCATCGACTTCTGCCATCAGCGCGCGGTTAATCAGCTCTGCATCGACTACGCCTTCAGTCGCAGCGCTTCGCAGTTTGGCACAGACCTCGGTCAGGTCCGCGTTCGATCCGCGCAGCTGCTGCAACTCGGCGTCCAGCGCCGCGATCTGCGCCGCCTGCTCTTTGATGCGGCCCTCTATGTCTGCGACATGCCCGTCCTGCCGCGCCTTGAGCTGATTGACCCGCTCTTCCAGCTGGGCATTGGCAAAGCGCTCTTCTTGGAGCTGCGCCGTCAGCTCTGCGACACTTGGCCCCTGAGCTGCGGGCTGAGCAAGCCGCACGCCGATGCGGTCCAGCGCGTCGGTGATCCGCGCTTCCAAGGCTTTGATGTCATCCATGCGCCGTTCCTGTCCCGTCCTCGCGCCTGTGCGCGCGAATCGTGCTAATTTCACAAAGTTTAAGCGATCCGCAACGCCCCTACAAACGCCGCGCCGTCATTTTAGCACAGCTTGAACTCCGGTCCTGCCCTGTTATGACGCTATCAACCCCGTGTTACACCTTAGAACAGGACTTTGCCCCATGGATCTCACTGCCCTGCGCAACGCACATCCCGAACATTGGATGAAAGCCGCTGCCATTCGCGCCCTGACATTGGACGCGGTCGCTGCCGCGAACTCTGGCCACTCTGGCATGCCGATGGGCATGGCGGATGTGGCGACGGTTCTGTTCACTAACCACCTAAACTTTGATCCAACCGCACCGCATTGGCCCGACCGGGACCGGTTCATCCTGTCCGCAGGCCACGGCTCTATGCTGCTGTATGCGCTGCTGCACCTGACGGGCTATGAAGATTTTCCGCTGGAGCAGATCAAGAACTTCCGCCAGTGGGGTTCACGCACCGCAGGCCACCCAGAATACGGCCACGGCCGCGGCATCGAAGTCACCACCGGCCCGCTGGGTCAGGGCATCGCCAATTCCGTCGGTTTCGCCATCGCTGAAGAAATTCAGCGCGCGACCTGGGGCACATCGATCGTTAACCACAACACCTACGTCATGGCCGGCGACGGCTGCCTGATGGAAGGCATCAGCCAAGAGGCCATCGGCCTGGCTGGTATGCAAGAGCTGTCGCACTTGATCGTGTTCTTCGACAACAACGACATTACCATCGACGGCAAGGTGTCAATCGCCGACAAGACCGACCAGATGGCCCGTTTCGCCGCCTCTGGCTGGCATGTGCAGGCCATCGACGGTCACAACCCGGACGCGATCGAGGCCGCCATCGTCGCCGCCAAGGCCGATCCGCGCCCGTCGATGATCGCCTGCAAGACCCACATCGCACTTGGTCACGCGGCGCAGGATACGTCCAAGGGTCACGGCGCGCTGACCGACGCGGACCAGATGAAGGCCGCCAAAGAAGCTTACGGCTGGACAACCGGCCCATTCGAAGTGCCCGCCAACATCAAGTCCCAATGGGAAACCACCGCAGCGCGCGGCAAGGCCGCCCATGCCGCATGGCACGAGCGTGTGCAAAAGCTGTCTGCCGCCAAGCAGGCCGAGTTCGAGCGCGCACAGCACGGCGAAGCCCCGAAAAAGCTAGCGTCCACCATTCGCGCCTTCAAAAAACAGGCCTGCGAAGAAGCCAAGTCCGTCGCCACCCGCAAGTCGAGCGAGAACGTGCTGGCCGTGATTAACCCGATCATGACCGAAACAATTGGCGGATCGGCCGACCTGACCGGATCCAACAACACCAAGACCGCCGACATGGGCGTCTTTACCCCGGACAACCGCAAGGGCCGTTACATCCACTACGGCATCCGCGAGCACGGCATGGCGGCGGCGATGAACGGTATGGCCCTGCATGGCGGGGCACGCGCTTACGGCGGCACGTTCATGTGCTTCACCGACTACGCCCGCGGCGCGATGCGCCTATCGGCCCTGATGGGCGTGCCTGCGGTCTACGTCATGACCCACGACTCCATCGGCCTTGGCGAAGACGGCCCAACCCACCAGCCGGTCGAGCATCTGTCGATGCTGCGCGCGACGCCGAACACCAACGTCTTCCGCCCCGCCGACTCGGTTGAGACGGCAGAAGCGTGGGAACTGGCGCTAACCGCCACCGGCACGCCGTCTGTGCTGGCCCTGTCCCGGCAGAACCTACCGACGGTACGTACGACGCATACCAACAAGAACATGACCGCCCAAGGCGGCTATGTTCTGGCAGACGCGGAAGGCAAGCGTCAGGTCATCCTGATCGCCACAGGGTCCGAGGTCGAAATCGCTCTTGCCGCCCGTGATGCGCTGCAGGCCGAAGGCATCGGCACCCGCGTAGTGTCCATGCCCTGCATGGAACTGTACCTAGCTCAGGACGAGGCGACACGCCGCAAGGTACTGCCGGCAGGTCCCGTCCGCGTCGCGATTGAGGCTGGCGTGCGCCAGTCCTGGGACATGATCCTGATGGGCGAGCGAGGCAACGCAAAGAAGGCGGCCTTTGTCGGCATGGAGGGCTTTGGTGCCTCTGCCCCAGCCGAGGTGCTATATGAGAAGTTCGGCATAACGGCAGAAAACGTGGTGGCTCAGGCGAAGACTCTGCTCTGATCTTTTTTGATTAATTGGTGAGAGGGCGTGCTGAGGCGCGCCCTTTTGCGTTTGTAGCTTGGAATGGATCGACCCGGCTGCGCCGGGCCGATCCGCAGGGGCGCGGCCCCCGCACGCCAGGGATATTTTTGACGAGAAAAAAGGGAGAAAGGACGTACCGTCGTCAGGGTCGTAACGGTGAAGTAGAACGCGTCGGCATAGTTGTTGATCTGGTCGTTCACATTGACTTGGCTGGCATAGATCAACCCGGTCATCACGAACAGGAAGACTATCAGGTTGGTCACAGCAAGGATGATATCCTCGCGCTCGCGGAACCATTTAGAGTCCTTGCGCAACCTGTACAGCAGATCGTAGCTGCGCAGCAGACGCATGGTGCGCAGCACACGTAGAAAGGCCAGCGCTTGCCCCGTCACAACGGGGGCCAGAAAACTAATGATCGCTGCAATGTCGGCCCAGGTTGTCAGGCGCAGCATGGCACGCAGGCGGTGATCCTCGATCCAGGCGCGGGCGATGAAATCCAGCAGGATTACGGTGCCAAAAATCAGATCCAGCACAAAGATCCATGTGCTGCGCTCGAAGAATGACGTGACAATGACGAACAGCACCGTCACCAGATCGAACGCCACCAGGCCATAGCGAAAGTTGACAGCGCGGTCAGAGGTACCGCCGTAAAGCTCTTTTAAAATGGCGCTCATGGTTTATCCGCCCGCAGCACCCATGCGCCTGACCCTGCCACGGCGAGCGCGAGCCAACCGCCTGCAATCGCCCAGTTCTTGACGAAGATGATCATCTGCCATGGATAGCCGGCGGTCAGAAAGAAGTTCAGGTTAAAGAAACTGGCGAACGCGCAATAGGCCGCCGCAGATACGGCGACAGGACGCACCGCCACGCCCAGCCACAACGCTAGCCCGGCAAGCGCATTATAGAACAGCGCGGGCCAGACCAGCATGAAGGGCAGCCCTGCCCCCACCTGTAACCCGCCCGCATCACCGGGAGAGATCGTTTTTTGCAAAGCTGCGCCCACCAGCAAGGCCCCGGTCAGCAGGCGCGTACCAAGCAGGGCCAGATTGATCATGCGGGGCGCACGGCGCGGTATAGAGGTGCGATGACAAAACTCACCAGCGGGATGATCAGCATGCCCAGCAAGACGCCAAGCACACCGTCGCAGAATGCGGTCGTAATCCATTCGACGGCACCGGTATAATTTTCAGGCACCATATGACCGACCGCAACGGCCCAGCCGTGAACGATCTCCTCTGGCAGGTGCCAGCCCAGCTGTCCCAGACCATGCACGATGATCTGCCCGCCAACCCACAGCATTGCGGCGGTGCCGACCCACGTCAGCACGAACAGAAACGTCGGCATCCAGTGCACGATACCGCGCCCCAGCGCGCGGGTCAAACCAAGGCGGCCGCTGTTCGCCATCAGAAGGCCCAGATCGTCGGCCTTAACGATGGCCGCGACAGCGCCGTAAACGGCAACCGTGATCGCGATTCCGACCAAGGCCAGCACGGCGGCCTGCGTCCAGATGTTGGGTGTCGTGATTGCAGCCAGAGAAATCGTCATGATCTCGGCGCTAAGGATAAAATCGGTTTTGATCGCGCCTTTAACTTTCTGTTCTTCCAGATGCGCGGGATCGCCCGTCGCTTGGGAATGGGCGTCACTATGCGAAAAGGTATGCATGATCTTTTCTGCGCCCTCAAAGCACAGATAAGCGCCGCCCAGCATCAGCAGCGGCGCGATCACCCATGGGGCGAAGGCCGATAGCAGCAGCGCAATGGGCAGTAGGATCACGAGTTTATTGAAAAACGATCCGCGCGCGATCTTCCACACGATCGGCAGCTCGCGGGCGGGGGCGAAGCCATGCACATACTTCGGGCTGACAGCGGCGTCGTCAATCACGGCACCGGCGGCCTTGGAGCCCGCCTTGGTGGCCTGCCCGATCACATCGTCCACGCTGGCCGCAGCCACCTTTGCAATCGCTGCAACGTCGTCCAGCAAGGCCAGCAAGCCGCTCATGGTAACTTCCTTCTTCTCTTCACGTTTTTGCAAGCCTAGAGCGACCAACCCGCGCCGCAACCAATTGGCTATCCCGGATCGCCCGTTATGACTAGGCAGCGCCGCCGTTCGCGATTACACGGCGCGCATGAAAAACGCGCTCGCAATCGGCCTAGTAATATTTATAGCAGCATTCCTCTAATCTTTATCGCGGCATTCTTCGCGCTGGATAATTTCGTTCTACGTCTGGACGCACCGCTGTTTCTTGCGCGCAAATTCTACGACCTGCTGGGGTGGATTCCCGTCTGGCGCTGACGTGCAGCACTTGACCTTTGCGCGAAAATTGCAATGTTCGCGCCAAATGCGGCGGCCTCGCCGCAAATCACTTAACAAAGGATGACATCATGGCCGTCAAAGTCGCAATCAACGGATTCGGACGTATCGGACGCAACGTGCTACGCGCGATCATTGAATCCGGTCGCACCGATATCGAGGTCATCGCGATCAACGATCTGGGCCCGGTTGAAACTAACGCCCACCTGCTGCGTTTCGACTCGGTGCATGGCCGCTTCCCCGGCACCGTCACGACGACGACGGACACGATCGACGCAGGCCGTGGGCCGATGCGCGTGACCGCCCTGCGCAACCCTGCCGATCTGCCCTGGGGCGACGTGGACGTGGTGCTGGAATGCACGGGTATCTTCACCTCCAAGGAGGCCTGCCAGGCGCACCTAGAGAACGGGTCCAAGCGGGTTCTGATCTCCGCCCCCGGCACCAACGCTGACAAGACCATCGTGTTCGGCGTTAACGAAAGCACTCTGACCAAGGACGACATCATCGTGTCGAACGCGTCCTGCACCACGAACTGCCTGTCGCCCGTAGCCAAGGTGTTGAACGACACCGTCGGCATCAACAAAGGCTTTATGACGACGATCCACAGCTACACCGGCGACCAGCCGACGCTGGATACGATGCACAAGGATCTGTACCGCGGCCGCGCTGCAGCCTTGTCTATGATTCCAACCTCGACAGGCGCTGCCAAAGCTGTTGGCCTTGTTCTCCCGGAGCTGGATGGCAAGCTGGATGGCGTTGCGATCCGCGTGCCGACCCCGAACGTGTCGGTCGTTGACCTGACGTTCGAATCCAGCCGCGACACCACCATTCAAGAAATCAACGACGCGATCCGCGCTGCGGCTGATGGCCCGATGAAGGGCATTCTGGCTTACACCGATCTGCCGATGGTCAGCACTGACTTCAACCACGACCCCGCCTCGTCCACCTTCCACATGGACCAGACCAAGGTTCTGTCGGGCAACATGGTCCGCATCCTGACCTGGTACGACAACGAGTGGGGCTTCTCAAACCGGATGTCTGACGTCGCTGTCGCCATGGGCAAACTGATCTAAGATCGATCAATTGCACGATGCTGGGGCCGTCCGTTTCGGGCGGCCCTTTTCATTTGCACCACATGTCGGACGCGGTGGTGATCGCGGGCCAGAAACGCCCCGGCGAGACACGGCGCGTATTTGAAAATAAGGCTAATTTTTTTACAGCGGCCCTGCACCAGAAGAAAGGCAGGTCATCGGCCACGTCAGTTGTGCTGCACCGCAGCAACGTTAGTTAGAGGTAAAGACAAACGCAAACTCTTCCCCGAAAGGAGCATGCCATGCCCCTGATCGACACCAGTCGCCAGGCCATATCCAAGCGTGCGATTTACGCCAGCACTAAGCACGAGATTTCCTCCAAGCCGCTGGATGTAGCGCTGGACCTGAACATCGACCGCGACAATGCGGCGCAGATCGCACGCCAAGCAGTCTATAGCTAAACCCATAATCTTATTCGCCTAAAGGCGGTAACGGAGGACGCAGTTGACGCCTTTTTCGCGTCCAGCCTTTAGGCCTTGCTGAATTTCTGCTGCAGCGCAGCATCAACCGCTGGCGTGACAAATTTCGACACATCGCCGCCAAGCCGGGCGATTTCCTTGACCAGCTTACTGGCGATCGCCTGGTTCTTGGCATCGGCCATCAAAAAGACCGTCTCGACTGAATTATCCAGACTGCGGTTCATGCCCACCATTTGAAATTCGTATTCGAAATCGGCAACCGCCCGCAAGCCGCGGATAATGACCCCCGCGCCCACGTCGCGGGCGCAATGAATCAGCAGGTTTTCAAAGGGATGCACAATTATTTCGGTCCCCTGCGGGGCACCCAGTGGCACCACCTCTGAGCGGACCATTTCGACCCGTTCGTCCAGATTAAACAGTGGTCCCTTGTCGCGGTTGATCGCGACCCCGATCACAAGCTTATCGACCAGCGAACAGGCCCGCCGCACTATATCAATATGCCCGTGGGTGACGGGATCGAAGGTGCCGGGATACAGCCCAATACGCATGGTCGGCCTCGCAATATTATCTCGCGAGCGCAGCAAAACCGCATTTTGCAACGTTTTGCAAGGCCGACCCGGTGGTCAAAGGGTCAATGCCCCATGATCATCCCTTCAAGGGCGTTATTCTCCATTGCCAATTGCGACAGCCGCGCCTTTACGACGTCGCCGATAGAAATCAAGCCAATCATCTCGCCGTCGCGCATGACTGGCAGGTGGCGAAAGCGTCCGTTTGTCATCATCTCTAGCACGACATCGGACTGGTCTTGGGGCGTGCAGGTGGTGATTTTAGAGGTCATCAGCGTTTCGACCTGATCGTCTATACAGCCCGCGCCGCCCTTGCCGATCTGCCGCACGATGTCGCGTTCAGACAGGATCCCCATCAGCGATTTGCCGTCTTCGCTGACAATCACAGTGCCTATCCGGTTATCCGACATTATCTTGGCCGCTGAAGATACACGATCCCCCGGTTTCACCCAAAACATCTCTTGCGAAGCCTTGGAGCCCAGAATTTGTTTTACAAGCATGACTATTCTCCCGTTACAGCGCGTTTAAACAACGTTTCAGACGGTGGCAGTCCCTGTCAATGATTCCAGCCGCTGCACCTCAGCCCGCAGACCATCACTCAGCGCCATTGCAAAGCGTTGAAGCCGATCCGACCGCCGGTCCACCGTATGCCGCACCAGATAAAAGGATCGCACCAGCGACAGATCATCCGTCAGCACGCGCCGCACCTCTGGCGCGAAGGGCAGCGCGAAATCATGGGCGATGCCGATGCCCGCCTTTGCCCGCAGCATCTGCAACTGCACGCTGACCGAATTGCTGGCCAGCTGCACACCATTCGCGGCCAGCGGGCCCAGATAATCCAACGCGGAATCAAAGATCATGTCGGGGATATAGCCAACGACGGCCCGCCCCTTTAGGTCTGAGAGCCCAGCAGGAACCGGCAGGTCGTGGTGCTGCGCCAAGTGCAGACGGTAATCAACAATCTTTTGCACCGTCAGGCGCCCGGCCTCTGGCGGACTGACGGTGACGGCCATGTCCGCTTCGCGCCGCGACAAGTTCACGACGCGGGGCAATGCGAGGATCTGGACTTCGAGTTCTGGGTTGGCGGCCTGAATGGCGGCGCAGACCTGTGGCAACAGGTAGTTCGCGCAGCCGTCCGGTGCACCGATGCGGATCTGCCCGGCCAGCCCGCTGCTGGGGCTTTGCCCCAGATCGGACGCGCGCAATAAGGCAGCCTCAGCCTGCGCGGCCTCTTCTGCTATACGCGTGCCAAGGTCGGTCAACGCGTATCCCTGCGGTGATTTCACGAACAACGCCGCCCCGACCGCCTGTTCCAGCCGCGCGATTCGGCGGCCCAGCGTTGCGGGGTCCATGCGCAGCACCGGGGCCGCACCGGACAGACTTTCCGCCCGCGCCACGGCAAGAAACACCCGCATGTCATCCCAGTTCTGCACAGCACGCCCTTGCATTTTTGCAAATCAACTTTGCCATCTTGGCCCTGTTCCCAGCAAAAACGCAAGACCAAGGTGTTTCCAACCACAGGAGGATTCCATGCAAGACCTGACCCATTACATCAACGGTGAACACGTCACTGGCACGTCCGGCCGCTTTGCCGATGTATACAACCCGGCAACGGGCGAAGTGCAGGCCCGTGTGCCGCTGGCCAACGCCGCCGAGATGGACAAAGCCGTGCAATACGCCGCCGCGGCGCAGCCCAAGTGGGCCGCCGTGAACCCGCAGCGCCGCGCCCGCGTCATGATGAAATTCGTCGACCTGCTGCACCGCGACATGGACAAACTGTCAGAGGCGCTCTCGCGCGAGCATGGCAAGACACTGCCCGACGCCGCTGGCGATGTGCAGCGCGGCCTTGAGGTCGTTGAATACTGCATCGGCGCGCCACAACTGCTGAAGGGTGAATTTACCGACGGCGCAGGCCCCGGGATCGACATGTATTCCATGCGTCAAGCCCTTGGCGTCTGCGCTGGCATCACGCCGTTCAACTTTCCGGCCATGATCCCGATGTGGATGTTCGCGCCCGCCATCGTCTGCGGCAACGCCTTCATCCTCAAGCCGTCAGAGCGTGACCCGTCTGTCCCGTTGATGCTGGCAGAGCTGATGGAAGAAGCCGGTCTGCCTAAGGGCATCCTGCAGGTAGTCAACGGCGACAAGGAAGCCGTCGATGCGATCATCGATCACGACGTGATCCAGTCGATCGGCTTTGTCGGATCGACCCCGATCGCGGAATACATCTATGGCCGCGGCTGTTCCAACGGCAAGCGCGTGCAGTGCTTTGGCGGTGCCAAGAACCACATGATCATCATGCCCGACGCGGACATGGATCAGGCTGCTGACGCGCTGATCGGCGCAGGCTACGGCGCAGCAGGGGAGCGCTGCATGGCGATTTCCGTCGCCGTGCCTGTTGGGGACGAGACTGCCGACAAGCTGATTGAAAAGCTCAAGCCCCGCATCGACGCGCTAAAAGTCGGCCCCTACACCGGTGGCAATGACGTGGACTACGGCCCTGTCGTGACTGCTGCTGCCAAGGCGAACATCCTCAAGATGGTCGAATCCGGCGTCGCACAGGGTGCAGAACTGGTCGTTGATGGCCGCGGTTTCAGCCTGCAAGGCTACGAGGACGGCTTCTTTGTTGGCCCGCACCTGTTCGACCGCGTCACCACCGACATGGACATCTACAAAAAAGAAATCTTTGGCCCCGTGCTGTCTGTTGTTCGCGCCAAGGACTACGAAGAAGCGCTTGCGCTGGCCATGGACCATGAAATGGGCAACGGCACCGCAATCTACACCCGAGATGGCGACGCCGCACGCGATTTCGCGTCTCGCGTCAATGTCGGCATGATCGGCATCAACGTGCCGATCCCCGTGCCGCTGGCCTACCACACCTTTGGCGGCTGGAAGAAATCCGTCTTTGGCGACCTGAACCAGCACGGCCCGGACGCGTTCAAGTTCTACACCCGCACCAAAACGGTCACATCCCGTTGGCCGTCGGGCATCAAGGACGGCGCTGCGCTGAACTTCAAACCAATGGACTAACCCCCCATTTAACAGATTAAATTTAAAGGCGCATCCTTCACCGGGTGCGCCTTTCTATATTCCAAATGAACTAGAAATATTTCGTGAAATTGGGCGAAGCCATTCCGCCCGCAGGCCGTGAATGTCTGCGAACAGCGGCCCCCCAGGGCCGCCTGACATCCGGCCACCCCAAATGCATCCCCGTGGTCGGTGCGGCCAGCATCCGTCCCAAGCTCGGATGCGGGCTTTATCTTTTTGACAAACCCCAGACCCTTCGGCATCCTTTTTCTGAACGCACGTTCAATTCGTGGGGGGAATTCGGGGGAAATGATGGACTTTGCACTCAGCCAAGAGCAATCGGCGATCTTTGACATGGCTCAGGCCTGCGGAGCGGAACACATCGCGCCCTTTGCCCGTCAATGGGAAAAGGACGGCACAATTCCCCGGGATCTGTGGCCTAAACTGGCAGAGCTTGGCTTTGGCGGTCTGTATGTGTCCGAGGAGTCCGGCGGCACCGACTTGACGCGCCTTGACGCGACCTTGGTGTTCGAGGCGCTATCGATGGCCTGCCCCTCTGTCGCGGCGTTCCTATCGATCCACAACATGTGCGCGCGCATGATCGACCAGTTCGGCAGTGACGAGATGAAATCCCGTCTGCTGCCCGGCGCAATCGCTATGGAAACTGTATTTTCCTACTGCCTGACCGAGCCCGCCAGCGGATCAGACGCCGCCGCCCTGAAAACCCGCGCGGTGCAATCAAACGTCGGCTACGCCCTGACGGGGACCAAGGCCTTTATCTCTGGCGGGGGCTATTCCGACGCCTATGTCGTCATGGCCCGCAGCGGCGCGGAGGGTCCCAAGGGGATCAGCGCCTTTGTCGTAATGGACGGTGCCAAAGGCCTGTCCTTTGGCGGGCTAGAGGACAAAATGGGCTGGCGCAGCCAGCCGACACGTCAGGTCCAGTTGGACGACTGCGCGATCTCTTCCGCTGATCTGTTGGGGGAAGAGGGCAAAGGCTTCACCTACGCCATGAAGGGCCTCGATGGTGGCCGTCTGAACATCGCCGCCTGCTCGCTGGGTGCCGCTCAATCTGCGCTGGACCAAACACGCTCCTACATGGCCGACCGCAAAGCCTTCGGCAAATCCATCGACCAGTTTCAGGCGCTACAATTCCGCCTAGCTGACATGGAAATCGCACTGCAATCCGCCCGCATCTTCCTGCGGCAGGCCGCGTGGAAGCTGGACACCGGTTCCCCCGACGCGACCCGCTTTTGCGCCATGGCGAAAAAACTGGTGACCGAAACCGGATCGGAGGTCGCCGATCAATGCCTGCAATTGCACGGCGGCTACGGCTATCTTGCCGACTACGGGATTGAGAAAATCGTCCGCGACCTGCGCGTCCATCAAATCCTAGAAGGTACGAACGAGATTATGCGTATGATCGTCGCCCGCGACATGGTCTCAGCATGAGCGATGTTGATATCCGCACCGAAGGCCGCGCCGGCCGCATCACCCTGACGCGGGAAAAGGCGCTGAACGCCCTGACCTGGGATATGGTCATGCAGATCGAGGACGCGCTGATCCGCTGGCGCAGCGACGACGCCATCGCCCTTGTCATCATCGACGCAGAGGGGCCCAAGGCGTTCTGCGCCGGCGGCGATATCGCGCAGATCTATGCCACCGGCACCGCTGGCGACTATGGCCCCGGCCGCCAGTTTTGGCGCGATGAATACCGCCTAAACGCCATGATTGCAGGCTATGACAAGCCGATCATCGCGCTGATGCAGGGCTTTGTTATGGGCGGCGGCGTTGGCATCGGCGGCCATGCCAGCCACCGCGTCGTGGACGACGGTACCCGCGTCGCCCTGCCAGAGTGCGGCATCGGGCTGGTGCCAGACGTCGGCTCCACCTTGCTGCTAGCGCGCGCGCCGGGGCGGCTTGGCGAATACATTGGCCTGACCGGCCAGCGTATGGACGCAGGCGATGCCATCTATGCCGGATTCGCCGATCACCTGATCCCGCAGGAAGCATGGTCGGGCTTAATTGCGACCCTTTGCGCGGATGGTGACGCCAGCGCCGTCGTCGCGGCGTCCCTGCCAGCCCCGCAAAGCAAGCTCGCCGCTTGGCACCGCGATATCGACCACGTCTTTGCCTCGCCGGACCTGTCCGCAATCCTCCAGCAACCCGGCGCGGTGCCACCGGCCCCCATCACCCACGCCTTTGACCTGATGGAGCGGAATTCGCCTCTGTCCATGGCTTGCACGCTGCAGATTGTCCGTGCGGTCCGCGCGGAACCCAACATCCACACGGCCCTAACGCAGGAATTCCGCTTCACCTTTCGTAGCCAAGCGGACTCGGATTTCCTAGAAGGCATCCGCGCCGCGATTATTGACCGCGACCGCACACCAAAATGGCGGCACACCAGCTGGGATGTGCCTGCAACCGACATTGCGGCCCTGACCGCCCCCCTTGGCCCTGACGCCCTATACCCGGAGATTTCAGCATGAACATCGCATTCATCGGCCTTGGCAACATGGGCGCGCCCATGGCAGCAAACCTGATCAAAGCTGGCCACACCGTAACCGGTTTCGACACCCACACAAACCCGGGCGGCATGACCATGGCAGACAGCGCCGCCGCCGCCGCAAATGGCGCGGATGTGGTCATTACCATGCTGCCCAACGGCGCGATCCTGCGCAGTGTCGCCGCCGAGATCCACCCCGCGATGAAACCCGGCGCTGTGCATCTGGACTGTTCCACAGTTGATGTGGAAAGCGCGAGAAACGTCGCGCAAGCCGCTGGAGAGGCAGGACTAATGGCCATAGACGCGCCGGTATCCGGCGGCATCGGCGGCGCGACGAACGGCACGCTGACCTTTATGGCTGGCGGATCCAAGGACGCCTTCGAGATCTGCAAACCGCTGTTCGACATCATGGGGCAAAAGGTCGTCCACTGTGGCCCCGCTGGCAACGGTCAGGCCGCCAAGATTTGCAACAACATGATCCTTGGCGTCACCATGATCGCCACATGCGAGGCGTTCAATCTGGCCGACCGCCTTGGCCTTGACCGCCAAGCGATGTTCGATGTGGTTAGCACGTCGTCAGGCTCCAGTTGGAGCATGAACACCTATTGCCCCGCTCCCGGCGTTGGCCCGGTGTCGCCTGCTGACAATGACTACAAGCCCGGGTTCGCCGCTGATCTGATGCTTAAGGATCTTACGCTGGCGCAGGCAGCCGCCAAGACAGCCGACGCCGATACCCCATTAGGAGAGGCCGCACGTGCGCTTTACGACCAGTTCGTGAACCGCGAAGATGGGGCCGGGCGGGATTTCTCCGCCATGCTGCCGCGCTTTTCCGCCCGCAAGCGCGAATAACCGCTGACGGGTGCAGCGCACCCGGAACGGCGCGCCTGCCCGTCGCGTTGAGCCGGTGAACCGCAACCAGAAAGACCACAGTATGAAATATCTTGTCACATTAACCGCCATAGCCGCCCTAACCGCTATGCCCCTGATGGCCGACGAGAAGGGCAAAGGGCATGGCAACGGCGGCGGCAAATCGAACGCCGCCCAAAACTATGGGAATGGTCATGGTAACGGCAATGGCCACGCAAATGGGAATGGGAATGGGAAAAAGCATGTCCGTATCGTCAATGAACACAGCACCGGCCATGCCTACGATGACACCGGCGATCTGACCCGTATCGCCAGAGGGATCGCCGCCGCCAGCGGGTTGATCTATCTGACCCCCGACATGGACGCATCCCAGTTCGGCGCGCGCGACTATACCACAATCGCCAACTGCCCGCCGGGTCTCGCGAAAAAGAACCCGCCCTGCGTGCCCCCCGGCCTCGCGAAAAAGGGCGTCACCTATCAAGACTGGGCGGGTTATGACCAAGAGGCCCTGCGCGGCATCTTCGACGACCGCTGGACCGACTATACGCCGACCACCCCGGCACCGGACGCGCCCCGCACCACCGCGCTCAGCTCTAACCAGATCCGCCAGATCTTTGACCTGCCAGCGGCCCCCGAAGGCAAACGCTACGCCGTGATCGACGGACGCCCCGTGCTGCTCAGCGCTGAGGATTATGAAAAATTGCTGACGATCAACACACTGGCTGCGCGGCCCACCTTGGCGGATAACGTCACCGTCCTGCCCGATGCCGCACTGACACAAGACCAGTTGATTGCACGCTATAACTTGCCCGCCCTCAACGCCGGCCAGAATTATGCTGTGCTCGACAATCAGATCATCGCTCTACCCGATCAAAGCTACGATCTGCTGCAACTAATCCGGATCTTAGGCGCAGTCTGAGCTTCTTCTGACCCCAAACATCTTCGCCGGAGGCATCCCGCCGCTGCGCCAAAACGCAGCGGCGTCTTCTTATTCCGCAGCGACCCGCTTGGGCTGCAACATCGGCTTCAGATAGCGCCCAGTATGGCTGGCCTCGACCTCGGCCACCTGTTCCGGTGTCCCCTCGGCCACAATTCGGCCACCGCCGTCGCCGCCTTCAGGGCCAATGTCGATCAGGTGGTCGGCGGTCTTGATGACATCAAGGTTATGCTCGATCACCACGACGGAATTGCCCTGATCCACCAACTCGTGTAGGACTTCCAGCAGCTTGCGTACGTCCTCGAAGTGCAGACCTGTGGTCGGTTCATCAAGGATATAGAGCGTACGGCCCGTGGACTGGCGCGCCAGTTCCTTGGACAATTTCACGCGTTGCGCTTCGCCGCCGGACAGCGTCGTCGCCTGTTGGCCTACCTTGATATAGCCAAGGCCGACCCGCACCAGCGCGTCCATCTTGGTGCGGATTGAAGGGACGGCGGTAAAGAACGCCTGCGCATCTTCTACAGTCATATCAAGGACATCCGCGATGCTCTTACCCTTGAATTTGACCTCCAGCGTCTCGCGGTTATAGCGCTGGCCCTTGCAGGTTTCGCAGGTGACATAGACATCGGGCAGAAAGTGCATCTCGATCTTGATGACGCCGTCGCCCTGACACGCCTCGCAGCGACCGCCTTTGACGTTGAACGAGAAGCGACCGGGCTTATATCCGCGAGTCTTCGCCTCTGGCAGGCCCGCGAACCAGTCGCGGATCGGCGTGAAAGCACCAGTATAGGTCGCCGGGTTCGACCGCGGGGTGCGGCCAATGGCGCGCTGGTCGATGTCGATCACCTTATCCAGATGCTCGAATCCTTTGATCGTCTCGCAGGGCGCGGGTGCTTGCCGTGCGCCATTAAGCTTCATCGCGGCGTTCTTGAACAGCGTCTCGATCGTCAGCGTGGATTTGCCGCCGCCAGAAACGCCAGTCACACAAACGAATTTGCCCAGCGGAAAATCCGCCGTAACCGAGTGCAGATTGTTGCCCGTCGCCTTGACCACGGTCAGCTTTTTGCCGTTGCCCTTGCGCCGGGTGGCGGGCACCGCGATTTTACGTTTTCCGGTCAGATACATACCGGTGATGGAGTTCTCATTGGCCATAATTTCGGCTGGTGTGCCCTTGGCCACTACGTTGCCGCCGTGGATCCCGGCCCCCGGACCGATGTCGAAAACATAGTCCGCCTCGCGGATCGCTTCCTCGTCGTGTTCAACCACGATCACGGTATTGCCTTGATCACGCAAGTTTTTAAGCGTTGTCAGAAGACGGTCATTGTCGCGCTGGTGCAGACCGATGGACGGCTCGTCCAGCACATACAACACGCCCGTCAAGCCGGAGCCGATCTGCGACGCGAGCCGGATCCGCTGGCTTTCGCCACCGGACAAGGTGCCGGCGTTACGCGCCATAGTCAGGTAATTTAGGCCGACGTTGTTCAGGAACCCCAGCCGCTCGCGGATTTCCTTTAGTATCGCCTTGGCGATTTCATTCTTCTGTTTGCTCAGCTGGTCTGGCACGGCCACGCACCAGTCATAGGCCTCTTGAATGGACATTTGAACTACATGACCAACGTGGAGCCCGCCAATCTTGATCGCCAGTGCCTCTTCACGCAGGCGGAAACCATTGCAGGTGCCGCAGGGGCGGTTGTTCTGAAAGCCTTCGAATTCTTCGCGGATCCAGTTACTGTCGGTCTCGCGGTAGCGACGTTCCATGTTCGGAATTACGCCCTCGAACGGGCGCGAGACCTGATAAACACGGCCACCTTCGTCATAGCGGAACTTGATTTCTTCTTTGCCAGAGCCGCGCAGGAACACCTCTTGGTGCTTGGGGTCTAGATCCTTCCACCGAGCAGTCTTGTTAAAGCCATAGTGCTTGGCAATCGACTCAATCGTCTGCAGAAAATAAGGGCTTTTCCCTTTGCGCCAGGGGGCCAAGGCACCATCGGCAATCTTCAGCGTCACATCCGGCACGACAAGTTGTTCGTCAAAGAACAGCTCTACCCCGAGCCCGTCACAGGCCGGGCACGCGCCCAAGGGGGCGTTGAAGGAAAACAGGCGCGGTTCGATTTCCGGAATAGTAAAGCCGGACACCGGGCAGGCGAACTTCTCAGAGAACGTAATGCGCTCAGGCTCCACAGCCTCTGCCCCCTCTTCGCCAGCGGGGGCTGCTATCTCCAGCACAGTGATACCGTCGGCAAGGTCTAGGGCAGTACGGAAGGAATCCGCCAGACGCGTCTCTAGCCCCTCGCGCACGACGATCCGGTCGACGACGACGTCGATGTCATGGCGGAATTTTTTGTCCAGCGTGGGCGGCTCATCTAGCTCATAGAACTGGCCGTCCACTTTTACGCGTTGGAAACCCTGCTTGCGCAAGTCCAAGAATTCCTTGCGGTACTCGCCCTTTCGGTCGCGGATGATGGGGGCCAGCATATACCCGCGGGTGCCCTCAGGCATCGTCATGACGCGGTCGACCATGTCCTGCACCTGCTGCGCTTCAATAGGCAGGCCGGTAGCGGGGGAATAGGGCGTCCCGGCCCGGGCGAACAGCAAGCGCAGGTAGTCAGAGATTTCGGTGATCGTCCCGACAGTGGACCGGGGGTTCTTGGACGTTGTCTTTTGCTCGATGGAGATCGCCGGGCTCAACCCGCTGATGTGATCCACATCCGGCTTTTCCATCATATCAAGGAACTGCCGCGCATAAGCGCTTAGGCTTTCGACATAGCGGCGCTGCCCTTCGGCATAGACCGTGTCGAACGCCAACGAGGATTTCCCCGACCCCGACAGGCCGGTGATCACTACCAACTGGTCGCGCGGAATATCCACGTCGATATTCTTCAAATTATGCTCGCGCGCGCCGCGCACTTCGATGTTCTTCAGCTCGGCCATTTTGCCCCCAAGGCGGTGTATTCATCAGATAGCAAGCCAAAACCCGATTGCCAGCCCCAAAAATGAACAAAGAATGAACATTGCCCATTTCGGCTCTGTCCATCCTTCTTCTGGTCAAAATACCGCGGGGGCTGCGTAGCAGCGGGGATCGTTGTCGTTCGCCATTGGTTCAAGAACAATGGACGCCCCCCCCCTGCAGCCTCACATATGAATGACGCGGTCGTAGGCGTCCAAAACGCTTTCATGCATCATCTCGGACAGCGTCGGATGCGGAAAGACCGTATTCATCAGGTCTTCTTCCGTCGTCTCTAACTGGCGGCCGATGACATAGCCTTGGATCAGCTCTGTCACTTCTGCGCCCACCATATGCGCACCCAGCAGCTCGCCGGTTTTCGCATCAAAGACGGTTTTGATCAGGCCCTCTGGCTCACCAAGTGCGATCGCCTTGCCGTTGCCGATAAAAGGAAACTTGCCGACCTTGATGTCAAAGCCCAGTTCCTTGGCCTTCGCCTCGGTGTAACCGACGGACGCGACCTGCGGATAGCAATAGGTGCAACCTGCGATGCTCTCGGGCTTAACGGGGTGCGGGTCGCCTCCTGCGATCAGTTCGGCGACCATGACGCCCTCATGGGAGGCCTTGTGCGCCAGCCAAGGTGCGCCAGCGATGTCGCCAATGGCGAACAGCCCCTCGACACCTGTGCGGCAGTATTCGTCGGTGACGACGTGGGTGCGGTCGATCTTGACGCCCAACTCCTCTAGCCCAAGGCCTTCGACGTTGCCGACGATGCCGACGGCGCTTATGACAGTGTCAAAGACCTTCTTCTCGATCTTGCCGCCGACTTCGATATGCGCGGTGACCTTGCCCGCCTTGGGGTCGCGGTCCAGCTGCTTGACGATGGCCTTTTCCATGATCGTCATGCCTTGCTTGACGAACTGCTTCTTTGCAAAAGCGGAAATTTCGGCGTCCTCAACCGGCAGGATGCGGTCCATCACCTCGACGACCGTCGTCTTGGACCCCATCGTGTTAAAGAAGCTGGCAAATTCGATCCCGATGGCACCGGAACCGATGACCAACAGATCCTTTGGCATCCGCTTGGCCTGCAGGGCGTCGCGGTAGGCCCAGACCAGATCGCCGTCAGCTTCAAGCCCCGGCAGGTTCCGGGCGCGCGCGCCCGTGGCCAAAATAATGTTCTTGGCCGTCAGCTCTTCACTGCCATTTTTGGTCTTGACCAAAACCTTGCCCTTGGCGGTGATCTTGGCCTCGCCCATGACGACGGCAATTTTGTTCTTTTTCATCAAGTGGCCGATTCCGCTCGACAACTGCCCCGCCACCTTGCGCGAACGTGCAATAACTGCGGACAGATCAAAGTCAGGCTTTTCAACCGACAGGCCAAATTCCTTGGCGCGATGCATCAGGTGAAACACCTCGGAAGAGCGCAGCAGCGCCTTTGTCGGAATGCAACCCCAGTTCAGGCAGATCCCGCCCAGGTTTTCGCGTTCGACAATCACGACCTTCTTGCCAAGTTGCGCTGCACGAATGGCTGCAACATAGCCGCCAGGTCCTGCACCTATCACGATCACATCAAAGTTCTGGGCGGCCATGAGGTCTCTCCTGCGGGTCCGTTAAAAACTGGTTTAGTACTTAACCATTCTGAACGAGATGGCCAGAGGCCGCGATCAAGCGTCGGCAGACTGCATCTTACGCAGCATCGAGCCATATCCACCCTCGGTCATGAACTGCGCCTCTGCCGCCGTCGTGCTGCGGTCCAGCGCGTCGTTGCGATAGGGAAAACGACCAAAATTGCGGATGATCGCGCGGTGTGCGCGGGCGTGCGTCAGGTTGTCCCCCCCCGCGTCCGGCATCCGGGTATGGAACAGCCGCACGGCGCGGTCCTGATCGGTTAGGTTTTCCGAATGCATCAGCGGCAAGTAAAAGAACTGTCGCGCCGGGGCGTCAATCCGCAAATCCCAGTCGCGGTCGATCGCCATCTTGGCCGCCGCCCGCGCCACCGCGTCGGTGGCAAAGGCATCCCTCTGCCCGCGAAACATGTTACGCGTGAACTGGTCCGTCAGGATGATATAGGCCAGCGTCTCGCTTGGGCAGGTCAGCCACAAACCCAGATGCCCGTCAGCCGCCCGGTGCCACGTCGCCTCGAACATGTCGCGGATGCGGGTGTCCAGCGACTCGTCCTGCCGATACCAGTCGGCAGGTCCACATTCATCCAGCCAAAAGGCCAGCACATCCTGAGCGGTTTTCACGGCATGGCCCTCTTTGTCTGGCGCGATTAGGTTCAGACAAACAGACGGTTCAAGCTAAGACAAGACTTATTCCGCCTGTTCGGTGTGCGCGGCTTCGCTCGTCTCTCCGGCGTCCAGATAGACCTCTTGGGCCATCTCGGCCAAGATCGGCGAGGTGGTCATCGGCAGGTTGGCATAGGTCACGTGATCGTTGCCGATATCGGCCCGGCTTCGGCGCGTCATCCGAAAGATGCCATACATGCCCACCGCGAACATCAGCACGCCCAGGAATACCCAGTATCCGCGCGGGCCCATGGTATCCAGCAGATAGCCCAGCGTCAGCGGTCCCATAATCGCGCCGACACCGTTAATGAACAGTAAACCACCCGATGCCGCGGCCATATCCTCTTTTTCGAGGTAGTCGTTGGTATAGGCGATCAGCAGCGCATAAAGCGGATTCGAGGTGCCGCCGACTATCGCACCAGACACCAAGGCAAGCGTGTAGGACGCAGGCCAGAACGCCCCGGCAAAGCACCCCACCCCACCAATCAGCGCAACAGCGATGATAAGGATGCGGCGGTCCAGACGGTCGGACATCCAGCCGATGGGATACTGCGCCACAAGCGCTGCCAAATATATGGCTGACACAAACAGAGAGATTTCCCCGACGCTGAAGCCCGCCCGCGCGCCGTAAACGGCAGACATGCCGAACTGCGCAGAAAACACGCCACCTAGCAGGAACATACCCACCGCCGCCAAAGGCGAGGTGCGGATCAGCTGCACGACCTTCATCGGCTTGGTGCGGCTAAATGCGGGCGTCGGCTTTATGGACAGCAAAATTGGCGCAAAGGCCATGGAAACAAGCACCGACGGCACGATAAACAACACAAAACCCGACACATCGCCGCGGGTAATGATGAATTGCGCGGTCACGATCCCGGCCATCTGCACAATCATATATAGTGACAGCGCCTGGCCCCGTGTTTCATTGCTGGACGCATCGTTCAGCCAGCTTTCGGCCGTGACGTAAACGCCGCAAAAACAAAAGCCGATGACAACACGGCCCAGCGTCCAGGCGATCGGATCAGCCAGCACGGGATACATGATCAGCACCGCAGAAATCGTGGACCCCAGCGCCGCAAATACGCGGACGTGCCCGACGCGGCGGATCATTTCTGGTGCCATTTTCGATGCGAACAGAAAGCCGACGAAATAGCCGGACATGACGATCGAGAGTTGCAGGGTAGTGAAACCCTCGATCTCTCCGCGCAGGCCAAGCAACGTACCTTGCAGGCCGTTGCCGATCATCAACATGAACATGCCAAGGAAAAGCGCCCAAGAGCTGCCAAAAACTTGTATCATGAAGATTGCCTTTCAGGCCAAATATGGTCGTCGTTTATCGGGCCAATCGGGCCAGTGTCAGGACTAAAAACGACGTCTCGTGTCGCTGTTGTTCAGTCGTCGCCCCTTGGCAGCAAAAGTGACGCATCGCCATAGGAAAAAAAGCGGTATTTGTCGGATATAGCATGTTTGTAAATATCACGTATCCGCGATTGCCCCAACAACGCGCTGACCAACATCATGAGCGTGGATTTTGGCAGGTGAAAATTGGTCATCAACGCATCAGCGGCCCGGAAACGGAACCCCGGCGTGATGAAAATGTCGGTCGGCCCTTCCCACGGCTGAACGCCTGCGTCCGTCGCCGCCGTCTCGATCAATCGCAGGGCCGTAGTGCCAATGGGGATGATGCGCCCACCCGCCGCCTTGGTCGCGTTAATCTCTGCCGCAGCCTGCGCCGTGACCTGACCCCATTCGGAGTGCATCTTGTGTTGGCTGACGTCATCCACCTTGACCGGCAGGAACGTGCCCGCGCCAACGTGCAGCGTGACATGGGTAAACGTAACGCCCTTGGCCGCCAATGCATCCAGTAAAGCAGCGTCGAAATGTAGTGACGCGGTCGGGGCCGCAACAGCGCCTTTATGCCGCGCCCAAGCAGTTTGATAGTCGTCCTTGTCCGCCTCATCCGCCGGGCGCAGCGCGGCAATATAGGGTGGCAGCGGCATCGCGCCGACCTGCAGCAGCGCCGCGTCGAAATCATCGCCGGTCAGGTTGAACGCCAGCTCTGCTTGTCCATCGCTGCGACCCACCACGGTGGCGCGCAAATTGTCAGAAAATACAATTTCTTCCCTGTCGCGCACCTTTTTCAGCGGCTTCAGCAGCGCCATCCAATGCGCGTCCGGTGTCGGCTGCAGCAGCGTCACCTCGATCCGGGCGGCGGTATCGCCCGCCTCTCCCGACCTATGGCGCAACCCATCCAGCCGCGCCGGGATAACCTTGGTATCGTTCAGCACCAGCCGATCGCCAGGCCGCAGCCAGTCGCCCAGATCAGACACCACCGCATCGGTGATGGTATCCGGCGTCGCCACCAAAAGCCGGGCCGAGGTACGCGGCCGCGCGGGGCGGGTGGCGATCAGGCCCTCTGGCAGGTCGAAATCGAAATCAGACAGCTTCATTTACTTACCTCGGGAACAGGACGGCGAAAGATTTCGCGGAACATGCCGGGGGTAAAGACCGACAACGGATTCACCCCGACCTGCGGCGCACCCGGCGTGCCGCGCACAGTAAAGTTAAACCCGATCAGCCCCTCACCCTTGCGGGTCAAAAAACTGCCGATCCCGTTCAGCAGATAGAAGGGGGACACCACCCCCTGAAAATCCACAGCCCGACTGCCGAGCGTGTAAATTCCATCCAGCGAAATGCCAAGCCCCGGCCCCACCGCGCTGGACTGAGTCACGACAATCTGACTCGGGGTCAGACGGAATTGAGCGTCCACCTCGTCAAAGGCCAACCCCTGCCCATCCAGCTGCTGCAACAGTCCGACGACGCTGATCGCGTCCAGTAGTTCGGCAATGGCGGGTGCGTCGCGCACCCGCAACTGGCGCAGCGCCAACGTGCCGTCGAATGTCCCCTTTTTCCCCGCAGGCACCAAGGTCAGATCAAGCGAGCCACCGCTGGCCCCGTCCAGAAATTTGCCCGCGCGCAGGACCGTGCCCGCGTCGTCTGACCGGATGCGCACAGCGCTGCGCCCGCGCAACGGCAACACGCTGCCCGCAATCCCGGCCTGACCGTTGAACAGGCCGGTGAAATCCCCGGCAAAGCCGCCCGTGGTGTCGAAATCGCCGCGAAAGCTGGTCAGCTGCAAACCGTCCGCAATCGTCAGGCTGTCCAACTGGACCGAAATCGGCAGACCCCGCCCCGATCCCCCGCTGCCTGTGCCGCCGCCGCCAAGGCTTGCACGGCTTAGGTTCAGGGCACCGCCCAGCACCTCGACCCCGATGGCGCGGCCCTTGCCCCGGCCCAGCAGCGTGACGGGGCCATCAAACCAATTCCCGACGACAACTCGGGAAAAGCGGGCGGCATCCAATTGCTTGGCAGCGGTCAGACTGACCGCGCCCGTCGCCTGCAACCCCGGCGCGCGCAGCGACAGACTCTCCACCGCCGGGCTGGCACCGAGGGTGCCCTTGACCTCTAGCGTGCCGGCGCTGCCGCGCGGTTTGGACCACCCCACCGCCGGCACCGACAGTCCCAGCCCTACAAGGTCCGACGTCAAGGTGAAACGCGGGGCCGCACCCTTGGTCAGGGTCACGGCCAACTGCCCAGCACCAGACCCGCTGACAGTGCGCGCAGGCAGGGCAATACCAAAGGTATCAAGCGCTTGCGGAGTGATCGTCACGCGTCCGGTGATCTGCGTTGGTCCCCGGTTTGGGCCAAACTGCTGGGCAAATTGGCCATTCAGCGGCACACCGTCCAGCGTCGCCGGACCGCTGATTTGCATCCCCGTGCGGTCCACTTTAACCGCCAGACCGCTCGCAGCTAGTGTCCGCCCATTCACCAATGTGTCGCTGCGCACCCGGCTCAGGCTGGCGGAAGCGTCAAAGGCGATTTCGTCCGGCGTGATCTTAGGTTTCAGCGGCAGAGTGACACGGGCTTGAACTGTGGCGCGCCCATCCGCCAGCGTCACCGGCAGGTTGGCCTTAGTCAGATACCGAAAGGGCGGCTGATCCAGAATAGCCAGCGTGCCGGTGATGCTGCCGGTGGTTGCGACATCCAGCACCATGGGCGCGGACTTGATCCGAATATCTGGGATCTGTAGCACCGATCCGGCCACATCCAGCGCCCCGCCCTGTGGCGCGATGACTTGCCCCTGATCCAGCCGCAGCACGAAGGCCCCATCGCTGAGCGTTGCATAGCCTGCACCATCAATGATCGGCGGCTCTTGTTTCAGGAACCGGACCGAGGCTCCGTCAAAGGCGAAACCCGCGGCGATGGTGGCCTTTTCGCCGGGGCGCATCCGCAAGCCCATGACGGCGTCCGACAGCTCGCCTGCCAGCAGGTTATTGGTGAACCAAAGCCGTGTGCCGGGGCGCACCCCTTGGGGCCACAGGCGCAGGACATCTGCCGCCGTCAGCTGCGGGCTTTGCAAATCAACGGCCGCGTTCCAGCCGTCTGGCGTTGCGGTCAGCGCGCCGCTGGCGGTCAGCGTCAGGGACTGATCGGACAGGCTGACTTGCCCTACGTCCAGCCGAAACGGGTCCAGCCGCAGGCGCAGATCGATAGTTGCCTGATCCAGCGTGATCGGCGCGGGATAAAGCCGCGCGGGGCTCAGCGAGATATCGGTCAAAGTAAACTGGCCCACCAGCGCATCCGGCAAACCGCGGTCAAAGTCGCGGGCCAATGCCTGCCCCCGCGCCTGCAGGCTGCCCCACTCTGACGCTATGCTGACATTGCTGAATTCCAGCCGATGGGCTTGTGGGTCATAGTTCAGCGCGGCGGTAACGCCGTCAAAGCGCAGTGGCGCGGTTTGCGGCCCCGGCTGCAATGCACCGGCACCGATGGTCAGCGTTGCGTCCAGCGGGCCCATCGCGCCCCCTGCAGTCAGGCCGGTGCGCAGGCTGGCGGACAGCGGTGCATCCAGCGCCCCAAGAAAGCGTAGTGCGGCGGACTGGCTGGCCAGATCACGCGCCTGCGCGCCCGACACAGTCACGGCAATAGTCGCCGCATCGCTGCCGCGCGGGCTGTCCAGCCGCAGCCCCAGCGCGGCGATGCCGCCGCCGCCATCGACCTGCAGCTGTGCCGTCGCCGTCGTATTCTGCGCGTCAATACCAAAGGCAAAGGATCCGCCCTTTCCCGTCCAGACCCTATCCGCCCGCTCATCCCGGTATGTGACATCAAGCCCGTCCATCGTCAGGCTTTCCAGCGCAGCCAGCACAGGCCTATCGCGTAGCGTATCAATCTGGCGCACCAGCCCCGGCAAGCCGTCTGCCAGCAGGGCACCATTGCCGTTTTCTGGCAGCATGAAGGCCAGCCGCATGTGTCCCTGGCGGTCGCGGGTCAGATCGACCGCTGTGCCCGACAGCGCCACCCGCTGCACCAGCGCCGCCCGGTCGAACAGAAGCCCGCGCGGGCTGATCGTGGCATCGACCGTGTCAATCTGAGCCAGCGGCGTGCCGGCGGCATCGGCCAGTTCTGTCTGGTGCAGTCGCACGCGCGGGTGCAGATCGGCGCCAACGCGCAGGGTAATGTCGCCAAAGGCGATGGTGCCCCCGCCCAGCATCGTACTCGTCCGCTCTGCCACCATGTCGGTCACCCAGCTGGGCGCGGTGATGTCGCGGTCAAACATCATGACGACCGCGATCACGGCAAAGACCAACGGCAGCACCAGCAGCCACAGCCCGACCCGTATGGCATGCCACACCCGGCCCCTGCGGTCGCCGCGCTTGCGCCGTCCCTCCAGCGGTGGTGCCTGATCGTTATGAGTCATTTACTGCCCTGGCCTGCCTTGGCCTTTATCTTTGCCCACCACAGGCTAAAACAAAACTAGTAAACGCATATCCCAAACCGCGCGAGGAAAACCATGCCGTCAGACACTGGCCCCCTGCTTAATGAGGGCGACCCCGCCCCAGACTTTACCCTGCCCCGCGATGGCGCAGGCAGGGTCAGCTTGTCCGATTACGCCGGGCGCAGCGTCGTGCTGTATTTCTATCCCCGCGACGACACCCCCGGCTGCACGACAGAGGCGCTGGATTTCACCGCCACCGCTGACGATTTCGCAGCCCTTGGTGCCACCGTTCTGGGGGTGTCCAAGGATCCAGTCGCCAAGCACGACAAGTTCGTCGCCAAGCGCGGGCTGGGCATTGCCCTGCTGTCGGACGAGCATGACGATGTCTGTGAGCGCTACGGTGCCTGGGGTGAAAAGCAGATGTATGGCAAAAGCTATTTCGGGATTGAGCGGGCGACCTTCCTGATCGGGCCGGACGGCAAGATTGCAAAGATCTGGCGTAAAGTGAAGGTGCCGGGTCATGTGTCAGCTGTTATGGATGCAGTAAAAAAGCAATAAATTTGCTGCTTGTTCGAAACGCGAGGGCCAGCCCCGTCGCCGGCTGGTTTTTGAACCAGTGGCGCACCAACCAACGACCCCCGAAATATTTGGAACGAGAAGAATGAGGACCCTATGATGAAGCCACTAGCTGAAATGGCTTTGGAGGTCCTGACCACGGCTGACGGGCGGGCCAAGACGGCACTATCGCATCGTCATGCTGTTGCGTGGCGCGCGGCGCGGGCGGATGATGCACGTCCTGTCATCGGCACGGCGCAGCCGCCGCTGCATCCGGCGCGGCCGGTCAAGCCTGAACTGGCAAGCCCCCGCGATGTGCCGCGTCGCAAGCCGGGCAGCCCCGGCGGGCGTATCGCCTTGCTACATGCCGTCGCGCATATCGAACTGAACGCCGTCGATCTGCATTGGGACATCATCGCACGCTTTACGAATACGCCGATGCCGATCGGTTTCTTCGACGACTGGGTCAAGGCGGCGGACGAAGAATCTAAGCATTTCATAATGATGTGCGACTGTCTTGAAGCACATGGCAGCTTTTACGGGGCCTTGCCCGCGCATGCCGGCATGTGGCGTGCCGCCGAAGACACCGCCGATGATTTCATGGGCCGCCTTGCCGTAGTGCCCATGGTGCTCGAAGCGCGCGGTCTGGATGTAACTCCCGGTATGATTGAAATCTTTCGCAAGGCCGGCGATTCGCAAGTCGTCGCCGCACTGGAGGTGATTTACGCCGAAGAGGTTCACCACGTCGCCTACGGCTCTAAGTGGTTTCATTTTCTGTGTGGCCGCAATGACTTGGACCCTGTCGTCGTCTTTCACGACCTTGTTCGGCGTTATTTTCACAGCACGTTAAAGCCGCCCTTTAACGAAGAAAAAAGGGCCGAAGCGGGTCTTCCTCCGGACTTTTATTGGCCCCTGACCGAGACTCACTGACCTGCACCGACGGTTTCGGCGTGTTCTCGCCCAAACCCGGCGGATTGCTCCATAATTTTTCAAAAATGTTGCACCAACGCCGCAGGGTGGCTAAACCGCGGGTACCGCGACAATAAAGGGTGTGAAACCTGGCCGCGACATTTCGGGACGGAACGGGGATAATAGTAGTGAGATCACGACTGACGCAGGCCATTCACATGCGCCTAGAAGCCCGATTTCCTGAAAAACGACTCTTTCTTCGTTCAGACACAGAAACCCGCTTCATCCGCCTGCGGCCCTCGCATCAGCTGATCGGCTGGACGGCCGCGACTGCGATTGTTGGTTGGACCATTATCTCGACAGCGATCCTGCTGATGGACAGCATCGGATCGGGTAACTTTCGCGCCCAGGCCCAGCGCGACCAGATGATCTATGAGGCGCGCCTGAACGCCCTGTCATCCGAACGCGATGCCCGCGCCGCCGAAGCCGTCGCAGCTCAGTCCCGGTTCAGTGCCGCCCTGGAGCAGATTTCCACAATGCAGTCCGACCTGCTGGCGACCGAAGAAAAGCGCCACGAGCTTGAAACCGGTCTGGAGGTCGTTCAGTCCACGCTGCGCGACACCATGCAGCAGCGCAAGGCGCAGGCCAGCGAATTGGCCGCCCTGACCGCAGATGGTGCAGACACCCCCACCCCTGCCGCCCAGACAGCAGTGCAAGAAGGCACAGTCGATCTGCTGGCCACCGCGCTGGCTGAAACCGCAGCAGAGCGTGACAAGATCGCCGAAGACGCGCGCTTTGCGCTGGATCATGCCGCCGAGACTGAAAACGAGCTGCGCCTGATGCACGAACGTAACGACGATATCTTCCGCCAGTTGGAAGACGCAATGACCGTGTCTGTCGAGCCTCTAGAAAAGATGTTCCGCGCCGCTGGCATGAACCCCGACAACATGCTGAGCCAGGTGCGTCGCGGTTACTCCGGCAACGGCGGCCCGCTGACACCGCTGTCGTTTTCCACCATGGGCGGCGGCCCGGATCCGGATGCGGCCCGTGCCAATAGTATCCTGAACCGTCTGGATGAAATCAATCTGTATCGTATCGCCGCGGAAAAGGCCCCCTTTGACGTGCCCATCAAGGCAGCCTTCCGCTTTACCTCTGGCTTTGGTCAGCGCTGGGGCCGGCTGCACGCGGGCACCGACTTTGCCGCGCCTGTTGGCACACCAGTCTATGCCACCGCCGACGGTGTCATAGTTTCGGCTGGCTGGTCGCCCGGATATGGCCGCCTGGTCAAGATCCAGCACGAGTTTGGCATCGAAACTCGATATGCACATTTGAACGCGATGCACGTGTCGGTCGGCCAAAGGGTCTCGCGCGGGGACCGGATCGGTGATATGGGAAATTCAGGACGCTCGACCGGACCACACCTTCACTATGAGGTACGAGTCGGCGGCAGCCCCGTAAACCCGATGAATTACATAAGAGCTGGACAAGATGTTTTCTAAATCCAAAATCAACGAACCTGGTACCAAGGCAACTGAAACACCTGCCCAGCCTGCGACTTCGCCCACCACGGCACCTAGCAGCAGCAGCGATTTCAAAGCGTCTCCGCCCAAAGCCAAGCCGCCTGCGTCGATTCTGTCAGCCGACCTGCTGGTCACCGGCAATATGAAGACGACCGGCGACATCCAGATCGAAGGTCAGGTTGACGGCGACATCCGCGCACACCTACTGACCATCGGCGAAGGTGCCACCGTCAAGGGTGAAGTCATGGCCGACGACGTCGTGATCCACGGGCGCATCATCGGCCGCGTGCGCGGCCTGAAGGTCCGTCTGACATCCACGGCCCGCGTCGAAGGCGACATCATCCACAAGACCATCGCAATCGAATCAGGTGCCCACTTCGAAGGCTCGGTGCAGCGTCAGGACGACCCCCTGACTACCGGCGGCAAGGCCAAGATGCCCACAGGCAGCAGCGGCACCGCCGCCGCCGCAATTGCAGAGCCAGCTAAAGGCTAAGCTTGCCCGATTACGATACAGCCCAGCGGGCCAGGTCTGAAAAGGCGCGGCCCGTTTTCGTGCCTGACTTTTGCACTGAACACCGTCGCCCGCTGATCCTTGCGGCTGCGGTGCTTGCATCGTCGATGGGGTTTATCGATGGCACCGTCGTCAGCATTGCGATTCCCGCGATCCGCAGCACGCTTGGGGCATCGCTGGATCAGGCGACCTGGATAAACAACGCCTATATGGTCACCCTGTCCGCGCTGATCCTGACGGGGGGCGCGTTCGGTGACCGGTTCGGCCTAGCCCGGGTATTCAGTATCGGCGTCGGGCTGTTTTTGCTGACCTCGCTCGCCTGCGCCTTGGCCCCCACCCCCGACGCATTGATCGCAGCGCGGCTGGCGCAGGGGGCCGGTGCGTCGCTGATGATTCCAGGGTCGCTCGCGATGATCAGCCGCGCCTATCCGCGAGAAGTGCGGGGCCGCGCCATTGGAATGTGGGCCGCGGCATCAGGCCTAACGACAGCCGCCGGACCATTGATCGGCGGGCTGATCCTGTCCGTCTTTGGCGAGGATGCATGGCGCTGGATCTTTGCCATCAACCTGCCCCTTGGCGCGATCGCGTTGTTCCTGATCCGCCGGGGCGTCGATAATGACGCCCGCCGCAGCGGAGAGGCGATCGACAGCATCGGCGCAGCGCTGGCTGTTGCAGGCCTTGGTCTGCTGGCTTGGACCCTGACCCACCTAGAGGCGTCGAACGACATCCGCATCACCCTCGCGACGGGCGTGGCCGGGGCCATGGCGCTGGCGGCCTTTGTCCTGCACGAATGGCGCACGCCGCAGCCGATGATGCCCCTGCATCTGTTCGCCAACCCGGCGTTCAGCGCGGCCAACCTTGCGACGTTCCTGCTGTATTTCGGGATGAGCGCGATCCTGTTTTTCCTGCCAATGCTGATCGTGTCGGGCTGGGGTCTGTCAGAATTCGAGACGATCTTTGCGTTTGGACCCCTGTCCGGTTTCATAGCCCTGCTGTCCACCCGCTTTGGCCGTCTGGCTGACCGGCGCGGACCAGGCCCTGTGATCGCTGTTGGGGCCTGTGTCGTAACGCTGGGCTATGCGGTGCTGGCGCTGGTCGTCGATGGGCGCGATTTCTGGTTTGGGGTGCTGCCCGCCATGGGCATCATCGGCTTTGGCATGAGCATGGTCGTCGCCCCCCTATCCACCGCCGTCATGGTCGCTGCCGGTGACGCGCAATCGGGCATCGCATCAGGGATCAACAACGCGATTAGCCGCATCGGCGGATTGATCGCCGTCGCCGCGATGAGCTCTGTCGCTACCATCGTCTATAACCTGTCGGGTGGCCCTACCAGCTTTGGCGAGCGCGGGACCGGGGCGGAGCATATCGACGCCATGGGAAATGCCTTTTCCGCCATCGTCTGGGTCGCAGCAGGCTTTGCCGCCATTGCCGCCCTCACCTCCGCCTATGGGATCAGGCGGCGTTAAGGGCGTGCCAGCCCGCCGCCAGTTGCAGCATCCCCAGATCGTCCCGCGGCCGGCCAATCAGTTGCAAACCCATCGGGCGGCCTTGTGACAGCGACAGCGGCACCGCGACGGACGGCAGGCCAATCAGGCTGACCGGCACGACGACCTCCATCCAGCGGTGATAGCTGTCCATCGCCTGCCCTGCGATCGATTGTGGGTAAGCCCAATCGATCGGGAACGGCCAGCACTGCGCCGTGGGCAGGACCAGTGCATCAAAGTCATTGAACAACTTGGCCGCGGCGCGGAACCAGTTGGACCGGATCAGGCTGGCGCGCTGCACCTGTGCGCCGCTCAACGCCTGCCCCCGCTCGATCTCCCAGACCGCCGTGTCCTTGAGCGCGAGGCGCATCTTTGTCTGATCATACAGCGGGCCGAGCGAAGCCGCGACGGCATAGGACCGCAGCGTCGTCCAGCTGTCCCACAGCGCGGCGGCGCTGAAGGGCGGCGCGACCTCGGTCACCTCGCACCCCAGATCGGCAAAGCGCGTCACCTGCGCGGCGCAGTGATCGACGACGCCAACTTCCATCGGATAGGCACCGCCCCAGTCACCCAGCCAGCCGATCCGGCGGCCCGTCAGATCAGCATCCAGAAGCGGAGCCATCGCGGTATGATCCAGCCCATACGGCTGGCGCGGATCAGGTCCGGCCATCGTATCCAGCAGCAGCGCCAGATCGCGCGGGTGACGTGCCATCGGGCCGTTGGTTGACAGCGGGTGCAGCATCAGGTCGCCCAACGGTTCCGACGGTACCCGTCCCCACGTGGGCCGCATCCCGTAGACGCCGTTCCAGCCCGCCGGATTTCGCAGGCTGCCCATCATGTCAGAACCATCCGCCACGGCAATCATGCCCGACGCCAAGGCTACAGCCGCACCGCCAGAGCTTCCGCCAGCACTGCGCCCGGGCATCACCGCATTCTGCGTCGCGCCAAAGACCGGGTTAAAGGTATGGCTGCCCAGACCGAATTCCGGCGTATTCGTCTTGCCGATGACGATCGCGCCGGCCTCCTGCAGTCGCTGCACCATGATGTCACTGGTCGGTGCGATCCGGTCTTTTAGCGCGGGCGATCCCATCGTCGTGGGCAGGCCCGCAGCGTTTGACAGATCCTTCACCGCAAGCGGCATACCATGCAGCCAGCCCTTGCGCGGACCAGCGTCCGCCGCAGCAGCATCGCGCATCAGCGCATCCGCATCGCGCAAAGACACGATGGCATTGAGGTCAGGATTACGCGACGCGATCCTATCAAGCGTCGCCGCCATCAGATCGGTAACGGTCAGATCGCCCACGTCAAGCGCGGCGGAAATGGCGAAGGCGGGTTGGTCAAGAATATCATTCATGACCGCATCAGACACTGGCGCTTGCCCACTGGCAAGCCGCCGTTATCAGTCTTCCAGATTCGCTTCGGCCCGGCTTTTGCCGCTAACGTCCATGGCCAGCGTCGCTGCCATCAGCGCATCCAGATCACCGTCCAAAACGCCCGAGGTATCAGAGGTTTCGTACCGCGTACGCAGGTCCTTCACCATCTGGTAGGGCTGAAGAACATAGGACCGGATCTGGTTGCCCCAGCCAGCGTCGCCCTTGTTGTCATGCGCCTCGTTGATGGCCGCGTTCCGCTTGTCCAGCTCCATCTGATACAGACGCGACTTCAGCGCCTTCATCGCGATATCGCGGTTCTGGTGCTGGGACTTTTCCGAAGACGTCACCACGATACCCGTGGGGTGGTGCGTTATCCGCACGGCCGAGTCGGTGGTGTTCACGTGCTGACCGCCCGCACCAGACGACCGATAGGTGTCGATGCGGATGTCCTTGTCGTGCACCTCGATTTCGATATTATCGTCCACAACTGGATAAACCCAGACAGAGCTGAAGGACGTGTGCCGCTTGGCCGCGCTGTCATAAGGGCTGATGCGGACCAGCCGGTGCACGCCTGATTCCGATTTCAGCCAGCCATAGGCGTTCGGGCCGCTGATCTTGTAGGCAGCGGATTTGATGCCAACCTCGTCGCCCGCGCTCTCTGACTGCAGCTCGACCTTATAGCCCTTCTTTTCCGCCCAGCGGACGTACATCCGGGCTAGCATATTGGCCCAATCGCAGGACTCGGTGCCGCCGGCACCCGCGTTGATTTCAAGGAAGGTATCGTTGCCATCGGCCTCGCCGTTCAGCAGCGCTTCCAGCTCTTTCTCGGCAGCCTTCGCCTTGAGGGCCGTCAGGGCCGCTTCGGCCTCGGTCACGATCTCGGCGTCGTCTTCCATCTCGCCCATCTCGATCAACTCGACGTTGTCGGCCAGCTCTTGGCGGATGCCTTCATAGTTTGCGACGGAATCGACCAGCATCTGACGTTCGCGCATCAGCTTTTGCGCCTTCGCGGGATCGTCCCACAGGGTAGGGTCTTCGACGCGGGCGTTGAATTCTTCCAGCCGGTGCGGCGCGGTATCATAATCCAGCCGCTGCGCCAGCAGAGACAGCGATTTCTGGATCGCTTCGATAGCATTCTGAGTTTCGGCGCGCATGGGCTTGATCCTTCAACGACAATTGCATCGCCCGGTGGCGGGCAGCTGCGGGGCGGGTCTTACCCCGCCGCCGCGCTTACGGCAAGCGAATGGCTAGTAAAGTCCGCCCGAGGACAGTGTGCCAAAGGTCGCCTTTGGCCCCACCGTCGCCGTGCCGCCCGTGCTGGTCTCCACCTGACGCGCGGCGCGCTGGACCTCGTCCTCCAGCGGCAAATCGGCGGCCATCGCGAAACCACCGTCGAAGGTTATGCCAAAGATCGGATCTTCGCCCGGACGGAAACATTCGGCGATAACGTTGTCGCCAATGGCCCAGTCGTCAAGACGCGCGCCGGAGAAGCGGTCGATGTTGATGAACTGACAATCGGCCGGCACCTTGAACGGGCCGCCGCCATATTTCTTGATCGCCTGCCCCATGAAGGCATTGAACACCGGCGCACAGATGCCGCCGCCAGAGGCGCTTTTGCCCATCGGGCGCGGGTTGTCGAAGCCGATATAGCAGCCCGCCACGATGTTGGATGAGAAGCCGACAAACCATGCGTCCTTTTCGTCGTTCGTGGTGCCGGTCTTGCCCGCAATCGGCACGGGCAGGTTGATCGCGTTTCTGGCGGTGCCGCGCGTGACCACGCCTTCCAACATCGACGTCAACTGATAGGCGGTTATTTCGTTCATCACCCGCTGGCGGTTACTGATGATCGTCGGCGCTTCGCCGCTGGGCAGGTTGGTCAACTGGCAGTCTTCGCAGATGCGCTGGTCATGGCGATAGACGGTGTTGCCGTAGCGGTCCTGCACACGGTCAACGAGCGTGGGTTCCACCCGCTCGCCGCCGTTCGCGAACATCGCATAGGCCGCAACCATCTTGAACAACGTAGTCTCGTCCGAGCCAAGGGAGGCTGCCAACACGCGATTCATGTGGTCATAGACGCCGAATTTCTCGGCGTAGTCGGCGACGGTGTCGATCCCGACCTCTTGCGCCAGACGCACGGTCATCAGGTTACGCGATTGCTCGATCCCGGTGCGCAGTGGCGTGGGGCCATAGAACTTCTTGGAATAGTTCTGTGGGCGCCACACACCCTGCGGCGTGTTGATTTCAATTGGGGCGTCCACAACCACGGTGGCGGGGGAATAGCCCGAGTCCAGCGCTGCGGCATAAACGAAGGGCTTAAAGCTGGAACCCGGCTGGCGTTTCGCCTGTGTGGCGCGGTTGAACACTGACGCCTGATATGAAAAGCCGCCCTGCATGGCAAGCACGCGGCCCGTATTCACGTCCATCGCCATGAACGCGCCCTGCACCTGCGGCACCTGCCGCAGCGTCCAGCGAATGAAGGACCCATTGGTATCATTCGTCATGCGGCGGATTAGCACGACATCGCCGGGTGTGAAGTTGTCGGCAAAGCTGCCCTGCATCCATTCAATATCGTCGCGCGGCACGCTAAAGGGTTCAACCTCGGATTCTTCGACGCCTTCGATGCCAACACGCATGCTGGCGTCGCCGACTTCCAGCACAACGGCCGGGTGCCATTTGTTTTCCAGGGTGACGTCACGGGGCACCTGCGTGTCGGCCAAGGCTTTGCGCCAATCAGCCTCTGTTCCCAGCAAGGACGGATCAATCGCCTGGCCCGTGCCGCGCCACTTGCCCTGCCCGCGATCATAGCTTTCCAGCGCGCGCTGCAGCGAATGGGCGGCTTCGACCTGTAGATCTTTGGCCACCGTAGCGCGGATCGCGAGGCCACCGGAAAAGAATTCATCCTCGCCGAAATTCTGACTTAGCTGGCGGCGGATTTCGTCGGTGAAATAGTCACGCGGCGGCAGTTCGCTGCGAAAGCTTTCGTAATCGCCGGACTGCACGGTGCGCAGCGGCGTATCCTTGGCCGTCTGATATGCTGCGTCTTCCATATAGCCATTTTCCCACATCTCGCGGAGAACAAAGTTCCGCCGCGTGATGGACCGGTCATATTGGCGCACAGGGTCATAATCCGAGGGCGCTTTCGGCAGCACGGCCAGATAGGCGGCTTCTTCCACGGTCAGATCGGATAGGGATTTGTTGAAATAGGTCAGCGAGGCCGCGGTGACGCCATAGCTATTCTTGCCAAGAAAAATCTCGTTCAGATACAACTCCAGGATCTTGTCCTTGGGCATCGCGCCTTCGATCCTTGTGGCAAGGATGATTTCCTTGATCTTACGTTCCACGCTGCGAGAGCCGTCCAGCAGAAAGTTCTTCATCACCTGCTGGGTGATCGTGGATGCACCGCGCACGTCTTCGCCGCGCGATTTGATCGCCGCGACCAGCGCCGCCGCCATACCGCCCGCATCATAGCCGCCGTGGGTATAGAAATTCTTGTCCTCGGCGCTAATAAACGCCTCTTTCACCATGTCGGGGATGTCTTCGGCGGGCGTAAACAAGCGGCGTTCGACGGCAAATTCGTCGATGATCTGTCCTTCGCCCGAATAGATCCGGCTAATCGTCTTGGGCGTGTATTGCGCCAGCGTGTCATAGGACGGCAGATCGCGGCCATACATGTAAAACACGCCGCCCAGACCCAGTGCCACCGTGACAAGTCCAAGGCACAGCATCGAAAAGATGGCGCCGAAAAATGACATTATAAAGCGGAGCATTGCCGAAGACCCTTTTGTCGGAATGGCCCGTTTATAGAGCGCCCCCCCGCTGGCGTCAAAAGCTGATCAGCCCAGCTCGCGCAATTACGCAGCAATAAGGCGGTCACTTTCGCGCCAGCTTGCCCTGCCCCGCGCTTACTGCCGCTTCAGGGGAGCGCGGGCGGCCTCTGAAGCGGCCCAATCCTGCAAGGCTGCCTTAATGCCCGCGACGATGGGTGCGCGGCCACGCCGCGACGACAGCGCATTGCGGTCGTCAGCGTTGGACAGGAACCCTGCCTCGAGCAGGACAGATGGGAAATCGGCGGCGTTAAGCACGGCAAGGCGCCCTTCGCGGCGGGGGCGGCTGTTCACGGCGGCTTCGGTGTCGCGCAGCCCTGCGATCAGCGCATCTGCCAGACGGTGCGAGGCGGGTGTCGTTTCGGCCCGCGCCATATCCATCAGCACCGTTGCCACCCGGTCATCCTGCCCGGTCAGGTCCAACCCCGACAGCAGATCGCCGCGCTCGTGCCGTTCCGCCATACGCTGCGCTGCGCCATCCTGGCCTTCGGCGTTCAGGGTATAAGCAGAGGCACCGCGCGTGACATCGTCGTCCAGCGCATCGGCATGCAGCGACAGCATGACGCCAGCGCCAGCCGCGCGGGCGATTGTCATACGCTCTTCCAGGGGGACAAAATCATCGGTGTTGCGCGTGAGCACTGCGCGCATGACGCCGCCGCGATTGATCGCCTCAGCAACCTCAATCCCAAGCTGCAGCATCAGATCCGCCTCGTGCACCGTGCCACGCGTAGCGCCGGGGTCAATGCCGCCATGGCCGGGATCAATCGCGACCACTAGCGGTCCACTTCGCTCACCTGGCGCGGCAAGGGACACATCCGGCGCGTCTGGCCCATCTGGTTCGCCCGCCACAGCGGCAAAGCCTGCTGCATCAATGGGCGTCATCCGCAGCGTTAGCCGCGCCGCACCCGTCTGATCATCCACCGCCAGCCCTGCCTGCACGACCACCAGCGGCTGCGCCAGCGTCACCGAAAGCCGTGACCAGCCGGGGCGCACGGGGCCAAAGCTGACGTCCGACGCAATCCCGTATTGCCACAAGTCTTCGGGGATCAGCCCACCAAAATCGACCTCTCTGAAGTCCACAACAACACGCATGGGATTGACTAGCGTGAACACGCGGTACGGCACGGTCTGGCTCAGCGCCAGGTCGACGGTCAGTCCGTCGCCTGCGTCCGCGATCCGGCTGGTAGCCGGATCAATCCGCGCCAGCGCTGAAAAATCCTGCGCGCCTGCAGGGGACGCCAGCAGCAGGCACAGCGCGAGCGCCCAAACCTGTCGCATGATCATCCGCGTGCGGCCATATAGCGGCGCAGGCGTTCCAGCCCTTCCGCCATGTCGGCGGTGCGCCCGGCATAAGAAAACCGCAACCAACGGTGGCCGTGAATGGGATCGAAATCCAACCCCGGCGTTACTGCAACCCCGGCCTTTTCCAAAATATCCGCTGCCATCAACCGACTGTCGTCCGTAAAGGCGGACACATCGGCATAGATGTAAAATGCCCCGTCTGGCGGCGCGATTGTATCAAAGCCGACCTGCGCCAAACCGTTCAACAACAGCGTGCGGTTCGCCAGATAGACCATCAGGTTCGCGTCCAACTGGTCGCGGCAATCCATCGCGTGCAGCGCAAGGCGTTGGCTGGCGTGGGATGCGCAGATGAACATGTTCTGCGCCAGTCGTTCGACCGTGCGCACATGATCCTGCGGCACGACCATCCAGCCGCAGCGCCAGCCTGTCATGCTGAAATACTTGGAGAAACTGTTGATGACATAGGCCTCCTGAGTCACCTCCAACGCACTCACCGCCCGCGTGCCATACCCGATGCCGTGATAAATCTCGTCCGAGATCAGCGCCGCATTCCGCGCCGCGCAGGCGTCGGCCAATGCGGTCAGCTCGCCCTCGTTCAGCATGGTGCCGGTGGGGTTGGCGGGGGATGCGACGATCAACCCGGCCAGATCGTGAGCGGCGACGTCTTCGGGCTGCGGCTGGAACCGGCCATGGGCGCGAGTCTCAATCTCGACCGGCTGCAGGCCCATCGCCTTTAGTATCTGGCGATAGCTGGGATAGCAGGGCAGCCCCAGCCCGACCCGTTCGCCGTTGTCGAACAGTGCCGAAAACGCCAGCACAAAGCCGCCCGATGCGCCTGCCGTCACAACGACGCGGCCCGGATCAAGGTCCACGTCATAGATATCGCCGTAATGCTGCGCGATGCGGCGGCGCAAGGCGGGCAGGCCCAGACCCACGGTATAGCCCAAGGGCTGCTCAAGATCGGTTTTCAATGCCTCAAGCGCTTGCGACGGCGCACCCGTACCCGGCTGGCCAACTTCCATGTGAATTATCGACCGGCCTGCGTCCTCAGCGGCGCGGGCGGCTTCCATTACGTCCATCACGATAAAGGGATCGACGTTCCCCCGGATTGAGCTGCGCATGTTCTGGCCTTATTGCTTTTTAAAAGCTTGTGCCCGCCAGACCGGGGGCCCGTCAACCTCGCAGCCCGCGGCACCTTGGCAGTCCGGGTGCAATCTGCGCATAATCTGACCGAACCTGATGAAAGTGAACCGATGTTTCGCATGCTGACAACCGCCGCCGTCCTGACACTCTCGCTGTCCCTGCCCACGCTGGCACAGGATGCAGCCAGCGATGAAGCCTTTGGCGAACGCGTCCGCGCCTACCTGTTGGAAAATCCGCATGTCATCATGGAAGCGGTAGGCGTGCTGCAACAGCGCGAAGACGCCGCTGCAGCTATGGCAGATCAGGACATAATCGCGGCCCAGATGGACGCACTGACCAACGACGGCTTTTCCTGGGTCGGCGGCAATCCCGACGGCGACATCACCGTGGTCGAGTTCATGGATTACCGCTGCGGCTATTGCAAAAAAGCCCATCCAGAGGTCGAAAGCCTGCTGTCCGCTGATGGCAACATCCGGTTCATCGTCAAGGAATTCCCGATCCTGGGCGAACAATCCATCCTCGGCTCTCAGTTCGCCATCGCGGCGCACATTGTGGCAGGCGATGACGCTTACAAGGCCGTCCACGACACCTTGATGAGCTACAATGGAGAGATCACCGCCGAAAGCCTAAGCCGTCTGGCCGACAGCCTTGATCTGGATGGTGCGGCTATCCTGGCCAAGCTGGACGACCCTGAAGTCGTGCGCCGCATCTCTGAGAACCGTGCGCTGGGTAAGGCGCTTGATATCTCTGGCACGCCGACCTTTGTGGTGCAAAACCAGATGGTGCGCGGTTATGTACCCGCCGAACAGCTGCAGAAAATGGTCGACCAGCTGCGCGGCTGACGCAGGCGTGACTGGTCGTCGTGCGGACTTGCCCTAATTTAGGGTCAACGCAAACCAAGGGAGAGCCACATGACAACCACACGCCGCCATTTCCTCGCCACGTCTGCCGCTGCCGCTGGTGCCATCACGCTGCTGCCCTATGCCGCGATGGCCGAAGCCCACGCCTCTAACACCTTTGCCGCTGCTGCTGGCGATGTGACCGTCCACCCGATCGAGCATGCATCCTTTGTCATGCGAACACCCGTTGGCACGATCTTTACTGATCCCGTCGGCGATGCGGCGATGTATGCCGATTATGGCACGCCGGATCTGATCCTTGTGACCCACGAACACGGCGACCACTACGAAGTCGAGACGCTGACCGCGCTGGTTGGCGAGAACACCCAGATCATCACCAACCCCGCAGTCTATGCCATGCTGCCAGACGAGCTGAAGGCCAAGGCCACTGAAATGGCGAACGGCGATAGCGGTGAATACAACGGCTTGGCAATCGACGCCGTCCCCGCCTACAACACCTCCGAGGGCCTTCTGCAGTTTCACCCGCAGGGCCGCGACAACGGCTATGTGCTGAGCTTTGACGGGCTGCGCGTCTATATCTCTGGCGACACCGAAGATACGCCAGAAATGCGCGCGCTGGAAAACATCGACGTGGCGTTCATCTGTATGAACCTGCCCTATACGATGGACAAAGAAGCCGCAGCATCCGCCGTGGCCGAATTTTTGCCAAAGTACGTTTATCCCTACCACTATCGCGGTCAGGACGGCGGCACCCAGAACCCAGAAGAGTTTGCGGCGTTGATCGGCGACACCGCCAATGTGATCATCGGCAACTGGTATGACGACGCGGTCATGCCAGCCTAATCGCTATGAACGACCAAAGGGGCATCGGTACAAAACGGTGCCCCTTTGTATATGGATCAAGGCGGGCGGCGCGCTATCGCCTGAGGCGGGCAGCAGCAGCGTCGCGATCATGCCGATACCCGGCGCGAATTCAAGCATCAGGGCCCAGCCGCTTTGCTCTGCAAAACCGCGAGCCATAGACAGACCCGCGCCCTTGCTCTTAGTCACAAAATAGGGCTCGAACACCCGCAGCAGAACCTGTGGCGTCATGCCCTCGCCGTCGTCGTCTCCCTCGATCCTGAAGTAATTTCCGGGAGGCAAGGTGCCGGTCGCAGTCAGATAAACCGGCTGCCGGACGGTCTCGCGCTTTGCCCGGACGCGGATCCGACCGCCCTCTTGCAGTGCATCGCGTGAGTTCAGCGTAAGGTTCAGCAGCACCGTATCGAACTGTCCTTTGTCCACCTTGATCGCAAGCAGGTACACCGCAGCGCGGCAGCTTATCTCAATGCGGCTATAGAGAAGCCGCGCCATAAGCATGTTTAACTTGTCCAGGCTTCCCGCCACATCAATCTGCACCGGATGCAGCGACGCGTGGTGCGAATAGGCCAACAGCTGCCATCGGACCTGCGCTGCGCGGATGGCGACGGTCGCAGCTTCTGACAGCAACAGCGCCTTTTCAGGGGCGTTTTGGGACTGCTGCGCCAGTTCCAAATTGCCGGAGATGACCGTCAGCAGGTTGTGAAATCATGCGCCACGCCCCCGGTCAGATGGCCAAGCGCCTCTGTCTAGGCACGGTCGACCCGGCTGAACTGCGCGATCGACAGCGTCTCTCGGGTGTGCAGCACGTCGGTGGCGCAGGTCATATAATAAGCGAAAGTGGCGAACGACATCAGCACGACATTTTCGGGGCTATTACCCTGCTGCCAAAAGGTAACGGGGAACATTATGCAACAGACCGCCAGCAACAGATTGTCGCAATAGAACAGCACCGGATCGGCCCGGCGCGCACTGACCTTATCGATCATCGTCAAACACAGCACAAAGATCCCGGCACAGCGCAAAATCACATCCGGGCTGGCCCACAGGACCAACGTCCCCGCGATATAGAAGGACCCAGCCAAAATCGTTATAAGCGCAATCACGGCCGACCCGCCCCGCCAGACCTGATCGGGCATCCTTGCGACCTAGACCGCCTACCCTGCCACAGCAGTCACACCCAGCGCGATAAGCAACAGCAAGACCCACATCGCCCTAATCGCAAATAGGCCGACGCTGACCAGTATCAAAGTGCCTGTACGCAGGTAATTCGTGAGCTGAAAAAGGCAGCGACCTGTTTGATAGCCTTCAGGTCATACGAAAACTTTAGCCACCTAAGGGGAAGAAGGCCTTTTGCGTCTGCACATCGTCCCCTTTATTCCGTCAGCCTTCAGGCTTTAGGCGGTTTCAGTCTTGGCCTGCGCCGCGCTGGCCGCTGCGGCGGATTCCAGTTCCGCGGATTTCTTTTCAACCTGTTCGACGATGTGTTCAATCATCGCATCATTGCCCAACTTGTGGCTTTGCTTGCCGGCCAGATAGACCATGCCGGACCCGTTGCCGCCACCGGTAAAGCCAACGTCAGTCATCAACGCCTCGCCGGGTCCATTCACGACGCAGCCGATGATGGACAGGCTCATCGGCGTCTTGATGTGCTCCAACCGGAGTTCTAGCGCCTCGACCGTCTTGATCACGTCAAATCCTTGGCGGGCGCAGGACGGGCAAGAAATGATGTTCACGCCCCGGTGCCGCAAGCCGAGCGATTTGAGTATCTCAAAGCCCATCTTGACCTCTTGCACGGGGTCGGCGGACAGGGACACGCGGATCGTGTCGCCAATCCCGGCCCACAGCAGATTGCCCATCCCGATGGCCGACTTCACAGTGCCGGAAAACAAGCCACCGGCTTCGGTGATGCCAAGGTGGATCGGCGCGTCAGTCAGGTCGGCCAGCTTTTGATAGGCGGCGGCAGCCATGAACACGTCAGACGCCTTGCAGCTGATCTTGAATTCGTGAAAATCGTTATCCTGCAGGATCTTGATATGATCCATGCCACTTTCGACCATCGCGTCGGGTGTCGGCTCGCCATATTTGTCCAGCAGGTGCCGTTCCAGCGATCCGGCGTTCACGCCAATGCGGATGCTGCAGTTATGATCTCGCGCGGCCCTAATGACCTCTTTCACGCGCTTTTCATCGCCGATATTGCCGGGATTGATCCGCAGACAGGCAGCGCCCGCCTCTGCCGCTTCGATCCCGCGTTTATAATGGAAGTGGATGTCCGCCACGATCGGCACGCTGACCTCTGGCACAATCAGCTTCAGCGCTTTGGCCGACGCCTCGTCTGGGACAGATACGCGCACAATGTCGCAGCCCGCATCCACCGCCGCCTGAATCTGCGCGATGGTGCCTTTGACATCCGTGGTCAGAGTGTTGGTCATAGTCTGGACGGTGATCGGCGCATCGCCGCCCACGGGTACGTTGCCCACCATGATCTGGCGGCTTTTGCGGCGTTCGATGTGGCGCCAAGGGCGAATGGAATTCAGGTCCGACATGACAGTCTTTCGTAAAAGGTCTTTGCCTTAAACTATGACCTTGGCCGCCTGCCAGCAACCGCCTTGCGGTGCTTATTCCGTGACGACGGCCTCAGCTACGTTCACGATCGCTTTCAGATCGCCGTCGCGGTCAAGGTCGGCCACAGCATAAGTCTGTGTCAGGTTTGCCGCCGACAGCGCAAGGTTCGACGTGACTGTGCCGTTGACACCGGCGGGGCCATAATGTTGGCCGTTGACCGCGAAATATACCGCACCGCTTTCGCCTACGCGCAGCGTCGCAGGCTCTTCGGTGGCGGGCAGCGCAAAGGTGTCACCGGCGTTCATGATGCCTTCGAAGATGATCGAATTGTCAGCCGTGCGCACGCGCACCCAAGCGGGACGCACTGCAACCAGCTGCACCTCTGGCACCGGGCCTTCGCTAACCTGAATGGTCGGCTGGACGGTACCATTTGCAGCGCCAGGCAGCGACGTTGCAACGATCGCACTTGCCAGCGCCTGACGCAGGCTGTGATCGACGGCCAGCAGCCCCAGCGTGCCAGATGTGCCCGGCAGCAGGGTGGAGATCGGGGCATCGCGCGCGACCAGCACCGGCACATCCAGCGCCTGCGGGCGATACAAACGGTCAAGCGCCTCTGGCGAGGGACCCGCAAAATCGGGGGAGTCGTCGGCAGTCGATACGATCTGCGATGCACCTGCCAGCGGGTCCAGATCGGACAGCACGACGGGGGTTTGATCCACGGGGGCAAGGCGCACCTTTTGCACCTCTTGCAGGACGGACCAGCCGCCATACCCCAGACCGCCAATCAGCGCGACCAGCACCAGAAGCGAGCCTACGGCACCGGGTTCAATCCCCGCAAACATCCGCTCGTCATGCGGCACAAACGGCGTCCCCGAGGCCGAGAAGATATCCTTGCCCATCGGTGTGTGCTGCGCCTGAAACCGGGCAGGCTTGGCCGAAGACGCGGCCGCAGACATGCCGTGCGCCGTTCTAAACCCACTTTCGCGGCAGAACGTTTCGAACGCGGAATCGGGGTCCATCTTTAGGTAGCGGGCATATGACCGGACATAGCCGGCGATGAAACCCGGCGTATCAAAGGCAGAGGGGTCAGTATTTTCGATCGCCGAAATATATGCAGCCTTAATCTTCAGCTCACGCTGCACATCCAACAGGCTTTTGCCCATTGTAGCCCGTTCACCGCGCATAATGTCGCCAAGTCGCGTGTCAAAAGCGTCAAAACCTTTTGATTCGACCTCCACAACCGGTTTTGCGCGTCGAAAGCTTTTTACGATCATTGTCGCTCCGCCGTGTGCCTGCCCCTAGTTCAGCCTAAACCGTGATTCTATTTTAGTCGAATCATCTCTTAAAGACCGATTAATTTGGATGTAACACACGTAACTGTGTTGCGCACATGCAGAAAGATTAGCCCACCATATCGGCGCGATTCAGCGCACAGTGCGACCAGAGATTGTCCAAAGCACTGACAAGAAGGTCCATTTCCTTGGGCCCGTGCAACGGCGACGGGGTGAAGCGCAAACGCTCTGTGCCGCGCGGCACGGTGGGGAAATTGATCGGCTGAACATAAATCCCAAAACGTTCAAGCAGCATGTCGGACATCAGCTTTGTGTGCTTGGGGTCACCAACCATCAGCGGGACGATGTGGCTGCCATTATCGATGATCGGCAAGCCCAGCCCCTTCAGCCGCAGCTTCAGGATTTTCGCTTGGGTCTGATGCGCATCGCGTAGGCCCTGGTCGGCTTTCAGATGCTTTACGCTAGCAGCTGCACCAGCCGCCACCGCAGGCGGCAATGACGTAGTAAAGATGAAGCCCGGCGCATAAGATCGCACCGCATCGCACATCTTGGCCGAGGCCGCGATATAACCACCCATGACACCGTAGGCTTTGGCCAGTGTGCCGTTGATAATATCAATCCGGCCCATCAAACCGTCACGTTCCGCGACCCCTGCCCCGCGCGGGCCATACATGCCGACGGAGTGGACCTCATCGATATAGGTGAGGGCCCCAAATTCTTCGGCCAGATCACAGATCGACTCGATTGGAGAGAAATCGCCATCCATTGAATAGATCGATTCGAATGCGATCAATTTAGGCGTTTCGGGATCATCCGCCTCCAGCAGCTCGCGCAGGTGGGCCAGATCATTGTGGCGGAAAATCCGCTTGGCCCCGCCATTGCGACGCACACCTTCGATCATCGAAGCATGGTTCAACGCATCCGAATAGATAATCAGACCGGGGAACAGCTTGGGCAGCGTGCTCAGCGTCGCGTCATTGGCAATATAAGCGCTGGTAAACAGCAGCGCGGCTTCCTTGCCATGCAGGTCGGCCAGCTCGGCCTCAAGCCGCTTGTGATAAACCGTGGTGCCAGAAATGTTGCGCGTCCCGCCCGAGCCTGCGCCGGTGGCGTCCAGCGCCTCGTGCATCGCGGCAAGAACGACCGGGTGCTGCCCCATTCCCAGATAATCATTACCACACCAGACCGTGACCGGTGATTTGCTGCCATCGGGCTTGTTCCAAACGGCGTGGGGGAACTGGCCCCGCGTCCGCTCGATATCGATGAACGTGCGGTAACGTCCCTCGTCATGAAGCCTATCAATCGCGGTCGAGAGGGCTGCGTCGTAATTCACCGGTTTTCCTTTCGAAAGTGCGATGCATCCGTCAACCAGCAGCCGGATGTATCCTTATTGCTGCTTGCATATAGGCTTGGTGGCCCGCGATCAACACGCGACCTGTTGTCACCTTACCCTACTTTCAATGACATGGCGGGTATAAGGTGGCCGCGTGGCGCGGTTAAGTAAGTTTTTTGTTGCAACCGGCATCCGTCCAGTCAAGCCGAAGGCATGGCCCTGCACCCTGCTTGACCTTGCCGGGAAAGGGGCAGAACCTCGACACAAATTTGTCTAAATTAAGGCTCTGCCCCAATGACTGACGCGACCCTCGCCCCCGTTTTGCAAAAGATCGACGATGACCTTGATGCCGCGACAGACCGCCTGCTGGACCTGCTGCGCATCCCCTCAATCTCGACCGACCGCGCGTACAAGGCCGATTGCGACCGCGCTGCGGACTGGCTAGTAGACGATCTGCAATCCATCGGCTTTGACGCCCGCAAATACCCCACGGACGGCCACCCGATGGTCGTCGCCAATTCTGGCGGGACCGGCCCCAATGTGCTGTTCTACGGCCACTATGACGTGCAACCCGTCGACCCGCTGAACCTGTGGGACCGCGACCCCTTTGATCCAGCGATCGAACAAACTGCCAAAGGCCCCGTCATCCGCGGCCGCGGATCATCCGACGACAAAGGCCAGCTGATGACCTTTGTTGAGGCTTGCCGCGCATGGAAGGCCGTCCACGGCACCCTGCCCGCCAACATCACTCTGTTCTTTGAGGGCGAAGAAGAGTCCGGCTCCCCATCGCTGATACCCTTCCTGGAATCCCACGCCGAAATCCTGAAAGCCGACATCGCCCTGATCTGCGACACCGGCATGTACGGCGATGAGACTCCTGCCATCATCACCCAATTGCGCGGCTTGCTGGGTGAAGAGGTTACAATCCACGGCCCCTCCAAAGACCTTCATTCGGGCATGTATGGTGGCATCGCTATGAACCCGGCCCGCGTTCTAGCGCGCGTCATTGCATCGCTGCACGACGAGACCGGACGCATTACGGTACCGGGCTTCTATGACGGCGTGCCAGAACTGTCGAACGCGCTGGCCGCCAGCTGGGACGACCTGAACTTCGACGCCGAAGCGTTCTTGGGCGAAGTTGGCCTGAAAATCCCTGCAGGCGAACAGGGCCGCCGCCCATTGGAAATGATCTGGTCCCGCCCCACCTGCGAAGTGAACGGCATGACCGCTGGCTATACCGGCGACGGCTTCAAAACCGTGTTACCCGCACAGGCAAGCGCCAAGATCAGCTTTCGCCTTGTCGGCACACAAGACCCCCACGCCATCCGCGAAAACTTTCGCAAGATGGTGCAGGATATGATCCCCGCCGACTGTCGCGTTGAATTTCACAGCCACGGTGCATCTGCCGCTGGCCAGATGAGCACGGACCACCCCGCATTCACCCAAGCGCGCGGCGCGCTGTCAGATGAATGGCCGCAAGCGGCAGCCTATGTCGGCTGCGGCGGCTCGATCCCGATAGCGGCCTATTTTAAACAATACCTCGACATGGACGCGATGCTGATCGGCTTCGGCAAGGATGACGACCAGATTCACTCGCCGAACGAAAAGTACGACCTGTCGTCCTTCCACAAAGGCACCCGCAGCTGGGCCCGCATCCTGCATGCGATGACTGCCTAAGCGATACGCACGGCGCATCACCCTGCGCCGTGCCATTAAACTTATCGTCAAAAATATCTCAGGGGGTTTCCGCAAAGCTCACGGGGGACACAGATCGCGGACATTGCAACCCGCGCCAGCTGATTTTGAGTCTCACAATCAGCACACGAAAATCTTACGGGAAGGGGGTGAAATGGCGCGGTTGACGGGGCTCGAACCCGCGACCCCCGGCGTGACAGGCCGGTACTCTAACCAACTGAGCTACAACCGCGCATTTCAACGACGTGGCAGATAAATATGGGTCAATGGCGCGGTTGACGGGGCTCGAACCCGCGACCCCCGGCGTGACAGGCCGGTACTCTAACCAACTGAGCTACAACCGCCCTTGACCCGTTCAGCATCTGCACCGAACGTGTCGCGCTTCTATGCAAGCCCCCTACCCCCGTCAAGCGGTGGAAGGACAAAAATCGGCAAAGGTCGCGGATTATATTTCGGGGCAATGCGCCGCACGGCTAAATCAGTGGGGGCGCTGCCCTCGGCTGCGCCTCCACTAGGATATTTCAGACGACAAGAATTTAGGCCCCAGCGCACAGGTCACGCAAGTCAGCGCGGATCAGTTTGCCAGTGGTAGTCATGGGCAAAGCGTCGATAAAACGAATGTGGCGCGGGGTATCATGGGCCGCAAGACGGATCCGGACGTGGTTACGCAGCACATCTACCAATACATCCGACGCGGCGTGACCGGCAGCCAGCTGGACGAACGCCACGATAATCTGGCCGCGCAGGTCGTCGGGCTGGCCTACTACGCCCGCCATTTGCACCGCCGGGTGGGACAGCAGGCAATCCTCAATCTCGGCCGGGCCGATGCGATACCCTGCGCTGCTGATCACGTCATCGGCCCGGCCAACGAATCTGATCCGGCCAGAGGATGTCGTCGCGCCCCGGTCGCCGGTCAGCAGCCAGTCGCCGCGAAACTTTGCCGCTGTCGCCGCAGGGTCATTCCAGTAGCGCAAAAACATGACCGGGTCGGGGCCGCGCACAGCGATGTCGCCTTCCTGCCCGGCAGCGCACGGTTGTCCTGCGGCATCGATAATATGAACGTCGTGCCCCGGCACGGCAAAGCCCATCACGCCTGGCTCTGCCGGGGCAATCGCCGCGCAAGAGCTGACGATCATATTGCACTCGGTCTGGCCGTAGAACTCGTTGATGATACAGCCCAGCACCCGCTGTCCCCAGGCGATCAACTCTGGGCCAAGGGTCTCCCCTCCGCTGGCGACAGAGCGCAGGGCGACCCCCGAAGGTGCCTCGGACTGGCGCATGATCTTGAGGGCCGTGGGCGGCAGGAACACATTGCGCACGCGGCACCTGCGTATCAGATCAAACGCCGCATCCGCGCTGAACCGGTCAAATCGACTGGCCACCACGGGCACCCCGTGATGCAACGCGGGCAGCAGCACATCCAGCAGCCCGCCGATCCAGGCCCAGTCGGCAGGCGTCCAGATCCGGTCGCCCGCCTGCGGAAATCCATTGTGGCTCATCTCCACTCCGGGCAGATGGCCCAGCAGCGCACGGTGGCCCAGCAACGCACCCTTTGGCGGGCCAGTCGTGCCAGAAGTGAAAATCAGGATCGCGGGATCATCGGGGCCAGTATCACAGGGCGCAAAATCGACTGGCTGATCCGCTATGAATTCCGCGAAATCGTCATCCACTGAAACTACGCGCAGCAGATCAGGCAACTCGTCGCGCAGGCCAGCCAGCAACGCCGCCCCCTGCGCATCGGTGATGACCACCTTGGCCCCCGCCGTCCACAGCCGGTGCCGCAGGGAGTCAGGGCCAAAAAGCTTGAACAGCGGAATGCTGATCGCGCCCATCTTGAGGACCGCGATATGGGCCGCCGCCGTCTCGACCCGTTGCGGCAGCAGCACGCCGATCCGGTCACCCTGCCCCGCCAGTGCCGACAGCGCATTAGCCAGTTGGTTTGACAAGGCGCGAAGCTGCGCAAAGCTGGTGATCTGGCCGGTCTGCGCATCAATGATAGCAGGCGCATCGGGCGTTTGTTTCGCCACCCTGTCGCAGCAATCCACGCCAATGTTGAAGCGCGCGGGAATATCCCAGCGGAACGCTTCGCGGGTCTGTTCGATAGTGGGGTGCAGGGTCAGCATGGCCTATCATCACGCAGCGCGCGCGGCGCGGTCAAGGAGTATCGCCGCATTGTCGACTTTGCCGGTCAAAGGAGGATGTGGTGGAAGAGCTACTATGTTTTGCGGCTCATTGCGGCGGCTTCGGAAGCGATCCGGGGTATATCGGAACTGTGGATGCCGATATCCGCTCGTTCCCGATTAGACATTGCCGAAAGCTCGCGCCATGTCCGGTTGTAGACGGCTCTTGCCCTGCGCCGCTCTGCGTGGTCGGCCCTAAACTGTTGGATCATATTGTGGAAACCCTCGAAGGGATGGACGGTGAGAATGTTCTGAAGTGTCATGTCTTAGGTCTTTCGTTTCAAATGGTGGAATTTTATCCACGGCATATCGCCAATGATGGCGTTTGGTTCATTCTGGTTTTGTACGCTGTGTGTCACTGTGCCCTCAGCTTGAACCAAGCCTGAAAGGTGGACCAAGTTTGAGAGGGATCGGTCCCGGACAAACCGCGATCACTGCATTTGCTGGAGCGGACGCCAGAACTCAGGCAGTTGCGTTGGCTACAGGATTCTTGTGACCAAAAACCCCTTGAAGGTTGGACAACCCAGCCTTAACCGAGTTGGCAAAATATTCGCTGCGCATCCGGTGCGCCCGATGGATGATCTTTTGAACTTCGGCCGGGGTGGGTGTCTTGATTTGTGGTTGCGTATTCATGGTCGGGCCTTTTGTGTTGACTGTGCGTCTTCGCTTGACAGAGAGATATGGGCCAAACGTCAAATTCCTAACCATAGGCGGTATGCGATGGCTGCATGGCAAAGGACGCGATGGAGTACGACCATCCGGAAGGTCACCGGGGCAAGATGCGGAATCGCAGGCTCTGAAACTTGCAGCTGGTCACTGCCGCCGGCGTGGCGGGTGGTGCCCGTCGATCAACACGAAAGGCGATCGGGGGTGCTGTAAAACTAATTCGAACCAGTCTCAGTTTGCCGCCACACGTCGGACCCTATGCTGAACAAAGTTGACGCCCCTCGGTTAGAGCCGCGGCGCGGTTCAGCTTGAAATTTGAACGCCGAGAGAGGTGGCGCTCCGCGTTGAAGTGGTTGTGGACTAAGGCGTGGACGGCGACAAATTTCTGTAAAGTTCGCATCCGCCTAAAGCGAAGCATGGCCCGCTCTCTTCGTCTAAATGGCTGGTGTGAGTTCTCGGCTAGATTGTTGAGCCAACGTCCGGTTTCCTGTTTGTTGAATTATGCGAGAATTTGACCCAGTTTTTCAAAACGCCGTGACCCACCATCTGTCATTAATTCCGCTGACTTTTCATGAGATTATCATAAGCCAGAGGGGTCAGCGGTAATTGGGAAAATGAGTCAATTCGAACCGGAAATCAACAGTCTGGAGAGAACGCGCCGACAATCCTTGGCTTTCAATGGCCAAAGACATTGTGCTGAAATTTCTGCCGCAACCTGGTGACGATGCCCAAACGTGCGGACCAGGTCCGTTTTCAATGTCAA
>Ga0222707_1000023_pt1 | contig 80680 bp, 82 predicted proteins | sample AntAcemetage1574_FD_179831 | JGI IMG/M metagenome (GOLD analysis project Ga0222707, IMG submission 179831) | Saline water microbial communities from Ace Lake, Antarctica - #1574 | ecosystem: Environmental > Aquatic > Non-marine Saline and Alkaline > Saline | place: Antarctica: Ace Lake...
ATCCTAGTGCCACCGCCCGCACGCTCTATGCGCAATGGCTGGGCGCGGCGGTGCTTTCGAAACTCTCATCTGGCGACGCCCCGCTGCGTCTTGCGCTTCGCGATACGACGCGCCGCCTAGAACCCCAACAGAACAAAGGAAAAAACCATGCGCGCTGCAATCCATGACGTCTTCGGCGAACCCGCCGATGTGCTTCTAACACAAACCGTCGACACCCTGCTTCCGGGCAAAGGCGAGGTTCTGATCAAGACCATTCTGTCCCCGATCCACAACCACGACCTGTGGACGGTGCGTGGAAACTATGGCTACAAGCCCGACCTGCCCGGTGCCATTGGTGGGTCCGAAGCCGTCGGCACCATCGCCGCCGTTGGTGATGGCGTGGACGAAGCCATGGTTGGCAAGCGCGTCGCGATTGCAGGCGTTCACGGCACCTGGGCCGAGTATTTCACCGCCCCCGCCAGCGGCGCGCTGCCCCTGCCCGACAGCATCCCAGACACGCTTGGCGCACAGCTGATCGCCATGCCATTCAGCGCGATTTCCCTGCTGGAAATCCTGCAAGCCAAGCAAGGCGATTGGATCGTGCAGACCGCTGCCAACGGTGCCGTCGGCAAGATCATGGGTGTGCTGGGCAAGTCGCGCGGCATCAACCTGCTGAACTTTGTCCGCCGTGACGATGCGGTGAAAGAGCTGACCAATCGGGGCATGGACAATGTGCTGTCCACCGGCACCGAAGGCTGGCAGCAAAAGGCCCGCGCGCTGATCGGCAAAGCTGGTGCCGTGTCCGCCATCGACTCGGTCGGCGGCGAAATGGGCGCAGAGCTGGTTGATCTGTTGGGCGTGAACGGCGAATTGATCGTCTTTGGCACCGCCACCGGAACCCCGTTGCAGCTGAACTCTGGCGCGCTGATTATGAAGCAGATCACTGTGAAAGGTTTCTGGGGATCCATGGTCAGTAACGACATGGACCCGGCACAGCGTAACCGCCTTATCACCGAACTACTGACGTTGGCCGTCAAAGGTGAGCTGCAGCTGGAAGACGGCGGATCGTTCGATCTGGACGACGTGACCGCCGCGATGACGGCCGCCCTGACGCCGGGCCGGGCCGGAAAGGTCATGCTGCGCGGCTAAATCGCGCCAAGGCTGCGGCGGGGTTAGGAAACCTTGCCGCAGCGCTCGTTCTTGATGACGTTGGCAAATTTGGGCCTACAGATGTTTCTCATGCGATAAATATTATTTAAAATAGCGGATCGCGATGACCTCTAAATCCACCGTCCCGCCGGGCTTGGTCCACTCCACCACATCCCCGACCTGCGCCCCTAGCAAAGCGCCCGCCAGCGGCGAAAACGGCGCTATGCGGTGTGCCGCTGGGTCGGCCTCGTCCTCGCCCACGATGTGCCAATCAGCCTCCATGTCGTCCTCGTCCACTACAGTTACACATGCGCCAAATGCGATGACGGCCGTATCCTGCGCGGCAGGGTCAACGACGATCGCTCGGTTGATGCGCCCTTCCAGAAACCGGATGTCGCGTTCAGCCATGGCGCGGGGCAGCTTAGCGTCGAGGTTATCGCGCGGCAGCGCCGACAGCTCCGTATGGCGGTCACGTAGGCGCTGTTGCAAGGTGGCCAAACCTGCGGGCGTGACGTAATTGGGATGCGGACTTTGCGGCAGATCATCCATGCGATCCGCCTGCGGGCCTTCGTCTTCTTTGGTGAATGCTTTGTTCATGCGAGAGGAACGTCCGGCCTTACTTGATGTTCCATCCCGCGTAGACAGGCCTTGGTTGCCAGAATGGCAAAGACCACCGCAGGCAAACCTATAAAGACGGACAGAAACGGGATGATCAGGGTCAGCCAGCCCGCAACGAGCCCCATGACCATCACCATCGGGACCATCAGGAATAGCTCCACACTATCGGCGGGACCCGTGACAACACCAAACGCGCCCAGAAACAGGCCAAAGCACGCCGGGGACCAAAGCACCGACATCCAGTAACCGCGCCACCAAGAAGCTATAATCGTTGCGATGCCATGTCGCCGCATATCCCTGATCGCGATGAAGGCCATCAAGATCGACGGCCCGATTATGAAGACGATACGCGGTTCAAGCGCCGCGAAGGAAAAATGGGGAAGGCCGTCGGGAAAGAACGGGATATCGGGGTACGCCAGGAATCCCGCTAGCAGCAGCGCTGGATTCAGGGGGCCGCAGATCACGAACAGCCCAATCCACCATACGGATGCAGGCGCAAACCCGTATCGCTGCGCGGCGCGCCCGCGCTGGGTCATTGGTTCCTGTGCAGGGTCATCATTGGTCATTTTCCGACTTTGGCACGGCTCGGCGTCAAGATCGACTCGCGATCACACCCCACGACAGCCCGCTTTCATTGCAGCCCGTTTTACTGTATGGCCCCGGCATCTGTGACGTAACGCAAAAGACCCCGGCGTTGTGCAAAGGACAGGGGTCGGCGGCATGGGGCCGCCAATCAACGGGCCACCCGGACCGCCGGGACTGGCCCAATATGAAAGACGATAGATGTTTAATGAAGTGAAGAAATCCATGCAGTGGGGCGAAGAGACGCTCACACTCGAAACGGGCAAAGTCGCCCGTCAGGCCGACGGTTCGGTCATCGCCACGCTGGGCGAGACGTCCGTCATGGCCAACGTGACGTTCGCGCGCAAGCAAAAGCCCGGTCAGGACTTTTTCCCGCTGACCGTTCACTACCAGGAAAAGTATTACGCTGCCGGCAAAGTGCCCGGTGGTTTCTTCAAACGTGAAGCACGCCCGACCGAAAAAGAAACGCTGACCGCGCGTCTGATCGACCGTCCGATCCGCCCGCTGTTTGTCCCCGGCTTCAAGAACGAAGTTCTGGTGATGTGCACCGTGCTGTCCCACGACATGGTCAACGATCCCGACATGGTCGCGATGATCGCCGCATCCGCTGCGCTGACGATCTCTGGCGCGCCGTTCCGCGGCCCAATCGCTGCTTGCCGCGTGGGCTTTGTGGATGGCGATTACATCCTGAACCCTGAAATCGACGACATGCACAACCTGCGAAACAACCCTGAGCAGCGCCTCGATTTGGTTGTCGCAGGCACCAAAGATGCCGTCATGATGGTGGAATCGGAAGCCTACGAGCTGACCGAGGACGAAATGCTGGGTGCCGTGACTTTCGCGCACAAAGCAATTCAGCCTGTCATCGACCTGATCATCGATCTGGCCGAAGACGCCGCAAAAGAGCCGTTTGACTTCACCCCTGCTGACTATTCCGCGCTGTCCTCAGCCGTGAAAGCCGCTGGTGAAGACAAGATGCGTGCAGCTTATGCGATCACCGACAAGCAGGAACGCACTGCTGCCGTTTCTAAGGCCAAGGACGATATCATCGCGTCCCTGACCGCAGAGCAGCAGGAAGACGGCAACCTTGGCCCCGCGCTGAAGAAGCTGGAATCCAACGTTCTGCGCGGCGATGTCGTCAAGAACGGTCGCCGTATCGACGGTCGTGCGCTGGACGAAATCCGCCCGATCGTGTCCGAGGTCGGCATTCTGCCCCGGACCCACGGTTCTGCCCTGTTCACCCGCGGCGAAACCCAAGGTCTGGTCGTCACCACGCTGGGTACTGGCGATGACGAGCAGATGATCGACGCGCTGACCGGCATGTATAAGACGAACTTCATGCTGCACTATAACTTCCCTCCGTATTCGGTTGGTGAAGTGGGCCGCGTCGGATCCCCTGGTCGCCGTGAAATCGGCCATGGTAAACTGGCTTGGCGTGCGCTGCAGGCAGTTTTGCCCGCCGCGACCGACTTCCCCTACACCATCCGCATCGTGTCAGAGATCACAGAGTCCAACGGCTCTTCGTCGATGGCATCAGTTTGCGGTGGCTCTTTGTCGATGATGGACGCGGGCGTTCCGCTGAAGTCCGCCGTAGCCGGTGTGGCCATGGGTCTGATTATGGAAGACGACGGCTCTTACGCTGTGCTGTCCGACATCTTGGGCGACGAAGATCACCTTGGCGACATGGACTTCAAAGTGGCCGGTACGGAAAACGGTATCACGTCGCTGCAGATGGACATCAAGATCGCAGGCATCACGCCCGAGATCATGAAGAAGGCGCTGGAGCAGGCCAAGGCTGGCCGTCTTCACATCCTTGGCGAGATGGGCAAAGCCCTGACCGGCGCTGGCAAGTTCAGCGTCCACGCTCCCAAAATCGAAACGATGCAGATTGCCACCGACAAGATACGTGAAGTCATCGGGTCTGGCGGCAAGGTCATCCGCGAGATCGTGGAAGTGTCCGGTGCCAAGGTCGACATCAACGACGATGGCGTGATCAAGATCGCATCCAACGACGCGGACAAGATCCAGAAGGCCTATGACATGATCTGGTCGATTGTGGCAGAGCCGGAAGAAGGCAAAATCTACAAGGGTACGGTCGTCAAGCTGGTCGACTTTGGTGCCTTTGTGAACTTCTTCGGCAAGAAGGACGGCTTGGTCCACGTGTCTCAGATCGAGAACCGTCGCCTGAACCACCCGTCCGACGTGCTGAAAGAAGGCCAGGACGTCTGGGTTAAACTTCTGGGCTTTGACGATCGCGGCAAGGTTCGCCTGTCGATGAAGATGGTCGATCAGTCCAACGGCACCGAGATGGCAGAAGAAGCCAGCGAAGGCTAAACTCCCACGCGTTGAAAAAGAAGATGCCCCGGACCGAAAGGCCGGGGCATTTTTCATTTGGGCAGATGGTCCGGGATATTAGGAAAGCGACTGCGGAACGTGGCCATGTCGCGCCTGTATTGCCAAACGGCCCACGCGTTGCGCGACAGGCTGGACATGCGAATCTTCTGCCATGGTTTATGCGGCCCATGAAAATGCACCAGCAACGGGTGTGGTTCCGGGACAATTAGGGGCAGGCCCGCCTGATGTTTGCGCTGCATTTTCAGACGCCCCCATGAACAGTTCCAGACTGGGTCCAGATGGGTAATTCGGTCCTGAAAAATCACGTTTATGCGGTCCTGATCGAACATGGGATAGCCCTGAACCGCTATCAGATCCTCCATCTGGTCGATGACGCCCTCGGACGCGCGAATTGCATCAACGTCCAGAAGCAGAATGCCTGCGTTGATATAGCCCGTCATATCCATACCCTCCGGCATTACGTCAATTTGCCGTTGCAGGGCCGCGTGGGGGCGACCTTGGGATACCCATTTCATCACCGAGAAATCCCTGACGCCCGCAATGAGTTGACCCTGCATATCCAGCGTCGCAGCGCCTGACAGATCGCCCGAGACAAGAATATCGCCGTCAAGATACAGTACGCGCCCCGTTGTCAGGCGCGGTAGAAACATGCGCCCGAGCGCAGTCGAGGTGATAAAACTTTGCGGACTATGCGCGCCCGCCAGCCATTCATCGGGCAGCACCTCCGCCCGCAAATTGGATTTCGGATGTTTGGAGGCGACCTGCGCCAGCCAATCCCACATCTGCGGCGTTAGATTGGATCCCAGAAACAAAACATCCACTCCGCCGGATACATGGCGCAGGGCAGCATCCATCGCCCGAAGACCGGGCAGAAACATGCCGGGATCGGACACGAAGGCAATCGTCAGCGGCGCGTCAGTCATGTCAGTCCTTTGGCTTCAAGGTCGAGCAATGTGTCACGCTGATAGCCCAGATCCAGAAGGGCGGAAACTGGCGAGGCACACGTGATTTCGACACCTTGCGCCTGCGCTAGCGCCCGCGCCATTTCAAAGCCCGCAAGGATCCGGTTCAGCCCAGCCACGATCCCGCTTGGGGCAGAATTGGTGGCAGATTCGTAAAACCGGGGGCCACTCGCCGCGTTTGTCAGGTCGATTCCAGCCAGCAGGATTTTCTGCGGGTTGGCCGCCAAAGCGACCTGCACCGCCGACAGGGCGACAGTGCCGAATATCACAACTCCGGCGTCCGGATCGCGCGTCATAGCCGCACCACTGGGGTCGCGGGTCAGCAGCGCGTCCAATACAGGGTCAGTCAGCTTGCGGCGCGGGTGATTTACGGGCTTTGTCAGATTATCGATCAGGGCGATGGGCCGGCCCGTTAGAACGCGACTGTTACGCTCTACCATCGCGCGAAGGACGGCGGAGGACAGCATCAGCGGGATATCGCGAGGCAGCCCGGACAGCATCTCCATGTGACGAAATACAAAGCGTTCATCTTCGACCATCACCGCAAGCGGACGGATGCGGTCCGCCAGCGTAGCGGCCCCGTTCAGCAGAATGGCGGTGTGCGGCGGAAGGTGGGCGGGGTCCTGTGCCGCCAACGATGGACCGCTGCCGACCACCGCGATCAGCGGCAAGCCCTGCTGCACAATCGCGGCGAACGGCACAAGCGTCAGCAACGGCTTGCCGCGCCACGTCACCTGCCCCGCTGCGCGATCGATTGCAAGGCCCGGCCACATATCCTGCCGATGCGCCGGCCCGGTCAGACGCGCGGCCAGCTGGATCAGCTGTCGAACGAAGGGCCGGTCAGACATCTGGACTTAGAAGTCCAGATTTTCGACGTTCAGCGCGTTGTCTTGGATAAAGATCCGGCGCGGCTCAACCACGTCGCCCATCAGCTTGGTGAACAGATCGTCAGCTTCGGCCAGATCATCTACCTTAACCTGCAGCAGCGTGCGAGCGTCTGGGTCGAGGGTGGTTTCCCACAGCTGTTCGGGGTTCATTTCACCAAGGCCCTTGTAGCGCTGTAGAGACAGGCCACGCTCGCCCTCTTCCAGAATAGCGGTCAGCAGGTCTAGCGGGCCGTGGATCATCTGGCTGCGATCCTTGCGGATCAGCTTGGCGGGCAAGTCATAGACGTCCTGCAGGGCTTGCGTGAACGTGCCGGTCTTGCGCGCCTCGCCTGACCGCAGCAGGCCGCCGTCAAGGGTGCGGACCTCTTCCACGCCGCGCAGAATGCGGGCTAGACGCATGCCGTTATCCTGCGTGATCCGGCCCTGCCAGCCACGTTCCCATTCAAGCGCGATCAAGTTCAGACGCGTCGCGACCTTGTCGGCTACGCCCTGCAAATCGGCGCTGACAGCACCGGGGGCAAACGCACCAGATATGGCGGCCTGTTCAAGGATATGGCGCGGGTAGTGCGTTGGAAAGGCGTCCAAAACACGCTTAAGCTGGCGTGCGTCGTCCACCACACGGCGCAAGTCGGCACCGCTGATTTCTTCGCCGTTACCTTGACGCAGCATCGCACCTTCGGTGCCCTGTTCGATCAGGTATTCGTCCATCGCAGCCTGATCTTTCAGGTACACTTCGGACTTGCCGCGCGCAACTTTGTACAAGGGCGGCTGCGCGATATAGAGGTAACCACCTTCGATAAGCTCCGGCATCTGGCGAAAGAAGAAGGTCAGCAAAAGGGTCCGGATGTGTGCGCCGTCGACGTCGGCGTCGGTCATGATGATGACCTTGTGATAGCGCAGCTTCTTGATGTTGAACTCGTCCCGGCCGATGCCAGTACCCAGCGCCATAACGAGGTTGCCGATTTCCTGACTACCCAGCATCCGGTCGAAACGCGCGCGCTCGACGTTCAGGATCTTACCCTTCAACGGCAAAATCGCCTGCGTGCCACGGTCGCGTCCGGTCTGAGCAGAGCCGCCAGCAGAATCGCCCTCGACGAGGAATACTTCAGTTTTGGACGGGTCTTTTTCAGAACAATCTTTCAGCTTGCCGGCCAAGAAGTTCACGTCCATCGCCGTCTTGCGGCGCGTCAGGTCGCGGGCTTTGCGGGCGGCCTCGCGGGCCAGCGCGGCCTCTACGATCTTGCCGACGACGACCTTGGCAATGCTCGGGTTCTCCTCGAACCACTCCGCCAGCTTTTCACCGACCAGGTTTTCAACCGCCGGGCGAACCTCGGAAGACACCAGCTTGTCCTTGGTCTGACTGGAGAATTTCGGATCAGGCACTTTAACCGAGAGCACGCAGGTCAGACCCTCGCGGGCGTCGTCGCCGGTAAAGGACACCTTTTCCTTTTTCGCGATCCCGCTGGATTGGGCGTAGTTGTTGATCGTCCGGGTCAGAGCAGCGCGGAATCCGGCCATGTGCGAGCCGCCGTCGCGCTGCGGGATGTTATTGGTAAACGGCAGCACCATTTCGTTGTAGCTGTCGTTCCACCACATCGCGACCTCGATGCCGATATCGTCCCGCTCGCCGCGCACATAGATCGGCTCTGGCAAGATCGAGGACTTCGACCGGTCGAGGTATTTCACGAACTCCCTTACGCCGCCCTCATAGAACAGCTCTGACCGCAGGGGTTCTGCGGGGCGTTCGTCTTCCAGAATGATACGAACGCCAGAGTTCAGGAACGCCAGCTCGCGCAGGCGCTTTTCCAGCGTATGAAAGTCGAAATCGCGGTTGCTGAACGTGGACAAGCTGGCGAGGAAGCGAACTTCGGTACCTTTACGGCCATTCGCATCGCCGACCACGCGCAGGGATTCAGTCGTATAACCACCTTCGAACCGGGCATAGTGCTCCTTACCGTTACGCCAGATCCGCAGCTCAAGATAGTCGGACAGCGCGTTCACAACGGATACGCCGACGCCGTGCAGACCACCCGAAACCTTGTAGGAATTGCTGTCGAATTTGCCGCCAGCGTGCAGCTGGGTCATGATGACCTCTGCTGCGGAAACGCCTTCTTCTTTGTGCATGTCGACGGGGATACCGCGCCCGTTATCGCCAACGGACACGCTGCCATCGGCATGAATTTTCACGCTGACGTGGTCGGCGTGACCGGCTAGTGCCTCGTCAATGCCGTTATCCACGACCTCATACACCATGTGGTGCAGGCCAGAACCGTCGTCGGTGTCGCCGATATACATGCCGGGCCGTTTGCGAACGGCCTCCAACCCCTTCAAAACCTTGATGGAATCAGCGCCGTAGGCGGCATTTTCGGCGGTATCGTCGGACATGCGGGAATTTCCTTCTTCTTACCAGGAAAATATAGTCATTTCCGGCCCCTATGTCACGCACGAACCCCCATATTTTGTGTCAGACAAGGGGGATGATACAGCCAACCGCGATCAGCAGACCGCCCGCAATTTGGTTGGTACGGCGCACTGCGGCAGGAGATCGCAAAAGCGCCCGCGCGCGGCCAAAAAAATAAGCCAGGATCAGGTTGCCCATCAGCGGCACGATCAGCGACAAAAAGCAGATCGCGGCGATGTCAGGGCGTGTTAGTTGGGTCAAGTCAAAGAAGCCGGGTAGCACGCCCATGTAGAACAGGATCGCCTTGGGGTTGCCCACGATGACAGCAACGCCCGCCAAAAATCCCGCCCACTTGCCGGGGCGTGTCAGGCGGCTGTCGGACCCGATGCTGCGGTCGGCGTTTCGGATGATCAGAAAGCCCATGAGGATGAAGATGGCGCAGGCGACCCAGCGCAGGATCACCATAAAGTCGCCATAGACCGACACGATCCACGTCACCCCAAGGATCGCCAGCAGCGGCCACAACACATCCCCCACGACGACGCCCAGCGCCAGCGGCCATGCCGCGCCAAAGCCGCCCGACAGGGTGCGCGCAATCAGCGCCACCCAGACAGGGCCGGGCGTCAAGAACAGAGCAAAAAGGGCGGCGGCATAAAGCGCAATATCAGTGGCAGTGATGGTCATGGCGTCGCTTCTGTCACGGCGGATGCGCCCTCTGTTTCAGTCACATACAGATATTGGCCTCGGTCGCCCAAAGCCTCGAACAACTGCGCCTCTGTCCCGGTCATCCAGGCCTGCGCCCCAAGGGCGCAGATTTCATCATACAGCGCGGCGCGGCGGGCAGCGTCTAGATGCGCGGCGACCTCGTCCAGAAGCAAAACAGGGGGTTGCCCAGTTTGCGCGATAAGGGCGCGGGCGTTGGCAAGAATCAGGCTGATCAGCAGTGCCTTTTGCTCTCCTGTCGAACAATCGCGCGCTGCGACGCCCTTGTCAGCAAACACGGCGTCCAGATCGCTGCGATGCGGGCCGACAAGTGCGCGGCCAGCGGCCAAATCACGGGCGCGCCCGGCGGCCAAAGCGTCGCGCAATGCATCCTGCCCCTGCGCATCGTCGCCGCCTTCGATCAGCGACAGGGCGGCGGTCGGAAAGGCTGTCGCGGCATCCTGTTGCGCCGCCATCAGTGCGGTCACAGTGGCAGCGCGGTTGGCCTGCACCTGAGCACCCGCCTCGGCCATGCGCCCCTCGAGGGCAGCATACCAATGCGAGTCGCGAACCATGTCCTTAAGTAGGCGATTCCGCTCTCGCATCGCCTTGTCATAGCGCAATGCCGCCTCGGCATGACTTGGCACGAAACTCAGTGTGGCGCGGTCCAAAAACCTTCGGCGCCCTTCTGCCCCTTCGATCCACAGACGGTCCATCGCAGGCACAAGCCACAGCACGCGCAACACATTCGCCAATGCGGTCTGCGTCACGGTCTTGCCGTCCAGTTGCACGCTGCGCGATTGGCCGGCCTCTGCGCCGGTCACGACCTCATGTCTTTGGCGTCCGGCGGTCACATCTGCAAAGATGCGCCACCCCAGCGCCTCTGGTCGCCGAACAAGGTCTTCTGCCCCAGCGCGGCGCAGCCCGCGCCCTGGTGAAAGCAAGGACACGGCTTCCAGCAAGTTAGTCTTACCCGCGCCATTAGGGCCAAAAATGGCGATAGGTCGCGAATCTGCCGCGACCTCTGCCCCTTTATGCGAGCGAAAATGCGACAATTTCAGCCGGGTGACCCGCAAGCCAGTCATCGCGGGTCATCCTTTCTTCTGGTCAAAAACACCTCAGCCGGAGGCTTCGGCTTCGCAGAAGCCGAAATCTTAGACCCGCATCGGCATAACGACATAGACGGCGGACATGTCATTGCCTTCGCGCATCAGGGTCGGGTCGCCAGAGCCATTAAACATGAAAACAGCGTTTTCGCGGTCCACCTGATTTGCGATTTCCAGCAGGTATTTAGCGTTGAAGCCAATTTCTAGAGGCTCGTCGGAATAGGCGACGGCTAACTCTTCCTCTGCCGCGCCCGAATCAGGGGCGTTGACGGACAGGATCAGGCGATCCTCTTCCAGCTGCAGTTTGACCGCGCGGCTGCGTTCGCTGCTTACGGTGGCGACACGGTCAACGGCGCGGGCGAATTCGGCTGCATCGACTTCCATGCGGCGGGTGTTCCCCTGCGGAATCACGCGGGTGTAGTCAGGGAAGGTGCCGTCGATGACCTTGGACGTCAGGGTGACGTTCGGCGTCGCGAACCGCACCTTGGTTTCCGACACGGACACCGCGACCTCTAGCTCGTCATCGTCCAGCAGCTTGCGCAGTTCGCCCACCGTCTTGCGGGGCACGATCACTCCAGCCATGCCTTCGGCACCGGCGGGCAGTTCCGCATCGATGCGGGCCAGACGGTGACCGTCGGTAGCTACGCAACGCAGCACTTTGCCGCTCTCGCCGTCGGACACATGCATGTAAACGCCGTTCAAATAATACCGCGTTTCTTCGGTGGAAATCGCGAATTTTGCCTTGTCGAACAAGCGGCGCAGCACCGGGGCGGGTGCGCTGAAGTTGGTAGTGTAATCCGACGTCGCCATGACGGGGAAGTCTTCGCGCGGCAGGGTCGCCAGCGAAAAGTTAGACCGGCCGGCCTGAATGGTCAGACGGCCTGATGCGCCATCTTCGGTCAGGGTGACCAGTGCGCCATCGGGCAACTTGCGGACGATTTCGTTCAGCGTCACGGCGGCTACGGTTGTCGCGCCAGCACGGTCCACCTTGGCGGCCGCACGGTCGACGACTTCGATGTCCAGGTCAGTGGCACGAAACTGAACGCTGTCGCCTTCGGCTTCGATCAGGACGTTGGCCAAAATCGGGATCGTATTTCGCCGCTCGACAACCGACTGTGCCTGCGCCACGGCCTTTAGCAGGCTTGCCCGTTCGATGGAAAATTTCATAGGTCTCGCTCCGCCGTTGCACCCGTGGTCCGGGACCGCGAAGCTACCGCTTTTTGCGTCATGCTCAAGAGTTTTCCCACGATTTTCCGCGGGGTGTGGCTGTTACTGCGCCAATGCGCGGCGCAGGATTTCAAGATCGTCGGCGATCTGGGCATCTGTGTTGCACAGTTCCTCTATTTTCTTGACCCCGTGCATGACTGTCGTGTGGTCACGCTTGCCAAAGCGGCGGCCGATATCGGGCAGCGACCGGCTGGTCAGAGTCTTGGACAGGTACATCGCCATCTGGCGCGGCCGCGCAAAATTTCGCACCCGCTTGGGGCCGACCATGTCAGACAGGCGAATGTTATAATACTCGCTGACCTTGCGCTGAATTTCCTCGACGCTGACCTTGCGGTCGTTGGCGCGCAAAATGTCGGACAAGCAGTCCTGTGCCTGTTCCAGGTCGATGTCGCGGCCCACAAGGCTGGCGTGCGCGAACAAGCGGACAAGCGCGCCTTCCAGAACGCGGACATTGCTGGTGATCTTGTGCGCCAGATATTCCAGTACGCCGGGGGAGATTTTCAGGCCCGGATAAATTTCCTGCTGGCGATCCACTTTTGATTGCAGCACGCCAAGGCGCAGTTCGAAATCAGTGGGGTGCAAATCGACGACAAGCCCACACTGCAAGCGCGAACGCATACGGTCTTCCATGTCCTTAATCTCACCCGGGGCGCGATCACCGGAGATGATCACCTGCTTGCGGGCATCGACCAGCGCGTTGAAGGTGTGAAAGAATTCCTCTTGGGTGGAATCCTTACCGCCCATGAACTGCACGTCATCGACCATCAGAATGTCAACAGACCGCAGGGCGTGCTTGAATTCCATCATCTTACGTTCGCGCAGCGACGTGATGAAGCGATACATGAACCGCTCAGCCGACATATACAATACGCGTAGCTCTGGCTGGCGGCGGGCCAATTCGTTCGCGATCGCGTGCATCAGGTGGGTCTTGCCCAAACCCACGCCGGAATACAGGAACAGAGGGTTAAAGGTCACGGGGCCGCCTTCGGCGACGCGGCGGGCGGCCGCGTGGGCCAGCTCGTTCGGCTTGCCCACGACGAAATTGTCAAAGGTCAGGTTCGGATCGATCGGCAGACCCAGTGGGTCGATATAGCTTCCGAAGTCAGATGTTGCGGCCTTGGCGGTCGTCGCGGCGGCCGGCATTGGTGATGCGGCGTCGCGCTTGGCTAGGCTGACGTCAAAGTGAAGCCGCTCCACTGCGCGCCCGGCGCGATTGAAGCCATAGACGATCTGATCTGCAAAATGCTGATCAACGTAATTGCCTATGAAAGTTGTTGGGACCTCGAACCGGGCCACGCTATCTTCGACGCCGACGAAGGACAGAGAGGCAATCCAACTTTGAAACTTCGCCTTACTCATGTCCTTTTCAAGTTCCGTCAGCACATGCCCCCACACGTCGTCGCTCATGGTATCCCGATCCGTTTTTCACTGCCTGCCCGACAGGCCGGCAGGCCTGCCACGTTCACATGTTCCAGGCAACACGGCCACGCCCGCCGCAGAAGCGGGTGCATGACTGCGCCAACATTTCTGCGTCTTTGAGCAGGACGCCGGACATGCCAGCGTCTGCGCAAAAACGCAAAACAAGAGGGAAAACAGCGGCGCCGTTCGTGTGCCAAAGCGCGGCACCCGCGAACGGTCAGGCCGACCGATTTTTCCGTGACAACGCCACAGTGTAACAGTCTGGCTGCGTTAATTACGACGACTTACCCTGGCGGCGATACAGGGGTCATTCCACGACCCCGGTCGCATTCTGCCTGCGCCGCAATCCCATGTCCCCCCGGAACGATGTGAATCGCTTGGCTAGGTTAGCAAGGGATTTGGGAAGTTCACAACAGAACAACGCGCTTGACTCCTATCCGGGCCATTAAGAATCTCTGACGTCTTTGAAACGTCACAAAACTTTTCCATATCACGCGCCGGACGAAAAAAACGCGCCCCGAAGGACGCGTTGAAACCTATGCAAACTGGCAACAGAGTGCCAATTGGCTAAGGATCAGGCCAGCGCTTTGACGCGGCTGGACAGGCGCGACATCTTGCGCGCTGCTGTGTTCTTGTGAACGACGCCTTTGCTGACGCCGCGCATCAGTTCGGGCTGAGCAGCCTTCAGAGCAGCAGCTGCAGCAGTCTGATCGCCTGAGGCGATGGCTTCTTCGACAGTGCGCAGGAAAGTCCGGATGCGCGAGCGGCGCATCTTGTTAACGGCAAAACGAGCTTCATTCTGCTTAGCGCGTTTTTTGGACTGCGGGGTATTTGCCATGATTTTGGGCCTTCTTTTCTAAGTCGATACAATAATATTGCGCGCCCAAGAGGCCCACCGGGTTCATTACCGGAATGATCTGCCAAAGCGGGCATCACGCGCATGTAGCGGGGCCTATAGACCGGCCCCGCCAAAAAGAAAAGCGTTACTTGTCGCGGAACTGCGCTTCGCGCTTTTCCTGAAAGGCAGCCATACCTTCTTTTTGGTCCTGAGTCGCGAAGAGGCCATAGAAGGTGCGGCGCTCGTAGTTCAGGCCTTCGGCCAATGTCGTCTCGAACGCGCGGTTCACGGCGTCCTTGGCGGCCACCGAGGCAAGCAGCGATTTCGCAGCAATCTTTTGCGCTGCGCTTTGCGCCTCTTCCATCAGCTTTTTCGCAGGCACGACACGGCTGACTAGGCCGGAAGACAGTGCCTCTTCAGCATCCATAAAGCGGCCCGTCAGGTTCATGTCCATAGCTTTGGACTTACCGACATAGCGGGCCAGACGCTGAGTGCCGCCCATCCCAGCGATAACGCCAAGGTTGATTTCCGGCTGGCCGAACTTGGCTGTGTCAGAGGCAATGATGAAATCGCACATCATCGCCAGCTCGCACCCACCGCCCAGCGCATAGCCAGAAACGGCGGCGATGATCGGCTTGCGAATCGCATCGATTCGGCGGGACTGATTCTGGAAATAAGCTTGCGCCGTCATATCCACGTAGGATTTGTCGGCCATTTCAGTGATGTCGGCACCGGCTGCGAATGCCTTCTCCGATCCGGTGACAACGATGCAGCGCACCTTGTCAGAGGAGTCTGCCTCTTCCAGCGCGGCGCATAGTTCGTTCAGCAGCAACTGGTTCAGCGCATTGAGCGCGTCGGGCCGGTTCAGGCGTATCGTGGCGACGTCGTCGGCGGTATCGACGATGATGGTCTCATAGGCCATGCAGCCCTCCGTTCAACAGGTCAGACACCATGTGATGCGCAAAACTGCGGCCACGATCAAGCTATCTTTGGCATTGCGGGCAAAAGAAGGACGATCGTCCCGACTGCACGAGCCGATCAATTACGCCGTCGCAACCGGGGATGATGCAGGGTTCACCTTGCCGGCCATAGACAGCAAAGCCGTGCTGAAAATAGCCTAACTCTCCATCTGCCTGCCGGTAATCGCGCAAGGACGATCCACCTGCGGCGATGGCCTCATTCAGCACTTGGAGGATCAGAGGGACCAGTTCGGCCACACGGTTTGCCGCGATGTTCCCGGCCTTGCGGGCGGGATGGATGCCAGCGCGGTGCAGTACCTCGCAGACATAGATATTGCCAAGGCCTGCAACGGTCCGCTGATCCAGCAGGGCGGATTTGATCGGCACATTGCGCCCCTTCAGCCGGGCGACAAGGTAATCTTCGTTGAAATCATTGGCAAAAGGCTCTGGCCCCAAATCCCGCATCAACCAGTGGTCATCCGCTGTGACGGTCTGCATCAGGTCCATCGCGCCAAAGCGGCGCGCATCGTTGAAAGTGATCCGTGCGCCCTGCCCCATGTGAAACACGACGTGATCATGCTTGGCGGGCGCGAGGTGATCGTGGTAAAAATCGCCCAGCATCGCGCCAGTAATCGACATGCGCCCGGACATACCAAGGTGAACCAGCAGCGTTTCCCCCGTATCTAGATCGGCCAAAATATACTTGGACCGCCGCCGCAACCGTTCGACCCGTGCGCCAGTCAAACGGTCGGCCATGCGGTTCGGAAAGGGCCAGCGTAGGTCGGGGCGGTTCACCTCGGCCAGCCTGATCTGCTGCCCTTCCATGACGGGGGCAAGCCCGCGACGCACTGTCTCGACCTCTGGCAATTCGGGCATTGGCTGTTCCTTCAGCGTTTGCGACGTTGTAGGACCGTCGCGGCACCCTACATCTGGGGGGACAAGGACAGGACCGCAAGCCATGACCGAGAGCGACAAAACCACCCACTTCGGCTTTGAAACCGTGCGCGAAGAAGACAAGGCCGGGCGGGTGCAGGGCGTTTTCTCTTCGGTGGCCAGCAAATACGACATCATGAACGACGTGATGTCGGGCGGCGTGCACCGGATCTGGAAAGACGCGATGATGGACTGGTTGGCCCCGCACCCCGGTCAACGCCTGCTGGATGTGGCGGGCGGGACTGGCGATATTTCGTTCCGGTTCCTGAAACGCGCGGGATCGGGTCATTCGACCGTGCTCGACATTACCGAATCCATGCTGATCGAAGGCCGCAAGCGGGCAGAAGCCGAAAGCATGCACGACAGTCTGGACTGGGTCGTGGGCGACGCCATGGCGCTGCCTTTCCCGGACAACACCTTTGACGTCTACACGATCAGCTTTGGCATCCGGAACGTGACCCGACCGCAAGAGGCGCTGAATGAAGCTTACCGCGTGCTGCGACCGGGCGGACGGTTGATGGTGCTGGAATTCAGCCAATTGCCGAACCCGTTGATGCAAAAGGCTTATGATACATATTCGTTCAACGTCATCCCGCGAATGGGGCAGTTAATAGCCGGGGATCGCGACAGCTATCAGTATCTGGTCGAATCGATCCGCAATTTTCCTGATCAAGAAACCTTCCTTGGCATGGTGCGGACTGCCGGCTTCGACAATGCAAAGTACCGGAACCTGACGCTGGGCGTCGCCGCGCTGCATTCGGGCTGGAAACTTTAGGTGCGCGGCCCCCACAATATCATCCGCTTAATCCGGACCGGTGCCACGCTGGAACGCACCGGGGCGATGAAAGTCATAATGGATGCCTTCGACGCCGGCCCGCTACTACGCGGCGTTGTTCGCGGTATTGTATTTCCGTTTCAATGGCTTGGATACAAGGGCGATCTAACTATGCCCCCAGCCCCCCGCGCTCTGACGGCGCTAGGTCCGGCCTATATCAAGTTTGGTCAGATCCTTTCCACCCGGCCTGATGTCGTTGGCGATGAGCTCGCAGTCCAACTGCGCGTACTGCAGGACAAACTGCCGCCGTTTTCCATCGAAGAGGCCAAGGCAGAAGTGCGGCGCGAGCTTGGGGTTTCGGTCGAGGAAGTGTTTGCTAGCTTTTCCGAACCTGTCGCCGCGGCGTCACTGGCGCAGGTGCACAAAGCATATTTGATTGAATCTGGCGAGCCGGTGGCGGTCAAAATCCTACGGCCCGGCATTGAGCGAGCCTTTGGCCGCGACATCGACGCCTTTTATTTCGCCGCCCGCATGATCGAGGTGCTGTCACCCGCGTCGCGCCGCCTGCACCCGATGGAGGTCATCACCCACTTCGAAGGAGTGGTGATGGGCGAGCTGGACTTGCGCTTGGAAAGCGCCGCCGCTGCCGAGTTCAAAGCAAACACGGTCAAGGACGAGAAATTTCAGGTACCCTCGATCCGGTGGCACCTATCGGGCCGCCGCGTTATGACCCTGGACTGGGTTGAAGGGATCGGCGCGGGAGACAATGCTGCGCTTGATGCGGCCGGAGTCGACCGACCAGCGCTCGCCGCCCGCATTTTGCAGCTCTTCCTCAATCACGCTCTGCGGGACGGCTATTTTCACGGTGACATGCATCAGGGTAACCTGAAGGTTGCCGCAGATGGCACCGTCATAGCGTATGACTTCGGGATTATGGGGCGGATCGACGAGTACACCCGCCGCGTCTATGCCGAGATCCTCTTTGGTTTTATTCGCCGCGATTATAAGCGCGTTGCCGAGGTGCACTTTGAAGCCGGTTACGTGCCCGCACATATGAGTGTCGATGACTTCGCCCGCGCCCTGCGCGCTGTTGGGGAGCCTATCTTTGGGATGAACGCTAGCCGCATTTCCATGGCGCGGTTACTATCCTACCTGTTCGAGGTGACAGAGCGCTTCGGAATGGAAACGCGCACAGAGCTGATCCACTTGCAGCGCACCATGGTGGTCGTTGAAGGGGTGGCTCGGTCGCTGGATCCTCATATGAACATCTGGCAGGTCGCCCAACCAATTGTCACCGACTACGTCAGCAAAAGCATCGGCCCCCGCGCCCTGCTGAACGATTTGCGTAAAACGGCGTTGGTGCTGGCTCGATTCGGCCCGCAACTGCCCCGCCTAGCCGAAGAAGCCCTGATCCGCCTGAACAATCCACCCCCGCCGCCCCGCCCACAACGCCGGCTGGCAAGGCTGGCATGGATGGCACTGGGCGGAGTTATCGTCGGCAGCGCCTGGTTCATTCAGAAACTGGTCTAAGACAGCGTAGCGCGGCTCTGTTGATGGCGTGGATACTCTCCTCGTTGCTAGGTGATACGTTACCATTCTGGCACATTGCGATGCCGTTGAGCGGGGGTATCCACACCATCAACGCACCTTTTCTACACTTCTTTGCCGCTGTCGATCCGTCTGAAAGGCCCCGGCAAACCAATATAAGCACCCGGTGAAATCGGTCCCGACGTGTCAATTCACGCCCCGCCGGGCCAAAGTGCGATGTTGATATTCAAAACCGCGCCCATTCGACCTATACGGAACCACCCTGTAAGAGATCGCCCATGAATACTATGATTCCCGCTTGGGTGGACGGCACGCTTCAGCCTGTCGAAAAACTGGACGCCCACATCAGGGGGCTGCGCCATAAGGCCGTCAGCGTCTTTGTGCTGCGCGGCGATGAGATGCTAATCCAGCAGCGCGCGCTGGGCAAATACCACACGCCCGGCCTGTGGGCGAACACCTGCTGCACCCATCCGCATTGGCAAGAGGACGCCGCCATCTGCGCCGCCCGCCGCCTGAATGAAGAACTCGGCATCACCGGGCTGGACCTGCATCACAAGGGCCAGATCGAATACCGCGCCGATGTGGGCGACGGCCTGATCGAACACGAGGTGGTCGAGGTGTTTTTGACCCACGCGCAGCAAGGGCTTCACATCGCACCCGATCCCGCAGAGGTAATGCACACCCGCTGGATCCCGCTACCTGATCTGTCCGCGCAAGTCGCCGCGACGCCGGGTGCCTTTACCCCGTGGCTGCGCATCTATCTGGCCGATCACGCGGCAACGATTTTTGGGGCTGATTTTCCAAGCTAACACAACACGCCGCTGCCTATTAAAGATCAAGTGTATCTGATTTGTTATTGAACTCTGCTGAACTTTCAACGAACTTAGGTTCGTGCGTATCGCGACGTACACGTGTCCATCCCGATCCAGCCCGCAGAAGGGAATTTCTTCTGCTTCCGCGCGCTGTACATACATTTTTGCATACTTAAAAATCGTGCAAATCGCCGCTATTGATCTGCCGGACAACCGAAGGCATACGATATGACATGACGTTCTCTAACATCGAATGGTCTCTGCTTTTCCAAGATCTTCCAGCACCCTGTCTGGTTCTGGATCAGGACCTGTGCATCGTGACAGCCAGCAAGCTATATCTGAAAACCGTCGGCAGGGAATTGGACGAAATCCAGGGACTTCCCGCATTTGAGGTGTTTCCCGAAGAACTAGAGCGCCGCACCATGTTCGAAGGTGCCTTCCGCCGCGCCTTGGCCGGCGAAGCGAACTCCCTGCTCAAGGTGCCCTACGCTATCCCGATCGTGGATGATGACGGCCAACCAACCGGAAAAGTTAAAGAAATCTGGTGGTCCTGCCACCACAACCCGGTCTTTCAAAGTGACGGAACCGTGCGCTATATGGTGCAGAACGCGCAGGACATCACGGAGCAGGTGATGGCCGAGAATCTGAAGGATGCGGTCGTCGGGGAACTGCATCACCGGGTCGGCAACATCTTCTCTCTTGTGTCGGCGACGGCCAGGCGCATGGCCAGCAGCGCCGATGATCTGGCCGATTTCATGCCCAAGTTTCAGGGGTGTCTGATGGCCTTGGCGCGCACGAATACCTATCTGACCGGCGACAATTGGGACGGTATCACGATCGACAAAATCGTCAACCGCGAGCTGGCAGAACTCGGCGACATTGGCTCTGGCCAGATCACAGCCACCGGTGCCGTCATTGTCGTCAACGCGACAGAGGCCCAGATCCTGACCATGGCCGTGCACGAACTGGCGACCAATGCGATCAAATACGGTGCCTTGAAAACGCGCGACGGCAAGCTGGACGTCGTGTGGAAACCCAATGCCACCACCGGCTTTGATTTCGAATGGCGCGAGTCGAATGTCATCGTAACAGAAACCCCGCCACGTCAGGGTTTTGGGTCATTCATTCTGGAACAGATCGTTCCCGCGCAACTGCAGGCCACCGCCCAGCGCGATCTACGACCCGACGGCTTTGTCTATCAGCTGTCCGTCACCCAGCGCACCGCATCCCACTGACCCCATCGAAAAGTCGCGCCGCAGGCAATCCTGAAGCGCGACCCATTTTCAGACGATCAGCGCGTGGATCAGTTCAGCGCCTGATCGGTAATCACATGCGTCCAGGCCCCCTCGGGTGCGGCCGAAATCACGGGATCAGAGCCGCCAGCCAGCAGCGTATCAACTGTGCGCTGATAATCCGCCTCGTCCAGCGCGCCGTTCGATCCGGCGGTCAGCTTGGCCACTTCGCCCATCATACGCTCTTGCGCTTCCAGCGTCTGGGCACCCGTCTCGTCGTTATCAAGCACGATCTGGGCAGCCTCGGCCGCATTCTCTTCGGCGTACTTCCAGCCCTTCATGGACGCGCGCACGAATTTGACCATTTTCTCGACAAAGGCAGGATCGTTCAGGTTTTCTTCCAGCACATACATACCGTCTTCCAGCGTCGCGACGCCTTGGTCTTCGTATTTAAACGTCACCAGCTCGTCCGGGCTGACACCAGCATCCAGCACTTGACCATATTCGTTGTAGGTCATGGTCGAGATACAATCAGCCTGCCGCTGCAGCAGCGGATCAACGTTGAAGCCCTGCTTCAGCACCGTGACGCCATCATCGCCGCCATCAGTGGAAATGCCGGCTTGGCTCATCCATGACAGGAACGGGTACTCGTTGCCAAAGAACCAAACGCCGATGGTCTTGCCCTTGAAATCCTCAACGCTGGTGATTCCGGTATCTTTCCAGCAAGTCAGCATCAGGCCCGACGTCTTGTAAGGCTGCGCGATGTTCACGACTGGCAGACCCTTTTCACGGGCGGCCAGTGCCGACGGCATCCAGTTCAGCATCACATCAGCGCCGCCACCCGCCAGCACCTGCGGAGGAGCAATATCAGGACCGCCCGGCAGGATCGTGACGTTCAGACCCTCTTCTTCATAGAAACCTTTGTCCTGCGCGACATAATAGCCGGCAAACTGGCTTTGCGTGACCCATTGCAGCTGCAACGTCACATCGTTGTCCTGAGCCTGTGCGCCAGTGGCGGCAAAGGCCAGCGTGGCGGCGGTCATCAGATATTTCATGTCTCTCTCCTTGTTGATGGGATGCCGGGTTCTCCCGGTCTGTTATTTGCGTTGTGACGGGTGCCAAAAGGTCAGCCGCTTCTCAATCATTGCCATGGCCCCGTAAAAGGCGCTGCCAGCAAGTGCTGCGACGACAATCTCGGCCCAGACCAGATCAAGCGCAAGCTGTCCCACACTGGTCGAGATGCGAAAGCCCATCCCCACGGTAGGAGAGCCAAAAAATTCGGCAACGATCGCCCCAATCAGCGCCAGCGTGGTGGCAATTTTCAATCCGTTGAACACGAATGGCAATGCCGCCGGAACGCGCAGCTTTAGCAAACTCGGCCAATAGCCCGCACCGTAAGTCCGCATCAGATCGCGCTGCATCGCGGTCGTATCGCGCAGTCCCGCCACGGTGTTCACCAGAATTGGAAAGAACACCATAGCGCCGACAACCGCCGCCTTAGACGGCCAGTCAGACCCTAGCCATTTGACGAAAATCGGTGCTGTGCCCACGATCGGCAGCGCGGCCATAAAGGCACCCACAGGCAGGATCCCCCGCGTCAGGAAATCCGACCGGTCCACCATGACCGCGACGGCAAACGCCGCTAACGCGCCAATGATATAGCCGGTCAGCGCGCCCTTCAGGATCGTCTGGGCAAAATCGGCCCATAGGATCGGCAGGCTTTGCACGAACTTCACGGCAATCGCCGATGGCGGCGGCAGAATGATCGGGCTCACATCGCCCAACTGCACGCCGACCTCCCAGATCAGCAGCAGCGTCAGACCAAAGATCAGCGGCGCTGCCCAGTAAGCGCTACGGTGATCTCGCCGCGCCAACATCAGGTTCATGGTCCAGCCAATCCCCCAGATCACCATGACTGCCGCCAGCGCCATCATCGCGCCATCCCCATACGCTTCAGCGACGCACGCTCCAACACGCTAAAGATCCCGACCAACACGGCTGCGGTGATCGCAGCCGCAAACAGGGCCGCCCATGTCACCAGCGGCTGACCATACTGATCACCGACCAGCATCCGCGCGCCAAACCCGGCCCGCGCACCCGTCGGCAGCTCGCCCACAATGGCCCCTACCAAAGCGGCAGAGATGCCGATCTTCAACGAGGCAAATAAATACGGCATCGACGCGGGTAGCCGCAGCTTCCAGAACCCTTGCGACGCGCTCGCGTGATAGGTCCGTAGCAGGTCCAACTGCATCGCGTCAGGGCTCCGCAGCCCCTTCACCATGCCCACCACAACCGGAAAGAATGACAGATAGGCGCTGATAATCGCCTTCGGCAGCAACCCCTGAATACCCAGCGATCCCAACATCACGATAATCATCGGGGCTAGCGCCAAAATCGGAATGGTCTGACTGGCAATCGCCCATGGCATGACGCTCAGGTCCATGGTCCGCGAAAAGACGATACCAACCGCCAGCGAGATCCCCAGCGTCGTACCAATCCCAAACCCCAGCAGCGTGGCCGACAGCGTCACCCAGCCATGATAGACCAGCGACTTCTTCGACGAAATCCGCGTCCCGACAGTCGTTTTCCACAATTCCGCCGCAACCTGTTGCGGCCCTGGCAGGCGTGGCCTGTCCAGCGTATAGGTCATCGGCACCACCGCAGTGTTCCGCAGCGCCAGCGCCAACGCCCCCACATCCTGCCGCGCAATTGGGGTGTCCGGCACCACCGCCACCCCATCCCGCTGCGCCTGATCCGCCGCCAGATGAATATTCATCGGCACTACCGACAGCACCCAAATCCCCAGCAACACAGACACGACAGTCAAGATCGGCAAAACACTACGCATCATCTTGCCCCAAATACTCCCTGCGGAGCCTCCGAAATCCGATCCAGACGAGATCCTCAGTCATCCGCATGCCCCGCCCGCAACCCATCCCGTACCCGGTGCGCGATCGCGATAAACTCGGGTGTATCGCGAATATCCAAAGGCCGCTCGCGCGGCAGCGTGCTCTCTATCACATCCGCAATCCGCCCCGGCCGCGGCGACATCACCACAATCTTGGTCGACAGATATACCGCCTCTGGGATCGAGTGAGTAACAAACCCAATCGTCTTCTCGGTCCGCGCCCACAGCTGCAACAACTGCTCGTTCAAATGGTCGCGCACAATTTCGTCCAGAGCACCAAAGGGTTCATCCATCAGCAAAATATCAGCGTCAAAGGCCAGCGCCCGCGCAATACTCGCCCGCTGCTGCATCCCGCCGGACAGCTGCCAAGGGAACTTCTTCTCAAACCCGGCCAGATCAACCAGCTCCAACACGCGGGCCACACGCTCTGCCTGCTCCGCCTTGGAAAACCCCATAATCTCCAGCGGCAATTTGACGTTCCCACCAATCGTCCGCCAAGGATAAAGCCCCGCCGCCTGAAACACATAACCATAAGCCCGCGCCTTACGCGCATCCTCTGGCGACATGCCATTCACAGTCAGCGCACCCCCCGTCGGCGTCTCCAGCCCCGCAATACAGCGCAAAAACGTCGTCTTGCCGCACCCTGAGGGACCAATAAAGCTGACGAATTCACCCTTTTTGATATCAAGGCTGACATCCTTGAGGGCATGGACCGGCCCATCGCCCGTCTGAAAGGTCAGGTCCACGGATTTGGCCGCGATAACGGTAGGGGGGGCTGCCCCCGGTCCCGCAAGCAGGCCCTCCCCCAGAGTATTTCCTAAAAGGCGAGGATCGGTGGAGGATATCATGGTCTCAGTCAAACCCCCGTCGCCGGAATACCTGACCGCTCTACAGCTCGCGGCGCAGTCAGCTCTTTCCAAGTCGACAGCGCCTGGTTGACCGATCCCCTCGGCGCACGCGCGACGAACTGCCCATGCCCAGGCTCCGGAATGATTGCACCGTCAGCGAATGCAACACGCCCCCGCGTCAGCGTGTAGCGCGGCAGGCCTTTGACTTCCTGGCCCTCGAACACGTTGTAATCAATGGCAGATTGCTGGTCGACTGCACTGATCGTCTTGGACTTCTCGGGGTCCCAAACCACCAGATCGGCGTCCGACCCCACCAGCACCGCGCCCTTGCGGGGATAGCAGTTCAGGATCTTGGCAATATTAGTGGACGTCACAGCCACAAATTCGTTCGGCGTCAGCCGCCCGGTGTTCACGCCATGCGTCCATAGCATCGGCAAACGATCCTCCAGCCCGCCAGTCCCATTCGGGATCTTGGTGAAATCGCCCAGCCCCGTGCGCTTCTGCTCGGTAGTAAAGGCGCAATGATCCGTCGCCACACAAGACAAAGACCCCGATTGCAGCCCCGCCCATAGACTGTCCTGATGCTTCTTATTGCGAAACGGTGGCGACATCACGCGCCGCGCCGCGTGGTCCCAATCTTCGTTCGCATACTCTGAATCATCCAGCGTCAAATGCTGGATCAGCGGCTCGCCCCAAACGCGCTTGCCCGCCATCCGCGCCCGGCGGATCGCTTCATGAGATTCCTCGCAGGACGTATGCACCACATACAGCGGCACCCCCGCCATATCGGCAATCATGATCGCCCGGTTCGCCGCCTCACCCTCGACCTGCGGCGGCCGGGAATAAGCATGCGCCTCTGGTCCGGTATTGCCCGCAGCCAGCAGCTTGGCCGACAGCTCGGCCACGACATCGCCATTCTCGGCGTGGACCATCGCGATCCCGCCAAGTTCTGACAGGCGCGAAAACGAGGCATAAAGTTCATCGTCATTGACCATCAGCGCGCCTTTATAAGCCATAAAGTGTTTAAACGTCGTGATCCCGCGCTCGATCACCGCAGGCATCTCGTCGAACACCTGCTTGTCCCACCAGGTCACCGCCATATGAAACGAATAATCGCAATGCGCCCGCGTGGATTTGTTGTCCCACATCTGCAACGCGTCCAGCATCCCCTGCCCCGGCGACGGCAAGGCAAAATCGACAACCATCGTCGTTCCACCCGCCAGCGCGGCGCGCGTGCCGCTCTCGAAATCATCGGCGGAGTAGGTGCCCATGAACGGCATCTCAAGGTGCGTATGCGGGTCGATCCCGCCGGGCATGATGTAGCAGCCGCTCGCGTCCAGCACCTCGTCACCCTGCAAATCCGGCCCAATCGCAGTGATCACATCACCCTCGATCAGCACATCCGCCTTGTAGGTCAGATCGGCGGTCACCACCGTCCCGTTTTTGATCACCTTGCTCATATCACGTCTCCTCGTCCGACCTTCATCTGGCCCAATATACTCCGGGGGAGGCCCCTTGGGGCCGGGGGCAGAGCCCCCTAGCTGACGATCCCCGCCGTCTCGACGACGGCGTGGAACAGCACATCTGCCCCCGCCGCAGCCCACTCCTTGGAAATCTCTTCCGCCTCGTTATGGCTCAAACCATCTACGCAAGGACACATCACCATTGCCGTGGGATACATCCGGTTGATCCAGCAGGCGTCATGCCCCGCGCCGGACACGATATTCATGTGCGAATACCCGAGACGCTCCGCTGCATCGCGAATCGCGGCCACGCAGCCTTCGTCAAAGGTGACCGGGTCAAAGTGACCTACAGGTTCAATCGAAATCCCCAGCCCCAGACCGGCAGCGATCTGCGTGGCTTCCGCCTCCAGCTTTTCCCGCATCGACGTCAGCTTTGCCAAATCGGGTGAGCGGAAATCGATGGTGAACACCGCCTTGCCTGGGATTACGTTGCGCGAGTTTGGGTAGACGTTCGCCTGCCCCACCGCGCCCACCGCTGCAGGCTGGTGATCCATCGCGATGCGATGCACCGCTTCGGTAATCCGCGCCATGCCCAAACCCGCATTCACCCGCATATTCATCGGGGTAGAGCCTGTATGCGCGTCCTTGCCGGTCAGCGTGACCTCTAGCCACCACAGACCCTGCCCGTGGGTGACAACACCAATCTGCTTATTTTCGGCCTCCAAAATGGGCCCTTGTTCGATGTGCAACTCAAAGAAGGCGTGCATCTTGCGCTCGCCGACCTTCTCGTCACCTTCCCAGCCAATGCGCCGTAGCTCGTCGCCGAACCGCTTTCCGTCGGCGTCCACGCGGTCCTTGGCCCAGTCTTCGGTATGCATCCCAGCAAAGACACCGGATGCCAGCATCGCAGGGGCAAAGCGTGTGCCTTCCTCGTTCGTCCAATTCGTGACGACAATCGGATGCTTTGTCTTGATCCCCAGATCATTCAGCGACCGGATCACCTCCAGCCCGCCCAGCACCCCAAGAACGCCGTCGTATTTGCCGCCCGTCGGCTGGGTGTCCAAATGCGAGCCAACATAAACCGGCAAAGCGTCCGGGTCAGAGCCTTCGCGCCGCGCAAACATGTTGCCCATGCTGTCGACGCCCATCTTGCAGCCCGCCTTTGCGCACCAACCAGCAAACATATGACGGCCTTCGCTGTCTGCGTCGGTCAGTGTCTGACGGTTGTTGCCACCTGCGACACCGGGTCCAATCTTGGCCATGTCCATCAGGGTGTCCCACAGACGGTCAGGGTTGATCCTCAGGTTCTCTCCGGGGGCTGCCATCGTAATCTCCTGCCTGTTGCCGATTTGACCGGACGGTCAAACAAACGCTAACAGAGGGTCATTTCCAGTCAAGCGTCACGCGCAAAAGCATGGCAACTGCTCAAAAAACATGCACTATCACACAGGCTGGCTGGACCATGCTGCGTTTTTTAGCGCATGGTAAAAATATGGATGACCAACCGCCCTTGACCCGCATTCAGACCCGCAACCGTTCTGCCATCCTTTCGGGCGGGCTGGACGCCTTTTCTGTCGCGGGGTTCAAGGGCGCGACCCTTGACCAGATCGCAGAGGCGGCGGGGTTGTCCAAACCGAACCTGCTGTATTACTTCCCCTCCAAGGACGCGATCTATTCCGCCCTGCTGCAAGAGCTGCTGACAACATGGCTGGACCCGCTGCGCAGCCTTGACCCAAACGGCGACCCGGTCGAAGAAGTGCTGGCATACGCCCATCGCAAACTCGCGATGAGCCGCGATTACCCCCGCGAAAGCCGCCTGTTCGCGAACGAGATCTTGGCAGGTGCCCCGCATATCCACGGCGTGCTGGCCGGCCCACTCCGCGAGCTTGTCGATGAAAAGGCGAGGATCTTGCTCGGGTGGATGGAGGCTGGATTGATCCGCGCGACCGACCCGCATCACCTGATCTTTTCGATCTGGGCGCTGACCCAGCACTACGCTGATTTTGACGTTCAAGTGCGCGCCGTGCTTCGCCAGGCGGACCCTTTTGCCGGGGCCGATACGTTCGTCGATCACCTCTATCGCAGCCTTCTTGAACCGGCCCATCAGGACCACTTGTAAAGCCCGCAAGGCAGGACTAATTGCGCTTTTGCTGTCCTCATACGGGTCACTGCAATGTCCCCTGTTACCACTGGTCACGCCGCACGCCCGGCCTCGACCCTTGCCCTTGCGGTCGGATCGATCGGGGTCGTCTACGGCGATATCGGCACGAGTCCTCTTTATGCCCTGCGCGAAGGTCTTGCCGCCGCCACCCGCGGCAGCGAGGCGCAATCAGGCGACGTGCTGGGCATTGTCTCGCTGCTGCTCTGGCTGCTGATTCTGATTGCGACCTTCAAATACGTTGTCCTGATCCTGCGCGCCGATAACCGGGGCGAAGGCGGGACCCTGTCGCTGCTGGCACTTGGCCAGCGCGCACTGGGCAAAAAGCGCGGGCTGCTTATGCTCGGCATCGTCGGCACCTCGCTGTTCTTTGGCGACGCCATGATCACGCCTGCAATTTCGGTGCTGTCCGCTGTCGAAGGTGTCACTCTGATCGTCCCCTCTTTCGGCCCCTATGTGATACCCGTCACCATCGGCATCATCATCGCCCTGTTTGCCGCCCAGCGTCGCGGCACCGAAGGCATCAGCCGCCTGTTCGGCCCGATTATGCTGGTCTGGTTCGCAATGCTGGCGATCATGGGATTGGTGCACATTGCCGACGATCCGCATATCCTTGGTGCCTTCAGCCCCGCACCGGGCCTGAGCTTCCTGTTCACCCACGGCGCATCGGCTCTTCCCGTCCTCGGCTCTGTCTTTTTGGCGATCACAGGGGCAGAGGCACTCTATGCCGACATGGGCCACTTTGGCCGCCGCCCGATCCGCTTGGCGTGGGTCTTCGTGGTGTTCCCCTCGCTTGCTCTGTCCTATCTCGGCCAAGGCGCTTTGGTGCTAGCCGACCCGTCAGCAGCACGCGATCCGTTCTTTTTGATGGCACCGACATGGGCGCTACCCGCGCTCGTCGCCTTTGCGACCGTCGCCACGGTGATCGCGTCACAGGCCGTCATTACTGGCGCGTTCTCTGTCGCGCACCAAGCCGTGCAAATGGGCCTGCTGCCAAGGATGGATGTCCACCACACCTCTGAAACCCAACACGGCCAGATTTACATTCCACGCATGAACGCGATCCTGCTGCTTTGCGTTGTCGTGCTGGTGCTGGCCTTTGGCTCCTCCGCCAGCCTTGCCACCGCCTATGGTATCGCCGTGACAGGAGAGATGCTGGTTACGACAATCCTCGCCTTCGTCGTCTATCGCTACCTGTGGAAATGGTCCGTGCCGCTGGCCCTCGCGATGCTCGCCCCGCTCGCCGTGATCGAGATTGGCCTCTTCGCCGCCAACATGACTAAGTTCCTCGAAGGCGGTTACCTGCCCCTGTCAGTCGCCGCATTGCTGGTGATCATAATGGTCACATGGGTGCGCGGCAGCCGGATCGTGCAGGATAAATCCCGTGCGGAATCCGTGCCACTGGCCACCATCATTACCTCGCTTAAAGGGTCAGAGCATCTAGCCCGCGTCAGCGGCACCGCCATGTTCTTGACGGCAGAACCCGTCGTTGCCCCGCCTGCCCTGCTGCATAACCTCAAACACAATCAGGTCCTGCACGCCCGCAATTACATCGTCACGGTCACAACATCGAACGCACCGCATGTTCCGCCCAGCGAACAGGTGGTGACCGAAGTGCTGACCGACGGCTTTACCCGCGTCTTCATCACCTTCGGCTACATGGATGATCCCAACGTGCCCCGCGCGCTAATGATGGCGCGCAAGCTGGGCGTGAAGTTCGAGATTATGACAACCTCGTTCTTCATCAACCGGCGCAGCTATAAGATGGCTGACAAAGGCACGATGCCCGGTTGGCAGCAGCGGCTCTATGCGGCGATGACGAAAACGGCGACCAATGCGCCTGCCTATTACCACCTGCCCCCGAACCGCGTGATCGAGCTGGGACAGCAGATCGTCATCTGATCCGGAACCCAGGCCGCAGGGTCTGGGTTGTTCCTGCGAACATTACAGGAGATTCTTCCATGACTCATACCTTGACCCTGACGTCTATCGCCCCCGTCACGCATGACACTTGGCACCTGACCTTTGATCACCCAAAAGGCTTCCAATTCGAACCCGGACAAGCAACACACTGGGCACTGGACGAAGACGGCTGGCGCGACAAAGACCGCCCCTTCACCATGACGTCTGATCCAAAATCTGATGTGGTTGAATTTGTCATCAAGTCCTACCCGGACCACGACGGCGTCACCGGACAGATCCCGCTCATGACCCCCGGCGACAAAGTTATCGCCGAAGACCCCGCCGGTGCGATCACCGACCATGGCAAAGGTGTATTCCTCGCCGCCGGTGCCGGCATCACACCCTTCATCGCGATCCTAGACAAACATTCTCGCGAAGACCTGACCGGTGATCGCCTGATCTTTGCCAACAAAGCCGACCGCGACATCATCCTAAAGGACAAGTGGGACGCGATGGACGGTGTAAAACCGACCTATGTTATCAGCGACCAGTCGGACACCGCACATGTCCCCGGCAGAATCGACAAGGGGGTGCTACAGGACTTGCTGAATGATTTGGACCAGACATTCTACATCTGCGGCCCAGGCGGTTTCGTCGACGCAATGCGTGACGCGCTCGCCGACTTGAGCGTGCCGAAAGACAAAATGGTGATCGAAAGCGGCTGGTGAGCTTAAAGGGCTGTTAACCGAAGCCACGCTAACATCCGGCTCATGCAGATTGTTCAGCTTCAGAAATTGCGCCGCTACACGACACGGGTAACGATGCTTGGCTGAGGCAGCTGTTTTCAGCCAAAGCCGCGCAACAGGGCGGTATCGTCCGCCGCGCCCTCCGCGATGTCGGCCGCGACGCCTTTGTCGCGGCCGTGGCGGCCCATAATTACCACCTGCTGGAATGTGCCGACCACTTCATCGTGATCTACCGCACAGACCACCTGACCGTCCACCGCTGACGCCTGACCCAAAAAGTCTTCGTCACGAAGACTTTCACCGCCCTAAGAGTTTTCGTACGAAAACTCTTAGCCGCAGCGTATTATTCAGCCGCAACCGCCCCCGGATTGTTGGGGTGGGTCGTCCAGTTGGCATATTCCGCCTGCACTATCTTGCCAGTCCGCGGATCGATCGTGCCGGGCGCCATCGCTTCCATCGTAATGCAATCCTCCACCGGGCAGACATCGACGCATAGGTTGCAGGCCACACACTCCGCGTCGATCACGCTAAACGTGCGGTCCGGCGTCATCGCGATCGCTTGGTGGGAGGTATCTTCGCAAGCGGCATAGCAGCGACCGCAAGAAATGCAGGCATCCTGATTAATCTTGGCCTTCGCGACATAGTTCAGGTTCAGATACTGCCAATCGGTGACATTCGGCACAGCCATACCTACGAAATCGGACGTCGAGGTATAGCCCTTTTCATCCATCCACTGCGATAGACCCGACTTCATCTCGTCCACGATCTTAAAGCCATAGGTCATCACAGCCGTGCAGACCTGCACATTGCCACAGCCCAGCGCCATGAACTCCGCCGCATCGCGCCATGTCGTCACGCCCCCGATGCCGGAAATCGGCATACCGCGTGTGCCCGGATCACGGGCAATTTCCGCGACCATGTTCATCGCAATCGGCTTCACCGCAGGCCCGCAATAGCCGCCATGCGTGCCCTTGCCGTCGATCATCGGCTCGGGCGACATCGCGTCCAGATTGACGGATGTGATCGAGTTAATCGTGTTGATCAAGCTCACCGCATCCGCGCCGCCATTCCGCGCCGCCTGCGCAGGCTTGCGAATATCCGTGATGTTCGGCGTCAGCTTCACAATAACCGGACGGTCATAGTATTTCTTGCACCAGCGCACGACCATTTCGATGTATTCCGGCACCTGCCCCACGGCAGACCCCATGCCCCGTTCAGCCATCCCGTGCGGGCAGCCAAAGTTCAGCTCGATACCGTCCGCACCGGTCTCTTCCACTCGCGGCAGGATGTCTTTCCAGGCCTGCTCTTCGCAGGGCACCATGATGGACGCGATCAGAGCGCGGTCGGGATAGTCGGCCTTGACCCTCGCCATCTCCTCTAGGTTCACCTCCAGCGGGCGGTCGGTAATCAACTCGATGTTGTTCAGACCCAGCAGCCGCCGGTCCGCACCAAAGATCGCGCCATAGCGCGGGCCATTCACGTTTACGACGGGCGGACCTTCGGAGCCCAGCGTCTTCCACACGACACCGCCCCAACCAGCCTCAAAAGCGCGACGGACGTTGTATTCCTTGTCGGTCGGCGGGGCAGAGGCCAGCCAGAAGGGGTTAGGGCTTTTGATGCCCAGAAAATCGGTGGTCAGGTCGGCCATCAGTTGCCCTCCATCATGGTTGCATGGATATCCATTGCCGCATCGCGGCCTTCCGCCACAGCGGTCACGGTCAGGTCGTCGCCGCCCTGCGCGCAGTCGCCTCCAGCCCAGACGCCAGCGCGCGTGGTGCGCCCAGCGCCGGTGACCTTGATCTTGCGCCCTTCGACGGTCAGGCCGCCGTCGGTCGTCAGGTTCTGACCAATGGCGCGGAACACCTGATCGACAGGCAAAGAAATCACTTCGCCCGTGCCGCACAGACCGGTGCCATCATCAGAAGTGTATTCCAGATCAATCGCCCCCTCGCGCACAGCATGCGGTTGCACATTGAACATCAGCTTCACGCCCTTGCTGGCGGCCAGATCCTGTTCATAACGGCTCGCCCCCATGGCCTCGCGGCCCCGGCGATAGGCAATTGTCACGTTTTCCGCACCAAGCAGCTTTGACTGCACGGCAGCATCCACGGCGGTCATACCGCCCCCGATCACCACGACATTGCGCCCAACGGGCAGCGTGGTCAGGTCCGTGCTTTGCCGCAAATCCGCGATAAAGCTGACCGCATCCGCAACCCCGGCAAGATCATCGCCAGGGATCCCCAGCGCATTCACACCGCCAAGGCCCGTGCCAAGAAACACCGCGTCAAACTCATCAGCCAGCGCATCAAGGCGCAGATCAGCCCCCAGTGCCTTGCCAGTATGCAGATCGATACCACCGATCCCCAGCAGCCAGTCGACTTCGCGCTGCGCAAAGCCGTTCGTCGATTTGTAGGCGGCAATGCCATATTCGTTCAGACCGCCGGGCTTGAGCCGCGCATCATACAACACAACGTCATGCCCCAGCATCGCAAGACGGTGCGCGCAGGACAGACCGGCAGGTCCAGCCCCGACGACAGCAACCCGCTTGCCAGTGCTGGTAGCGCGCACAAAAGGATGCCCCTGCCGCGCCATGACCGTATCCGTCGCGTGCCGCTGCAGGCGGCCAATCTGGACCGGCTTGCCCTCAGCGGCTTCGCGCACGCAGGCCCCTTCGCACAGGTCTTCGGTCGGGCAAACGCGGGCGCACATACCGCCCAGAATGTTCGCATCAAAAATCGTCTGCCCTGCCGACAGTGACGTGCCCGTCGCGATCTGGCGAATGAACAGCGGGATATCGATGCTGGTAGGGCAAGCTGTGACGCAAGGCGCATCATAGCAGAAATAGCAGCGATCCGCTGCGACAAGCACCTCGTGCGCGTCTAGCGGAGCATGCAGATCGGCAAAGCCGGTGGCGAGACTTTCGGCGTCAAGCCGACCAGCGGCGAGTCCGGGGGCGGTGGATGATGTCATGGTCTACCTCAGGAACTGTTACTATTGCAGCCTGCCACAGGTTCATTTTTTATCAAACGGTAAATTTCAGGCGGTCTGAAAACTCGCACCCCGGACCCCGAATATCACGCGTTACGGCCTTATTTTCATGACCCGGACGGGCACACCCTTTCGCGGTCCGCGCAAACGCGCTAGCACGCTGCAAACGCCACCACGCGCGATTGCGCCTGAAAAAGGTCCGATAAATGTACACCGCCACCCTGATTGCAAAGCCCGGCGCGCTGGACGCCACCCTTGTCGAAAACCTGCGGAACGCGTGGGGCGGCGGCGATACAGTCTGGCTGTCAGTGGACGAGGCCACCGAATTTACCCTGCCCGCCGTGCCTGAAAATCAGTGGACCGTATGGGACGATTGCCAAGTGCTTGGCGTCGATCTAGTCATCCAGCCCACCGCTGGCCGAGCCAAGAAAATGCTGCTGGCCGACATGGATAGCACCATGATCTGCCAAGAATGCATCGACGAATTGGCAGCCGAGGCTGGCGTCGGCGAGCGTGTCGCCGCCATCACCGCCAAGGCCATGAACGGAGAGCTGGATTTCGAAGGGGCTCTGTTAGAGCGCGTCGGCCTACTGAAAGGCCTCCCCGAATCCATCATCGCCTATGTCCTCGACACCAGAATCACCCTAATGCCCGGCGGGTACGAGCTGGTGCAGACGATGAAGGCGCACGGCGGTCACGCTGCGCTGGTCTCTGGCGGCTTTACCGCGTTCACTGCCCGCATCGCGTCCGCGCTTGGCTTTGACGAAAACCGCGCGAATACGCTGGTGGTGGACGCCGGCAAGCTGACAGGCGATGTCGCCCGGCCAATCTTAGGACGGCAGGCCAAGGTCGACGCGCTGGAAGAAATCTCTAACAAGCTCGGCATCACAGTGTCGGACGCCATGGCCGTCGGCGACGGTGCCAACGATCTGGGAATGCTGGCCCGCGCCGGTACCGGAGTCGCACTGCACGCCAAACCATCGGTGCAAAAGGAATGCGATGTCCGCATCAACCACGGCGACCTGACCGCGCTGCTGTTTATCCAAGGCTATGCTCGTACCGACTTCGCGTCCTAAGATGTTCGAGGTCACAGGCGATATCGTCGCACTCCTCATGCTCGCCGCCTTCGTCGCGGGTATCGTCGATTCCATCGCAGGCGGCGGCGGCCTGATCACGCTGCCCATGTTGGTGCTGGCCGGTGCGCCCCCCGTCACAGCGATTGCCACGAACAAGGTGCAGGGCGTATTTGGCGCCGGCATGGCCGCAATTGCCTATGCCAGCGGCGGGCATGTAGACCTGCGCAAACAGATCAAACCTGCGCTGGTTGCCTTTGTCGCCGCCGTAGCCGGGGCGCTGCTGACGTCCCATTTGCCAACAGACGTGATTCGCCTTGGCTTGCCCGTCCTGTTGATCGGCATCGCGCTGTTCTTTGCGCTCAAACCCGGCCTCAACGACGTGGACCGCGCCCAGCGCCTCGCGCCGGGGCTGTTTGCCCTGACCATCGTGCCGCTGGTCGCTTTCTACGACGGCTTGATCGGGCCGGGGGCTGGGGCGTTCTATATGCTGGGTTTTGTCGCACTGGGCGGCTACGGTGTGCTGCGCGCGACTGCCCATACCAAGCTGCTTAACTTCGCATCCAACCTTGGCGGCATCGCCACCTATGCGCTTGTCGCGCAACCATGGTGGGCCGTCGGTCTAGCGATGGGCGCGGCGCAGGTCGCAGGCGCTTGGGTCGGGTCAAAGCTGGCGATGCGCGTCGGATCGCGCCTGATCAAGCCGGTGTTGGTCACAGCCGCGACCGCGCTTGCGGTGCGGCTGCTTTGGCAAATGTGGACTTAGTCCTCGACTGGACCGCCTGCATTTTTCCAATCCGGCACGCCGCCGACATTGGTGACATCGGTATAGCCCATGTCTTTCAGTGTCTTGCCCGCCAGTGCGGCCTGACCACCCACGCCGCAGACAAGGTAATACTTGTTGCCGGGCTGCATAAAGTCCTTGTGGTGGGGCGATTCAGGGTCAGCCGCGAACTCCACAAACCCACGCGGCACGCGCTGCGCGCCTTTGATCGTGCCGGTCTTGGCAATATCGCCACTGTCGCGCACGTCGATCCAAATGCCTTCATCGGTGCCGTGCAGCTTGATCGCATCCTCAGTCGTGATCCGGGTGACGGCAGCGTTGGCTTCATCCAGATAATTCTTGGCAGTTTTCATGGGCATGTCCTTTCAGGTGACGTTCTATTCTTTACCTAGTGCGCCGCGCCCATAGGTTAAGCAGGGAACGAAAATATCATACCGCCTTCAGATACGCCTTGGAGACATAACCTTCGACCCCGCCCGCGCCGCCCAGCGTGACCTTGCACCAGCTGGTGTTGCCCGACGGCTCGCAACTATCGACCCAGACCGAGGTGCCATTCGGCATCCCAAGTACGATAATATAACCGGTCCCCGGTCCGGCCCGCATTTTCAGCATGTCATCGTCGTCTTCGACACCAGTGACCTGATACCGCCCCAACCCGCCAAGCGGTGCATCCACAGCACTGCCGCCGCATGCCGCCAAACTTACCGCTGCAAGGAAAGAAAGAGTTAAGCTGAGCATGGGGTGATCCTGTTTTTTGATAGCCTCGGCTTCATCCTAACCGGGCGGCCAAGGCAGAGGAACCACTCTAGGCGCGTTCGGTAAATATTCGCCTACAGCACCGAAAACGCCATCAAACAAGGCATCCCCCAAACAAAAAAACCTAATACAAGGCCCGGGCAAGTCCAACAGAGAACATGCCACATAGCCCGGCGGCGCGGGATTTCGCTTTTACAACACCTTCATTCAGGTTTGGTTCCCGGCGGTCTATGCGACCAACCGGTAACCTCCTTGTTCGGTCACCAGCAGGCGAGCATTCGATGGATCGAGCTCGATTTTCTGACGCAGGCGATAGATGTGAGTTTCCAGCGTATGCGTGGTCACGCCAGCATTATAACCCCAGACCTCGTGCAGCAGCACATCGCGGGCAACTACGCCGTCGGACGCGCGGTACAGGAACTTAAGGATGTTCGTTTCCTTTTCCGTCAGACGGACTTTTTTATCGTCCTCTGTCACCAGCATCTTTTGCGCCGGGCGGAAGGTATATGGCCCCAACTGGAACACCGCGTCCTCTGACTGTTCATGCGTGCGCAGCTGGCTGCGGATCCGCGCTAACAGTACGGGAAACTTGAACGGCTTGGACACATAATCGTTCGCACCGGCATCAAGGCCATAGATCGTGTCGGCATCGCTATCCTGCGCGGTCAGCATCAGGATCGGGCATTTAACACCCTGCTTACGCATCAAGCGGCACAGCTCGCGGCCATCGGTGTCGGGAAGGCCAACATCAAGGATCACCAGATCGTACAACTGCTCCTTAACCTTCGTCATCGCCGAGGCACCATCATCGGCCTCGAACACATCGAAATCTTCGGTTAGCAACAACTGTTCGCCCAGCGCTTCGCGCAGGTCGTCATCGTCATCAACCAACAGGATCTTCTTCAAATGGGCCATAGTACCCTCCAAGTTCTTTCTCATCAGATGTGATGGACACACGTATTCAACAAGTTGTGCTGCAAAAGGTTCACACGGACGTGTGATTTCATTTACATTTATTACATTAAACGCCCACATGGCCTAAATCCGTCGGATAATTCGCAAAGGTTTTGACCTATGGGCTTCGCACCCGACGAAACAGAACGACTGGCCCGCGCCCGGGCTGACCTGCGCATGGGGGTGCCCGTTGTGGTGGCAGGTAGAGGTGTGATGCTGGCCGCCGAGACTCTGCAACCCGCCCGCTTGGCCCTTGTGCGTGATCTGGGGGCCGCCGTCGCGATCACCGACTGGCGCGCTCAAACGCTGAAAGTTGCGGCCTATGACGGCGATGTCGCGCGCATCGCCCTGCCTGAGAACGCGGACGCCCGGTGGGTCACGGCGCTAGCCAACCCCGCAGACGATCTGCGTAATCCCATGAAAGGCCCCCTGCGGGCCCTGCGCGACGGCAACGCGGAACTAGCCCGCGCCGCCGTGGCCCTGTGCAAATCTGCCCGCCTGTTGCCCGCCGGCGTGATTGCGCCGCTGGACAATGCCACCGCCTTTGCCGCCCAGCACGGCCTGACGATTGTAAACGCCGATGCCGTGCGCACGACCGACATGTCCCCCCTGCACAGCGTCGTTAACGCCCGCCTGCCCATGTCTGTGTCAGAGGCCGGCCGCCTGCACATCTTTCGCCCTGCCGACGGCGGCGAAGAGCACTACGCCGTCGAGATCGGCCAACCCGACCGCAGCAAGCCAGTACTGGCCCGCCTGCATTCGGCCTGTTTCACCGGCGACCTGCTGGGGTCGCTGAAATGTGACTGCGGCCCGCAACTGCGCGGCGCACTGGGGCAAATGGGGGCCGAAGGGCATGGCTTGCTGCTGTATCTGAACCAAGAAGGGCGCGGCATCGGCCTAGCCAACAAGATGCGCGCCTATGCGCTGCAAGATCAAGGCTTTGACACAGTAGAGGCCAACCACCGCCTTGGCTTTCATGACGACGAACGCGACTTCCGCATCGGTGCCGCGATCCTCAAGCAGATGGGCTTTGGTGCCGTCCGCCTGCTGACGAATAACCCCACCAAGATTGCACGGATGGAATCGTCCGGCGTATCCGTCGTGGAACGCGTCCCTCTGAAGGTCGGCGAGAATGCGCATAACCATGCCTATCTGGCGACCAAGGCCGCGAAGTCTGGGCACCTGTTGTGAGCGTCGGACGCTCCGCGGGGAGTATTTCTTGGCAAGATGATGCGGGGGCGCAATGAAAAGCACTGACCTTGTTGTCACACCCACCCACCTGCGGTTTCTGGGGCGACATTTCCCCCGCACCATCGGGCGTGCTGGGTTCACGAATCGGAAAGCCGAAGGCGACGGCGCGACCCCGCGCGGCGTGCACCGGATCGTGGGGATGCTGTATCGCCCTGACCGCATTGCGAAACCGGCAGATTGGGCCGTGCCGATCAGGCCGGGCGATCTGTGGTCAGATGACATCCTCGACATGGATTACAACATGATGGTGCGCATGCCGCACCGCTTTAGCCACGAGGATCTGCGCCGCGCCGATCCGATGTATGATCTGATCATCATCACCGACTGGAACTGGCCCTATGCGGTCAAGGGGCGCGGTTCGGCGATTTTCATGCACCAATGGCGCGGCAAAGGGCGGCCCACAGCGGGCTGCGTGGCCTTGTCCCGCGCCCAACTGCACTGGATTGCACCCCGGATTAGGCATAACACGCGGCTTGTTATCGCTTAACACTGGACCTTTGGGGCAGAACACGTCCAAACGATAAGGACCACGCGATGAAAACCCAAGGCCACTTCATGACCCTAGATCAGATCGAACAGCTTCCCTATCGCCCCTGCGTCGGCGTGATGCTTGCCAACCCGCGCGGCCACGTCTTTGTCGGCCAGCGCCTCGACCGTGACAGCGACGCCTGGCAAATGCCCCAAGGCGGTGTGGATGCGGGAGAGAAGTGCCTCGACGCCGCCTTGCGCGAGTTGTGGGAAGAAACCGGCGTCAGCGAAAAACTGGTGAACGTCGAGGCGGAAACGCGCGGGCTGATCCGCTATGACCTGCCTCACGATCTGGTCGGTAAGGCCTGGAACGGCAAGTATCGCGGCCAAGAACAAAAATGGTTCCTGCTGCGCTTTCACGGCACCGACGCCGACGTGAACATCGCTACAGACCACCCGGAGTTTTCCGCGTGGAAGTGGCTGCCCAAGGATCAGCTGGTCGACGCCATCGTCCCGTTCAAACGTACGGTGTACGAACAGGTTTTGGCAGAGCTGGGCGGCAAACTGTGAAGGTGCTGCTGACCGTGGCGGCACTGTTGGCCGCAAGTCAGGCGCAGGCCCTGTCCTGCATACGGCCCGACCCGGTCACCAGCTTTGATCATGCCAATACCAGCGTTTCCCCCTACATGGTCATGACCGGCACCCTGACCGCCCCACCCGCCAGCGGCATGACCGAAAGCAAACCAGTATCCCTGATGGCCAAGCTGACCGGACAGGGCCTGGCCCAGGACGGTTTCACCGCCGCGTTCGACGGCGATGTGGTCCTGCAGGTCACCTGCGCCGGTCCATGGTGCGGCACACTCCCTGCATCCGGCCCGGTTGTGGCCTTCGCCCGCATCGACGGCGAAATCCCCGTGATCGAGATGGACGCCTGCGGTAGATGGCTGTTCACCGCCCCCGATCAGGCGACACTTGATCGCCTGATCGCTTGCATGGAGGACGGTCGCTGCTCAGCGCAGCCAGTTCAGTAACGCAAGGCTGGCATAGCCGTCCTGCGGTAGCCCGCGGCTGGCCTGAAACGCCCGGATTGCACGGCGCGACGCCGGGCCAATCTGCCCGTCGGTGCCGCCGGTTTCATACCCAGCAGAGGTTAGACGCTGCTGCAATTCCACACGCTCTGCCCGTTTCAGGTCACGCTCTCCGGCGACAAAGGGTTGCGCCATCGGCCCCATTCCCTTGATCCGGTCACCCAGATGGCCGACGCCGATGATATAGGCCTCGGCGTTGTTATACCTGCTGATGACGTCAAAGTTGCGGAACACCAAAAACGCCGGCCCGCCAGCGCCCGTCGGCGTAATTAGGCTGGCGGTGCCATAATCCTGCACGGCGCGGCCATTGGTGCCCACGACGCCAATTCCAGCCCAGGCCCCAGTCGACTGCTTCACGCTGCGCGCCGATTTACTGTAGTCAAATCCGCTGGGCAGGCGCACTTCCACGCCCCAGGGCTGCCCCTTAGTCCAGCCGAATTTCGACAAATAGGCGGCGGTAGATGCCAGCGCGTCACTGGGATCGTCCGCCCAGATGTCACGCCGCCCGTCACCTGTGAAATCAACGGCATAGGCGGCATAGCTGGTGGGAATGAACTGCGTATGCCCCATCGCTCCGGCCCAAGACCCAGTCATGTTTTGCGGCGTCGTATCGCCCCGCTGCAAAATCTTCAGTGCCGCGATCAGTTGCTCCTCAAAGAACCGGCCCCGCCGCCCTTCATACGACAACGTCGCAAGGGTCGAGATCAGCGGCACACTGCCCCGGCGTTTGCCAAAGTTGCTCTCCATTCCCCAGACGGCCAGCACGACGTGACGGTCCACGCCATAAGCGGCCTCGATCCGGCTAAGCAGGCCGTCATATTGCGCCAGCATCGCGCGCCCGGTGGTGACACGCTCGTCGCTGGCGGCCGTGGCCATGTATTCGGACAGCGGTTTGGTGAATTCTGCCTGGTTGCGGTCCAGCTCAATGCTGTCAGGGATGAAACCCGCATTGGCAAAGGCCGTATCAAAGGTTGACGCTGACACACCCTGCGACAGCGCGCGAGGGCGGAAATTGCGCACCCAGGCATCAAACCCAGCATCGGGTACTTGGGCATAGGTGCGCCCCGGCGTGGCCGCAGGCCGCGTTTCCGGCCGCAGCGTGCCATTCGGCGCCCCGCAGGCGGTGGTGGCAAGGCAAAGGGTGATGGCAAAAGCGAGGCGCATGAAAAGGGCGGTCCGATCTGGGGGAGGTGATTTGCGCCCATCTTAACATCACAGGCGCGCGATCATACCCACGGATGCGTGACCCGGCGCTTTCCCACCGGCTCGCCGACTACCCATCATCTTGCTAAAAACACTCCCGCCGGAGGCATACTTCTCCGGCCCCAAGAAAGAGTGGCAGCGTCTCTGCCATCCTCATTTTTTTGCCAAATACTCCCGCGCGTCGCGCGTCCGGCACAGCCGGACACGCCACCCTTAGCGGGCCTTGCGCACCCGGCTCACCTTGCTCGCCGTCTTGGCGTTCTTCTTCTTGGCCGATCCCTGCTTGAACCGCGGCGGCTTGCCACGGCCTGTGGGTGGCCCTTTAGGCTGGGTGCGACCGTCCAGCTCCAGCAACTCGACGATCAAGCCGCCCGTCACGGGCGACGCTTCGACCAGTCGAACCCGCGCGCGCTGGCCAAGGCCGATGACATGCCCAGTCTCGCTGCCCTTCAGGGTCTGGGTGTCAGCATCGTAGTGAAAATATTCACGCCCCAGATTACGGATCGGAATCATTCCGTCCGCGCCGGTGCCATCAAGCTTCACGAACACGCCAAAGCGCGCGATTCCGCTGATCCGGCCACCGAATTCGGCACCCACATGCTCCGACAAAAACGCCGCCAAGTAACGGTCGGTCGTATCCCGCTCGGCCGTCATGGACCGGCGTTCCGTGTCGGAAATCTGCTTCGCGGTCTCGTCCAGATGCTCGATATCCCACGGCGACAACCCGTCTTTGCCCCAGCCATGCGCCGAAATCAGCGCGCGGTGGACGATCAGGTCTGAATAGCGCCGGATCGGAGAGGTGAAGTGCGCATAGTTCAGCAGCGCCAGCCCAAAATGGCCAAAGTTTTCAGCGTTGTAATAGGCCTGCGTCATGCTGCGCAGGGTCGCGATGTTGATCAGCTCGTCCGCGTCGGTGCCTTGTGCCTGCGCCAGCAGCCGGTTCAAATGAGAGGTCTTCAACACCTGCCCCTTTGCCAGCACCAAACCAGAAGCCTCGGCCACCTCGCGCAGGGCGTCCAGCTTTGCAGGGCTCGGCTCTTCGTGAACGCGGAACAGAAGCGGGGTCTTCCTCGCGATCAGCGTTTCAGCCGCGCAGACGTTGGCTAGGACCATGAACTCCTCGATCAACCGGTGCGCTTCAAGGCGTTCCTTGAAGTTTACCGCCGTGACCTTGCCGTCCTCATCCAGCTCGATCCGCCGCTCTGGCAGATCAAGGTCCAGCGGTTGCCGTAGAAACCGCGCCTTTGCCAGCGCGGTATAGGCGGCGAACAACGGCTTAATGATCGTCTCGGTCAGCGGCGCAGTCTGCGCGTCAGGGTTGCCGTCCATCGCCGCCTGCGCCTGCTCATAGTTCAGCGACGCGATAGAGTTCATGATGCCGCGGTGGAATGTATGGCCGGTCTTGTGGCCAGTCGCATCGACCTGCATTTCAACGGCGATACAGGCGCGATCAACGTTTTCGTGCAGCGAACACAGATCGCCCGACAAGGTATCGGGCAGCATCGGCACGACGCGGTCGGGAAAGTATGTGGAATTGCCGCGCTTGCGCGCTTCGCGGTCCAGTTCCGACCCCGGCGTGACGTAGTGCGCCACATCGGCAATCGCGACCCAGATAGTAAAACTGCCGTCGTCGTGGGCGTCAACATAGCAAGCATCGTCGCGGTCGCGGGCGTCCACAGGGTCGATGGTCAGCAAGTCAATCTGGCGCAAATCCTTGCGTCCCTTAATGCTGGCAGGCTTGGCTGCGTCTGCCTCTACTACAACCGGATCGGGGAAATGGTCGGGAATGCCATGCTGATGGATCGCAATCAGGCTGACCGCGCGGGGACCACTGGGATCACCAAGACGGCTGACGATACGGGCCTTGGGTAGGCCCATGCGGCCCTTAGGGCCGGTCTGTTCAGCCTCTACCAGCTCTCCGTCCTTGGCACCGCCCGTCGCACCGGCGGCGATGACGAATTCCTTGTCGGACCCTTTGTCGATCGGCATGACGCGCCCGCCTTCGGACGCTGCGCGATAGATGCCCAGAATCCGTTCCGGGTTGGTGCCGATCCGGCGGATCATCCGCGCCTCATAGGCATGCGGCTCACCGGGTGTTTCAGTCAGCCGCGCCAGAATGCGGTCGCCTGCGCCCAACGCCGGGTCGGACGAGCGCAGGTTCATCAGGATGCGCGGCGGCGGCATGGCATCGTTCCAGTCGACCGGGCGGGCGTGAATATCGCCGTCGGCGTCGGGCTCGTCGACCTGTAGTACAGACACGGGCGGCAGTTTCTGCGCATCGCGATAGGACGAGCGGCGCTTGGCCAGCTGACCCTCTGCCTCCATCTCTCGAAGCAGTTGTTTCAGCAGAACACGGTCGGACCCCTTGATGCCAAAGGCGCGGGCGATGTCGCGCTTGGCACTTTGGGTGGGATTGTCCGCGATGAACGCGAGGATATCGGTCTTGGAGGGGATTTGGGTCATGCCGGGGCATCTAGCACGGCAATGGCGGGGCGTCATGTTTTATGTCGCTGCTGCGGCCAGTCCCCGCACCCCCCGGAGTATTTCGGGCAAGATGATGTGACTTAGGCGAAGTAGTCGCGCAAAATCCGTGCGTAAATCGCCTTGAGGGTGATGATGTCGGCGGTGGGGACCTTTTCGTCGACCATGTGCATGGTCTTGCCGACAAGGCCGAATTCCACGACCGGACAGTGATCCTTGACGAACCGAGCGTCCGAGGTGCCGCCAGATGTGGAGAGTTTGGGCGTTTTGCCGGTTTCCACCAGCACCGCTTTGCCGATCAGGTCGGACAGGGTGCCGGGGGGCGTCAGGAAGCTTTCGCCGCTGATTTTGATCTTCATCACGATGCGGATTCCTGTATCTGCGGCGACGGCGTCCAGTTCGGACTGCATCCAACCCGTTAGCGCGGCACCAGTATGGTCATCATTAAAGCGGATGTTAACGGCGGCGCGGCAGGTGGCGGGGATCACGTTGGTCGCGGGGTTGCCGGTGTCCATCGTGACAATCGCCAGCGAGCTGGGATCGAATTGGTCGGTGCCGTCGTCCAGCGCGTGGCTGGCAAGGCGGTCCATCAGGCGGGCCATCGCTGGCAGCGGGTTTTTCGCGCGGTAGGGATAGGCGGAATGGCCCTGCACGCCTTGGAAGGTGAACCAAGCAGTCATGGAGCCACGGCGGCCGATTTTCATCGCCTCGCCCATGTGGTTGGGGCTAGTGGGCTCGCCCACAAGGCATTCCGTCATCTGTTCGTTATTAGCGGCCATCCAGTCCAGCAGGGCTGTGGTGCCATCGAGGGCGTCGGCCTCCTCGTCCCCAGTGATGGCGAGGATGATCGCACCGTCGGGCGGGGTATCGGCGACGAAATCACAGGCGGCGGCAACAAAGGCGGCGACGCCGGACTTCATGTCGGTAGCACCGCGACCCCAGAGGAAGCCGTCGCGGATTTCAGCGCCGAAGGGATCGACCGTCCAGTCGTCCGGGTTGCCAATAGGCACAACGTCGGTGTGACCGTTAAAGCCGAAACTGCGGTTCGCCCCCTTGCTGCCCCAGCGGGCAAACAGGTTCGCGATGCCGCCGCGATCAACGCGGGTGCAGTCAAAACCGGCTTGGGTCAGCACATCCTGCAACAGCACCAACGCGCCACCCTCGGCGGGCGTGACAGAGTTGCAGCGCACGAGGCGCGCGGTCAGGTCAACGGGGTCAATCGGGTGGGTCATAGCGGCCTCTTGTCACGGATGCGAAAGGGGTAGCGCTGAGACGGGCGGGATGCAAATGCTGCCTTTAGTGGACGGCTGCGTCGTCATCCTCGTCACCGAAAAACGGCGTCATTTGGGCGACGATCACGCTGTTTTCATCCAGCGCGCGCTGCATCAGTTCGCGCTCTGCTTCGTCGATATCGTGGCCTTCGGCTAGGCGTTCGTCCAGCGTGCCGTAGCCAGAGACATCCAGCGGCGACAGGTCGGCCTGCTTCAGGATAGCGACGGTTTCGCGCACGGCCTCTGCCTCGTCCACGCCAGAGGCGTAGCACATCAGCGCCGCCCCGGTGGCATCCTTGGGAAGCCCGTCATCCTTGCTGCGGCCTACTTCGACCAGCAACGTGTAAACCTGTTGTGTTCGCTTATTCATGGAGGTGGCATCGCGCCATTGCCGGCACCTGTCAAGCCGGTTTGACGGTGCAAAGGGTGCAAACGCAAAGCGGCGCATAGTATGCTGCACGCAGTTTGGGGCAATCAGATTGCCAGCGTTCAGATTAGCGACGGACCATCCGTGCAACCCAGATCAACAGGCAGGCACCGATGAAACCGGCGATCAAATAGCTGATCCAGCTGCTCGCAGGGTACATGCCCAGCAAGTTACCAAAGATCAGGTTGAAGACGAACGCACCCACGATACCGAGGATGATGTTCATCAGAAGGCCCATGTTGGACTTCATGAATTGTTCGGCAAGCCATCCAGCGATGCCCCCGACGATGATTGCTGAAAGCCAGCCCATATTGATCTTCCTTATGCGGTTGTGCCCTCGATTAGGGCATTCTGCGACATAACGTCTCAATCCTGGAAACGGTTCCCAAACGCGTCAAAATCCAGTGGAGACCGGGTCAGGTGTCCGGTTGCGGCGGGTCCTGCCAGCGCGAGCGGGTTGCCCACATAGAAGAGGTGATCAGCACCAGTTGCAGCGGCGCAAAGAACAGCGCGAACAAGGTGATGATCCGGGCCCAGACCGGCAGGGCCATCAGCGTGCCGTATCCCAGCCACAGAGAGCCGATCAGAAGAGCCAGCACCGCAATCGTATCAAGGACGACCGGAACCCAGGCCCCCAGCCATCCGGGCCGCACCCCGTCCGCCTCTCGACGGCGGGCCAGAGTGCGGCTGATGATCATCAGTCGCGCAGCAGCTCGTTGATGCCGGTCTTGGAGCGGGTCCGCTCGTCCACCCGTTTTACGATCACGGCGCAATACAAGTTGATGCCGTTCTTGGATGGCATCGTGCCCGCGACGACGACGGAATAGGGAGGGACCTCGCCGTAGGTGACTTCGCCGGTTTCGCGGTCGACGATTTTCGTCGACTGGCCAATGAATACGCCCATGCCAAGGACAGAGCCTTCGCGGATGATGCAGCCTTCGACGACTTCGGAGCGGGCACCGATGAAGCAGTTGTCTTCGATGATCGTCGGGCCGGCCTGCATCGGCTCCAGCACGCCGCCGATGCCGACGCCGCCGGACAGGTGGACGTTCTTGCCGATCTGGGCGCAGCTACCAACCGTGGCCCAGCCGTCAACCATCGACCCTTCGCCGACATAGGCACCAAGGTTCACAAAGGACGGCATCAGCACGACGCCCGGCGCGATATAGGCAGAGCGGCGCACGATGCTGCCTGGGACGGCGCGGAAGCCGGCCTGGCGCCACTGAGCTTCACCCCAGCCGTCGAACTTGGACGGGACCTTGTCCCACCACGTTGTGTCGCCGTTGCCGCCACTGATTGGCTTCATATCGTTCAGGCGGAAGGACAGCAGAACCGCCTTTTTCGCCCATTGGTTCACATGCCACGACCCGTCTTCCTGCTTTTCTGCGACGCGCAGTTTGCCGGAGTCGAGGGCGCTCAGCGTATCCTCGATCGCGTCGCGCGTTTCGCCTGTGGTCGCGGGAGTGATCGTGTCACGGGCGTCCCATGCGGATTCGATGGCGGTTTCCAGGGCGGCGTTCGTCATGGGGCGGACCTCTTTGCTGGTTCTGACAGTTGGCACGGGCTATAGACGCGGAGGCCCTGCCGCGCAATCTTAAGGACGTTCCATGCCCGAAGACCACGAAAACAAGTTCCGCCGCTCTACCGAGGACATGATCGCCGCGAGAGGGGTGCCAGATACCGCCCAGACCCGCGCGCCGTCCTATGCCCTTGCTTTTGCGGACCGTGAATTTCTGGCGCGCGAAGACATGCGTCCCGTGCGGTTGCAGCTAGAGCTGATGAAGCCAGAGTTGCTGATGAACGAAGCGGGAGTGAAATCCACCATCGTGCTGTTCGGCGGTGCCCGCATCCCCGACCCGGTGAACAAGGCGCAAGCCCGGACGGAAACGCTAGCGGAGCTGACCAAGTATTACGACGCGGCGAGGACCTTTGCCCGCCTGATGACCGAACGGTCGCTGGCCAATGACCCGTGCGAGAATATCATTGCCACGGGCGGCGGCCCCGGCGTGATGGAAGCGGGCAACCGCGGCGCGCACGAGGCGGGCGGCATATCGATTGGCTTGAACATCGTGCTGCCGCACGAGCAGGCACCGAACGAATACGTCACGCCAAATCTGTGCTTTAACTTCCACTACTTTGCGGTCCGCAAGATGCATTTCCTGATGCGCGCCTCTGCCATCTGCGTGTTCCCCGGTGGCTTTGGCACGCTGGACGAGATGTTCGAAGCGCTGACCCTGATCCAGACCGGCCGCATGGCCCGCGTGCCGTTCCTGCTGTTCGGTCGCGATTTCTGGGAGCGGATCATCAATTGGCAGGCACTGGCCGATGCCGGGACGATTGCGCAGGCCGATCTGGAACTGTTCCGTTTCGTAGAGACCGCCGAGGAAGCGATTGCCGCGCTGGATGATTGGGACGGCAAGGGCCAGAAACGCCAGGACATGCCGGGGCGGTAATTGCGCGTCGTGGGGCGACCTGATGTTTCGCGTGCGAAACATATTATATAAAACGAGGGTGGTTTGTTAAATTTGGTTAAAAGTTATTTTAAATTCTTATGAATACGTCAGTACCTGCTAAGAGACCAAATTTCCATCTGGTCGACGATACCAAAGTGACAACACCGCTTCAAGTTGTCAGGAAGTGTAGGTTGTTGTAGGGGCAGCAGTTCAGCGCCACTCCTTTTAAGGACTTAATTATATGTCTGCATTAAAGATCGTACACTTTTCAGACGTTCTTTGCGTCTGGGCCTATATTGGACAAGCCAGCCTTTTTAAATTGGTTGAAAAGTTCGGTGATAGGATTGAAGTGGAGGAGCATTTTTGTTCTATTTTTCCAGATACACAGACCAAAATCAACAAGGCGTGGCACGACCGAGGCGGTTTCAGCGGATACGCCGACCACGTCAAAACGGTTGCTAAAGGTTTCGAAAACGTGAGCATTCACGATGATGTCTGGTCCAAGGTGCGACCAAAGTCTTCGGCAAGCCCGCACTTGTTTATCAAAGCGATAGAGTTGCTTGAATACGAAGCTACCGAGGGAACGTTTTTTAATCGTTTATCGAATAGGGCAGCCAAGGAACTCCGAACCGCATTTTTTGTCGAAGCTCAAGACATCTCCAACTGGGCCGTTCAGAGAGCTATTGGTGAGAAAATTGGCATAGTATTTGACGAGATTCTTAAGAAAATTGAGACGGGCGAAGCAATTGCGAAATTGGCCGCCGACTATGAGCTTGCCCAATCCTTGCGTGTTCAGGGCAGTCCAACCTACATATTTAGCGAAGGACGCCAGATCTTATTTGGGAACATTAACTACAATATTCTGGAAGCAAACGTTTCCGAATTGCTCTCTGAAAAAAGAAACGAAATCGGAAGTGATTGTTAACAATTAGGCCTTCAAACCGTTGGACGAATCTTTGAAATCGCCCCACACAGCCGACGTTAAGACACAATCAGGCCTTTGTCGCTCAGCTCGCGTGACGGTGCCTGCAGCTTGATTCCGGGCTAGGCCGCAATTTCACGTTAAATCAACAAAAGCGACGCAGGGGTGAATTACAGCCCTGCGTCGGCCTCGATCTTTTTGCGACTTTTTCGGGCGCGCTCGGTCTCTGACTTCAGCTGACCGCAGGCGGCCATGATGTCTTCTCCGCGTGGTTTGCGGACGGGGGACGCGTAGCCGGCCTTGTAGATGATGTCAGCGAAGGCGTGGATGCGGTTGCCGGAGGAGCGCTTGTAGGGCGCGCCGGGCCATTCATTAAAGGGGATCAGGTTGATCTTGGCGGGAATGCCCTCGATCAGTTTCACCAGACGGTGAGCGTCGGCGTCGCTGTCGTTCACGCCGTCCAGCATCACGTATTCAAAGGTGATCCGTTCGGAGTTCGAGACCTTGGGATAGACGCGCAGGGCGTCCAGCAGGGCTTCGATGTTCCATTTCTTGTTGATCGGGACCAGCGTGTCGCGAACCTCGTCTGTGGTGGCGTGAAAGCTAACGGCCAGTTGGCAGCCGATTTCCTGCGCGGTGCGGGCGATTTCGGGGACGACGCCAGAGGTCGACAGCGTGATGCGGCGGCGGGACAGGGCGATTCCTTCTCCGTCCATCGCGATCTTCATCGCGTCGCGGACGTTTTCGAAGTTATAAAGCGGTTCGCCCATACCCATCAGCACGATGTTCGACAACATGCGCGGGCCGTTGTCACCGGAGCCTTGGCCGGGCTCTGGCCATTCGCCAAGGTCGTCACGAGCGACTAGGATCTGGCCGACGATTTCGGCGGGCGTCAAGTTGCGGACCAGTTTCTGTGTGCCTGTGTGGCAAAAGGAACAGGTCAGGGTGCAGCCGACCTGGGACGAGATGCACAGCGTACCGCGGTCAGATTCCGGGATATAGACGACCTCTACCTCGTGGCCGCCAGCGATGCGGACGAGGTATTTGCGGGTGCCGTCGGTACTTACCTGACGGGTGACGACTTCGGGGAGTTCGATTACAAAGGTACCCGCGAGCAGGGCGCGGTAGTCTTTGGCGAGGTTCGTCATCAGCGCGAAATCACGCACGCCCCAGTGATAAAGCCACTGCCAGAGCTGGTTCACACGCATCTTGGCCTGCTTTTCCGCCGTGCCCGCTGCGATCAACGCCTCGCGCATCTGATCGCGGGTCATCCCGATCAGGTTTTGCGGCCCGTCGGGCAGCTTGCGGGGGATCGTGTGAACGTCTTGCGTGATGGGGGCAGTCGCGGTCATGGCAGTGGACCTTTCGGGCAATAAAGCGAGTCTGTTATAGGCCAAAGGCCCCGGTTTCCAACTGAAACCCGGGGCCCTTCGATTTTTCTACGAAAAACCCTTAACCGGCGCAGCGGTTCGCGGCTTCTTCGACGGCGGCGGTGAAGCCGGAGAGTGAGAACGTGTCGGTCGTGATGTTACCCCGGCCAGAGCTCGCCTTGAGCACCGCATCGGACCCGCGCTTCATCGCCGCGACGACTTTCGCGTCGTCTTCCGGCGTGGCGGGCCAAGCGTATTCACCTTCGGTGAACAGCTCGAACGTGGTGCCGCTGACGTTCATGTTCACGGTCGAGCCGGGGGCAAAGGGATAGCCGCCGGTGAACATGATCTGGCCCTTCACGTTTTCCGCAGGACGGTAGAACACCATCAGATAGATGTCGCCACGGCGGCCATCTGTGGCATTGCCGGCGCTGTCGGTCAGCAGGCTTTGCTTTGGCGCGGATGTGCTGATGCACTCGCGCGGGTTTTCCGCCTCGAATGTGCTCCAGTCCGTGTTGGCCGCGACTAGGTTGTCCGTGGTCGCCTGCGCGCCCACCTGCGTAGCAATCAGCGTTGCTGCTGCCAATGTCAGGGTGCGAAATGTCGTCGTAATCATTGTAAATAGGCCTCCAAGCTGCCCTTGCCTCTGTCGGTCCCGCGTATGGGTTTTATCAACCTTTTCGTCTGGCGGGTCTTAGTTCAACGCTATAGCCATGGTCCTAGCAAAAAATCGCCTAAAGTGCAAAGCCCCCATACGCGCACAAAGCCGTGGGCGGGCGCGATGAAAGGAAATATCCCATGAGTGGTCCCGTTGATCTGGTCGAAATCTGGCGCGGCGACATTTTGGAGTCGGTCCATCAGGGACATGCGGTCGTTTGCGGTGCCGATGGAGAGGTCGTTGAGGTCTGGGGTGACGCCGAGGCGGTGATCTTCCCGCGCTCTTCCTGCAAGATGATTCAGGCGCTGCCGCTGATTGAAAGCGGGGCTGCAGATGCGCAGGGGCTCAGCGTAGAACAGCTGGCGCTGTCCTGCGCGTCGCATCAAGGCGCGCATATTCACACCGACCGGGTGCAGGTCTGGCTGGATACGCTGGGGCTATCGGATAGCGATTTTCGCTGCGGGCCGCAGTGGCCCGGCGATATTCCAGCACGAAATGAGATCATTCGCGCCCATGCCGCGCCGTGCCAGATCCACAACAATTGCTCTGGCAAGCACGCGGGCTTTTTGACGCTGAACCGCCATCTGGGTGGGGCTGCGGACTACGAACTGGTGGATCATCCGGTGCAGCAGGCGGGTAAGGCAGCGTTCGAGGATGTGACAGGTGAGACTTCGCCCGGCTATGGGATTGACGGCTGCTCTGCCCCGAACTTTGCGACGTCTGTGCATGGCTTGGCCCGCGCGATGAGCTTTTTCGCCACGGCCCATGACCGAAACGATACGCGGTCCAAGGCGGCGGTGCAGCTGCGCGAAGCTATGATGGCGTTTCCAGAGCTGGTTGCCGGCGAAACCCGCGCCTGCACCGATCTGATGCGCGCCATGGGCGGCCGCGTTGCGATCAAGACGGGGGCCGAAGCGGTGTTCGTCGCGATCATTCCCGAAAAGCGGATTGGCGTGGCGTTGAAAATCACCGATGGTAGTACCCGCGCATCAGAGGCCGCGATTGCCGCGATCCTTGTGAAACTGGGTGTGCTGGATGCGGATCACCCGGCGACCACGGCGCGGATGGTGCCCGAGATCCGCAATTGGCGCGGCACGCTGTGCGGCCATATCAAGCCCGCCGCGGCGCTGCTGTAAGGAAAACCGATGACATTCACGCTTGCCACCTGGAACATCAACTCTGTCCGCCTGCGCGAGGCGCTGGTCGCAAAACTGATGACGGACGAAACGCCGGACGTGCTGTGCCTGCAGGAATGCAAAAGCCCGCTGGACAAGATCCCACTGACGACCTTTCAAGCGCTGGGTTATACCCACATGATCGGACGCGGGCAAAAGGGCTATAACGGGGTCGGGATTTTTTCGAAGATGCCGATTGAGGAGGTCGGGGCGGCGGATTATGCATCCCTTGGCCATGCGCGGCATATCGCGGGGCGGCTGGCGAATGGCGTGACGATCCATAACTTCTATGTTCCCGCAGGCGGCGACAAGCCGGACCGGGAGATCAACGAGAAATTCGGCCAAAAGCTGGATTACCTGACCGAGATGCGGGACGCCTTTCATGCGGACCGGCCGACAAAGGCGATCTTGGTGGGCGATCTGAATATTGCGCCGCGCGAGGATGATGTCTGGGATCATAAGAAACTGCTGAAGGTCGTCAGCCACACGCCGATCGAGGTCGAACATCTAGCGCAGGTGCAGGATGCCGCTGGCTGGGTCGACGTGACCCGGCAGGATATTCCGCAGGGGAACCTGTATAGCTGGTGGTCCTATCGGGCCCCCGACTGGGATACCGCCGACAAGGGCCGCCGGCTGGACCACATCTGGGCCACCCCCGATATCGCCAGCGCAGCCCATTCCAGCAGGGTGCTGCGCCATGTGCGCGGATGGGAACAGCCAAGCGACCACGCGCCGGTTCTCGCGACTTTCGATCTGTAGCACCCTTCGAATTTTTCGTAGAAAACTCGAAGGGTGCCTCCGGCGGGAGTATTTCTGGCAAGGTGATTGAGATCGGCAGTTTTCTGGATCAACGCTTTGCGTTAGATCATCGGTGACGTTGAAGGAGATATGCCATGTCGTTGACCCAGCCTGTACCGAAGCCGGTTGTCCTTTGTATTCTGGATGGCTGGGGATTGCGCGACAGTGCAGAGGCGAATGCGCCTGTGCTCGCGGACACGCCAAACTTCGACCGGCTGATGGCGACATGCCCCCATGCGACGCTAATTACCTTTGGACCCGATGTGGGTCTACCGAGGGGGCAGATGGGCAATTCAGAGGTCGGGCACACCAATATCGGTGCGGGCCGCGTTGTAGCGATGGATCTGGGGCAGATCGATCTGGCGATCGAGGATGGCAGCTATCCCGGTCAGCAGGCGATCTGCAATTTTGCCGCGCGGTTGAAGGGCACTGGCGGGCGGGCGCATCTGATGGGGGTCGTATCGGATGGCGGCGTGCATGGACATGTTGCGCATCTGGTGGAAACGGCGCAACTGTTGGCGGCGGAGGGTGTTCCCGTTGTAATCCACGCTGTCACGGACGGGCGCGATGTGGCACCCTCTTCGGCGCAGGATTTCATGGCCGATATGCTGGGCAAGCTGCCGGGCGGTGTGCAGGTTGTGACAGTCACGGGCCGCTATTATGCGATGGACCGGGACAATCGTTGGGACCGGGTGCAGACGGCCTTTGACGCGATGGTGAACGGCAAGGGTGTCGCCGTGGCCGCCACAGCGAAGGATGCGATCGCGCAGGCCTATGCAGACGGCAAGACCGACGAGTTCATTCCTGCCACGGTGATTGGTGATTACGACGGCATGCATCCCGCGGATGGGCTGTTTTGTCTGAACTTCCGGTCCGACCGCGCCCGCGAGATTTTAGAGGCGATTGGTAATCCAGAGTTTTACGGCTTTGAACGGACGATGCCAACGCTGGCCGTTCGGCTGGGGATGGTGGAATATTCTGACCGGCATGTGGATTGGTTTGATGCGGTCTTCCCCAAGCGGGATATTCGCAACACGCTGGGCGAATGGGTGGCCAAGCATGGCAAGACTCAGTTCCGGCTGGCCGAGACGGAGAAGTATCCGCATGTCACGTTTTTCCTGAACGGCGGTAAGGAAACGTCTGAGGATGGAGAGGATCGCGAGATGCCGAAGTCGCCAAAAGTGGCGACCTATGATCTGCAACCAGAGATGTCGTCCGTCGAGGTGACGGATGATTTTGTGGCCGCGATTGAGAAAGGCTATGACCTGATCGTCACGAACTACGCTAACCCCGACATGGTCGGCCATACCGGCGATCTGAATGCGGCGATTGCGGCCTGCGAGGCAGTAGACCGCGGCCTTGGCCGGGTGCTGGATGCGCTGGAAAAGGTGGGCGGTGCGATGGTGGTTTGTGCCGATCATGGCAATTGCGAAACCATGGTCGATCCTGTGACGGCCGGGCCGCATACGGCGCATACGACGAATCTTGTGCCGGTGATCTTGTATGGCGGACCTGCAGGCGCGACCATTCACAACGGGCGGCTGGCGGACGTTGCGCCAACTCTGTTGCGGCTGATGGGGATGGAAAAACCAGCTGAGATGACAGGCCGGAGCCTGATCGATTGATACGCCTTGCAGCGATCCTTTGTGCCGCCTTGTTTGCGGGGCCGCTGGCTGCGCAGAGCCCAAGCGATGCCGCGACGCAGGCTGCGGCGCGCCTGCAAGCGGCGCGGGCGCAGCTGGATGCCGCGGGCGGATCGCAGGACCGGGTGGCGGCGCTGACGGAAACCGTGCGCGCCTATGAGGACGGCTTGATCGCCCTGCGCGACGGGATGCGGCGCATGGCCATCCGGCAGGATACTTTGCAGACGCAGATGGACGCGCGGCAGGCCGAGGTGTCGCAGCTGCTTGGCGTGCTGGCGTCGATTGGTAATGCGCCAGCGCCGCTGCTGTTGCTGCACCCGTCTGGCCCGCTAAGCACGGCGCGGTCGGGGATGCTTGTGGCGGATGTCACCCCTGCCCTGCAGGCCAAGGTGGGCGATTTGCGCAGGCAGCTAGAGGAGCTAGCGCTGCTGCAAGCCTTGCAGAAAAGCGCGGCAGATACGCTGAGCGATGGCCTGCAAGGCGCGCAAGAGGCGCGGGCGGCGTTGTCGGCGGCGGTGTCCGACCGGACCGATCTGCCGCAACGCTATACCGAGGACCGGGTGCAGACGGCGCTGCTGTTGGCCAGCACCGATACGCTGGCCGCCTTTGCGGATGCGCTGGCGGATACCGTCGATGTCGTCGCGCCAGAGCTGGTGCCACAGGGCGATCTGGCGCGACCGGTGCAGGGGACTGTGCTACGCGCCTATAACGCGGCTGATGCTGCCGGGATTGTGCGCCCGGGTGTAGTGATTGCGGCGCGGCCGCGAGCGCTGGTCACGACGCCGGTTGCTGCGACGCTGCTGTTCCGCGGGCCGCTCCTAGATTACGGCAACGTTATCATTTTAGAGCCCGCGCAGGACGTGTTGTTCGTCATCGGCGGGCTGGCAGAGGTGTACGGCGAAGCGGGTCAAGTTCTGCCCGCTGGCGCGCCACTTGGCCTGCTGGGCGGAGATTTGCCGGATGTTGACGCGATTTTGACCGCTGGAACGCCCGGATCGGCTGGGACGGCGACACAGACCCTTTATCTTGAGGTCAGAGACGGGCAAAGTCCTGTCAACCCAGGCACCTGGTTCGCACTGGACTAGATAGGATCACGCATGAAGAAGCTTTTGATGGCCGCCGCCGGTGGCACTGTGCTTGGCCTTGTGGCCACCACGCAGTTTGCCGGACCGCTGATCGCGCAGACCGCCACTGCGGATGCTAACGTTTATGAACAACTCGACCTGTTCGGCGATATTTTCGAGCGGATCCGTCAGGGCTATGTCGAGGATGTGGACGACAAGAAACTGATCGAGGCCGCGATCAACGGGATGCTGACCTCGCTGGACCCACATTCGTCCTATCTGTCCGAGGACGATGCCAAGGACATGCAGGTGCAGACGCGCGGTGAATTCGGCGGGCTGGGTCTGGAAGTCACGCAAGAAGAAGGCTGGGTCAAGGTCGTGTCGCCGATCGACGACACCCCTGCCGCTGCTGCTGGCATGATGGCGGGCGATTTCATCACCGCTGTAGACGGGGAAAACGTGCTGGGCCTGACGCTGGACGAGGCGCTGCAACTACTGCGCGGGCCGGTCGGGTCAGAGGTCATCATAACCGTGGTGCGCGAAGGATCGATCGAGCCGTTCGACGTGTCGATCATCCGCGACACCATTAAGCTGACCGCCGTGCGCGCACGGACCGAAGGCAAGGCTGCAGTTCTCCGGGTGACGACGTTCAATGCACAGACTTTCCCTAATCTGGAAGACGGTCTGAAAGAGCAAATCGACGAAGCTGGCGGGATTGCGAACCTAGACGGCATCGTGCTGGACCTGCGTAACAACCCGGGCGGTCTGCTGAACCAAGCTGTGTTCGTATCCGATGCCTTCCTTGAGGGCGGCGAGATCGTATCGACCCGTGGCCGCGCCGCTGCCGATGGCGACCGCTATAATGCGACGCCGGGCGATCTGGCGGGTGGATTGCCAATCGTGGTGCTGATCAACGGCGGTTCTGCCTCTGCCTCTGAAATCGTGGCGGGTGCGCTGCAGGATCATCGCCGGGCCATCGTTGTGGGCACGAAGTCGTTCGGCAAGGGGTCTGTCCAGACCGTTGTGCCGCTTCAGGGCAATGGCGCTATGCGTCTGACGACGGCGCGGTATTATACACCGTCTGGCCGGTCGATTCAGAACCTTGGTATTTCGCCTGATATCATCGTCGAACAACCAATGCCCGTGCCCGTCGACGAGACGGAAGAGGACAACGCCGCCACATCGTCGATGCGATCAGAGGCTGATCTACGCGGCACGCTGTCGAACGACAGCCTGACCGAGGACGAGATCAAGCTGATCGAAGAAGACCGCGCGCGTGCCGAAGATGCGGCCAAGCTGCGGGACGAGGATTATCAGTTGGCCTATGCCATCGACATCTTGAAAGGCCTACACGCGCTGGGCCCGCAGATCGAAGTGGACCTATCGATCAATGGCGGCGATGCCCCGGCCGACAGCGATGCGGCAGCCCCTAGCGGGAACTGATGCACGTGAAATGATGAAAACAAAACGCCTCGCCAGTGATTGGCGGGGCGTTTTACGTATAAGCTATACTTAATGTTGGCCGGACTGCCCCCGCGTGTCAGACGATGTTGTGACCAGCAGCAGTGATGGCCTGCGACAACGCGCGGATATGGGCCGGGCCGACTTCGCAGCAACCGCCGACGATGGTTGCACCGGCATCGATCCAGCGCATGGCGTGGAAGGCATAAGCCTCTGGAGACAGATCGCGGCTGGTCAGGGAATCGACCGTGGGCTTGTCCTGCAGAAAATCTGACGTGATTTTTTCGAACCCGTTGGCATAGGCACCGCAGGGCAGCGACCCGCGCGACAGGATCGCAAGGGTGGCGTGCATCGCCTCTGGCGCGGAACAGTTGACCAACACGGCGGCGGCACCTTCGCTGGCGATGGGCAGGATGCCGCCAACCGGTTCGCCCGAGCGCAGGCGCGTGCCGTCGTGGTCATCGACGGTGATCGACAGCCAGACCGGCTTGCCGCCTTTGAGCGCGCCTTCCAGCACGGCGCGGGCGTGGGCGAGTGACGCGACGGTTTCGCAGATGATGACGTCGCTGGCAGGGGCGAGCAGGTTCGCGACCTCTGCATAAAGCGGCATGGCGATGTCATACGCGGGGTGGATGTCTGGGCGATAGCTGGCGATCAGCGGGCCGATGCTGCCAGCGATCCGGCCAGACCCATAGGCGGCGACGGCGGCTTGCACCTCTGCGATGGCGGCGGCGTGCAGGTCTTCGAAACGATCCTCTAGCCCAGTGCCGACAAAGCGATCGCGGTGAATGGCGTAGGTGTTGGTCGTGGCAACCGTGGCACCGGCGGCGAAGTAATCCACGTGGACTTGCTGGACCAGACCAGGGTGGTCGATCATCACTTGAGTGGACCAAAGGTTCGTCGGGGTGTCACCAGCGCGGTGCACCAGTTCCTGTCCCATGCCGCCGTCCAAAAGGGTAATCTTGGTCATGTCCATGTCCGCCTTGATTTGCGCCGGTTGATTGGCTGAAAAGTGCTTTGGCGGCAACCCCGCCCGAATTGCGTACTAAGGTCAGACGCGCCCGGGCGTATGGGCAAAGCCCAGCAACACACCGTAGAGGATGGAACATAGTGCCAGCACGCGGCGGAACCAGACGTTGAACACTACCCCCAGAGCCGCGCGACCAAGACCCGCGCCCAGCGCGGTATATATTCAATAACTGGCGGCGGTCAGGCGAAGGGCGGTCGGCACGATGATCAACATCTGCGCCATGATTGGCACGTCCGGCTGCACAAACTGGGTAAAGGCCGCGAAGTAGCCTGCGACGGATTTGGGGTTGATCGTGCCGATCAGGAACGCCCGGCCATAGATCGACTCGGCAGCGCGGTTGTCTGCTTTTGGCGGCCTGGCAGTCCGCCGCCAGCTGCGCACTCTGGTCCAGATCAGGAACGCGGCACCGATCATCTTGGCGATGGTGAAGGCGATGGGGGACGCAGTCAGCAGGTCGGCGACGCCTAACGCAGACAGAGTCAAGAACAGGCAGGCATGCGTCAGGTTTCCGGCAACACCGGGCAGCGCGAATCAGAACCCCAGCGTCATGCCATTGGTGATGCAATTGACAGCGTTCGGCCCCGGCGCGGTGACGCAGACAAGCCAGAACAGCGTAAAGACGGTCCACGCCTGATAGGTCATGTTGCGTTGGCGAAAGCCTGAGCGAGGATCGCGGTCATGGCATCAGCGTCAGCTTGGGTAAAAGCGTCCGGCTGATTGCTATCAATATCAAAGACGCCCAGCAGTTTGCCTTCGCTATTGACGACAGGCAGCACGATTTCGGACCTCGTCGAGCTGGCGCAGGCGATATGACCGGGAAAGGCATAGACGTCGGGCACAAGTTGTACTTGCCCCGTACGCGCGGCGGCCCCGCAGACGCCGCGGCTGAACGGGATCACAAGGCAACCGTGGCCGCCTTGGTAGGGGCCGATTTTCAGCAACTCTGGCCCGGTGACACGGTAGAAACCGGTCCAGTCAAAGCGGTCGTCGGCATTATGCACCTCGCAAGCGAGGGTGGCCATCAGGGCGACAGTGTCATCTTCGCCCGTCGTAAGGGAAACGACGGTGCGGGTCAGGTCGGCGTAATCAACATGTTTCATGCACCATGGCGTAGCGCCTTATTTGCGCCCGAAAAAGTCCCAAAAGCACCACATACTCGCCCTGCTCCCGACTCGGGAATTCGCCACGGTGTCTTTGTGGCTGCAAAGCTTCAGCGGCACCGCGTTTTCAATGCCCCCACCCCGTAGCGCGGTGCCGGACACCTACCGAAAAGTCCAATTGTCATTCCCCCCGAAATCATTGAACTTCCAATTAAATGAATACGGGAGAGATGACGTGCGCGATTTTCAGATACCGGGGCGGTCACCGACCTTTGCCGAAAACGGCATGTGTGCGACTTCGCACCCGTTGGCGGCCAAAGTCGCGATCCAGATACTGGAGGCTGGCGGCAACGCCGTTGACGCCGCCGTTGCTGGCGCGGTGCTGCTGGGCATTTGCGAGCCGCAGATGACTGGTATCGGGGGCGACTGCTTTGTCTTGATAACGCCGCCGGGGTCGAACAAGATCCATGCGCTGAACGGATCTGGCCGCGCGCCTGCCGCCTATTCCGCCGCTGAACTGCGCGCCAAGGGGCACAAGGTGGTGCCGGTCAGCGATCCCGCTGCTGTGACGATCCCAGGCGCGATTGATGCTTTTTGCACATTGTCCAAAGACTGGGGCAAACTGGGACTGAAGGCCGTGCTGGCCCCCGCGATCCATTATGCGGAAGCCGGTGTTCCGGTCAGCCCGCGCGTTGCCTTTGACTGGGGCAATGACGCGGGTGTGCTGCAAGGCGGTGCCCGTGATCTGTATATGCTGGACGGCAAGGTGCCGACGCCGGGTCAGATGTTTCGCGCACCCAAGCAGGCAGAAGCGCTGCGCCGGATCGCAATGCACGGCCGCGCAGGTTTCTACGAAGGCGAAGTCGCCGAAGATATGGTTGCGTCGCTTAATGCTGCGGGCGGAGTTCATTCACTGGATGACTTTGCGCAGACGCAAAGCACATGGGGCGATCCGATACAGGGCGGCTACGGCGGATTGGATCTGTACGAGCATCCGCCAAACGGCCAGGGCGCGACGGCGATCCTGATCCTGAATATTTTGTCTCAGTTCGATATTGCAAGCATGGACCCTTGGGGTGCCCAGCGAGTGCATATCGAAGCCGAGGCGACCAAGCTGGCCTATGATACGCGCAACCGGTTCCTGTCAGACCTCGGACACATGACCCGGCTGGATCACATGCTGTCGATGGACACTGCGAAAAAGCTGGCCGCGCTGATCGACCCAGCCAAGGCCCTGCCCGGCGGGTTGCCGGGGGCAGAGGCGATCCACAAGGACACGATCTATATCACTGTGGTCGACAAAGATCGCATGGCGGTCTCGCTGATCTATTCGATCTTTCACGGCTTTGGGTCGGGGATTGCGTCGGACAAGTTTGGCATTTTGTTCCAAAATCGGGGCGCTGGTTTCAGCCTAGAAGAAGGCCACGCGAACGAGGGCGGGCCGGGCAAGCGGCCGATGCACACGATCATTCCGGGAATGTTGCAAAAGAACGGCAAGACGATGATGCCGTTTGGCGTTATGGGCGGGGCTTATCAGTCCACAGGTCATGCCCGATTCGTCACTAATGTCACTGATTTCGGGCTAGAGCCGCAGGCTGCTATCGACGCGCCGCGCAGCTTTGCCGAACTGGGACATCTGAAGGTCGAGCGCGGCTATTCAGACGCGGTGCGTGCAGAATTGACCAATCTGGGCCACGAGGTTGTGGTGCCGAAAACAGCCATCGGCGGTGCGCAGGCGATCTTGCTGCGGGACGATGGAGTTTTACAGGGTGGATCCGACCCGCGCAAAGATGGTTGTGCTCTGGGATACTGAATTAAGCGAAAAGCGGGCCAAGGACCGCTTTTTTCGTTAGTTCAGTTGGACTTGCAGGGGATAAAGGCCATCCTCGAACGGGCCGAAAAGCTCTGGCACATCGGGGTGTTCGACAGGTTCGCCGGAATAATCAGCAACTAAGTTCTGTTCGGAAACATAGGCCACATAGAAGCTTTGGTCGTTTTCAGCGAGCAGGTGATAATACGGCTGATCCTTGGCAGGGCGCGATTCCTCTGGAATGGCCTCGTACCAAGCGTCGGTGTTAGAAAACATCGCATCGACATCAAATACAACGCCCCGGAAGGGGTGTTTACGATGCCGGACCACTTGGCCCAGATGATATTTCGCGCGCGTCTTAAACATTGATGCAACTACCCCCGGTCCATCTAGTAAACGCAACTGCCACAAAAAGTCCACATTTCACGTGCGTTTAAAGCGGAAACAGTCTGTCAGTAACTCCACGTGACCGCCGTTGGGGAAATCGTGAACGTGGCGCCCGGCCTTAATCGTTCACAAACGCGCACGTTTGGGATAAGGTGAAAAAAATAAAAGAAGAGCGAGAGGCAAATGAGCAGTTTCTTTCGCGCACTGGTGTTTCTTGCGTTGCTGGGGTCCTGCGGCAGCCGCGAGTATTCGGCCCCGCGCGACCTGGATAACGCCTGTGCGATCCTGAGTGAGCGGCCGGAATACCGACGCGCTTTCAAGAATGTTGAGAAAAAGTACGGTGTGCCGATGCCCGCCATGATGGCGATCATCTATCAAGAATCGAAATTCATCGGCAACAACCGTCCGCCGCATCAATATGCGCTGGGGGTAATTCCCGTCGGGCGCCAGTCGTCTGCAGTCGGTTACAGTCAGGCGCTAGATGGCACTTGGGAAGAGTACCAAAACTCTATCGGAAACAAGCGCGCCAAGCGCGAGGATATCGATGCCGCCGCCGATTTCATGGGCTGGTACATGTCCGCGACCGTGCGCGAAACCGGCGTTCCGCTGCATGATGTGCGCAACCAGTATCTGGCTTATCACGATGGGCGGAGCGGCTATATGCGCGGCACGTGGCGGAGCAAAAGCTGGCTGATCCGCATCGCCGGAGAGGTCGAGGCCCGCGCGCTCTTGTATGATACGCAGCTGCGGTCCTGCCGCAAACGCTAACATCAGACACAAAAAAGGGGCAACGCACGCGGTGCCCCTTTTGTAATCTAATGAAGGATTACTTCTTGAATGTGCCAACCGGCGCGTTGGGATCGATGAACCAAGCGTCCTTGTCGATCGCGCGGCTGACTTCCGTCAGGATGTCGGCGTTGCCTTCGTCACCGACGTCGCCTGCGTCGGCAATACCTTTGCGGACCGATTCGCCAACGCTTAGGAACCGCTTTTTCAACTCTTCGATGGGGGCGTTGATGTCTTCTTATTCGATGGGATAGGCGTCCGTCTTAGCAGTTTCTGCGTCGGCTTCCCGCGTGCCGCGGGCGACGCTGCCCAGAACAACGGCGCGTTTGGCCGTCAGGTCAGCGCCATCACGCAGACGGTCGGCAACATCGTCCAGCAGTTCATGCACGCCGATAAAGCCTGCACCTTTCAGGTTCCAGTTCGCCTGCTTGACCGCAAGCGTTAGCGCGATCGCCTCGGCCAGGTTATCGTTCAGGATGTCAATTTTTTTACGGGTCTGGCCGTCAAGGCCGGCGACGAAAACGTCTGGCATGATGAATTCTCCATATTCGTGCGATGGGGTGCTGCATCGTTTCGCCGGGTTAATGCGGTGCCCCCTTTGGGTTCCAATGGGGGCGGCTAGTCGCTGACCGGCTGGCGTTATCGCATGTCAGCGGCCATATCGGCATGGAAGACGTACACTGGCGGACCTATGTCGGTGGTAAAGCAACTATAGGTGAATACCATGAATAGACGCACCCTCCTCCTCTCTGCTGCCGCTTTGGCTGTCGCAGGTGGTGCCGCACTGGCGCAGGAATTGTCGCTGAACGAACTTTCAGCCTACTTGAACCAGATGCAAACGGCGCAGGGCGGTTTCACGCAGATCAACGGCGACGGCACGCTGTCCACGGGTCAGATCTATATCAAGCGCCCGGGCCGCATTCGGTTCGAATATAACGCGCCGGACAATTCTCTGGTGATGGCTGGCGGTGGTCAGGTCGCTGTGTTCGATCCCAAGTCGAACGCGCCTGCGGACCGGTATCCGCTGAACCAGACGCCGCTGAACATCATTCTGGAACGGGACGTCAATCTGGGTCAGGCGCGGATGGTCACGGGCCATACGTCCGACGGCACCAAGACGACGATCACCGCGCAGGACCCAGCGCACCCGGAATACGGAAATATCCAGCTTGTGTTCACCGCCAACCCGGTCGAGCTGCGTCAGTGGATCGTGACCGATGACGTGGGCGAACAGACGACGGTAATCCTAAACGATCTTGTCAAAGGCGGCAGCATCGGTGATGTCAAGTTCAACATCGAAGCCGAAATGCGCAAGCGCGGCCAGTAACTAGGACGCGGCGCGAAACCAGCGGGCCAAAGTCTGCCGGTCCGCGTCACTGATATCGGTCACATTTGCAGGCGGCATCGCATGGCTGATCGCCGCCTGCACATAAATTTGAACCGCATGCTTCGCGATATCGCTTTCAGTTTCCAGAAAAACGCCCTTGGGTGCCCAGCGAATGCCGTCCCAAACCGGCTCTCGTGCATGGCACATGGAACAGCGCCCCTGCACGATCTGTGCGGCATCTTGAAATCCGTCGGCTTGGGCGAACTTTTTCTCTGTCGGGGTCAGGGCGCGGGATTCCGCGTCCTCGTAGGTGTCGTGACCCGGGAACGACGACAGCCACGCCATGACGATGAAAATGATGACCGTAGCGGCCCAGGTCCAGGTCGGCTGTCCCTTTCGCGCGTGCATTGAGTTGAAATAGTGCCGGATCGTTACGCCCAGCAAGAAGACCAGCGTGGCGATGATCCATGCGTATTGGGTGCCAAATGCAAGCGGGTAGTGGTTCGACAGCATCAGGAAAATAACTGGCAACGTCAGATAGTTGTTATGCGTGCTGCGCAGCTTGGCGATCTTGCCATACTTGGGGTCCGGTTTGCGCCCGGCCTTTAGATCACCGACCACAATGCGCTGGTTTGGCATGATGATCAGGAACACGTTCGCGGTCATGATCGTCGCGGTGAAGGCCCCCAGATGTAGCAGCGCGGCCCGGCCGATAAAGACTTGGTTATAACCCCAGCTCATCACGACCAGCATAACGAACAGCAGCAGCATCAGCGTGGTGGGATGGTTGCCCAAGGGGGATTTGCACAGGAAATCATAGATAACCCAGCCCAAGAACAGAGACGCGGCAGAGATTAGGATACCCTGCCAGATCGCAAGGTCTGCCTTGGCCGGGTCAATCAGATACAGGTTCGCACCCGCCCAATAGACCACCATCAGCATCGCAAAACCGGACAGCCAGGTTGCGTAGCTTTCCCATTTGAACCACGTCAGGTGGGCGGGCATTGCATCGGGTGCGACAAGGTATTTCTGGATGTAATAAAAGCCGCCGCCATGGACCTGCCATTCCTCGCCGTCCGCCGGGCCGGGGATATTGCGGTTTAGGCCCAGATCAAGAGCGATGAAATAGAAACTGGACCCGATCCACGCGATTGCAGTGATGACATGAGTCCAGCGCACGGCAAAGGCGAGCCATTCCCACAAAATTGCCATATCATACATCTGATTGCCCTCTCGCATGCCTCGGATTTGACGGTATAAACAGGTAAACCAAAGGGAAAGACCCAACATGACCCGCTATCCCCGCGACATGATCGGCTATGGTGGCCAAACGCCAGACCCGAAGTGGCCCAACGGCGCAAAAATCGCTGTCCAGATTGTCCTGAACTACGAAGAAGGCGGCGAAAACAACATTTTGCACGGCGATGCAGCGTCAGAAGCATTCCTGTCAGAGATTGTTGGCGCGGTGGCCTGGCCGGGTCAGCGGCACTGGAACATGGAAACCATCTATGAATACGGCGTGCGCGCAGGCTTCTGGCGGCTGCACCGGCTGTTGAAGGATCTACCGGTCACCGTGTTTGGCGTGGCGACAGCGCTCGCCCGCAGCCCAAATCAGATGGCCGCGATGCAGGGTGCGGGCTGGGAAATCGCGTCGCATGGGCTGAAATGGATCGAATACAAAGACGCGCACGAGGATACAGAGCGCGCCCATATCCAGCGCGCCATTCGTCTGCATACCGAAGTCACCGGCGAGCGTCCGCGTGGGTTCTATCAGGGCCGTGCCTCGATCAACTCTGTCCGGCTCGCCGCAGAGGAAGGCTTTGACTACCTTGCCGACAGCTATGCCGATGATCTGCCGTATTGGATGGAAATGGGCGAGCGGGATCAACTAGTTGTGCCCTATACGCTGGACTGCAACGACATGCGGTTCGCGACGCCGCAGGGGTTTAACGCGGGGGAACAGTTTTTTGACTACCTACGCGCCAGCTTTGACGCGCTGTACCGTGAAGGGGTCGAGGGGCAGGCCAAGATGATGTCGATCGGCCTGCACTGCCGCCTTGTCGGCCGCCCCGGCCGAATCGAGGCGCTGCGCCAATTCATCGACTACGCCCGCACCCACGATGGTGTCTGGTTCGCCACTCGCGAACAGATCGCAGATCACTGGCGTACGCATCACCCTCATGTGCGCCGCGACCGCCCCAGCCAGATGGCCAAGGCGACGTTCGTTGCCAAGTTCGGCGGCATATACGAACACTCCGCCTGGGTCGCTGAACGGGCGCATGGCATGGAACTGGGTACCGCGCATGACACGGTGATCGGGCTCGCCAACGCGCTGGCCCGCGCCTTTCGGTCGTCCGCGACAGAGGATCGGCTAAAAGTGCTGCGCGCCCACCCCGACCTTGCGGGCAAACTGGCTGCAGCGGAACGCCTAACCGCCGACAGCACAGCAGAGCAAGCATCTGCCGGTTTGGATGCGCTGACGGATGAAGAGCGCGACACGTTCCAGAAGGCGAATGCTGCCTATGTGGCCAAGTTCGGCTTTCCGTTCATCATAGCCGTGCGAGACCATACCAAGGACAGCATTTTGCGGGCGTTTGAATACCGCCTGCAGAACACTGTGGAAGAAGAGTTCGCCACCGCATCTGCCCAAGTCGAACGGATTGCAATGCTGCGCCTGCAGGCCGTAATGTGATCATCGCCCAGCCCCTGACGGCCGCGGCCTTTGCGCCCTTTGGCGATGTGCTGGATGCCAGCGGCGCGCCTGACAAACTGATTAACGCAGGGCTTTGCGGGCGCTATCACGACAGGGCCCTGCTGAATTTCAGCGACGGACAGGCGGGGATCAGCATCTTTGACGCCGAGCCACGCGCCCTGCCCTATAGCTGCGATCTGCTGGAACGGCACCCGGACGGATCGCAGGCGTTCATCCCGATGACCCAGCACCCGTTTCTGGTCATCGTCGCGCCTGACGACAATGGAAAACCGGGCATACCGCAAGCATTCATCACTTCCCCCGGTCAGGCGATCAACCTGCACCGCGGCGTCTGGCACGGCGTGCTGACCCCCCTGCACGCCCCCGGCCTGTTTGCCGTAGTGGACAGGATCGGCGGTGGTGCGAACCTGCAGGAGCACACCGTGACACCTTTCACGGTCCAGCTTTCTTCTCGTTAAAAATACCTTTGAAGGGATAGCGGTAGCGCGACGACGCCCGATTAACGCACCGACAGCGGCATGTGCCGGTTCACATCCTTATACAGCAGATACCGGAACGGCCCCGGACCACCCGCATAGCATGCCTGCGGGCAGAAGGCGCGCAGCCACATGTAATCGCCGGCTTCCACCTCGACCCAGTCGGTGTTCAGGCGATAGACGGCCTTGCCTTCCAGCACATAAAGCCCGTGCTCCATGACGTGCGTTTCCATAAACGGGATCACTCCGCCAGGCTGAAAGTTGACGATGTTGACATGCATGTCGTGGGACAGGTCGAACGGGCTGACAAAGCGGGTAGTGGACCATGCGCCGTTGGTGCCTTCCATTTCGATCATGGGGGCATCGCTGGCTTGCGTCACAAAGGGTTCTGGCGCAGCCAGACCGGGGGCGGCGACGTAAGCTTTGCGGATCCAATGGAAGGTGCAAGGCGCGTCGTGGTCGTTTGCAAAGGTCCAGTCACAACCTGCTGGCAGATAGGCGTAGGAGCCGGGGAACAGCAGGTGCGTTTGATCGCCGATGGTCAGTTCCGCATGGCCTGACACGACGAACAGCACGGCCTGCGCAGATGAGTCTGTTTCAGGCGTTTTGCTGCCGCCGCCGTAGGCGACTTCGGTTATGTAGTGGCTGAAGGTTTCAGCAAAGCCTGACAGTGGCCGGGCGATGACCCACATGCGCATCTTGTTCCAGCCGGGCAGAAAGCTGGTGGTGATATCGCGCAATGTGCCTTTGGGGATGACCGCATATGCTTCGGTAAAGACGGCGCGGTCTGTAAGAAGGTCGGTCTGCGGCGGCAGGCCGCCGGTTGGGGTGTAGTAGTCGGTCATGCGTGTGATCCCTATTGGCAGGACTCTTTAGATACCGTTTCAGCGCGCTTGGCAAAGGGGGAGGGGGCTGTCTGCCCCCCGCCGCAGTGCCCCCCCGAGAGCTTTCCCGGCCAAGTGAAACCTGTCCGATCAGTGCTGTTCGGGGACGAGGATTTCGCGTTTACCAACGTGGTTGGCTGAACTGACGACGCCCTGATCTTCCATCTGCTCAACGAGGCGCGCGGCCTTGTTATAGCCAATCGCCAGTTTGCGCTGGATGTAGGAGGTGGAGCACTTACGATCTTTGATGACGATGGCGACAGCCGTGTCATAGAGCGCGTTTTCCAGATCGGAGCCGTCAGCGAGGCCGAGGACGGCGTCGATGCTGCTTTCGCTATCTTCATCCGGGCCCTCGATGACGCCGGACATATATTCAGGCGGGCCAAAGCTCTTGAGATAGTTGACGATTTCCTCGACCTCTTCGTCCGAGCAGAATGGGCCGTGGACGCGGATGACCTTGGAACCACCAGCCATATAGAGCATGTCACCCATGCCAAGCAGCTGTTCGGCACCCATTTCACCAAGGATGGTGCGGGAGTCGATCTTGGACGTGACCTGAAAGGAAATTCGCGTTGGGAAGTTCGCCTTGATCGTGCCGGTGATGACGTCCACCGACGGCCGCTGCGTCGCCATGATCAGATGGATACCGGATGCACGGGCCATCTGGGCCAGGCGCTGAATGCAAGCCTCGATTTCCTTGCCAGCGACCATCATCAGGTCGGCCATCTCGTCCACGATGACTACGATATAAGGCAGGACGACGGGCTTGAATTCGTCGGTTTCGAATACCGGCTCGCCGGTCTCATCGTCAAAGCCGGTCTGCACCGTGCGGCTGAAAAGCTCATCATTGGCGAGCGCTTCTTTCACGCGGCCATTGTAGCCGTCGATGTTACGCACGCCCATTTTGGACATCTTACGATAGCGCTCTTCCATCTCTCCGACGACCCATTTTAAAGCCACAACAGCCTTTTTAGGGTCTGTAACGACGGGGGACAGCAGGTGCGGAATGCCATCATATACGCTGAGTTCCAGCATCTTGGGGTCGATCATGATCATCCGGCATTCTTCGGGTGTCAGCTTGTAGAGCAGCGACAGGATCATAGTGTTGATCGCGACCGACTTACCCGAACCAGTGGTGCCGGCGATAAGCAGGTGAGGCATTTTGGCGAGGTTCGCGACGATCGGCTGGCCTGCGATGTCCTTGCCCAGCGCGAGGGGCAACTTCATGTTGCTGTCGCCGAAATCGCGCGCTGAGATGATTTCGCGCAGCACGACCTTTTCACGATTTTCGTTCGGCAGTTCGATACCGATCACGGTGCGGCCCGGCACGGTGGACACGCGGGCGGACAGGGCGGACATGGAGCGGGCGATATCGTCGGCGAGGCCGATGACGCGGGACGCCTTTAGGCCCGGCGCGGGTTCCAGTTCGTACATCGTGACAACAGGGCCGGGGCGGACACTGACGATCTCACCCTTCACGCCATAGTCATCCAGCACGCTTTCCAGCATGCGGGCATTTTCCTCGAGTGCCTCATCGGACAGGACGTGACGCTGAATCTCTGACGGGTTGGTCAGCAGGTTCAGAGGCGGCATTTCGTAGGCAGCGTATTTTTCTTCGAACGTCAGGGACGGCTGCGCTTCGGCCTTGGCCTGCTTGCTGGGCATTGTGGCGCGTTGCATGCCGTGTTGCACGACGGCCTTTTTAGGCGCGGCTGTCGGGATAGCAGGACGTGCGTCAGGGTCGAAAAGCGGCTCTGCGGTCAGGGACGGCACCTCTGTTTTTGGCAAGGTTGATCTCTGATAGACAGCGGGCGCAGCAACAGGGGCGGGCGCGAAGCCCTGATCGTCGTCGATTAGCATTTCGGCTTCATCGTCTTGCCAGTCATCTTGCGGCGCAGGCGTCGCTGTCAAAGGCGGGACGTTTGGCAGCAACAAGGGCTGCGGACGGCGACCGGCGGTCAAGGACGGTTCAATCCGCACGCCAGTGACGGGGTGCGGCTCTGAATGCGGGGTGGGCATTACGCGGGCCTTGATGGCATCGGTGATGCGGCTGCGGACGCGGTCCGCTGGCGGAGAATCAAGGTCGTGGTCAAAGGTTTCGGTCTCGACCAGTTCAGGCTCTGGCGGGGTGCGGCGCAGCAGGCTGCCAAGGCCCGGCATTCCGCGCGCGGCTGTTTGCTCGATGGCCACAGCCTGCGTTTGGGGGCCGGCATCTGGGGCTTCGTAAGAGCCGTCGGCGCGGATGATCGGGGGCATCTTGCGGCTATGGCCGCCTGCGGCAGCAGTCAATGTGACAGCCCTAGCGGCACTGACAGCAGCTACGGGCCCGCTGCGGACGGCGGCGATGGCGCGAGTGTTCATATCGACGGGCGGTTCCACCGGACGCCTTGCGCGCGCCTCTGACCGGTCGGCCATACGGGCGGCAACGGTACCGCGTGCGGCGGTTGCAGCCTGTGTGGCGCGAATGGCCCCCTGCCCCACGACGCGCAGTATCATATCATACAGCATAACGGTGCCCATCAGCACGAACTGCGCACCAGTGCGCAATTCGGGGCGGTTAAAGCCAAGGGCGAAGGACATCGCGGCGACAGTCACACCGCCCAGCAAAAGCGACAGAAGCTTGACCCCAATTACGGGGCCGAGCGGCAGGATCGTCAGCGCCATGCCCAGCACCGTGTCGCCAAACAGACCACCCATGCCAAAGTTCGCAGGCCATGCGTCACCGCGCGGCAAAGATGCGGCATAAAGCGCGGCAACCGCGATCACGACAGGCACATAGATGACGCGGCCCATGGCGCGGTCGGACCCACGATGCAGCACAAAGCGGGTGCCCCAGGCGATCAAGACCAGCGGCAGCGCCCAAATCCCCTTGCCCACGATCATCATCAGCGGGGCGGCGGTGGCGGCCCCAAAAACACCAAGCCAGTTCTGCACTGGCGCATCGCTGGCGGAAATCCACGACGGGTCAGTGGGAGAATAGCTGAAGCATATCATTGCCCCCAGCACGCCGACAACGATCAGCGCGATGCCCAGCAATTCCTTGCTGCGGCGTTCCAGAACGGCCTGAGTTTCGCTGTCCAGAAGTGGGTCGCGGTGCCGGGTCTGATAGGATGCCATTTTGCCGTTCCTCACTGGTAAAGTGTGGCGCGCAGGCGGGTCAATCCGCGCTCCACGTCCAATTTGGGGCCGCACAGGGCCACCCGAATGAAACCCGCGCCAGGGTTGAAGCCGCTGACGTCGCGGGACAGGTACGCGCCGGGGAGCGTGCGCACACCTGTCTGCGACCATAGGGTTAGAGCCGCTTTTTCGCCGTCAGGCACGGGAAGCCAGAGGAAAAAGCCAGCTTCTGGACTGATATAGCCTGGGACGTTGCCAAGGATGCGGTCGGCAATGTCGAACTTTTCCGCGTAAAGCGCGCGGGATGCGATTACGTGATCCTCGTCGTCCCAGACCAGCGCCGATACCGCCTGCACCGGACCGGGCAGCGGGGCACCAGCATAGGCGCGCAGCGCGCGCATCGCGGCGATGTTACGCGGACCAGAAGCACAGAAGCCAGAGCGCAGGCCCGCGAGGTTCGAGCGTTTGGACAAGGAGTGAAAGATCACCACGCGTTCGGGGTCAGCGCCCATAGCTTCTGCGACCTGCAGCGCGCCAACGGGCGGCGTGTCGCGATAGATCTCGGAATAACATTCATCAGCGAAGATCTTGAAATCGTGCTTTTCGGCAAGGTTGATCAGGTTACGCCAATAGTCCTCACTTGCCACTGCGCCCTGCGGGTTCGCGGGCGAGCAGATGTAGGCGATGGCGGTACGGTCCAGCACATCGATCGGCACAGCATCGAAGTCGGGCAGATGGCCGGTGTCAGCGGTGGCAGGCAGGTAGACAGGCTCTGCCCCGACGGACAACGCGGCGACGCCATAGACCTGATAAAAGGGATTAGGCGTCAGAATGACGGGTGTTTGGCCGTTTTTGGATTCGGGGCACAGCGCCATGACGGCGTTATATAGCCCTTCGCGCGTACCGTTCAGGGCCATGATTTCGGTGGTCGCAACGGTGACGCCGTAGCGGCGATTGAGCCAGCGAGAGATTGCGTCGAGCAAAGCAGGCGCGCCGTCGTTATTCGGATAGCCGCCAAAGCCCGAAATCTGCGCGGCCATGGCATCCGCTAGAAATGCCGGCATAGGGTGCTGCGGATCGCCGATGGTCATGTTGATGGGGTCGCCGCCCGATTGGACAGCATCCAGCAGCCCACGGAGTCGGGGCCACGTCGCAACCGGAAGGTTCGCAAACCGCTTGGGGTAATCCATCACTGCCTCGTTACGGGATCATGATTGCCCCGCTTGGTCCTAGGTTAGCCGCTGCGTCATAGGCCTGTCCAGCAGATCAGGCCCCTAAAACAGGGGCTTGATCACGTATTGTGTCTTTTCTGTTGCGGCGCGCTATGACGACAACGCAGCCTCGGCCTGTGCGGCGACGCGCAGAAGGCGATCGTCCTGACCCGTATGACCGCAAAGCATGATGCCGCAAGAAGACGTCCCGGTGGGCAGGGACACGGCGGGCAGGTCCATCAGGTTGGCGACGCGGGTGTTGCGCAGGGCCAACAGATTTTCTGTTTTGTAGTAATCGTCGTCGGTCAGCAGCCGCTGCACGTTCGGCGGCAGGATTACGGCGGTCGGCATGATGATAGCATCAAAAGGCGCTGTGGCGGCGGCATACGTATTACGCAGCGCCCGCAGCATCGACCAAGCGGCGATGTAATCCGCCGCCCCCACATCGCGCCCAGCGCTGATGCGTTCATAGATTTGCGGGAACATCGCATTGGGGTCAGCCTCGATCCGGTCGCGCCACCACGCCCAACTGTCGGCGGTATAAAGCGCGGCAGAGGCGGCAAAAGCTTGCGCCAGTTCCGGCAGGGCGATGTGGGTCACCTTGGCCCCGGCGGCGCGCAGGCGGTCCACGGCGGCATTGAAACCTGCGAGCGGCTGCGGGCGCACGCCCTCCAACGCGATGGTATCAAGGATGGCCAACTGCAGCGGCTCGCCAGTTCCGCGCAGATCAGGTGCACGCGACCCTTCGAGTGCGGCGGTCAACAAGGCGGCATCCTGCACCGAACGGCACAGTGGGCCGATGGTATCGAAGGTCAGGCACAATGGCACGGTGCCGGTCAGGGGCAAGCGGCCGTGGGTCGTCTTGAAACCGGTGATATCGTTCCATGCGGACGGAATACGCACAGATCCTCCCGTATCAGAGCCTATTCCAGCTGCGGCCAGACCAAAGGCCACAGAGGCTGCAGCCCCCGATGAAGATCCGCCTGGCACGACGTCGGGATCGTTCACATTCGGCGGCGTTGCGGTCATCGGGTTCAGGCCAAGGCCTGAAAAGGCGATCTCCGACAAGTGTGTTTTGCCAAGGCATACAAGCCCAGCGGCAGTGGCATTGCGCAGAACCTCTGCATCGGCATCTGGGATGCGGCCCGCCATCAGGCGTGTGCCAGCCTCGGTCGCCACTCCAGCGGTATCGAACAGGTCTTTCCAGCTGACGGGGACCCCATCAAGAGGGCCGCGCCGCAAGCCAGTCTTGGCACGGTTGCTCGCGGCCAGCGCCTCGGCCCGGGCGCGGTCCGCGGTTACGCGAGCATAGATGCGGTCACGGTGGTCATGGGCGTCGATCGCGGCCAGAAAGACGTCGGTCAGGGCCACCGGATCGATACTGCCATCGTCAATACCCTGCCCTAGTGCAGTTGCGGTCATCCAGCGCCAGTTGTCCATTGCGATCCCTTTCGACATTTGCGCCACGCTAGCGACCGCGCACCGCATGGACAATCCCGCACGCGCAGCCATATATTATGGAATGGAACAGACAGATATCATCATTGTCGGTGGCGGGTTGAACGGCCCCGTAATGGCATTGGCTGCCGCTCAGACGGGGCTGCATGTCACGATTATCGACGCCATCACCCCCGACACCCACCACGCCCGTGATTTTGACGGACGCGCCTATGCGATTGCGCTGGGGTCGATGCGCCTGCTGCGCGGCGTTGGCATCTGGGACGCACTTAAGCCCGACGCACAGCCGATGCTGGACATCAAGGTCACTGACGGCCGCGCCGGTGAAGGCGCAAGCCCGTGGATGATGCATTTTGACCATACCGAGATTGAGGAAGGCCCGATGGGCTGGCTGGTCGAGGATCGCCACCTGCGTGCCGCCTTGCTGCACGCTGTCGGCGGGCAGGACCGGATCAACCACGTTACAGGGCGCACAGTTGTCGCTCAGCAGATTGTCGGCGGCGGCGTTCAGGTGACGCTGGACGATGGGGAAGTGCTGTCCGCGCGCCTTCTGGTCGGTTGCGATGGGCGCACCAGCGGCGTGGCACGCCGTGCTGGGATCAAGCGGACGGGATGGGACTATGGCCAGACCGCCATCGTCTGCGCTGTGGCACACGAGCTGGCGCACAAAGGTATCGCACATCAGTTCTTTATGCCCGGCGGACCGCTCGCAATCCTACCGTTGACTGGCAACCGCAGTTCGATTGTTTGGAGCGAGCAAGCCGGCCGCGCCGAAGAAGTCATGGCGCTGGACGATGATGCGTTTTTAGAGGCACTAAAGCCTGCTTTTGGGTCTTTCCTTGGTGACCTGACGCTCGTCGGGCAGCGGTTTTCTTATCCCCTTGGCCTCACGCTGGCCAGCAGCCTGATCGCGCCGCGCGTGGCGCTGGTGGGCGATGCCGCACATGGCATCCACCCGATAGCGGGCCAAGGTCTGAATTCAGGGCTGCGCGATGTCGCGGCCCTGGCGCAGGTGCTGGAAGACGCGAAAATGCGGGGCGAGGATATCGGCAGCGTCGTCGCGCTGGAACGCTATCAGATCTGGCGCCGGTTCGACGCGACCCGGTTGGCCATCGCAACGGACACCTTTAACCGGCTATTTTCAAACGATAACCCGATACTGCGTGGACTGCGTGATATGGGCATGGGCGTGATCAACGCAATGCCCGGCCTGCGCCGCCGTTTTATCCGCGAAGCAGCTGGCCTGAATGGCGACCTGCCCCGCTTGATGCGCTAGTCGTCGATCCGGCGCGCTTCGTCGATCAGCATGATTGGGATTCCGTCGCGGATTGGAAACGCCAAATGCGCGGATTTGCTGATCAATTCCTGGGCTGCTGCATCATAGCGCAGGCTGCCTTGCGTGCGCGGGCAAACCAGCGATTCCAGCATCTGTGGGTCGAATTCGGTCATTGCATCACCTCGTCACCGCCGCCCCGCAGAGCGTATTCAATCAGTGTCATCAAGGTTTCGCGCCGCGTTGACAAGCTAGGTGCCTCTAGCAGCGCTTGTTTGTCCTCTGGCGGGAAAGGGCACAACATGGACAGCGAGTTGATTAGCAGCTCGTCCTCAGCGTCTCCCAACTGATCCCAATCAGTTTTGAGGCCCTGATCGTCGAAATAGCGGCACAGCGCATTCATGAACACGTCGCGCGCAAAATCGGGGTCACGTTCGACCGGGCCAAGGTCCCGTTCAAAGCCAGACCAGTTCACGCGGCAACGCCGGTAGGGGGTAAAGCCCTCAATCTCCTCGACAACGCGGAACCGGGAAATCCCGGACAGCGTGACCATGTAGCGCCCGTCGTCAGTTTCAGTGAAAGCGGTCAGCCTGCCCGCGCAGCCGATGCTGTGCAGCTTACCCGCCTTCCCCGGCGCGTCATAAGGTTGGATCATCCCGATCAAACGCGTGGGCGTTTTCATCGCATCCTCAATCATCGCAAGATAGCGCGGCTCGAAGATATGCAGCGGAAGCTTGCCACGTGGCAGCAGCAAGGCACCCGGAAGCGGGAAGATAGGAACGGTGTCTGGAAGGTCTGATTTTTTCATGATGACCTTCCAGTTAGCCCGCGCAACGGCTCAGGCAAATATCATAGACGAAAGTTTGCGCCGCCCCGTCAGAACAATCGGATCCTTGGCTGGGAGAGAGTCAAACACCTTTAAAAGGCGGGTCTTGGCCGCACCGTCATTCCATTCGCGATCGCGGCGGAACAGGTCCAGCAGATGATCCACCGCCTCTTGGCTGCGGCCCTTGGCGTGCAATGCGGTCGCGAGGTCCAGACGGGCCTGATGATCGTTTTCGTCGGCGTCCAGGCGCGCCTCCAGCTCTGCGGCCGGGCCAGTATTGGCGGCCTCGCGCAGCAGGGTGATGCGGGCGGCAACGGCCTCTAGCGCCGGGTCGGTGCTGATCTCGGCAGGGGCACCGTTCAAGATCGCCTCGGCCTGATCAACATCATCCAGCGCCAGATGGGCGCTGACAAGGCCCGCATAGGCGGCGGCGCTGTTCGGATCTTCTTGCAGGATCGCAGCAAAGGTTTCGGCGGCGTCAGCGGCGGCCCCTTCGTCCAACATTTCCTGCGCGGCAGCGATGGCGTCAGCAAGACCATTGTCCGGCTCACCGGCCAGCGCGGCCGTTTTGGCGACAAACGCGTCGATCTCGGAGCCCGGCAGCGCGCCTTGAAAGCCATCGACCGGCTGACCCTGCCAAAAAGCATAGACCGTCGGAACCGATTGCACCTTCAACTGACCGGAATAGCTCGGGTTGGCGTCCACGTCGATCTTGACCAACTTCACGCGGCCATCGGCCTTGGTCACCGCAGCCTCAATCGCCGGGCCAAGCGTTTTGCACGGGCCGCACCAAGGGGCCCAGAAATCAACAATTACAGGGATCTTCATCGACGCTTCTACGACTTCGTCTATAAAGGTCGCGTCGGTCCCGTCGACGATAAGCCCCTCTTGGGGGGTAGCTGTCTTGGCGCCTAGCAGCTCCATGTTCGATCTCCTTCATCCGTTTCGTAACTTATATGTGTCCGCAGAGACCAAAGGCCAAGGGGCATTGCGGGCGCAGCAGCGGCAGCATAACATTTCACGATGACACAAACCGTTCTGACCTTTGGCGATAGCAACACACACGGCACGCCGCCGATTACAGTGCGCGGCGTATATGCCCGCCATGATGCAGCGGCGCGCTGGCCGCAAGTCATGGCCGAGCAAACCGGCTGTACTTTGATCGAAGAGGGCCTGCCCGGCCGCACCGCCTGCCCCCTGATCGACCCGGAAATGGGCGCGCATATGAACGGGCATCTGGGCCTGCGCATCGCGCTGGAAAGCCACGGACCGATCGATGTGCTGACGATCATGCTGGGCACCAACGACTGCAAGGCGCATTTCGGCCTGACCGCTGAAAGCATCGCCGCCGGTGTCGCAGGTCTGCTGACGATTGCCTGCGGCGAGCCGATGCAGACCCGGCATGGCGGGTTCAAGGTGCTGCTGATCTGCCCACCACCGGTACTGGAACAAGGGCCAATCCGGCAGGTTTTCTATGGCGGAGCCGCCAAATCACGCGCGTTGCCATTGCTTTACGCGGCATTAGCGAAAAATTGGAACGTTGGCTTTCTAGATGCAGGCCAGCGCATCGCCGTCAGCGCGCAAGACGGCGTGCATTACGACGCTGCGACCCACAAAGCGCTGGGCAACGCCGTCGCAATGGCAATCACGACCCCGTAAATTATATATCTATCTTGATTTGGCCAGATAAGCTCCCGCCACGGTGATTTGGCAGAGCCAAATGTACCTTTGAGGCATCCTAGACCCGATGATACGGCAACCCCGCGTGGATCGACGCAGCGCGATACAACTGCTCTGCTAGCATCACGCGCACCATCATATGGGGCCAGACCATCTTGCCAAATGACAGCGACGCATCGGCACGGTCTCGCAAGGACGGGTCAATGCCGTCGGCACCGCCTATGACAAAGGCAACGTCCTGCCGCCCTTGATCGCGCCAAGTACCCAGCTGGTTTGCAAAATCGGGGGATGACATGACCTTGCCACGTTCATCCAGCACGCACAGCAGCGCTCCGTCGGGCACGGCCTTAGCCAACAGCGGGGCTTGACCAGCCATGCCGCCGCCTTTGCGTTCGTCGACCTCAATGACCTCTGCCGGGCCAAGCGCTAGCGCGCGGCCCGTGCGGTCGAATCGGGTCAAATAGTCAGTCATCAGTATAGCTTCAGGGCCGCCACGCAGGCGGCCCACCGCGCAGATGCGCACGCGCATCAGGGGGCCGTGGACGAGTCCATCGCCAGATCATCCTGCAAACCGGGTGTCCACATTTTCTCTAGCTGATAGAATTCACGCACTTCGGGCCGGAACAGGTGAACGATGACGTCCCCGGTGTCGATCAACACCCAGTCACCGATATCCTTGCCTTCAATTTTGCTGATGATCCCGAATTCGTTCTTCAGCTTTTCAGTCAGCTTTTCAGCCATGGCCGACACTTGGCGAGTCGAACGTCCTGTTGCGATAACCATCCAATCGCCCATTTCAGACTTGCCGCGCAGGTTGATTTTCACAACCTCTTCGGCCTTGTCGTCATCTAACGATTTTAGGATTGCATCAAGCAGCTGGTCGCCGTCATAGGAAGCCGCCGCCTTCACAGCGTGGGCTCCCGTGTTGGCAGCGGATACTGCCGAGATGGAAAGAGACAGTGCATCGTCCTCCGATGATAGGCACCGGACAGGGCGGCCCCGGTGCAAGGCCTGATCCGAACGTAAGCCGGAACTGAAGTCATTTCAATGACTGAAGGCCGCGCGCTAGTCTGTGGCGACAGAAGTGTCAACCGCCAACTGCACTTTAGCCGTGCGAAACGCCAAAGCCCACGATCGCTGGTCGTTTCGCGGCCTTGTTGGGATCACCAATAAAAGTAGCAACAAGGCCGCCGATTTTTGCCGGATGAGGTGCGCAGGTCAGTCCGGCATCGAGTCTTTGCCCGTATCTGCCGCATCTTCGCGCAGCTCTGACGACGCCGGGTAGGTGCGCAGCTCTGATCCTTCGAGGACTTTAACCTCGCGCTGCGGGAATGGGATCGAGATGCCGTTTGTGGCAAAGGCGTCCCACAACGCCAGAAACACGTTGCCTCGGATGTTGGTCAACCCCCCGGTCGGGTCGGAAATCCAGAACCGGAGGATGTAGTCGACAGAGCTGTCGCCGAAACCGACGATGTGGCAGACGGCAGGCCGGCTGGCTAACACGCGAGGCACAGCCATTGCCGCCTCGATCGCGATTTTGCGCACGTCGTGGGGATTGTCGCTGTAGGCGGTGCCAAAATAGATATCGAGCCGCACGAAATCGTTGGAATGAGACCAGTTGACCACTTGGCCCGTGATCAGATCCTCGTTCGGGATCAGGTATTCCTTGCCGTCGCGCGTGGTGATGCTGACATAGCGCGCACCCAGCGAGTTAATCCAGCCGAAGGTATCGCCAAGGCTGATCACGTCGCCAGGCTTGATCGATTTATCCAGAAGCAGGATGATACCGGACACAAGGTTCGACACCACCTTTTGCAGGCCAAAGCCAAGGCCAACGCCGATGGCACCAGACAGCACCGCAAGGCCGGTCAGGTCGATGCCGATGGCTTTCAGCCCGACAAACACCGCCATACCATAGAACAGCAGTTGCATCGCCTTGACTGCCAGCACCTGCATCGACGGGCTAATATCGGCATTGCCGGTAATCCGGCTGCGGGCGGTCTGGGACATGAACCGCGCAGCGATCCATAGCACGCCAAGGATCAGAACAGCCTGCACCACCAGCAAAAGCGAGATGCGCATTGCCCCCATGGAAAAGGCGATGTTGTCCAACAGGTTGGTAAAGGTGTCGGTTTGCCCAAGGATCGACAGCGTGACCCAGATCCACGCCCCATAGCGTACGATCTTGCGAAGAATTGGGTTGCCGATCAGCCGTGTCGTCAGGGCAACTATCAGCCAGGCGGTCGCCAGATTTGCGATGATCGAAAGCTGATAGCTGCGGCTATTCCAAGTCAAGTCACGCATGATCATGACGACCATCCAGATCAGGCCGACGAACAGGATGCCCCGCAACCGCTTGTGTAGGACGACCAACCACCGGATGCGCCACATCGGCCAACCTTCACGTGCGCGCATCCAGGCGTACAGATGCGGGGCCAGCGCGATTTTCAGCAATTGCGCCACCAGCAGAACGGTTAGCGCGATCAAAAGCTGATAGCCGACCCAAGGACGCCAAAGCGCGGCCAGATAGGATTCAACCGCCCCGACCAGCCCATGCCACAGGTTAAGGACATCACCCAGCGGCGCGTTTGCGCCGGTGTTCCGCAGGTTGTCGTGAAGCGCCATTAATCCACCCCTTGTTGCTCACAGAGTGACACGGAGCCCGCCGTGCCCACAACTGCGGACGGTCAGTTGGGCGGCAGTGACACCGGAACGACTGACCCTGTCATACCGATTGATCAAGGATTCCTGACGATTGGCACTACTGGCGATGACACAGAAGTCTTCAGCTGTTGCATCCCCGATGATCACATAGACCCTCGGCGTTCTGCGTTTTTCATGGCAAGATCGGTTCTGAGGGACATTCGGAACGGAGTGCGGCCATGCTGATCCATCTTCACAAGCAAGCTTAGACCACGCCGAAGGTGCAGGCTGCGATTTAGGCGAATGACGATCCTGTGTCGGTCCTGGCCGAACGGTTCGGAACGGCTGAGCAGACCCTCTACAAATGACGGCATCGCGACAGCGTCCATGATAGCAGCCACACGCCGCACCGGCTGCAAACCACTCTGACCCCGGTCCCAGAAGCGGTGGTGGCGGCCCTGCGCCGCGCCTTGTTGGTGTCGATTGACGACCTGCTCGCTGTGGTAAAGGAGTTTCTGATCCCACAGGTCTCGCGCTCGGGGCTGGATCGCTGTTTGCGTCGCCATGGGGTGGCCAATTTGCCCGATCTACAGGCAAAATCGACCCGGCCGGAGTATAAGGTATTCAAGACCTAAGAGCCAGGATATCTGCATGTGTACGTGAAGTGTCTACCTCAGATGGCTAACGAAATCTCACGACGCTACCTGTTCGTGGCCATCGACCGTGCCACCCGCTGGGTCTTCATCCGCATCTACAAATCCAAAACTGCCGCGAATGCCCGCCGGTTCCTGCGTGATCTAGAAAGGGCCTGCCCTCTCCGCATCCTCACCATACTTACGAACAATGGCAAAGACCGCATGTTCGGCTTGCGCAAGCGCGCTGCCACAGGCAAGCACGAATTCGACCAGCTGTGCGCCGACCTGAAAATTGAACATCGCCTTGCCCCACCGCAGCATCCCCAGACCAATGGCATGGTCGAGCGATTCAGCGGCCGCATCGAGGAGGTGCTACAGTCGCACCACTTCCGTTCCGGCGAGGAACTCGAAACCACACTGCACCGCTAGGTGCTGCTCTACAACCAGCAGCTTCCCCAGTCGGCCTTGGGCAGCAAGAAGCCATTGCAGGCGATAAAGGTCTCGCACAAACTGAAGCCGGATATATT
>Ga0222707_1000034_pt1 | contig 73111 bp, 75 predicted proteins | sample AntAcemetage1574_FD_179831 | JGI IMG/M metagenome (GOLD analysis project Ga0222707, IMG submission 179831) | Saline water microbial communities from Ace Lake, Antarctica - #1574 | ecosystem: Environmental > Aquatic > Non-marine Saline and Alkaline > Saline | place: Antarctica: Ace Lake...
TTGAATTTTACTTATTGTTTTTTCAATTTATATATAGAGTGTCTTTAGCAAAGTGGAACCACGTTGATCCATCTCGAACTCATACGTGAAACATTTTAGCGATGAAAATACTGAAAGGGTAGCTTTTTGGGAATCTAGTTCGATGCCCTATTAAATTTTTAAATTTATTTACTTTATTCTTTTTTTACGATATGATAGATTTTTATAGACTAAGAAAATTAGTCTTTATTTTTTTCTTGAATTTAAAAAAAACACACATAAAAATACTTTGGGCTTATCGTCTAATGGATAGGACAAAAACCTTCTAAGTTTTTAATGTAGGTTCGATTCCTACTAAGCCTATTTTTATTACATAATTTTTAGGTAAATTCATTTTATATTTTAGTTTTAAAAATGTAAAATAGAAGTCTACTCCAGAATAAACCACGTTATTTATTCATTATTTACTTTTGGTATTTAGATTTAGCACGTAACACGTGTTTGTTATAATTAAGTAAATTCTAGATTAAGCATTTAATTGGTTAATAGCCTAAGTCTTCTATTTTACATTTTTAAAAAGGGCGAACGACGGGACTTGAACCCGCGAATGATGGAATCACAACCCACTGCCTTAACCACTTGGCCACGCTCGCCTAAATACTCTCTACCTAATTATAATATAAAATAAATAAAAGAACAAGAAATAATCCCTAAATAAATATAAACTTAATCAAAATTTTAATTTTTATTAATTTAATTTTGTCTATATACAATTTTTAATTCTTTGCAATCCATTGTTTTTAACTTTTTTTATGAAACATTAGATCTGGGGTGGAAGGATTCGAACCTTCGAATGGCGGAGTCAAAGTCCGCTGCCTTACCACTTGGCGACACCCCAATTCGTATACATTAAATTTATATAATAAACACCTCCATGTCAATTCGAAAATTTATTTAAATTTTTAAGTTTTTATGATGTTTCGATTTTTCTGAGATATGTACGACAATGTAAAACTTAAAAATTCAAAGCGTAAATTTAATTTTGCACGGTTTGAAGTCGCACCTATAAATCTTTTTTTGTTATCTTTAGCTAACCAAAATTGGGTAAAAGAAAAATAACTGATGAGACTACTAATCATCAATATACCAAACCCCAAATAAATTAGAGGAATCCCAGGGTCAGCTTTTATTTGTAAGCCGGTTTCCGTAACAATTTCAAAAATTGTTAAGTTATTAAAGGATTTAATTTTATCGTCTAAATTAAATGTGCCTAAGAAAGTACCTTGACTACTGTAAAGTGAAAACATTCCATTTAAATTATTTGTTATAAAAGTAATACCATCTGGATTACTTTCAGAAATTGGGATCCAAGTAACCCATAAGTTTTTTGTCTTTGTTAAAGATGTTAAGGGTAATTGATAATTTTTATTACCTAGTGAAATTCTTAAACCTATTGCATTCCAATCGGTTTGATAAAATGTTAGGTTTTTAAATCTTAATGGAAAATTGACTGAAATTGTTTTTCGGTCTATTTCATTCCCGTTTGTATTTAAAATAGATAAATCGGAATAAAATTGTTTTATATTTTTTGTACTCCCGTATTCAATCCAAAAATCATTAACTCGAATTGGGTAATCGGGTATTTTAGTAAAAAAGCTTTTACTTACAGTATTTTGTATTTCAAAAATTTCGCCCTTTGCGATTAGTTCTTGTGCATTAAAGCTTCCTAATGCGGCAATTGTATTACCAACTAAAATTAAGACCATAGCAACATGAACAATAATTGGTGCAAAACGACCTAAAATACCTTTATATATATAAATAATATTCTTCTGCTGAAATATATTATATTTTTTTGATTTAAAATTATTTAGACACTTAAAAAAATAAACATTTTTAATAACTGAAAAATATTCTTGTCTTTTAAAAGAATTAAATTTTATTTTAAAATTACACCGTCGTGCTAGTTGAAGTGTTGGGAATTGTTGTGTAAAAGTACAACATACTAAACATGTACCAAATAAAAACAATAAGGTTAAAAACCACCATGTTTTATATATATGATCTAAACCGAAAAAAAGTAAAAATTTCCAGAAGAGAAGATTACCCGGGAGAACAATATTACCATAAATTTCTTTATAGTAGGCTATATTTTGATCCTGTTCAATAATAGTGCCCAGTATACTAAATGTAGCAATAATAAGTAAAAAAAGAATTGCTAAATTTAGTTGGGCAAAAGTTCGCAAAAATTTTAATTTCATATTATTATAGTAATTAACTATTTGTTTCTGAAGCTAATCGGACACGCCCAGATGATGCCCAATTTTGAATTTGCTCTATACGTTCAGGTTCAATTTGTGAAATTGGTATAATTTGTTTTATACCTAATAATATGTCATCATCAGTAAATTCACGTTTTTCATTAAATGCAAAATGCATACCTTCTATAATTGCTTGTTCAATTTCTGAACCACAAAAACCCGAAGATTTTGTGGCTAAGTTGTGTAGATCAAAATCATTAATATTTTTGGGTCTCTTTTTTAATAATAAAACTTCAAAAATTTTTTCTCGTTCACTCAATGTTGGTAACCCAATAAAGAAAATTTCATCAAAACGTCCTTTACGTATTACCTCTAAAGGTAATACTGAAAAATTATTTGCGGTAGCAACCACAAATACTTTTGAAGTTTTTTCTGATAACCAAATTATAAATGTACTTAAAACACGATTTGTGGTTCCACTGTCATTACTTTTTGTTTGTTCAGCAAATGCCTTATCAATTTCATCAATCCATAAGACACAAGGTGCTAAAGCTTCCGCCAGTTCTATCATTTGTCGTGTTCGGTTTTCCGATTCACCAATAATACCGCCAAATAGTTTTCCAATATCTAGCCTTAATAATGGTAATTCCCATTCATTTGCAATTGCTTTAGCTGTTAATGATTTTCCAGTTCCTTGAATTCCTGCTAAGAGTAATCCACGTGGTGCGGGTAAACCATATAGTTGAGCTTTTTCACCAAAGGAATCCTTCCGATTTTTCAACCATTTTTTTAAATTTTCAAGACCACCTATGTCATTAAATTGACTTTTTGTTTCCGTAAATTCTAAAATTTTTGTCTGACTAATAATTTGTCGCTTTTCGATTAATACAAGGTCAATTGTTTTGTCTGTAATCAAACCATATTTAGCAATAGATTTTGATAAAATTCGACGAATTTTTTCAATAGATAATCCTTGACATGCACGAACCAAAATTTCTAAAAATTCTAAATCATAATTTTTGTTCAAGGAATTAAATAAACGAACTAATTCTATTCTTATTTCTTGGCTAGTTGGTAATTTAAACTCAATAGTAGTTACCAGATCATATAATTCATCCGGTATCTCAATTTTTGTTGCTAAAATAATTAAATTTTTAGGTTGTATTTTTAAGACATTAAATAAATTTTTTAATTTACGTGAAACTGAAATATCTGATAAAAATTTATTAAAATCTTTTAAAATAAAAACCGCTGGCGTTTCAGGGGTTAACTTTTCAACTAATTCTAAAGCTTGTAAAGGATTTTTTGCGGCAAATTTTGGATTATTAATATTTGTTTTATAACCTTCAACAAAATCCCATGTATAAATTGCTTTATTACTATTTGTTTTAATTGTTTTTCTAATTGTATACTCTAAACGATCTTCTTCAAAAGTTGATATGTATATAATAGGATAACGAGCTTTTAAGAGCAAATTTAATTCTTTACTAAATACCATATAATCAGTTTAAATCTAAAAGTTTTAGGTATATAAAAATATTTTAGTTTAAATACTTAAATTTTTTCTACCTTTTTTACGTCTTGCACGAATAATATTTCTTCCGCTGTGGGTTTTCATACGTGCCCGAAAACCGGAAACTCTAACGGATTTTCGGTTAGTTCCACCTAATGGTCTTTGTGCCATAATTTAATCTCCTTAATTATAATTTTTCTATATTTTATGAAATTTGCATTTTAAGTATCTCATACACAGAATTATATTTGATTTCAGTAATTGTTTCAATAAATAATTTAAATGCTTCATTTTTATACTCACGTAATGGATCTAATTGACCATAACCCCGCCACCCAATTGTTTCTCGTAAAATATCCGCTTTTTGTAAATGACTTTTCCAAACAAAATCAATTTGTTCCAGTAACGTGGTTTTTTCTAGTATTCTTATTAAATTTGGAAAACTAGCTTCAAACTCAGCTTCCTTTAAATCATATGTTAACCAAAATTGTTTAGTTAATTTAAATTGTAAATCGTCAATTTCCTTTTTATCTAGCTTTTTGTAATCTAAAAATAAATAAGATATACTTAAGAGATAGGAAATTTGTGTATTTAGCTGATCAAATTTTAAATTCTCATTTTCAAATTTTAATCGCTCTGCCTCTTCTATTATATCGCAGATTAAACTTTCGCCATATGCTATCATCTCCGAACGTACACTTTTTGATAATAAAATTGCCTTTCGTTCTCGATAAATCGCAACTCTTTGACGATTAAGGACCTCATCATAATCAAAAATCTTTTTTCGTGAGTCATAATAAAAGTCTTCAACTTTTTGTTGTGCTTTGTCTAATGCATTATTTAAAAAATTAGATTCTAAAGGTGTATCATCATCTAAATTAAATTGTTTTACCATATTTTTAATTCGATCACCTCCAAAAATTCGAAAAACAGAATCGTCTAAACTAATAAAAAATCTTGAAGTACCTGGATCACCTTGTCGACCTGCTCGTCCTCTCAATTGGTTATCAATACGTCTTGATTCATGACGTTCAGTTCCTATTACATATAAACCTCCTAAACTCTGAACTTCAATTTTTTCGGCATTACAATTTTTCTTATTTTTTCGGTAAAAATACTCAAAAACTGAATTTATGTAAATATCTATTGGATTTGTAGTATTTACATAACCATTCTCACGTAAATTCAAAATCAAAGTTTCTAATTGTTTCGTGTTATAGTATTTAAGTTTTTTTGAGGAATTTGAAATTTCAGAATATTTAATTGAATATCGTTTGTAAGCTAAAAGAATCTCTTTTAGGATTATTTCGTTTTCAATTTGATTACTTGGATTATTCGTAAAATTTTTAATAAAAGTAAACACATTTTGTCGTGTTTGAAAATCTGGATTTCCACCTAATAGAATATCGGTCCCACGGCCTGCCATATTAGTTGAAACTGTCACAGAGTATCTTCTACCTGCTTGGGCAATAATTTCTGCTTCACGTTGAATATTTTCGGGTTTAGCATTTAATAAACGATGTTTAATGCCACGATCTTTTAATAATTCAGAAATAATTTCAGATTTTTCAATACTTGTTGTTCCGATTAAAATTGGTCTTCCTAAGCGATAGATATTTTCCGACTCTTTAGAAACAGCTTGCCATTTAGTAAATTCATCTTTATAAGTTAAATCTGATAAATCTTTTCGGACCATTTTCCGAGCTGTTGGAATAACACTAACTTGACGGTTATAAATTGATTCAAGTTCTGCCTCGGCTGTTTTTGCTGTTCCAGTCATACCACCAAACTTAGGGTATGATAAAAAAAAGTTTTGATAAGTAACTGAAGCTAGTGTCTCACTACTACTTTTAATAGGCACACGTTCTTTTGCTTCAACCGCCTGGTGTAAGCCATCTCCCCATCTACGTTCAGCTAATACACGACCTGTAAATTCATCAACAATAACAATTTCGTCATTTCTAACAATATAATTGACGTCCTTTAAAAAAAGATTTTTTGCCTTAAGTGCATTATTTATAAAGGGCATCCATGGGTCTGACACGCTATATAAGGTCGGTACACCTAATATTTGTTCAACCTTTTTAATACCTTTAGTAGTTAATGTAAGATTTTTATTTTTTTCATCAACAACATAATCTGATTTTGCTTTTAAATAATTACAAACTTCATCAGCTGTTACATATTTTTCAATTGGGCTTTCCACTGAGCCGGCTATAATTAAAGGGGTGCGTGCCTCATCAATTAATATTGAATCAACTTCATCTACTATACAGTAATTGAAATCACGTAAAACCAATTCATCACTAGAATTAGACATGTTATCACGGAGATAATCAAAGGCAACTTCACTATTAGTAACATAGGTAATATCAGCTGAATAATTTTTCCGGCGTTCATTAGAATCCATATTTTCTTGAATTAAACCAACTGAAAGACCTAAATAACGGTATAATTGGCTCATCCATTGTTTATCACGTTTTGCTAAATAATCATTTACGGTAATAACATGCACACCTTTTAATGATAAAGCATTTAAAACTACGGGCAAGGTCGCTACTAAAGTTTTTCCTTCCCCTGTTTTCATTTCTGCAATTTTACCATTATGTAATTCAATTCCACCCATCAATTGGGTATCAAAATGTCGTAAACCTAAAGTACGTTTGCTAGCTTCACGCGTAAGGGCAAAACTCTCACATAATATTGAGTCAAAATTTTGTTCAATTTGATAACGCTTTATCAATTGATTTATTCTTTCTTTGATTTCATTTTCGGTTAGACAAGCAATATCTTCTTCTAACTTATTTATTTCTTGAACTTGCTCGGTAAGAGGTGATACACTATTTTGACTAAAATTTGTTAAAAATTTAAACATATTTTCTTATTTTTTAATAATTTTTGAAAATTAAATCATACTTTAATTCCATTAAATTCTAATAAATACGATTATAATCGATAATTTTTTTTTTAAGAAAAAATGAAGAGTTATATAAATTTTTAATCTAAACTATAATGTTTTTATTAAAAAACGTAAACATTATACTTAAATTTTCATCCTCTTAAAGACTTGATTTTTTCTTATTTTGTATTATAATGTATACAATTAGATAGCGGTTATAGCTCAGTGGTAGAGCGCGACCTTGCCAAGGTCGATGCCGCGCGTTCGAATCGCGTTAACCGCTTATTAAAAATATTTTAAAGTTTTTCTCGTTTTTAAAATATGAAGGCTTAAATATCAGTTATTTTATTCAATACTTTATTGGGCCAGGAGGGAATCGAACCCCCGACTCCGTGGTTCGTAGCCACGCGCTCTAGTCCACTGAGCTACAAGCCCTTTATATAATAGAAGGGAAAGGAAATTTTCCAAGCGGGCAAGGGGAATCGAACCCCTATCACGAGCTTGGAAGGCTAGGGTTTTACCACTAAACTATGCCCGCATTTATATCCAATTATTATGTCTTAATTGTAACATAATAAATAACTAAAAGCAATTACCTTTAGTTTTCCACGTTTAGTTTTAAATCCATCTGTAAAAATTTAGCTAAAAAAATAGCTCTATTTTCTAAAAATGATAAAGAACTAAATTCATTTGATGGTGTTAAAGGTATACGACGTCCATCTTTAAGACCTAAGAAAATAACACGTTTCGGGTTAATACCTCCGACAATATCTAGTTCTAAACTTTCTATTTCATTAAAAGTATAAACAAGATAAAAGTTTTCTTGTTGAATTTTAAAATCAATTAGTTTAGGAAAACCACGACGTGAAACACGAACGACTTGATTTTCTGTATCATAGACATTGTTACCTGAACCAATATCCCAAACAATAAGTGCACTTATAAGAATACTTAATAAAATTGAACAAGTACCATAAAATAGCAGCAGAATACCTTGGGGTAAAAATTCGATTGTTGAAAAATCTCTCAAAGGAATTATATTAGTATGAAAATAACTCGATATACCTGCTATAAAAAAACTTAAACCAAATAAAAAAAGAAATAAAACGGCTATAAAATTATTTAAACGTCGACCCCCGTAAATTGGTTCCGAATAAAGAATAATTTTGCCATTTTTTTCTGTATAGGAGCTATCTTCAACTTTGTTTTTGATATACATATAGGGTTTATACATTTTGTCTATTATTTACTATAAGTCACTACTAGTAAAATTTTAATGTGAATCGTACAAGTAACTAAAATTCTATAAACATAATGAAATTATTTAAGTTAAATACTATCAAACCCGAATCAAAATGTTAAATAAGTTTAATAGCTTTAAATCCTAAGAAAAGTCCTGCAGATAATGCAAAAACAAAACTTAAAAGTAAAAAATAATCAATTAGTAAAGTCATTTTTTTAATAATTTAATAATATGTAATTGGTATTCAGAGCATTTCTGTATCCTGTAAATATATTATACTACTATATTATATTAAAGGAGAATAAAACTTAATAATTACCAACTAGCTTTTACAATACCTGGTAATAAACATTGATGCGCCATTTCACGTAGAACATGACGTGAGAGACCAAAATCACGATAAAAACCGCGACTTCGGCCTGTTTTCCAGCAACGATTCTTTAGTCGAATAGGTAAACTATTGCCGGGTAATCTTTGTAATTTTTTTTGTAATAAAAAAATGTCAGTTAGGTTTTTTGCTTTTTTTAAACCAAGTAAAATATTATGACGTTTTTTCAAATATTTTTTAACTAACTTATTTCTTTTTACCTCACGTTGAAGCATATTTTTTTTTGCCATTTTTCTGAATCCAATTGTATAGATAATTTAATATAGTCTAATGATAACATGAAAAAATAAATTTAAAAAGGTTTTATTCACTCTAAATTCAAAAAAATCGAATTATCTAGGATCAAAAAAATATTTGATGTTATTTAATCCTACAATTGAAATTTTAAGATACTTATATAGATTTAGGTAGAAAGGGACTCGAACCCTCATAATTTTCATTGTCACATTTTGAGTGTGATGCGTATACCAATTTCGCCATCTACCTTATTACGTTTACAATTTAAGTTTTTGATAAATGAGTAATTAAAGAACGAATTATATCTTTATCTAACCTTAATTTATTTTCGAAAATTGGAAGAATTTGTGGAGATGAATTAAAGTACATCTCAACAAAATAGCCTGTTTTAATCTTCTTTGTTGGATATGCAAAATCTCTACGACCACGTGATACAACCGAAATATCAGAAGCACCTAATTTTTTTAATTGTTGAGCATAGCTAAATGCAATCGCTTTTAGTTCTGCTTCTGTTCTATTTGAAGCCACAACAACCATTGATTCATAATTATTTGTTTTGGGAATTAGTTTCATAAAATTTTTTAAAAATTATTTTGATATTCGAATTATATCAGAAAGAAAATATTATTGTAAATAGTTTTTTTTACGTTATAATTTATAATGATACTAATATGTATTTTGTTCAATTGTGATAAAGTAAGTCAAACTAACTTTCTATGAGTAAAGTTTATGATTGGTTCGAAGAACGTCTAGAAGTTCAAGCAATTGCTGATGATATTACTAGTAAATATGTTCCGCCACATGTAAATATTTTTTATTGCTTCGGTGGTATTGTTTTAACTTGTTTCTTAGTTCAGGTTGCGACTGGTTTTGCTATGACGTTTTACTACCGACCAACAGTAACTGAAGCTTTTGCTTCAGTTGAATATATCATGACACAAGTTAATTTTGGGTGGTTAATCCGCTCGATTCATCGTTGGTCAGCAAGTATGATGGTTTTAATGATGGTTCTTCATGTTTTCCGTGTTTACTTAACGGGTGGATTCAAAAAACCACGTGAGTTAACATGGATGACAGGTGTTATTTTAGCAGTTGTTACTGTATCTTTTGGTGTAACTGGTTATTCATTACCTTGGGATCAAGTAGGATATTGGGCATGTAAAATTGTAACAGGTGTTCCTGAGGCAATTCCTGTTGTGGGTACTCCATTACTTTATTTATTACGTGGTGGTGTTAGTGTAGGTCAAGGTACTTTAACTCGTTTTTATAGTGCTCATACTTTCTTATTACCTGTCGTTGCAGCAGCTTTAATGCTAGCTCATTTCTTAATGATTCGTAAACAAGGTATCTCAGGACCACTATAAAACAAATTTATTTAATTTTAAATATAAACATATATGAGCGTTATCAAAAAACCTGATTTAACAGATCCAAAGTTACGTGCGAAGTTAGCTAAAGGTATGGGACACAACTATTATGGTGAGCCAGCTTGGCCAAATGATTTACTTTACATTTTCCCTGTAGTAATTTTAGGAACGTTTGCTATTTTAATTGGTTTAGGTGTTCTTGAGCCTTCAGCACTTGGTGAAAAAGCAGACCCTTTCGCAACTCCACTAGAAATTTTACCAGAATGGTATTTCTTCCCTACATTTAATTTACTGCGTGTATTACCTAATAAATTATTAGGTGTATTAGCAATGGCTGCCGTACCGGCAGGCTTATTAACAGTACCTTTTATTGAGAATGTTAATAAATTTCAAAATCCATTCCGTCGCCCATTAGCTATGACTGTCTTTTTATTCGGGACAGCATTTGCAATTTGGTTAGGTATTGGAGCGTGTTTACCAATTAGCCAAGCAGTTACACTTGGACTATTTTAAGCAATTTGTTTGGTATCTGATGATTATATAAAATTTTATTAATTTTTTTATTATTCGCCTATACCAAGAACGCTTTTAGTAATAAATACTTATTACTAAAAGTTAATAAATATAAAATTTTTTCTTAACCTTAATGACCAAATCAAAAATAAGTACCAAATATTTATTATAATATTTTACGTTAAGAAGCTGTAAAGTAACGTGACACTTTAAAATTTAAGTAAGCTAAAAGGTTTGTTTCACTTAGCTAGGTAAAATGAAAAATTATTTTTTATAAAATAAAAAATAATTTTTCATTTCACTTAATTTATTTAAACTTATTTAAGTTCAACCTTCGCTCCTGCTTCTTCTAATTCTTTTTTAGCTGTTTCAGCAGCGTCTTTTGTCATTCCAGTCTGAATAACTTTTGGTGCGGCTTCGACTAAATCTTTTGCTTCTTTAAGTCCTAAACCTGTAATACCTCGAACAACTTTTAAAATAGCAATCTTTTTATCAGCTGGAACTTCAGCTAAATTTAAGTCAAATTCCGTTTTTTCTTCTTTTACTTCATCTCCACCACCACCAGTAGGTGCCATCATCATCATTCCACCACCAGCAGATGCATCAACACCGAACGTCGTTTCAATTTTTTCAACTAATTCCGCTGCTTCTAATAGCGTTAGTGTTTCTAATTCTTGCATAATAGTTTCAATTTTTGTCGACATAAATTTTTATTTTATTGTATTAAAATGAATAAACTGAACTCTTAATTTTTTAAAAATTAAGAAAAATTATTGAAATCTAAATAAAGAGAAGGACCCATCGTGGAACAAACCGTCACTTTTTTAACATATTTACCTTTAACACCCGTTGGTCTATTGGTTTCAACAGAGTTATAGAATGCTTTAAAATTTTCTGTTAATTGTTCTTCTGAAAAATCTGCTTTACCGAAACTAATATGTACAATTCCTGTCTTATCTGCTCTATACTCTAATTTTCCCTTTTTAAATTCATCAATTGTTGATTTTAAATTAGAAGTTACAGTACCTGCTTTTGGTGATGGCATTAATCCTTTTGGTCCTAAAACACGACCTAATTTAGCTAATTTTGGCATCATATCAGCAGTTGCAATCAATAAATCAAAGTTTAATACACCTTTACTAATTTCTTCAACTAAATCTTCACTTCCAAAAATATCAGCACCTGCATCTTTAGCCTCAGATAATTTTTCTGCTGAGACTAGTGCGGCAATACGTAAATTTTTTCCTGTACCATGGGGTAAAATAACTGTTGTTCGAAGTTGTTGGTCAGCATATTTTGGATCAATATTTAAAGAAATATGAGCTTCAATTGATTCATTAAATTTAGCCGATGCAGTTTTTTTAACCAATGAAATTCCCTTTTCACAGTCATAAAAAGATGTTTTATCAATCTTTTGTTGTTCGCTTTTAAATCTTTTTGATAATGTTTTCATATAATAAATACTTTAAATACTTTAGTTTGTTTGAACTGTAATGCCCATATTTTTAGCGGTACCTTTTACAATTCTAATTGCACTTTCTAAATTTTGGGTATTTAAATCGGGTAATTTCGTTTTTGCAATTTCTTCTAGTTGAGCTTGAGTAACTTCACCCACATTGATTTTATTAGGTTCAGATGATCCTTTTTTAGCATTGGCAGCCTTCATTAATAAAATAGAAGCTGGTGGTGTCTTCAAGATAAATGAATAACTCCGATCTTCATATACGGAAATCTCAACAGGTATAATTAAATCTCCTTTATCTGCCGTTTTCGCATTATACTCTTTACAAAATGCAGCTATATTTGCGCCATGTTGACCTAGAGCTGGACCAACAGGAGGGGCTGGTGTGGCTTTCCCAGCCGGTAATGCTAATTTAATAATAGCAACAACTTTTTTCGCCATAAAAATTTATAGTTTATTTATGTTTATATAAGATATTTAATCTTAAAATTTAAAAATTCAATTGTGAATAATTTTTTATTCGCCTAAATTTATCATTTAGATAAAATTTTAGCAAGTAAATTAAACAATCTATTTATTAACACGCTCTGAAGGACTTGAACCCTCGACATTTGGTTTTGGAGACCAACGTTCTACCAACTGAACTAAGAACGCTTTTTATCATCAACCTATCTTACAAAAATTTTAGTTTGAAAACAATAGAAAAATAGATCACAAGGTAAATTTAAAATTTTAAGTTACCTTGTGACCTACTTATAAAACGATATTAACTTTTTTTATATTATGTGTTAATGATTGAAACTCGACCTTTCCGCTATTTAAAGCAAATAATGTAAAATCTTTACCACAACCAACATTATCACCTGGTTTAAAAGTTAAACCCCGTTGTCGAACTATAATATTTCCTGCAGAAGCACTGGCTCCTCCATAAATTTTAACACCCAAACGTTTTGAATTTGAGTCACGACCATTTTTTGTACTACCTGCACCTTTTTTATGAGCCATATTTTACCTATATTTATGTTTAAATTTCAATACTATTTATCAATAATTTTGTCATTTCTTGACGATGACCTTTTTTTCGACGATACTTTTTTTTTGATTTCATTTTATAAACAGTTATTTTAGACCCACGTACGTGTTCTAAAATTTGCCCTTTAATTTTCGTATTTTCTAAGTAAGGTTGACCAAAATGTAGATTACCACCTTTATTTATTAATAAGATCCGGTTAATTAAAATATTTGTTCCAGGAGTTGTCAAAATTCGATTTGTAATAAAATGTTGACCTTCTTCAACCCAAACTTGATGTCCACCTATTTCTATGATTGCATATTCCATAATCACGTATTATAACTACTTTTGATATTTATCAAAAATTATAACATAAATTGAATATTTTTGTAATATTAAATAGTATTAACATCTCCAAAGTAAACTGTATTATTAAAAATAATATTCTATTAGTCAGTTTTTATTTTTCAAACCAATAAAGACTAAAGTATTAATAGTAATATATTTCATATAAAAATTTAAGATATTTACCAACTTTATCAATCAAAATTAAATTTTAAAAATGAATTTTTGTGAAATAGTTTAAATGTACTTTTTAAAATTATAAGCTACAATTTAATTGGTAAGCAATAAGCATTTTTAATTTATATAGTACAAAAAATTACCAAAATAAACAAAAATTATATGGCTCATTCGGTTAAAATTTACGATACTTGTATTGGTTGTACACAATGTGTGCGCGCATGTCCGACTGATGTATTAGAAATGGTTCCTTGGGACGGGTGTCGTGCAGGTCAAATAGCTTCTGCTCCACGAACAGAAGATTGCGTAGGTTGTAAACGTTGTGAAACTGCTTGTCCAACAGATTTCTTAAGTGTTCGTGTTTATCTCGGTGCAGAAACAACAAGAAGTTTAGGTTTAGCCTATTAATAAATTTCTTCATTTATTTGAAATAAATATCTCTTAATTAACTAACATTTTAATTCAAAAAAGGAAACATCCTATGGATAGTCGTCTTATTTTCGTCTTTTTTCCGGTTTTAATTGCTGCAGCATGGGCTCTTTATAACATTGGTCGTCTAGCTCTACAGCAGCTTGCACGAATTCGTGCTAATAACTAAATTTTGAAAATTTAGGAAAATAAATAATTTTATATTATTTATTTTCTGAATTACTCTTTTATAAGCCACTCATAACCTTTACTTTCTAAAGTTAAAGCTAATGAAGCATCACCTGTTTTGATTATTTGACCTTTATGCATGATATGAATGTAATCAGGTTTAATATAGTCGAGTAAACGTTGATAGTGTGTTATCAATATTAAACTTTTTTCTTTAGTCATAAAATCATTAATAGACTTTGACAAATTCCGTAATGCATCGATATCAAGACCTGAATCAGTTTCATCTAAAATAGCTAATTTCGGATCAAGTACTGACATTTGTAATATTTCATTACGTTTTTTTTCACCGCCTGAAAACCCCTCATTTACATTTCGGTTTAAAAAATCAACACCTAATATTGATTTATCTAATTTTGTGTTTAAAACTTCGAAAAATTCAATTGGGTTTAATTCCTCTAAATTTTTTGCTTTTCTTTTTAAATTATAAGCAATTCTTAAAAATTCTTCATTACTAACTCCAGGTATTTCTACAGGATACTGAAATGCTAAAAATATACCCTTCTGAGCTCTTTCTTCAGGTGCTAAATCATTTATATTTTCTTTTTCAAAAATAATTTCTCCTTCGTTTACTGTGTATGCGGGATGGCCCGCTAAAACTTTTGATAATGTACTTTTACCCGAACCATTTGTCCCCATAATTGCATGAACTTCACCATTTCCTATCTTTAGGTTTAAACCTTTTAAAATTTCAGTATCATTGATTGATGCTTTTAAATTTTTAATTTCTAACATATTTTTAACCTACAGTTCCTTCTAATTTTAAATTTAATAGTCGGTCAGCCTCTAATGCAAATTCCATCGGTAATTCAGTAAAAACCTCTCGGCAGAAACCACTAATAATTAAACTAATAGCTTGTTCAATATCAATACCACGTTGTAAAAAATAAAAGATTTGCTCTTCACCAATTTTTGAAGTTGATGCTTCATGTTCTACTTGTGATGTAGAATTTTGGACTAAAATATACGGGAACGTGTTTGCGGATGAGTTATTACCAATTAATAAAGAATCACATTGTGAATAATTACGTGATTTAATAGCATTTGGGCCAATTTTTACCAAACCACGATAACTATTTCTTGAAAAACCTGCTGATATACCCTTTGAAATAATTCGACTTCTACCTTCTTTACCAACATGAATCATTTTCGTCCCGGTATCTGCTTGTTGATAATTATTTGTCAAGGCAACAGAGTAAAATTCACCCTTAGAAAAATCGCCAGATAAGATACAACTCGGATATTTCCAAGTAATTGCAGAACCTGTTTCAACTTGAGTCCAGGAAATTTTAGAATTTTTTCCAGCACATAAACCACGTTTTGTAACAAAATTATAGATTCCTCCTTTCCCATTTTCATCACCTGCATACCAATTTTGAACCGTTGAATACTTTATTGTCGCATTATCTAAAGTAATTAACTCGACAATTGCGGCATGTAATTGATTTGTATCATACTTCGGTGCAGTACATCCTTCTAAATAACTCACCTCCGAATTTTGTTCCGCAATAATTAAGGTACGTTCAAATTGACCACTTTCTTCATCATTAATACGAAAATAGGTTGAAAGTTCCAATGGACATTTTATATTTTGAGGAATAAAACAGAATGAACCATCGGTAAAAACCGAAGAATTTAAAGCTGTATAAAAATTGTCTCCACTTGGAATAACACTTCCTAAATATGTTTTGATTAATTCTGGATACAATTGTATAGCATCAGAAATCGAGCAAAAAATCACTCCATATTTTGCTAATTCATCTTTAAATGTTGTTCCAATTGAAACACTATCGAAAACAATATCAACTGCAACATTTGTTAATTTTTTCTGTTCGGCAATTGATATACCTAATTTTTCAAATGTACGAAGTAATTCGGGATCCACCTCCTGTAAACTATTTATTTTTTTCTTTTTTTTTGGTGCCGAATAATATCGAATATCTTGATAATCTGGTTTCGGGTAATCTAAATAAACCCAATCCGGTTCATTCATTTTTTTCCATTTGTTAAAGGCATTTAAACGAAAATCAAGCATAAATTTTGGTTCTTCCTTTTTCTTCGATATTAAATGAATAATATCCTCGTTCAAACCTTTTTTGATGGTTTCAGTTTCGATCTCAGTTACAAAACCATATTTGTAAGGTTGGTTTACTAAATTTTCTAAATTTGATTCGACTTGATCCATGTATTTTTCCTCAATTTTATTGAATTATATATTTTGAGCTATAAAGTAAAAGACGAAAGATTAATATCTTGAAAATTCAAATTTAATAATCTTTTACCTCATATATAAATCTTTCTAAAAAATAATTTATTATTAAAATTTTTCAAGATAATAAATTTAATTACGTACAAAATATTCTAAACATTAAGAAAATTATAGACTAAATTATAAATTTTTGTTTTATAAAACTAAAAAGTTAAAGATATTTCATATTGACAATATATAACGTATTAACTACTATAATATAAGAATATATATATTCCTCAATAGCTCAGTGGTAGAGCATTCGGCTGTTAACCGAATGGTCGTTGGTTCAAGCCCAACTTGGGGAGTCTTTTTTGACCTAGTTTACTTTTTATTATTAAAACTTGAGTACTATAATCAGCTTAAATTTCAGTAATGCATCTGGCTGGGTTTGAACCAGTGTAAAACGGATTATGAGTCCGGTGCCTAACCACTCGGCCACAGATGCAAATGGAACTGGTGGGAATTGAACCCACGTGCAATTTAAAAGACTTAGAAAATCATTCACAAGTTTAGTTTTTATAAAAAACAAGATGAGAATTAATTATCTTAACCATATGGAGCAATTAAATTTGTATAAAATATTAAAAAATATTTTATATTACAAAAAGATTAAGCAAAAGCTAATACTCTTTGATTATTAAATAAATTTTTGATAACAATTATTTTTTTTAACGATTATACGGATCGAAAATCCGACTTGCTTAAAAAAGTGTTTTTAAATTGTCGATACCAGCTCAGCCCCAAAAATTGAAAATTTAATACCACCTTGAATAGAAAGGGACTCGAACCCCCAATCTCTAGGGTCGGAGCCTAGTGCTTTATCCATTTAGCTATCTACTCAAAAGATTAATATTAATTCTGTAAAAAGTCATTTACATAAATTATGAAATCTAAGTAATTATCACTACAAGTATACTATAATCTATCTATTCGTAAAGGTTAAAATTGATTATTTATTTGTAGATTATAATTGATATTGAGTTTTAAGAATGCCATGTTGTTTTACGATGAAAAAGAAAAACCTGAAAGAAAAATATTTATAAAAATGTTGATAAGTAAGCACAGTACAAAACCGTAAAAATTTAACCTACCATATATAATTCAAGCTTTAATAATATTAAGTTGACGAAAGTCAGAAAAAAAGCTTTGAAAAAAATTTCAAAGCTTTTAAATACTAGTTACTAATTAACCAGCAACAACTGGAGCTGTTAAAGCTACAGGAAGAACTTCACCAGCAGCTAAATCTAGTGGGAAGTTGTGAGCGTTACGCTCATGCATTACTTCCATACCTAAATCAGCACGGTTGATGATATCAGCCCATGTGTTGATTACACGACCTTCTGAATCAACTACAGATTGGTTGAAGTTGAAACCGTTTAAGTTGAAAGCCATTGTAGAAACACCTAATGCTGTTAACCAGATACCTACTACAGGCCATGCAGCAAGGAAGAAGTGTAAAGCACGAGAGTTGTTGAATGAAGCGTATTGGAAGATTAAACGACCAAAGTAACCGTGTGCAGCTACGATGTTGTAAGTCTCTTCTTCTTGACCGAATTTGTAACCGTTGTTTGATGACTCAGACTCAGTTGTTTCACGGATTAGAGATGAAGTTACTAATGAACCGTGCATAGCTGAGAATAAAGAACCACCGAATACACCAGCAACACCAGCCATGTGGAATGGGTGCATTAAGATGTTGTGCTCAGCTTGGAATACAAGCATGAAGTTGAAAGTACCAGAGATACCTAATGGCATACCATCTGAGAATGAACCTTGACCAATTGGGTATACTATGAATACTGCAGATGCTGCTGCTACTGGAGCAGAGAATGCTACGAAGATCCATGGACGCATACCTAGACGGTAAGAAAGTTCCCACTCACGACCCATCCAGCAGCATACACCTAAGATGAAGTGTAAAACAACTAATTGGTAAGGACCACCGTTGTATAACCACTCATCTACAGAAGCAGCTTCCCAGATTGGGTAGAAGTGAACACCAATTGCGTTTGATGAAGGGATTACAGCACCAGAGATGATGTTGTTTCCGTACATTAATGAACCAGCTACTGGCTCACGGATACCATCGATATCTACTGGCGGTGCAGCGATGAAAGCGATGATGTAGCAAGAAGTTGCAGTTAGTAAGCAAGGGATCATTAAAACACCAAACCAACCGATGTATAAACGGTTTTCAGTTGAAGTGATCCAAGAGCAGAAACGCTCCCATACGTTTACGCTTTCGCGTCTTTCTAAAGTTGCAGTCATTTTTTAAAATTCCTTTGTTAATGATTTTTGTTATTCCAGATTTTTATCTGTTAATAAATATTATAAGGTGTTTGGACTAATTAGAAAAATAAATTAGGGGCAGGGGGACTTGAACCCCCACAGTCTCGCGACCAACGGATTTTAAGTCCGTCGTGTCTACCATTCCACCATGCCCCCAGATTTTATATAAGAAAGTAAGGCGGCACCCAGATTTGAACTGGGGAATAAAGGATTTGCAATCCTCTGCCTTACCACTTGGCTATGCCGCCTGACTTTTTATCTTATCATACTATTGTAGCGGTTTTTAGTAAATTACAAAAGGTTAAAATCTTTTAAATTTATAAATAACTTAAAAGTAAAAAACCAAACCCAGCACCTCCGAATGCCCCAATCATAAATCCACCTGTAAATTTACTCCAACCTCTTTTAGATTGGATACTTTCACTAGTCTCAATTTCCGATTGATCAAAAGAGACATTTCCATATGCAGCTAAACCTACGCCTAAAATACAAATTAAGCCAATTGCTGATAAAAAACCAGCTAAATTTGCTATTTCAGAATTACGTAATGGACCTAATGTTGTAAATGGCCCAAGAAAGAAATAACCATGTGCCATTCCAATTTCTAAACCTCTTAATATAGAAGAAAGACCTGGTCTGTATGCTGGTAAATTTCCCAGAATAGCACGAGTTGCAGCGGATGTAGTAATAGGCGTTGATAAATGACCTACAAAAGGGTCATTTTTATACGGTTTTACAAAATTTGCCATAATGAATATTTTAACTTAACCTTATAAATTTAATTATATCTATGAACAACTGTCTAATCTAAATATTTTTAAACTAAATTAATTGTTTACCACGGCGATATTGTAAATAAGCAGCTACGAATAAACCAGCTATTGTAACGGGAATCATACCTAAAACAATTCCAAAAAGAAATGGTTCAATCATTGTTTTATACTTAATAATAATTATATATAATATATTATACCTATAATTTGTTAAAATTCTACTAAAAATAAAAAATTTATATTTGTGTGTATTATGTATACGGGACTGACGGGACTCGAACCCGCAACGTCCGCCGTGACAGGGCGGTGCTCTAACCAATTGAACTACAATCCCATTCTCTATTAATAGTTAACTTATATATTAACGAAAATATTTTATTTGTCAATAGGAGAGAAAGGGATTCGAACCCTCGGTATCGTTAATAGATACAACAGATTAGCAATCTGCCGCTTTCGACCACTCAGCCATCTCTCCTTAATTATGAATTTTTACAATAATAGTACCAAAAAAATTTTAATAGATCAATTATTTTTTATTTGTATATAATATTTATTATGACTTTATTGTCAAACTTATGTTTAAAAAATAATCGAAATTATGACAACTATCCTAGTTTCTAAGTTGCCAGAAGCTTTTGCGGTTTTTAGTCCAGTCGTTGACGTATTACCAGCAATTCCTGTATTTTTCCTATTACTTGCTTTTGTTTGGCAAGCGTCAATAGGTTTTAGATAAGGATATAATTTTTATTTGTGAAATTCTAAGAATTACTATTTAAAAAAATTTAGCGTAAAATAATTATATTAATTTTATATCAACAAAATAAAATATTATGTCAGGTGGTTCTACTGGTGAACGTCCATTTTCAGACATTATCACAAGTGTTCGTTACTGGATTATTCATAGCATTACAATCCCATCGTTATTTGTTTCAGGTTTTCTTTTCATCGCAACAGGCTTAGCTTACGATGTTTTCGGGACACCTCGTCCAGATGAATACTTTACACAAGATCGTCAGCAAATCCCATTAGTGAATGATCGCTTTAGTGCAAAACAAGAGCTTGAAGATTTAACTAGAGGATTATAATTTAAGAAAAGTTTTATTATGTTAAAAAATACAAATCAACCAGTTGCTTATCCAATTTTTACATTTCGTTGGTTAACAATTCACGCATTAGCGGTTCCTACAGTTTTCTTTTTAGGAGCTATTACGTCAATGCAATTTATTCAAAGATAGGAGTATAAAAATAATATGTCAGGTCCTAATCCGAATAGACAGCCTGTAGAATTAACCCGTACATCATTATATTGGGGTTTACTTCTTATTTTTGTATTAGCTGTTCTATTTTCAAGCTATTTCTTTAACTAATTTTTAGGAGAGAATTTTTATGGCAGGTACAGGTCGAATTCCATTATGGTTAGTTGCCCTTGTTGGTGGTTTAGCTGTAATTGCAATGTTAGCCCTTTTTATTTATGGTTCGTACTCAGGTTTGGGTTCTTCGCTTTAAATTAAATATATTTTATATTTAAAAAGTATTGAATTAATCGATAAAAGTTTCTATATGTTATAAAGTATAGGAATTTTTATCGACACATTTTTATCTAATATATTTTATAAATAAAACCATTTTATCAGAGTTTTATTTCACCATAAAAATAATATATTTCCAGTTGGTTTATCACTATAAGAATATTTTAATAGGTTTTTATAATTAATGAAATTTTATTTCTATTTTAAAAAAATTCATGAGTATTAAAAATTTAATTCTCAGGTATTTAGGAAGTTTCTATTTAAACAAATAAAAGCAAAAAATAAGTTTATTTTTTATTTAATTACAAAAGGTTAAATTGGAAAAATTCGTTTTTTTAAAAAAATTATTTTTTAAAAAAACGAATCGTCGAAGTATTTTAAAAATTAAACTTTATAAAATTATATAAAGTAATTTGTTATTTTAATCAATTGGACGCATTGATAATACTGGTTCATTTTCACGGTTAATACCTTTCTCGAAACCTGCTGCAGCTGCACGTGCACGTCCTGCATGCCACCAGTGACCAACAAGTAAGAAGAATGCTAAGAACCAATGTGAGCACGTTAACCAAGAACGTGGAGAAACATAGTTAAACGAGTTAATCTCTGTTGCTACACCACCTACTGAATTTAAAGAACCTAACGGCGCATGAGTCATATATTCTGCTGCACGACGTTCTTGCCATGGCTGAATATCATTACGGATTTTATTAATATCTAATCCGTTTGGACCACGAAGAGGCTCTACCCACGGTGCACGTAAATCCCAGAAACGCATTGTTTCGCCACCGAAAATAATCTCGCCTGAAGGCGAACGCATTAAGTACTTACCTAAACCTGTTGGACCCTGTGCAGATGCTACATTGGCACCTAGACGTTGGTCACGAACTAAGAAAGTAAAGGCTTGAGATTGAGATGCTTCTGGACCTGTTGGACCATAGAATTCACTCGGGTAAGCTGTATTATTGTACCAAGCATAAGTTGCTGCGGCATATCCCATTAATGAAAGTGCAGCTAGACTATACGAAAGGTACGCTTCACCTGACCAAACAAAAGCACGACGTGCCCATGAGAATGGCTTAGTTGTAATATGCCAAATACCACCTGAAAGGCATAATGCACCTACCCAAATATGTCCACCAACTAAGTCTTCCATATTATTTACAGCAATAACCCAACCATCACCACCGAATGGCGAACGGAAAACATAACCGAAGATTACTAATGGATTCAATGTTGGGTTTGTGATAAAACGTACATCACCACCACCTGGTGCCCAAGTATCGTAAATACCACCAAAGTACATAGCTTTTGCAACTAAAAGTAATGCACCTAATCCAAGAAGGAATAAGTGAATACCTAAAATAGTTGTCATTTTATTTTTATCACGCCAGTCATAACCAAAGAATGGGAATGATTCCTCAAGTGTATCAGGTCCAATTAATGAATGGTAAATACCACCAAAACCTAGAACTGCTGATGAAATTAAATGAACAACACCAACTACGAAGTATGGGTATGTATTAATAATTTCACCACCTGGACCAACACCCCAACCTAGAGTTGCTAAATGTTGTAATAAGATACAACCTTGCTCATAAAGTGGTTTTTCAGGAATATAATGCGAAACTTCAAATAAAGTCATTGCACCACACCAGAAAACCATAACACCAGCATGCGCAACGTGTGCGCCTAATAATTTACCTGAAACATTAATTAAACGTGCATTACCTGACCACCAGGCAAAACCAGTAGATTCGATATCTCTACCACTTACATTATTAAAGGGCGTTTCCACGTGGTAAAACCTCCTCAGGGAATACAAAATTTTCATGCGGCTGATCTTGAGCTGCCATCCATGCACGGATACCTTCATTTAAAAGGATATTCTTTGTATAGAATGTTTCAAATTCTGGGTCTTCAGCTGCTCTAAGTTCTTGTGATACGAAATCATAAGCACGTAAATTTAAAGCTAAACCAACAACACCAATTGCACTTGTCCATAAACCTGTTACTGGAACAAATAACATAAAGAAATGTAACCAACGCTTGTTAGAGAAAGCTACACCAAAGATTTGAGACCAAAAACGGTTAGCGGTAACCATTGAGTATGTCTCCTCAGATTGAGTTGGAGTGAAAGCACGGAAAGTATTTGCCGCGTCACCATCTTCAAATAATGTATTCTCAACAGTTGCACCATGGATTGCACATAGTAATGCACCACCAAGGATACCTGCTACACCCATCATGTGGAAAGGGTTTAAAGTCCAGTTATGGAAACCTTGTAGGAATAGTAAGAAACGGAAAATTGCTGCAACACCAAAACTAGGTGCGAAGAACCAGCTTGCTTGTCCTAAAGGATAGATAAGGAAAACTGAAAGGAAAATTGAAATAGGACCAGAGAATGCAATTGCATTATAAGGACGGATTCCAACTAAACGAGCAATTTCAAATTGGCGTAAGCAGAAACCGATTAAACCAAATGAACCGTGTAAAGCAACAAAAGTCCATAGACCACCAATTTGGCACCAACGTGTAAAGTCACCTTGTGCTTCTGGGCCCCATAATAAAATAAGTGAATGTCCCATACTGTTAGCAGGTGTAGAAACCGCTGCAGTTAGGAAATTACAACCCTCTAAGTATGAACTTGCTAAACCATGTGTATACCATGATGTTACAAATGTTGTTCCAGTTAACCAACCCCCTACTGCTAAGTAAGCTGTTGGGAATAATAAGATACCTGACCAACCAACGAATACAAAGCGATCACGCTTTAACCAATCATCAGCTAAATCAAAAATACCACGCTCTTTATTTTGACCAATTGCAATAGTCATATTCTAATAATTGCCGAAGCATGTAACTACATAAGTGAATTTATTACACTTTTCTTGACATCTAACTAATACTTTATTATAAATCGTTTTTAATATATATGTAAAATAAATTTTTACCTAGGAAAATACTTGTTGTTTTGTCAAAAATAATATATAGTTTACTCAAAAAATAATCTACGAATATTATGTTAAAAATGAGGTTTAAACGTTGTGGACGAAAAAGACAACCTACATACAGACTTGTGATAATGCCAGTAACATCAAAACGTGATGGAAGAGCACTTCAAGAATTAGGTTTTTATAACCCCATAACAAAAGAATTAAAATTAGATGTGGAAAATATTGTAACAAATTTAAATGTAGGAGTACAACCAACAAAAACAGTAAAGAATCTACTATTAAAAGCAAAAATTATTGAAAAATAAAAAATTAAGATAGATAGATTATTTAAACTATAATACTTATATAGGAAATAATGAGTTTTTTAAATTTCCTAATCGTCTAATAGTTGGTTGTTATTTATTTAAATTAGAAAAATTAATTTATTATATGAGTTTTGATATAAAAACACCTTCACCATACTTTGGTGGTAGTACAGGTGGCTGGCTAAGAGCCGCAGAAGTTGAAGAAAAGTATGCAATTACTTGGAATAGTCCAAAAGAACAAGTTTTTGAAATGCCTACTGGCGGATCAGCTATTATGCGTTTGAATGAAAACTTACTTTATTTGGCGCGTAAAGAACAGTGTTTAGCACTCGGAACACAATTAAGAACTTTTAAAATTAACAATTACAAAATATATCGTATCTTCCCAAGTGGAGAAATTCAATATTTACACCCTAAAGACGGTGTTTTTCCAGAAAAATTAAATGAAGGAAGAATCGGTGTTAACAACAAAGATTTTTCAATTGGTAAAAACCCAAACCCTATTAAAGTAAAATTTACAGGTAAAGATACATTTGACGATTAAGGAAAAATTATAAAACTTAGAAAGTCTTGACAAAGACTTAGATTTCAACTAATATATGCTTATATTTGAACTTTAAGTCTTTAATAGTTTAAAAATCAATATGGAGAGATGGCAGAGTTGGTCGATTGCGTCTGATTTGAAATCAGATGAATCTCACGGTTCCGAGGGTTCGAATCCCTCTCTCTCCTTAAAATAAAATTTAGTTTAATCTGTAAAAGTGTATAAATAATAAAAATATATTATACTCTTATTTTTCATTGACAAATATTTTTTTGTAGTTTACAATTTCGGTTAATCAGATAAATGTAGTATGTTTAGAAATTGGAACTAATAACAATAAATTACTAATAAACATGAGAATTGTGAAAATTATTGAGTATATATCTAACCTGGTAAGATTAAATGTAAGGAAAACAATAACTTTTGTAGAGTATTTAGCCAACTACTTAGAAGCGTTTATATGGTCCGTAAGAAATAAAATTATTTTTTTAGCACTTATAATTCTTATAATTCCATTTTGCGCGCAAATAATCAATATTGAAGGTGCAGGACGGGTATTAATCACCTTTTTTGTAGTCGATATAATTTTAACATTAGTTACTACATTTTACAAACCAAAAAATCGTATTATCCCGTTAAGAGAACGTGTATTTTCAATAATACCCTATGTTTGGGTTTTTATTGAAACGACCATAAACTATTTTGATTGGTCTGTATATTTTTTAGATGAAGTAATGAGAACAAGTTTTGGACAAAATAACTTTTATACACCTCTTATAAATTTTATTGAACAATATACAAGTCTACCAGGAGGGCAATTTATTCAAGTAGCTCTGTTTTTTTTGTTTTATTATGGAGTTGGAAGAAATAAACTCGTATTTCCATTTTTTATACGTTACAACTACATCCAAGCTATTTTATTCACAGGAATTTCTACCTTTGTTTGTCATATATTTATGCTATGGGCAAAAGCTCATACAGTGCCTGCTGAAACGGGTATTGTTGCAGTACTAATTTATTCTTTGACTGCTTTAGTATATGGTTTCTGTATAATTTCGACAATATTTGGACGAGAATCAAACATTCCGTTTATTCACCAAGCCATTATGTTCCATACCGGATTAAGAGACGACGATGGGCGTAATCCTATTGAAGTAGATGAGTACGATAAATAAATATTCTGGCTTAGGTTGACTTTTTATGATCTTTTTATTTAGTTTTAAAACTAAATAAAAAGATCATTATATTTTTTAATTTATTAAGTTAAAAGGTTATCAACTATATTACATAATGACTAAGTTCACTAAGTTGAGATAAAAAGTCGTTATCAACTAAAGTTGAAAAATCTAATGAATAACTATAGAATTGATTTAAAATATTATTATGCGCTAATGGAGTCAAAACTTGTTCAGCAAAAAGGTGTGTATTAAAATTAGAGACAAATTCGACTGTGCTATCCTTACCAATGCCAGCTAAAAACTCATTGGTCGAGTGTTCTCCTGAACCGGCTTGTACAGTAGTGATTGCATCAGGTTTATCTAAAATACCTTTCTTTACATAAAATGTTACCGTTTCAAAAAAGTTTTTAGAAGATTCCGTTTTATCAGCAGACTCACTAACTAATCCCTTAGCCTTAAATGAAAAATTTTGTAACCAATCGCGAACATCATATATCCAATCAGGAGTAGAAAATGATTCAGGATTTGGGTTCGTCTCAGAATCCATACCAGGTGTAGGTGGAGTACCATTATTTACATTTTTTACATACTTTCCTAATTTTCCTTGAACAAAATATAAAATTTGAAAGTTTATTATGGGTGCTGGGTCAAAACCAAGAATTTTAGGATAGAAAGATCGCCCGAAACAAAATACTGGATTAGTCCATAACCATAGCGATAAAAGAGGCTCAAAATAGGGATTTATGTTGAGAAACCAGCTGATCAGGAATCTGAACTCCACCGCGACAATATAGAAGTTAAATAAAATCCACGTAAGTGATAACATTCCGTTTAAAAAAAATTCAAGTGTTTGTGCTACTTGCTGCATGTAAGGATCTCCTTTTAAAATTTATGTAAATAGATTCGAAGTGCAATGTGATTTGAGTGTCTGTAAATAGATGTAATCGAAATAAAAATTTTATCTGAAAAATAAAAAATTGGTTTGATTAAAAGGATTACACTTTCAGTATAAACTTGTGTAACCCTAATGACATAACTAGCTATTTTGCTTCTGAAAGTTCAGCCAAGCTAAAATTTGACGTATTTACACTATTATAGTTTACTTTTTCAAAACGAACAGTAACACCATAACGTACTGCAGATTCATCAATAGAAGCCACTTTACCAACTTCTTGAAACCAATACGATTCTTCACGTAAAATCTTAACATTTGAACCACGTTTTATTACCATATTTAGTGCGTTAAATTATATCAATTAATATAAAAATAATTATATACGAGAAAAAAATAAGGTCAACGTTAATAGTTTATTAATTATTAATTTTAGCTGTTAATTGTTCAAAAGTAGCAGGATCAAGTATTGCTAATTGAGCTAACATTTTACGATTAATCTCAATATTTGATTTTTTAAGTCTATTTATAAAAATAGAATAATTCATATTACCAATTTGACGTGTCGCGGCATTTAATCTTGTAATCCATAATTTACGAAATTGACGTTTTCGTTGTTTACGTCCACTATAAGAATAATTTAAAGCTTTCATAACTTGTGCATTTGCAACACGAAATAATTTAGAATGGCTACCACGAAAACCTTTTGCCAAAGATAGGACCTTTTTTCGGCGCTTACGTGCAACATTTCCTCGTTTAATTCTTACCATAATTTTTCTTTTCTAATTTTTTAATTTGGGAGCATTAGATATATAGGTTTAAGATCACCACGACTTACTAAGCTTTTTTGTCGTAAATTACGTTTACGTGTTGGTGATTTTTTCTCTAAAATGTGACCGGTAAATGCTTGACGACGTATAATTTTCCCTGTTTTTGTTTTTTGATACCGTTTTGCCGCTGAACTACGGGTTTTTAGTTTCAATTTCATTTTTTTTTAATAACTATATGATTTAATATATTCTAGCATATGATTATTAATTACGTCTAGTTTTCATCCTTATTGAAATTTTTAATCATCATAAAAGTAAAAATAATCACTCAATTTAAGTGACATCAATCTTAGATATATGTATAATAGTTCTATTAGAGATATGTTTAATAAATTTTTTGTCTTGAAATAGTTTTCATTGGCGTAAAAAAACAAACTTAGGTTAAGAAAACTCTAAATATCATATTTGATAATGTTATATATAAAGGATTAAATTTCAAATGGATGTATTAAATTTAGGATGGGCGACATTAATGACTGTATTTACATTTTCATTATCACTAGTTGTTTGGGGTCGAAACGGCTTTTAAAACAATACGAAACTAAGTAGTTTTAAATCAAGAATTTTATTTAGTGAAAAATATTAAAGTAAATTTTTAGTTATTCATTTCAATTTTTACTTTTTAAAATATTTATCGATTTTCTATTTATTAATTAAAATAAGGATTTTTTATGTTATCGGAAATTTTAACAACTTCAGCATCATGTATTATGATGACACTTTTAGGTCTTTCATTAGGTTTTGGTTTACTTAAAGTTCAAGGCGAATAAATATTCAATATTTATTTGATATGTGTTAATCTCTTTCTAAGAGATTTATATTGACATTTTAATTGATTTTTATTTATGTCAATATATTTTAATTAAAATTATGTAAATATCTAAGATCTAATATGTTAAATTTCATTTTTATCGCTTCAAGTTTTCTATTAATTATTTTAATTTTATTACGCATTCCACAAACAGATAGTTCATCTCAAAACTTTACAATATCAAATTCATTTTTAGGCAGTCCAAAAAATACGGATGCTACATTACAAAATTTTATTTGGTTTTTGACATTTCTTTTTCTTTTTTTAGTTAGTTTTAAAACAATTCAGACATTATAAATTTATTTAATAATTATTCTTTCTTTTTGTTTAAAATATGATATCATACTAGTACGCGGAGTAGAGCAGTTTGGTAGCTCGTTGGGCTCATAACCCGAAGGCCAATGGTTCAAATCCATTCTCCGCCATTAATTTTTAAAAAACGTTCATTTTCTATTTTATTTTTTGCAAATCACAAATAAAATATGTTAAATTTTATGAATAAGCTGGTGAAGGGACTTGAACCCCCGACCTACTGATTACAAATCAGTTGCTCTACCAATTGAGCTACACCAGCATATATACATTTTATTATATCTAAATTTAAAATGTTCGCAAGTATTAAATTGTAAATTTAAATCTAAATTTCACAAAATTTAGATTTAAATTAGTTTAAATATTTTATTATTAAAAACTTAATTCAATGTTAGTAAAACTACATTGTTTCCTTAATAGTTTTTACCGCATTTTTAACGATTTCTTCAGCTTCAGCATCAAATTTTTGTGTTGTAGCGATTGATTTTCCATACTCAGGTTTTGTTGTTCCTAAATAACTAATTAATTTAGTACTAAATTCTTTAACCTTAGAAACAGCAACGTCATCAACTAAGCCATTAATACCTGCATAAATTATTGCAACTTGTTCCGCAACTGATAATGGTGAACCTTGGGGTTGTTTCATTAATTCACGTAAACGTTGTCCACGTGCTAATTGATTTTGTGTTGCTTTATCTAAATCAGAAGCAAATTGTGCAAATGCCTCTAATTCAGCAAATTGTGCTAACTCTAATTTTAATTTACCCGCTACTTGCTTCATTGCTTTTACTTGAGCTGCTGAACCTACACGTGATACAGAGATTCCGACATTAATGGCAGGTCGAATACCTGAGTTGAATAAATCACCTGATAAGAAAATTTGACCATCTGTAATAGAAATTACATTTGTAGGAATATACGCAGAAACATCACCAGCTTGTGTTTCAATGATTGGTAATGCAGTCATACTACCACCACCAAGCTCATCACTTAACTTTGCCGCACGTTCTAATAAACGTGAGTGTAGGTAGAAAACATCGCCTGGATAAGCTTCACGCCCTGGCGGACGGCGTAATAATAATGACATTTGTCGATAAGCTTGTGCTTGCTTTGATAAATCATCATAAATAATTAAAGTAGCTTGGCCTTTATACATGAAGTATTCTGCGATTGATGCGCCTGTATATGGTGCGATATATTGTAAAGTTGCAGGATCATTGGCATTTGCCGCAACAATGACAGTATAAGATAAAGCACCTTTTTCCTGTAATGTTGTAACGATCTGTGCAACAGATGAAGCTTTTTGACCAATGGCAACATAAACACAAACTACATTTTCTGTTTTTTGGTTTATAATTGTGTCGATTGCAATTGCAGTTTTTCCTGTTTGACGATCACCAATAATCAGTTCTCGTTGACCACGACCAATTGGAATCATAGCATCAATTGCTGTAATTCCAGTTTGCATTGGTTCACAAACAGATTTACGACTGATAATACCTGGTGCCATAGCTTCAATTAAATTCATCTCAGCAGCTTCAACCTCACCCAATCCGTCAATTGGGGCCGCTAAAGGATTTAAGACACGACCTAACGTAGCAGGGCCAACACCAACTTGGGCAATTTTTCCAGTTGCGATAACTGTGCTTCCTTCTAAGATGTCAAAACCATTACCCATTAATACAACACCAACGTTATCGTTTTCTAGGTTTAAAGCAATACCAACAGTTTTATCAGCAAACTCTAAAAGTTCACCTGACATTACTTGGTCTAATCCATAAACACGTGCAATTCCGTCTCCTACTTGAAGAACAGTACCTACATTGTTTACTTTTACATCTTTGTCGTAACTTTCGATTTGTTGACGAATAATATTACTGATTTCGTCAGGACGAATATTAACCATGATTTATTATTTACCTTATTTATAAATGTTAAAATAACGTTGTTTCTAACTTTGCAGCAAGTTTTTTTAATTGACCTTTCAAACTATAATCTAAAATATTTGAGCCAATTTGAACTTGAAAACCACCTAAAAGAGTTTTATCTACTGTAGCGATCATTTTGATATCTTTTGCACCAGTACCTTTTCGGAGTTGGTCACAAATTGCAGTAGATTGAGTCTCTAATAATGGAATTGCGGATGTGATCTTAGCAATTTTTATTTCGGCCAAATCATAAACCTGTTGTAAAAAATTTTCAGCAATTACTGAAAATATTTCAATTCGGGAACGATCGACAAGAATATTTAAAAATCTTGTTGTGTTTTGGCTCAGAAGTAAAGGAGTTGTTACTTTCAATAGAACATTTTTCTTTGAACTTTTTGAATATAAAGGATTTGATAAATAATCCACTAAATTCTTATTTTGATTAAAAACTTGTAAAAGTTCATTAACATCTTTTGTTATACAATCAACAGTATGAGTTGATACAGCTAAATCTAATAAGGCAGATGCATATGGTGCTGCAATTTTACTTGCGCTCATTTTATTTGACATTATACTTTCATTCCCGAAAAATTATTACAGAATTGATTTATACTACGTTCCATATACGCATTAGCGATCGCTGGGTCATAAAATTGAGATTTTTCCCCTTCTATTAAAACCTGTTTTAAAACTAAAAGTGAAAGATTCTGCTTAATTTCACTAAATATTAAACGTTCACGATTTTTAAGTGTTGTTGTTGCTAATTCGAATCGTGTTTTAAGTTCTTGTTGCGCTCTTTGATAATCATTATCTAATAAAGTAGCCTTGGTTACACGTGTTCGATTTTTAATCCCAACAATAATCAATTGTGCTTGTGCTAATTGCTTTTTTGCTTCATTAAGTCTTTCAGTGGCTTCACGTAACTGCTTCTCAGAGGAAGTTACTCCATTGTTAATTTCGGCTTGGCGTTGTGCAAGTGAGTCTTTTAGGGAATCACCTAAAACTAAATATAAACCAACTGCTAAAATAATTTGATTTATTAAATTAGTTTCCAAAATGTCTGTATTTATACCAAAGCTTCCACCATGTGCAAGCATTATTGGAGATTGTAATAAAAGTTCCATATGTTATTAAAAACAAATAAGCTAATTCAATACTAGCATTTCTTTACTTAAGATTTCAAAAAATAAATGAAAATTTAGTAATGAGGTAAAAAAATATATTTTCTGTAATTTACCCCTTCTGCTTTAATCAATTTTATTTTTAAAAATAAAAACAAACTAATTAATCGCTGTACCAAATAATTCTACCTGAATACGATTAGCTAAACTATTGATTTCAAGACTAAGTATTTTATTAATTGATATTGTATCTTTTGCAAAATTATCTAAAATAGTTTGAACAACAGTATCAAAGTATTTTTGTGAAATATTTAATTCATTATCAAAACTTTCTTTCTGTAATTTTTGTAATTTTGCAATTTCTTGTTGCGCATCTTTTTTCGTTTCAGTTAATTCAGCTTCATATTTTGCTGTTAAATCAGCAGCTGTAACTAACATTTCTGATGCTTTCGTTAAATTATCAAGAATATAATCATTTCTTTGATTCATTAACGTTGTCAACGGACTATATAAAATTACATTTAATATAAACATTAAAAGTAAAAATTGAGCAGCAACTAATGGTAGTGTTGCTCCAATATCGAATAGTCCGCCACGTTTACTTTCTTCTTCTGCTAAGGCAATAAAGATTTGTTCGTTCATAACCTTTCTAATCTCAAATATTATTTGTATGTTGTATTACCTAAAATTAATGCCAAGATATTTCAATAGATTTCTATTGAAATATCTTGGCATTAATTTTAACTAGTGAATGGGTTCGCGAATAATAATGATAGTGCTACTACTAGACCGTAAATTGTTAAGGCTTCCATGAAGGCTAAACTTAGTAATAGTGTACCACGAATTTGGTTTTCAGCTTCTGGTTGACGTGCAATACCTTCAACAGCAGCACCAGCTGCTTGACCTTGACCAATACCAGGTCCAATTGCGGCTAAACCAATAGAAAGACCAGCAGCAATTACTGATGCAGCAGAAATAAGTGAATCCATAATAAAATTACCTATAAATAATGAATAAATGTATGTACTTAGAGCTAAACTAACAGGTTTCAATTTTTTATAATTTAATCGATTACTCAACTGCTTCCGTAATATAGGCCGCGGCTAAAGTAGAAAAAATTAAGGCTTGTACAGAACTAGCAAAAATACCTAAACCCATAATAGGTAAAGGAATAATTAATGGTACTAATAGAGTTAATACACTAACAGTTAGTTCATCTGCTAATACGTTACCAAATAATCGGAAACTTAAAGATAACGGTTTTGTAAAATCTTCTAAAATATTAATTGGTAATAAAATTGGAGTCGGCTGAATATAACGTTTGAAATATCCTAAACCTTTTTTTCTGAGACCACCATAAAAATAGAAAACTGATACAAGTAAAGAAAGTGCAATTGTAGTGTTAATATCATTCGTCGGGGCGGCTAATTCACCTTCTGGAAGATTAATAAGTTTCCAAGGAATAAGTGCACCTGCCCAGTTACACCCAAAGATAAAAAGAAATAATGTACTAATGAAAGGAACCCACGGGCGGTAGAAACTTTCACCAAGTTGATTTCGAGCAATCTCAGTTGTAAAATCAAGAACAAGTTCCATAAAATTTTGCCAACCTTCTGGAATTCTTTGTAATTTTGAAGTACCTAGAAGGGAAGCCCCTAAAAGTAAAAATATTACAAACCACATGACCATGAAAACTTGACCATGTACAGAAAATCCTGCGATATCCCAATAATAGTGAACACCAACTTCTATGCCTGATAATAGTAAAGACGTATTCATTAAATTAGAAAGGTACATAAGTTACGTAAAAGTATTTTATATAATTAAATTTTATTTAATAAATAGAAATTTTAAGTAAAATGTGATACATTTATTGTTAAATTTTTTTATTTACGAATTTAAAGTTCCACTTACTATACTTTGACCCAGTGTTTTTAAAATTAATTTGATAGATCCAATAGAATCGTCATTACCTGGGATTGGAATATCAATAAGATCAGGATCACAATTTGTATCTAAAATTGAAATAATTGGGATTTTTAAACTAATAGCTTCTTTAATAGCCGTCAATTCTCGACGCTGGTCAATTATAATTAAAACATCAGGTATATCTGGCATATTTTTAATACCACCTAAATGTTTTTGTAATTTATCAAGCTCTTTTCGAATCGAGGCCGCTTCTTTTTTTGGTAAAAGATCTAAAATACCTTCTTGTTCTTTTTGTTCCAAAATTTTAAGTCTTTCAATACGTGTTTTAACGGTATTCCAATTTGTTAACATTCCACCTAACCAACGATGGTTAATATAATAGGAATTACAATTTTTAGCTTCTTGTGCAACAATTGCAGAAGCTTGTTGCTTTGTTCCAACAAATAAAAACGTTTTCTTTTTTTGAGCTGCTGTACTACAAAATAAAGTAGCTTCATTTAATAACTGTGCAGTTTGAACCAAATCTAAAATATGAATACCATCTCTTTCTGCATGAATATAAGGAAACATTTTAGGATTCCAACGATTTGCTTTGTGCCCAAAATGAACTCCAGCTTCAAGTAATTGGGCTAATTGAATAGTAGCCATAAGTATATTTTCTCCAGTAATATTAATTTCTTAAGTTTAATTAATTCTAACACACGGAATAAATATTAGCCATTAAAAATAATCTATGACCTTATTTATTCTCGAAAACCCGTACCAACCGGAATTAATCTACCGATTATTACATTTTCTTTTAGACCTCTCAACCAATCAATTTTTCCGGCAATCGCAGCGGTTGTTAAAATTTTTGTTGTCTCTTGGAAACTTGCAGCGGAGATAAAACTATCAGTTAATAAAGATGCTTTTGTAATTCCAAGTAAAACTGGTTCATAAGTCACTAATTTTTTATTTTTAGAATTTTTAAGAATAGTATTTACATATTCAATTTCTTTTAAATCAATTATATCATCTGGCAAAAATAGACTATCACCTGTACATTTAATTTTTACTTTTGAGGTCATACGTCTTAAAATAACTTCTAAATGTTTGTCAGCAATATCAACACCCTGTGAATTGTAAACTTGTTGTACTTTTTGTATTAAAAGTAATTGAATATTTTTAAAGCTTAAATAGGCTGATTCATAATCATCACAATAATTTTGGTAATATTCGAAATATGTCAACAATAAATTATGTGCATTAACCGAACCTTCGGTTAAAGCTTGACCCAGAAAAATATAATCATTTTTTTTTACAATATATTTGGCACCATCTTTTAAAATTTTTTTATCTTGTTTTGATAAAGGAATAGTAGTTAATAAATTATTACGCAGCATAGAAACACCGTCTAATTGATTGACTTTAGAAACAACTCCAGGATAATGATTTAAAATAGCAGCGCCTTGGGGTTTTCTTGCTTCAAAAATTTCTTCAATTTTTGGTAAACCTTGTACAATGTCTCCTGTTACAATTTGTTCAAAAGTAATAACACCTAATAATTCATTTTTTTTGATAAATTGCCCAGGTCTTCTAGATAATGTTGTAGTGGATGTTAAAAAGAATGGTGTTCCTTTATGAATAGTTAAACTAAAAGGAGTACGTTTTATAACTTTACCGGAACAATCAACTTTAATAGTTCGATTTATTTGATCATTTAAACGAATCATATCATTTTTTTTACATAGAAAACCAGCATTCTCACTATAATAGGTTTTATGATTTTTTTCTGTAATTATCAAAGTCTGTGGAATATTAAAAATTTCATTTTTAATATTTTTGATGACTAAATTTTTAGGTGGTTCAACTGCAACTTTTCCTATTAAACTATTTTTTTCAATATATTCTAAATTTTTTACCCATAATGATAATTTTAGCGTTTCATCATTTAATTTTTTAGATAAGAAATTCGGAATATCAATTACTTGTTCAATCATTAAACCTAAATTGAATTTCTGGTTTACTTGATTATTAGGAATTAAACGGAATAAAAAATCTAGTTTTGAATTAACTTTACTATTATTGGTTTTCAAGTAAAGATATGAATCAATTAAATTGATAGATTGCTTTTTATATTTTTTAGAATTTAATTTGTATTTCAACTGACTAACTAAATCAATATGAATTGATTTATTCAGGTTAAAATCGGTATTACGTAAATTTTTTGGTTTTGGTATATTATATTGTTGAATTGGTCGTAAAATAATACCATAACAATTTTTTGTTTTTGTTATTTCAATTAATGTTAGATACGGGACTAAAACATCGTCAAAAATAATTTCACCTGGAAAAAATATTTTTTTATTTAATTTTTTTAACTTTTCAATAAACTCTTTTTGTAAATTATTGTATTCAAAAAAGTTACCAGGTTTTATTTGAATTTCATATAAGACATTATTTGAAATTTTTGTTTGCAGAAAACCATCAGTTTTTGAAAAAATACCCTTTAATAATTCAGTCCCTGCTTCTTTTAATTTAAAACGGTTAGGGACTAATAATAAAGATTTGTCTTTTTTTATTACATGGGTTTCTACGGGAATGAATAAAATTTTACCATTTGTGATAATAGTTTCTTTTTTTAAAATTTCATTATATTTAACGAATGTTTTATTTGGATAAAATAATTGGCCTCCAGTTTCAGTTTTATATTTTTTATTAAGTGATGTAGCAAAACTTAAACCTTTTTCCTCCAAATTATTTGGTAAGGTATCAATAGCATATAATTCATTTTTTGTTTTGTTTAAAACTAGTTTTTTGGTCTTTTTATCCCAAAAAATTGGGAAACTAATTAAATGTAAACATTTTACAATTTTGATTAAATCAATTGTATTTTTATTTTTTATGATGTTTATAAGTCCATCTTTTTTTGTTGGGACTTTAAAAGTTAGTAAATTATCTTCTACTCCAATTTTTTTATTAAGATAAAATTTATTTAAGAGACTGTTTTTTAGTGTTGTATATACCTCACCCTCTAAAACCCAAACAATATTACTATTTGGTGAAAATGTTACTTCTCCTGAATGCGAGGCTAAAATATTTTTTTGTGATTTAATTGTCTGTTTATTTTTAGTGGGTAATTCAGCAATTAAATCACCCACTTGTATAAAACTTTTATTTTTAACAAAAAGGGAACTATCTGCAGGAAGTTTAAATTTTGTTAACTTATTTTCGTAATTAATTATTGTAAATTCAGCTTCTCTTTCTAAATTTAAAATGTTACGACCATACATTGTTCGAGTTAAATTTGCTTGAAAATTACTATTAAAAGAGAAAAAACCAGTTTGTTTTGCTCGAACTTGTCTACTAGGATCTGCTGTAAAAATACCCCCAGTATGGAATGTTCTCATAGTCAATTGTGTTCCAGGCTCACCAATTGACTGTGCCGCAATAATTCCAATAGCTTCACCTAAACCAACTAATTTTCCATAGGCAAGATTCCAACCATAACATTTTTGACAAATTGAACGACTTGATTCACAAGTTAAGGGTGAATAAAGCTTTAATGAAGTGAGATCTTCATTGAGAATCATTTTCGCCATTTTTTCTGTTATTTGTTCATTTTTTTGAACAATAAAGTTTAATTTATTTTTAGAATAGATATTATCAGCACTTGTTCTTCCAATTATTTTTTCTAAAAATGCTGAAGTATTCTCTTTTTTATAAAGTTTAATTGAACGTTCTGTGCAACAATCCTGTTCACGAATTATAACATCCTGGGCAACATCAATTAACCTACGAGTTAAATATCCTGAATCAGCAGTTCTAAGAGCAGTATCCACAACCCCTTTTCTTGCACCGTAAGCTGACATAATATAATCCGTAATCGTTAAACCTTCCCGAAAATTATGAATAATTGGGATATCCATAATTTGACCATTTGGATCGGACATTAATCCACGCATACCAACAAGTTGACGGACTTGAGATAAATTTCCTCGCGCACCTGAAAATGCCATTAGGTATATTGAATTTAAAGGATCCGATTGACGAAAATATTCAACTAAATGATTTTTTAAACTTTCACTAGCTTTATTCCATGTATCTAATACTTTTTGAAAACGTTCAACAGATGTTATTTCACCACGAGCATAAGCAAGCTCAGAATTAGTTATTTCTTTATTTGCCGAAAATAATAGATTTTTTTTACTTGGTGGAATTTTTAAATCTTCAATACTAATAGATATTCCAGCTTTTGTAGCATAATGAAAACCAATTTCTTTCATTTCATCGGCTAAACTAGATGCGCGTTTTATTCCATAATCGGTATATGCGTCATAAATTACTTTTTTTAATTCTTTTTTACTAAAAATTTGATTTTTAAAATGAATTTTTTTTACCATCTTATAAATATTAGAGATATAAATTTTTGAAAATAGTTCGGTTTATTAATATTCGACCAACAGTTGTTCGAAGATATTTATTATTTCTTAAATTATCAAATTGTTTTTCTGATAATGACATATTATGTAAAGATTTTATTCGCTCGATTTCATTTGTACGAACCCAAATTGGGGTATGTAATGAAATTTTTTTTTGTTCATAGGCAAAAATAACATCGTTATAATTCATGAAATATTCATTATTACGTTTTTTTGCGTTAGGATTATCTACTGTTAAATAATAACAACCTAATACCATATCCTGACTTGGTAGGATAACTGGTTCACCCGTGGCCGGTAATAAAAAATTATTTGGTGCTAACATTAAAGTTTTGGCTTCTTTTTGTGCTTGACTTGATAAAGGAACATGTATAGCCATTTGATCACCATCAAAATCTGCATTAAAAGCTGTACAGACTAAAGGATGAAGTTGAATTGCACGACCAGCTACTAAGATAGGTTCAAAAGCTTGAATCCCTAAGCGATGTAAAGTTGGTGCACGATTAAGTAAAACAGAGTGTTTCTTTAAGACATTTTCCAAAATAGTCCATATAATATGTTCTCCAGTTTGAATTAATTTTTTTGCCAATTTCATATTTGTTGCTAATCCATTTGTAATTAATTGATGAATTATAAAAGGTTGGAATAATTCTAGAGCAATTTCATGTGGCAAACCACATTGATTTAATTTTAATGAAGGGCCAACAATAATAACAGAACGACCAGAATAGTCTACTCGTTTTCCAAGTAAATTTTGTCTAAAACGACCATGCTTTCCCTCAATAATATCTGAGAGAGATTTTAAAGCTCGATTATTTGCTCCTACGGCTTTACGGCCACGTTTACCGTTATCAATTAGAGAATCTATTGATTCTTGTAACATTCTTTTCTCATTATGTACAATAATAGAAGGTGCATAAATTCGTAATAAACGAGCTAACCTATTATTACGCGTTATAACACGTCGATAAAGTTCATTTAAATCTGATGTAGCAAATCGACCACCATCAAGTTGCACCATAGGACGTAACCCAGGTGGTATAACCGGAATTACATCCAATACCATCCAACTTGGGTTGGAACCTGTTGCTAAAAAATTTTCAATTAAACGGATTCGTCGAATTATTTTTACACGTGTGTCTTTAGCAGGTTTGGGTTCCAAATTTTCATCAAGAAATTTATGACCTGAATCATCTAAACTTAATGCCAAACGGTTTTTAATTAATTCTTTTTTTAGATCAATATTTTTTAAGAGGTATTTAATTGCTTCTGCACCAATTTTTGGTTGATTTTCTTCGTTATAAGTATAAATATTGTTAGCTATTAAAGGACTGTTTTCATACTTTAAATTACTTTTTATAGTATTTATCGTGGTTTTATTCTTATCGGAGTCCTTTAAAATTAAATAGTTATTAAAATAAATAATTTCTTCAAGTGTCTTTAAACGTCGTCTGAGCATTAAACTTAAATAGCTTGGCATACCTTTTAGGTACCAAACATGAGTAACAGGTGATATTAAATCAATATAGCCCATTCGATGTCGCCGTACTCGTGATTCGGTTACTTCAACACTACATCTTTCACAAACTAATAATTCATTTGGAGTAATACGTTTATATTTGCCACAAGAGCATTCCCAATTCTTTACAGGTCCAAAAATTTTTTCACAGAATAAACCATCCATTTCTGGCTTGAAGGTTCTATAATTTATTGTTTCAGGTTTTGTAACTTCACCAATTAATTGACCATTTGGAAGTATACGTTCTCCCCATTCACGAATCCGTCTAGGTGATGCCAGATTAATTTTTATATAATCAAAATTATTTTTAGAATTATTCATAACATTTATCTCTTTAAGTAATTTCAATAGATTTATAATTAGGTACCGGTGACTTAAAAGTTGAAGTTCTCATAATATCTATCTCAATACCATTAATTTCATCGTTAAAATTCTTTTGAATTTTATACATACTAATATCTAAACCTAACGATTGTAACTCTAGAATTAAGACTTTAAAAGATTCAGGTATACCAGGCTGAGGAATAGGCTCACCTTTAACAATGGAATTCAATGCTTCATTTCGCCCATACATGTCATCCGATTTTAAAGTTAATATTTCTTGTAAAGTATATGCTGCACCAAACGCTTCAAGAGCCCAAACTTCCATTTCACCAAATCTTTGTCCACCTTGTTGAGATCTTCCACCAAGCGGCTGTTGAGTAACTAAAGAGTAGGGTCCCGTAGAACGTGCGTGAATTTTATCATCAACTAAGTGAATTAATTTTAGAATATAACTTTTACATACTGTAATTGAATTATGAAAATACTCACCTGTTCGTCCATCTTTTAATAAAATTTTACCCGGTGAATCTTTATTATAAACCCAGTTAGTTTTTGACTTATTTTTCGCATTTTTTAAAATTTTATTCAATAAAATACGCGAGGCTTCAGACCCATACATCTCATCAAATGGTAAAATTTTAAATCGTTTATCTAAATTATCACCAGCAAAGCCAAAAAGACCTTCAAAAAGTTGTCCAACATTCATACGTGACGGCACACCTAAAGGGTTAAGAATAAGGTCTATGGGTTTACCATTTGGTAAATAAGGCATATCTTCGCGCGCCAAAATTCTCGAAATAATACCTTTATTTCCGTGTCGACCTGCCATTTTATCTCCAACTTGAATTTTTCTCATTTGAGCTAAGAAAACCCTTACAATTAATTGAGTTGATGCAGGTAATTCATCCCCATTTTCTCTAGAAAATATTCGTATATCTAAGACTCGACCATAACTACCGTTTGGCACACGTAATGAATTATCAATTACGGATTGAACCTTTTCGCCAAAAATTGCTCTTAATAACCTTCCTTCTGGAATTTCGTCAACTTCTTCACTAGGTGTTACTTTTCCAACTAGAATATCACCAGAACGAACAAATTTTCCTTTTTGAATAAGTCCGTTTTCATCTAAATTTTTTGTCGCTTGTTGATTTACATTTGGCAATTCTTTAGTTAATTCTTCAATTCCTACTTTTGTTTCTCTAACTTCTAAATCATATTTTTCAATATGTATTGAGGTAAATAAATCCGCATAAATTAAACGTTCATTGATTAACAAGGCATCTTCAAAGTTATACCCTTCCCAAGGCATATAAGCCACTGTAATATTTTGACCTAATGCAATTTCACCACCTTCCGTTCCAGGACCATCAGCTATGACTTGACCCGATTTTACATACTCACCTTTCCAAACAATAGGGCGTTGGTTAATACATGTATCTTGATTTGAACGAATATATTTCTGGAGTTTATAGTTCGTTATTTTACCAAGATTGTCTTGAATTCTTATTAGCGTACTTGTGGCATAAATTACATAACCTTCATTATAACTTATTGTAACCATCCCAGCATCGGCCGCTAATTGGTTTTCAAGACCTGTACCTATTATCGCTTTTGTTGGGTATAATAATGGTACTGCCTGTCGTTGCATGTTTGAACCCATTAAAGCTCTATTTGCGTCATCATGTTCTAAAAAGGGAATTAAAGCTGTTGCCGAAGAAATAATTTGGACAGTAGAAACTGCAATTAATTGAACTTCAGTTGCTAAAATAATAATAAATTCTTGTTTATATCTTACAGTTACAACCTCTTCTTTAATTTTTTCATTATTGTCAAGCGACAAATCTGCAGGTGCGATTTTTAGTTCATCTTCTTCATCTGGGGTAAGATAAATAGCAGGTTGATTTTTCAAGACAATTCCATTTTTTACTCTAAAGAATGGAGTTTCAATAAAGCCAAATGAGTTCACCCGTGCATATACAGATAGAGAGGATATTAAACCTGCATTTTGACCCTCGGGAGTTTCGATTGGACAAATTCTTCCATAATGACTTGGATGAATATCCCTTACTGCAAAGCTAACATGATCCCGATTAAATCCACCTGGCCCTAACCCACTGATTCTTCTTCGATGTGTTAATTCTGCTAAAGGATTTGTTTGATCTAAAAATTGAGATAATTGACTTGAACCAAAAAATTCTCGCATCATAGAAATAATAGGTTTAGGGTTAACGAGAGTCGTGACTTTGAGAATTTTAGTATCACAAATTGTCATTCTTTCCGTTAATATACGTTCTAATCGTATTAATCCGGAACGAAATTGAGTTTGTAATAATTCCCCAACTGACCTTACCCTACGGTTTTGTAAATGATCTATATCATCGACATTACCTTCACGATATGCTAAACTACCTTTAGTGTAAGTGAGTGTAATTAAACCATCAACGATTCCGACAATATCTTTAAGAGTTAAACTAGTTATGTGCTCGGGTAAATTTAAGTTAAATCGTTTATTTAATCTATAACGACCAACATTACCAAGATCATAATATTTTTCATTAAAAATTCGATTATCAAATAATTCGCGAATTTCTAAACTCTCCTCGTGTAATATTTCCTTTTCTTGAGTTTCTTCATTTATAATTTCTTTTAAAAATTCGGGATATCTCAAATTATTGAGAATTTCATCAATTTCTATATCTAAAATATTAAAAAGTTTTACGATACTAATTCGGTCTGTTTTATCAATACTTACCGATAATAAATTCCCTTTTATAGTTTTTTCCACCCCGAATTTTAACCACGAACCTCTGTTTGGTATTAAGGTAGCATGAAAAAGTTCACCCTTTTTACTATTTTCTTCTTTATAGTACACACCTGGGCTACGTATAATTTGGTTTATTATAACTCTTTCACAACCATTTATAATAAATGTTCCACGATCCGTCATTAATGGTAATTCACCAATAAAAACCTTTGATTTAGTATCATTTGTTATAGACTCATCAACATCCCAAACTCTCAAAATCATTGGGACATAAATTCGAACAGCGTATGTAGTATCGCGACGCTTTGTTTCAATAATATTATATTTGGGCTTACGTATCTTATATTCGTTTCCAAAGAAATTTAATTCTAAATTTCTATATAAATCAGTAATAGTAGAAAATTTTCCCAACTCTTCACTTAATCCTTTTGATAAAAACCAACAAAAACTTGCTCGTTGGATTTCAACAAAATCGGGTAATGTTGTTAAAAAAGCTTTTTTATTCATAATTATTTATAAACATCCTTCATTACAGTTTAATTTTGTATTTTAATTTATTAATCCATGAAATTTCAATGGTTAGGCTTTACAAATTTTATGGTAATAACTTTTATATTAATTTTGAAGAAGTGTATTTAATGCACGCTTTAAAGCTGATTTTTTTCGAGCTGCTGTATTTTTATGCAACACATTTGATTTAGTTGCTTTATCAATTTTACTATACACATTAGATAAATTTGTCATTAAAATTTCTAAATTTGTATCATTTGTTTCGGCTTTATATTGATCTAATGAAACTAAATATTTTTTTGTAAAAGTTTTAACGTTTGAAGAATATTGCTTATTTATCAAATTATTACGTTTAGCGATATCAATACGTTTGATTGCTGATTTTATATTTGCCATTTTCTTATTTTTACTTTTTGTTAATAACTATATTTTACTATAATGACTCACATAGAACAAGTTTTAAATAATAATAAATATTTATCTTTATTTAACCCTTGGAATTATATGCTAAATATGGGACAATATGGTAATTAAATACTAGTAGTATATTAACTTTTATAAAAATTTATATGGCTAAATCAAAAGGAACACGTTTAGTAATAACACTTGAATGTACAGAATGTCGAACAAATGAAATGAAACGTTCGGCTGGTGTTTCAAGATATTCAACTAAAAAAAATAGAAAGAATACACCTGAACGAATTGAATTAAAAAAATTTTGTCCACACTGTAATACTCACACAATTCACAAAGAAATTAAATAAGATTAAATATGGTTACTTATAAAGCAAAAAGAAGAGTTTCCCCGATTAAATTAGATCAAACAATAAATTATAAAGATATTAACTTATTAAAAACATTTATTACGGAACACGGTAAGATTTTATCTCGGAGGACGACAAATTTAACCGTTAAACAACAAAAGGAATTAAAACAAGCTATAAAAAGAGCACGAATTTTAAATTTATTACCTTTTGTTCTAAAAGACAAAATTTAAATTACTATTTATTTATTGAATCTTTGATTTTTAAAACTAATCAGATTTTGAAAAAATTGATTAGAGTTTACTTATTATTTGATAAAAAGAATGATTCTTATAGCAGTTTAAATAAATAAAGATTAAAATGGGTCGAATACAAAAAAATGATAATTTTATAGATAAAACATTCACAATTGTTGCGGATATATTACTAAAAGTTTTTCCTGCCAGTAAGCAAGAAAAACAAGCTTTTTCATATTACCGAGATGGAATGTCTGCACAATCTGAAGGTGAGTATGCTGAAGCTTTAGAAAATTATTATGAAGCACTTCAAATTGAAGAAGATCCTTATGATAGAAGTTATATTCTTTACAATGTTGGGCTAATCTACTCTAGTAATGGTAAATACTTGAAAGCTTTAGAATATTATCATCAGGCATTAGAATTAAATTCAAATTTACCACAAGCTCTAAATAATATTGCCGTGATATATCATTACCAAGGTATTAAAGCGTCAGAAGCAGAAAATTTAGAAGTTGCAAAAAGTTTGTTTGATAAAGCAGGTGAATACTGGAGACAAGCAATTCGTTTAGCGCCTAACAATTATATAGAAGCACAAAATTGGCTTAAAACCTCCGGCCGAAATTAAAAAATCGTATTATAATTGAGTTAGTGGCATTACAATTGACCTAGTCTTAAATTAAATTTTATTTAAGCAAAAACCTATTTTATACATTTTGAATTTGAATGTATGATTGAAACCATATTTATTATCTGAATACTGAATAGTAAAAATAAAGTAAAATATTTAAGCCATTTATGAAAAGTGAATCAAAACCAGGTTATATTACACAAATTATCGGACCTGTATTAGATGTTGTCTTTCCTTCTGGAAATCTTCCGAAAATTTATAACGCGATTGTAGTAAAAACTAATGACAAAACTGTTACATGTGAAGTGCAACAGTTACTTGGTGATAACAAAGTTCGTGCAGTATCAATGAGTGCAACAGATGGTCTACAACGTGGAATTGAAGTAACTGATACAGGTGCCGCTATATCAGTTCCTGTTGGTGTGTCAACATTAGGACGAATTTTTAACGTTCTAGGAGACCCTGTGGATAATGGAATCGATCTTCCAAAAGATGTTACCCGTTCTCCAATTCACCGTGAAGCACCAGCTTTTACAGAATTAGAAACAAAACCAGCTATTTTTGAAACCGGAATTAAAGTGGTTGATTTATTAGCCCCATATCGTCGTGGTGGTAAAATTGGTTTATTTGGTGGAGCAGGTGTAGGAAAAACTGTATTAATTATGGAATTAATTAATAACATTGCAAAAGCTCATGGAGGTGTGTCAGTTTTTGGTGGTGTTGGTGAACGTACACGTGAAGGTAATGATTTATACATGGAAATGAAAGAATCTGGTGTAATCAACGAAAAAAACCTAACAGAATCAAAAGTTGCTCTAGTTTACGGTCAAATGAATGAACCACCTGGAGCACGAATGCGTGTTGGTCTATCTGCTCTAACAATGGCAGAATATTTCCGTGATGTTAATAAACAAGATGTATTATTATTTATTGATAATATTTTCCGTTTTGTACAAGCAGGTTCTGAAGTATCAGCCCTTTTAGGTCGTATGCCATCAGCTGTAGGTTATCAGCCAACATTAGCAACTGAAATGGGTGGTTTACAAGAACGTATTACATCTACAACATTAGGTTCAATTACTTCGATCCAAGCTGTTTATGTACCAGCAGATGACTTAACAGATCCAGCTCCTGCGACAACATTTGCTCATTTAGACGCAACTACAGTATTATCACGTGGCTTAGCTTCAAAAGGTATCTATCCAGCGGTAGATCCACTTGATTCTACATCGACAATGTTACAACCCAGTATTGTAGGTGAAGCACATTATGCAATTGCACAAAGGATTAAAGAAACATTACAACGTTATAAAGAATTACAAGATATTATTGCAATTTTAGGTATTGATGAATTATCTGAAGAAGATCGTGCTGTTGTAGCAAGAGCACGTAAAGTTGAACGTTTCCTTTCACAACCATTCTTTGTTGCTGAAGTGTTTACAGGTTCACCTGGAAAATACGTATCATTAGAAGATGCTATGAAAGGATTTAATATGATCCTAGATGGTGAACTTGATGATTTACCAGAACAATCTTTCTATTTAGTTGGTGACATTAATGAAGCAATTGAAAAAGCGCAAAGTCTAAAAGCATAATTAAATCTAGGAGCAAAATGAGCTTAAAAATTCGTGTTATTACTCCTGAGAGAATTGTTTGGAACACATCTGCAGATGCAGTAATGTTACCAAGTATATCAGGACAATTAGGAATTTTAACTAATCATACACCATTAATCACATCTCTTGATATTGGTGTTTTACGTTTAAAATTAGGGGAAACTTGGAAACCTATTATTATATTAGGTGGTTTTGCTGAAGTAGAAGACGATGAAGTAACGGTACTAGTCAATGGTGTTGAAGAAGTAACTTCTGGTGATGTAAATCTTGCTAAATCTGCATTAGAACAAGCTTCTAAGCAATTAGAGAATGCGACAACCGATAAAGAAAAAATTGAAGCTTCACAAAATTTAAAACGTGTTACGGCTCGAGTTTTAGCATTAACATATTTATAAATATATATATCTAAATGTAAGTTAATACTTATTACTGTAAAAGTATAAACTATTTTAAATTACTTTTTGTATTCTTTTGACTTCATTTTTTATTAAAGTCAAAGGAATATATCAGAAGATACTTTTATTATTAATATTTAATTTGAAATTATTTTAAGTAATTACATGACTAGTCAAAATTTGTCTAATCAAAATAATTTTTCATTTAATTTTATATTAAATAACCAAAATGAAAAATTAAACCTTGAACTACCTTTTACAGAGCATGTCGAAGAATTACGGCAGCGGAGTTTACATATTGTAAGCATATTAGCGTTATTTTCTTTATTAGCATTTATTGAAATAAAACCTATTGTTCATTTATTAGAAATCCCTGTTGATAATGTGAAATTTTTTCAATTGTCACCAGGTGAATATTTTCTTGAAACAGTTAAAATTGCACTTTATGCTGGTATAATTCTTACAAGCCCAGTTCTTCTAAGTCAATTAACTTTTTTTATAATTCCAGGTTTAACCTCTAATGAAAAAAATTTAATTCTACCTTTATTTTTTGGTTCAATAATTTTATTTTTTATTAGCTTAGGTTTTTCTTACCTATGTTTGATTCCAGCAGCATTAAAATTTTTTATTAATTACAGTTCAGATGTTATAGAACCATTATGGTCCTTTAGCCAGTATTGTGATTTTATTTTAATTTTATTTTCAACAACCGGTATTGCCTTTCAAATTCCTATTTTTCAAATAGTTTTAGGTATTCTAGGCATAATCTCAGGTCAAACAATGTTAAAATTATGGAAATATGTAGTTTTAATTGCTGTTATTATTGGTGCAGTATTGACACCATCAACAGATCCAATTACGCAAATATTATTGTCAACTGCAATAATATTACTTTATTTTTTAGGAGCTGGTATTTTAATTCTTTTAAAACGCTAATTTTTATTAAGTAAGTAAAATATTCATTAACAAAGATACATTTTTTGAATTTTATAAACTAACTTGAAAAATTATAAATGCAAATTTTTCATTGGAAATTTAACCTAAAATCTTTAGGCTTAACTTCAGTAATTGCTAGTTTAGTTTTGTCACAACAAGCTCTAGCTTTTCCTATCTATGCACAACAAGCTTATGAAAATCCACGTGAAGCAAATGGTCGTATTGCGTGTGCAAATTGTCACTTAGCTCAAAAACCTGTTGAAATTGAGACTCCTCAATCAATTTTACCTAATTCAATTTTTGAAGCTGTTGTTAAGATCCCTTATGATCTAAATAGTAAACAAGTGTTAGCTAGTGGTGCAAGAGGTGGTTTAAACGTAGGTGCCGTTGTTATCTTACCAGATGGTTTTAAATTAGCACCTGCAAATCAATTAAGTACTGAAATTAAAGAGAAAAATAAGGGTGTTTATATTTCACCTTATAGCTCAAAAGCGGAAAACATTTTAGTTGTTGGCCCAATTTCGGGTGACAAACACCAAGAAATTATTTTCCCTGTACTTTCACCTGACCCAGCCAGTAATAAAGAAGTAAATTTCATCAAATACCCAATTTATGTTGGTGCCAATCGTGGACGTGGTCAGGTAAACCCAACTGGTGATAAAACAAACAATAATCTGATTTTATCAACAGCAACTGGTCAAGTAAGTAATATTGCAACGAAAGAAAATGGAATTTCTGAGGTAAGTATTAAATCTTCTACAGGAGATGTAATTGTTCAAAATATTCCTAAAGGTCTTGAATTGGCAGTAGAAAATGGTAAATTAGTTACCATCGATCAACCATTAACAAAAGATCCTAATGTAGGTGGATTTGGACAAACAGAAACTGAAATTGTTTTACAAAGTCCAGCTCGTATTTATGGCTATATGGCCTTATGTTTATTTATCACATTGACACAAGTTTTCTTAGTAATTAAGAAAAAACAATTTGAAAAAGTTCAAAGTGCTGAAATGAACTTTTAAATAAAAAATTAAAGCTCATTATATAAATGATGAGCTTTAATTTTAGTAATTTTTATTCTAAATCTTGACGACTTGGATTTCGTGATGGATCACTTGAAAGAAAACCAAAAATAAAAAGTGAAACAAAGAAAACTACTGTAGTATATACTAAAACTTTTAGAGTTAACATAATTTGTGTAATGTAATTTAAGATTATTAATAGCCTATTATAAAATTCATTTTGGTGAATTTTGCAAAATTTTAGGGACTAAATAACAAATTTTTTGTTAATCATTCATTTATATTTTATATTATTTTTAAAAACTTAATATTAAAATGTTAAATCTTTACGTTTTGTTATTTGATTTTGATCATAGTTTAAGTCACGTAATTTTTTAAGCATATTTTCAAAATAATCTTCCAAATAACTTTCTAAGGTTAAAAAATTCTGCGAATTAAAATCTGAAACTGTTGTTTGTAAATTACTTTCTTTTTCATTTGGGCTTGAAAAAATTTCACTAAAGGCTAAACGATCATGAATTTCCCATGTCCATTTTGAAAATAACATGATTGCTTTTATAAAACTTAAAGTAAATAATGACGTAAATGTTACTTTCGCAGATTGTCCTGAAAATTCTTCACACAATTTTATAATTTCTTGCGAAGTCCAATTTTTAGGGCCAAATAAGCTAATAATCGAATTTTGATTTGACTTTTGTTCTTTAAAATCGAGATTATTTAAACTTTTTGTACAACATTTAGCAATATCACGAGTGTCAATAAATGCGATTGATTTCGAATCTTGGGTAGTAGAAATTGTTTGTTGATCTAAGATTGGAATAGCATATTGAGTTATAATACCTTGATAAAATCCTTGTATTTGAAAAATTGTATAAGAGATCCCTGACATTTTTAAAATATTTTCTATTTTATTTTTTAAACGCATTAAGGGAATTGATTGAAATTTTTCATTTTCACTGATTGAAAAGAAAATAAATTTTTTAATTTTCGCAATTTTCGCAGCTTTGATAAGGGCAATTTTACCGATTAAATCGACTTGTTCAATAGTTGCTATTTCTTCTTCAGGACGTAAAGTTGCAGCATCAATAACGGTCGTTATCCCTTTCAAAGTATTAGGAAGTGTTTCAGGTAGCTTCAAATCACCATAAATTAATTCAGCACCCCATTCTTTTAAGAAATCAGCTTTACGTATATTGCGTACTAAACAACGTACTGGATATCCACAGTCAAGTAATTGTTTAACGACTTGCCTCCCTAATGTTCCAGTTGACCCTACTACTAAAATTGTCATATATATATTGTCTTGATTATTTTTACAAAATAGAAATGGCGCCCTAATTTAAATATAAATTATTAACTTAATTAGATTCTTGAACGATTCCGCTAAAATATATCATTATTATATATAGTAGTAAAGTTAAAAAAATATTTAAGAATTCAGACTCGGAACATTCAAAAAAATTAAAGAATAAATTTTGGGTTTGTAGATTTGTTATTACTTAATAAGATTTACGTAACCTAAATTTGAATAATTGTGACGAAATATCTAATGTTATATTAAATATTTCGTCACGATAAGTTAAAATATATTTCTATGAGAAAAAGAGATTATCTACATAGTTTTATTCTACTTATTTGTTCTTAATAACGCTCACCAGCAGGCTTAGCTTGAACAGCATAAGATTGGATTGTATAACGTTGGAAACGACCCTCAACTTCTGTACGCTGTGTATAGAAGCCTGGCTCATATGCTGGACGCTGGATGATAAAAGAGTGTACACAACTTTCACAACCTTTTGATGCATCAAATGCTTGACATTTAATGTAACCAGTTGGGTTAGCTTTACGACATTCTTGAACTTCAAACATTACAGCCGCTGGGTCTTTAACGTCAAAAAGTGGTAAACCCCAAAGTTCCCAATAAATATTACGTGGATGCGGGTCATCCGTCCATTCAATATTAATTGCCCAACCTCTTGAAATACAATACTCAACTTGTTTTTTAATCTGAGCATCATTTAAATCTGGTAAAAATGAAAAAGCACCTTGTGTAATTCTCACTGTTCAAAATTCCTTGTTTTTAATTTTATAAGTGTTATATTGATCTTAGCGGTTTGTAGTTGTAGTCTCTACGAAATCAGCTGTATCTGTAGAACTATAGTTGAAAGAAATACCTTTCCATAGATCTAAAGCTGTCTGTAATGGACCACACATTCTAGCTGCATCTTGAAGAATTGAAGGACCTTCAGCCATATAATCACGACCTTCATTACGTGCTAAAATCATTGCTTCAAGAGCAACACGATTAGCAGTTGCACCTGCTTGGATACCATCTGGGTGACCAATTGTACCACCACCAAACTGCATAACTACATCATCACCTAGATAGTTAACTAATTGATGTAATTGACCACAATGGATACCACCAGAAGCTACTGGCATACACTTACGTAATGATGCCCAATCTTGAGCAAAGAATAAACCTTGAGGTAAGTTAACATCTGATTTAACATCTAATAATGTATTATAGAAGCCTTTAACCATTAATGGATCACCTTCTAATTTACCTACTACAGTACCTGCGTGAATATGGTCAACACCTGCCATTCGCATCCACTTACAGATTACACGGAAGTTAATACCATGATTTTTTTGACGTGCATAAGTTGAGTTACCAGCACGGTGAAGGTGAAGAATCATGTCATTTTTACGAGACCATAATGCGATTGACTGAATTGCAGTATAACCCATTACTAAGTCAATCATAATAACTACAGTACCTAATTCTTTAGCATACTCAGCACGCTCATAAACATCTTCCATAGTAGCCGCAGTAACGTTAAGGTAAGAACCTTTTACCTCACCAGTAGCTGCAGATGCACGCATAATACCTTCTTGTACATAAAGGAAACGCTCACGCCAACGCATGAATGGTTGAGAGTTAATATTCTCATCATCTTTAAGGAAATCTAAACCACCTTTAAGACCTTCATATACTACACGACCATAGTTACGGCCAGAAAGACCTAATTTAGGCTTTACAGTTGCTCCTAATAAAGGACGACCAAAACAGTTTAAACGCTCACGTTCTACAACTACACCAGTTGCAGGACCTTGGAATGTTTTAAGGTATGCATACGGAATACGCATATCCTCTAAACGAAGTGCCTTAACAGCCTTGAAACCAAATACGTTACCAATGATTGAAGCTGTAATGTTAGCTAATGAACCTTCTTCAAATAATTCACATTCATATGCGATATAACCGAAGAATTGATCTGGTGTATTTGGTACAGGGTCTACACGGTATGCTTTTGCACGGTAGATATCACACGCAGTTAAAAGATCGGTCCATACAACAGTCCACGTTGCAGTTGAAGACTCACCTGCTACAGCTGCAGTTGCTTCTACTGGGTCTACACCTGGCTGAGGTGTAATACGGAATAGAGCTAAAACATCAGTTGCTTTTACAGTATATGCAGCATCCCAGTAACCCATTTTTGCATATGGAATTACACCAGATTCGTAACGCTCGCTTTTGATTCGTGTACGTTCTGATACAGATTGAGACATGAATTTCCTCCTAAAGGGTAAATTTACTCAAAACCGAATAGGTTTTGTTAGACCGTTAAAATAGAGATATTTTTAGGTCTCTATTTTTGTTATACCACCAAAAAGGAAAAAATGTCTAATAAAATAGGAAAATAAATTTAAAATAATTGATTAGTATAAAAATAAACATAAAATTTTATACTAATCAATAAAGAGGTATTTAAATTCTACAAATTTCTATAAAAAAATTTCACAAAAATTTAACCGAATTTTCCAGAAGTTGAGGCAATTAAAAACGCAGCATAAGTCAGAATATAACCAACTGCGAAATGAGCTAAACCAACTAGACGAGCCTGTACAATCGAAAGTGCAACAGGCTTATCGCGCCAACGAACAAGATTTGCTAACGGTGTACGCTCATGAGCCCAAACAAGCGTTTCAATTAATTCTTGCCAATAACCACGCCATGAGATTAAGAACATAAAACCTGTTGCCCAAACTAGATGACCAAATAAGAACATCCATGCCCAAACAGCTTGACTATTCATACCAAATGGATTGTAACCATTAATTAATGGCGAAGAGTTTAGCCATAAGTAGTCACGTAGCCAACCCATAATATAATTAGAAGATTCGTTAAATTGAGCCGGATTTCCACCCCAGATTGTAACATGCTTCCAATGCCAATAGAAAGTAACCCAACCAATTGTATTTAACATCCAAAACATTGCAAGGTAGAATGCATCCCAAGCTGAAATGTCACATGTACCACCACGACCTGGACCATCACATGGGAAACTGTATCCAAAATCTTTTTTATCAGGCATTAATTTTGAACCACGTGCATCTAAAGCACCTTTAACTAAAATTAATGTTGTTGTATGTAAGCCTAATGCAATCGCATGATGGATTAAGAAATCACCAGGACCTACTGTTAAAAATAATGAATTTGAATTATTGTTGATTGCTTCTGACCAACCAGGTAACCAAACTTTAGTACCTGCTAGTGTTGCTGAACTATCTGGTGAAGATAATAAAACATTAAAACCATATAGTACTTTACCAGAAGCTGCTTGAATCCATTGAGCAAAAATTGGTTCAACTAAGATTTGTTTTTCTGGTTGTCCAAAAGCAACAACAGTATCATTATGAATATATAAACCTAAAGTATGAAAACCTAAGAATAACGAAACCCAACTTAAATGAGAGATTATCGCTTCTTTATGTTCTAACATACGAGCTAAAACATTATCTTTATTCATCTCAGGATCATAATCTCGAACAAAGAAAATTGCACCATGAGCAAAAGCACCAACCATTAAAAATCCTGCGATATATTGATGATGGGTATATAAAGCCGCTTGTGTTGTAAAATCTTTCGCAATATACACATACGCAGGTAAAGCATACATATGTTGAGCTGTTAAAGAAGTGGCAACACCTAAAGATGCTAACGCTAGACCTAGTTGAATATGTAAAGAATTTGTAATTGTATCAAATAAACCACGATGACCTGCACCTAAACGTCCTCCTGGTGGACGATGTGCGTCAAGAATTTCTTTTAAATCATGACCAATTGCGAAATTTGTACGATACATGTGACCAGCAAGAATAAAGACAACAGCAATTGCTAATTGATGGTGAGCAATATCTGTCAACCATAACGCTTGAGTTTGAGGATTAAAACCACCAACAAATGTTAAAATTGCTGTACCGGCACCTTCACTTGTACCAAAAATATGTTGTGCTGTATCTGGATTATTTGCGTAAGCTAACCAGTTACCACTAAAAAATGGAGCTAAACCTTCAGGATGCGGAGGGGTAACTAAAAAATTATCCCAACCTACATGAATACCACGTGATTCAGGAATGGCTACGTGTACAAGATGACCTGTCCAAGCTAGCGAACTGACACCTAATAAACCTGATAGATGATGATTTAAACGTGATTCATTATTCTTAAACCAAGATAAACTCGGTTTGAACTTAGGCTGTAAATGAAGCCAACCTGCAAATAGTAAAAGGCTTGAAAGGATTAATAATCCAATTGAACCAACATATAAATCATTATTAGAACGCATACCAATTGTATACCACCAATGGTAAACACCAGAATAAGCGATGTTAACTGGATAATTTACACCACCACGTGTGAAAGCTTTTAATGCCGGTTCACCAAAATGAGGATCCCAAATCGCGTGTGCAATTGGTTTAACCTTTAATGGATTCAGAATCCACTGTTCAAAGTTTCCTTGCCATGCTACATGAAAAAGATTACCAGATGTCCATAAGAAAATGATTGCTAAATGACCGAAGTGCGAAGCGAAGATTTTTTGATATAAACTCTCTTCTGTCATTCCGTCATGACTTTCTAAGTCATGGGCTGTTGCAATTCCATACCAGATCCGTCGTGTGGCTGGATCTTGTGCAAGAGCCTGGCTAAATTTTGGAAATTTAGTTGCCATAATATTTTTATTACCTTTTTAAAATTAACCCACCGAAATAATACGTGCTAAAAAGAATGACCATGTTGTCCCAATACCTCCTAAAAGATAATGAGCAAGTCCAACAGCACGACCTTGTGTAATACTTAATGCGCGCGGTTGAATAGATGGTGCAACTTTTATTTTGTTGTGTGCCCAAACAATAGATTCAATTAACTCTTGCCAATAGCCACGTCCACTGAATAAGAACATTAAACTAAATGCCCAAATGAAATGTGCACCTAAGAAAATTAAACCATAAGCAGAAACGGCAGAACCATAGGATTGAATAACTTGTGAAGCTTCCGACCATAAAAAGTCTCGTAACCAACCATTAATAGTAATAGCACTTTGTGCAAAATTACCACCTGTGATATGTGAAACTGCTCCGGTTGGGCTCACTGTACCCCAAACATCGGATTGCATTTTCCAACTAAAGTGGAAAATAACTACTGAAATTGAGTTATACATCCAGAATAAGCCTAAAAATACATGATCCCACGAAGAAGATTGGCATGTACCACCACGACCTGGACCATCACATGGGAAACGGAAACCTAAATTAGCTTTATCTGGAATTAATTTTGAACTACGTGCATATAGCGCACCTTTTAATAAAATTAAAACAGTAACATGAATAGTAAAAGCATGAATATGGTGAACCATAAAATCTGCTGTTCCTAAACTAATCGGCATCATCGCAATTTTACCACCAACTGCTACAACATCACCACCAAACGCATAACTTGCTGTAGTTAAAGCATTTGGCGCTGTGTTTCCAGGAGCCGCTAAATGAGTATTCTGAATCCATTGTGCAAAAACAGGTTGTAACTGGATAGCTTTATCAGAAAACATATCTTGAGAACGACCTAGCGCACGCATTGTATCATTATGGATATATAATCCAAAACTATGTACACCTAAGAAAATACAAACCCAATTTAGATGAGAAATGATTGCATCACGGTGTCGAATTACTCTATCTAGTAAGTTGTTATAACTTGTTGAAGGATTATAATCACGAACCATAAAAATTGCGGCATGAGCTGCAGCACCAACAACGCAAAAACCACCAATCCACATATGATGCGTGAATAAAGATAATTGTGTAGGATAATCAGTTGCAATATAAGGATATGGAGGCATCGCATACATATGATGAGCAACAATAATACTTACTGAACCAACCATAGCTAAATTAATCGCTAATTGAGCATGCCATGAAGTTGTTAAAATTTCATAAAGTCCTTTATGACCTTGGCCTGTAAATGGGCCTTTATGAGCTTCTAAAATTTCTTTCATACTATGACCAATTCCCCAATTGGTACGATACATATGTCCCGCAAAGATAAATAGTACTGATAATGCTAAATGATGGTGTGCAGTATCACTTAACCATAAACCACCAGTAACTGGATTTAAGCCACCTTTGAAAGTTAAAAAATCAGAATATTCATTCCAATTAAAACTAAAAAAAGGAGTTAAACCTTTAGCAAAACTCGGATAAAGTTGAGCCATTAAATCACGATTAATTAAAAATTCATGTGGCAGAGGAATCTCTTGTGGAGCAATACCTGCATCAAGTAATTTATTAATTGGTACGGCAATGTGAATTTGATGACCTGACCAAGATAAACAACCAAGACCAAGTAAACCTGCTAAATGATGATTCATCATAGATTCCGCATTTTGGAACCATTCTAATTTAGGTGCAGCTTTGTGATAATGGAACCATCCGGCAAACATCATTACAGCTGACATAAATAAACCACCAAGTGCTGTCCAGTAAAGTTCAACTTCACTTGTAATACCTTCTGCACGCCAAAGTTGGAAAAAACCTGATGTAATTTGAATACCTTGGAAATTACCTCCAACATCACCATTCAAGATTTCTTGACCAACAATCGGCCAAACAACTTGAGCACTTGGCTTTATACCAGTTGGATTAGCCAACCACGCTGAATAGTTTGAAAAATAAGCTCCATGGAAATGCATCCCACTTATCCATAGAAAAATGATTGATAATTGTCCAAAGTGAGCACTAAAAATCTTTCTAGATACGTCTTCTAATGAATTCGTCTGACTATCAAAATCATGAGCATCTGCATGTAAGTTCCAAATCCATGTAGTGGTTTTTGGACCTTTAGCTAAAGTTCGTGAAAAATGACCAGGTTTTGCCCATTTTTCGAAAGTAGTATCAACAACATTTCGATCTACTACAACTTTAACTTTTTTAACATCACGCTCTTGTGAGCTAATTGTCATATATCTCTCCTTTTGGAGATAAAAAATTAGAAACTCCCGAATCTCTAAATATATTTAGTTAAAAATGTATTTTAATACAGGTTTTCATACTATATTATGGACCTAAAATTAAAATAAATAAATTAAGTTTTAAATTATTTTATACCCCCAAGGGAATTCGAATCCCTGTCGCCTCCGTGAAAGGGAGGTGTCCTAGGCCTCTAGACGATGGGGGCAAGATTGTATGGATAAATTTAATTTCTGACTTTATAGTGACATAAGTCCTAACATTTGTCAATTTTTATTACAAAAAATAAAAAAATCTTATTTTTAAATCAATCGGGATAACAGGATTTGAACCTGTGACATTCTGCTCCCAAAGCAGACGCGCTACCAAACTGCGCTATATCCCGATTTACATAGATATAATACAATAAAATATTAAAATTGTCTATATAAATTTTTTATTCTAATCTACTTAAATAAAAAAACAAAGTTATTCTTGAAATTTAAACATTTTAAAAAAAACCTTTTTAAAGGTCGAAATAATTAAACAAGGTTAAAAATATCAGAACTACTTTTTATAATTTATGTATGAATAGTCAGTAAAAATTTAAATATTAAAATTATTAATTTATTCTATTTATCTAAATTACTCAATAAAACATGATCTAATATAACTTTATTTCTATTTTGCGTTATAATATTTTTATTATTACAAAATTGTATAGGTATAAATATGACATCAAATTTATCTTCGTTTGTTTTTAGTCTAGTTGCTGGTGGTTTTGTTTTAACTGCTATTATAGCAGCTGTTATCTGGGTAAGTTCAAATGATCAATTAACACGTGGTTAATACAAAAAAATGATAAACATAGGGTTTGGTCCGAATATTTTATTAGGTATCTTTATTATTTTAGCAGTCTTAAGTTTATATTTTTTACGAACAGTTAAATATGATTTATCACGTGATATCGATATCTTTTTTACAACATTAGGATTAATTTATAGTTCAATTTTAATTGTTCATGGTTGGCGTCTTGACCCAATTTTATTATTTGGGCAAATTCTAATAATTATTACATTATTAGCAATTGGCTGGGAAAATATTAGATTACGGGGTTTGGTAGCTAAAAATAATAATTTTCTTGAGAAAGATTAACTAAAAAAGAAATTTTAAAAAATGGGCAGTACTGGATTCGAACCAGTGACCATCTGCTTGTAAGGCAGACGCTCTACCACTGAGCTAACCACCCTTAATTGTCGGTATATAATAACAATTCAAATGACTTTTGTAAACCTTTTACAAGTTTATATTTATGTGTGATTCGTTAAATTTTCGACTTTCACACATAAATTTATTTTATAAGTTACCTTTTTTAAGCGCTAATAAAAGAATTACAATAGGTCCTGATAATAAAATTAGTGCTGATGAAAGTAATTGTCCAACAACTTGTAAATTAACCATTATGATGTCCTTTAAATTATTATTTGTTCAAGAATGTAAATTAGGTTTACCTACCCTAATATATATCATATTTTGTCTAAAGTAAATAAAATTTTACGGTTTTATAAAAAATAAAATTATGATAATATAAGTCAAATGGGTTGCTAACTCAATGGTAGAGTACTCGGCTTTTAACCGATAAGTTCTGGGTTCGAATCCCAGGCAACCCAATTAAAGTTAGTACTGATGTTTTTATATTAAAAATTATTATAATAAAGATAAAATAGATTATACCTAGAAATGCAAATTAAAAAAGATTTAGATCAATTACTAGGTATTTTACCACCTTCATTTGAAGCGAAAATTCAAAAACATTCGAAAAAACAGGCTTTAGTGGAAATTATTCTTGATTTAGGGCGACGTCCTGAAGCTCGTTTTCCAACTCATGCCGAATACTTATCCCCAAAATTAGTTACTTGGCAAGATTTAGATTACTCTATTAAATCCTTAAGTCAATTTGCAGATGATAACCGCGCAGGAATTGAGAAAACGTTACATCGAATTAGTTGTATTCGAAATCGGGAAGGACTAATAATCGGCTTAACTTGTCGTGTTGGCCGTGCTATATACGGTACAATAAATATTATCAGAGATCTCTTAGAATCAAAAAAGTCAATTTTAATTTTAGGATGCCCTGGGGTAGGAAAAACTACTATGATTCGTGAGATTGCACGCGTTATTGCTAATGAAATGGAAAAACGAGTCGTAATTATTGACACTTCAAATGAAATCGCTGGTGATAGTGATATACCTCATGTAGGTATTGGACGAGCGCGTCGAATGCAAGTATCACACAGTAATTTACAACATAACGTGATGATTGAAGCTGTAGAGAATCATATGCCGGAAGTAATTATAATCGATGAAATTGGTACTGAGCTTGAGGCTTTAGCTGCGCAAACTATTGCTGAACGTGGTGTTCAATTAATTGGAACTGCTCATGGAACTTTTTTAGGTAGTTTAATTAAAAATCCAACTCTTTCTGATTTAGTTGGGGGTATTGAATGTGTAACTTTAAGTGATGAAGAAGCCCGTCGAAGAAGTAGTCAAAAAACGATTCTAGAACGAAAAAATTTACCAGCTTTTCAAATTGCAATTGAATTAAATACACGAAATTCATGGACAATTCATGAACAGGTTGAAAATTCAATTGATTTCCTACTTCAAGGTTTACAACCTAAATTACAAGTTAGAAATATTGAAAATTTATCTTTAACAAAAATTTTATTAAGCAAATATATACCCAATGATTCCCCTAGTATAATTCAAGAGACCGCAAATAAAAATTGGCGTAATAAGCTCGTTAAAATCTCGAATTCTGATAATATGATACTTCAGGAAAGTTTAATTAAAAAAACAAATATTTTTGGACGTATTAAATTTAAATCCAGAGATTTTTTAAACTTAAAAATTGATAAAGATAACTTTAAACAAAAAAAGTCAAGATCTTTTTACTATGTATATCTGTATTCAGTATCCACATATAATTTTTTAAATCTTTCAAAATTATTAAAAGTAAGTTTGGTAATTACTGAACAACTAGAAAAAACAGACTATATCATTGGTTTAAAGTCACATTTAAAAAATAATAAAAAAATTTTAAAATTTGCATTAAATCATAAAATTGATATTTTATATCTAACGCAAAATAATATAACTGAGATGAATCAGACTCTATTAGATCAAAAAAATTTTCATATTGAATAACTTATTTTTCTTTTACAAATTTTAAAACTTGTAAAAGAAACTTTTTCATTAATCTAATTCAAAAACTTGGTTAAATACCTGTGATACTTTATCACCAGAATCAATTGTTTCTAATGGATCTTTACGTAAACGGTGACGCAAGCATAAGGTTATAATTTTTTGTATATCCTCAACTTCCACCTTAGTACGATAATTGTAAGCAGCGTACGCTTTAGCTGCGCGATTTGTTACGATATCACCACGTAAACCATCAACGTCTAAGATACTACAGACTTCAGAAATTTTAACACGTAAATTATAATCAATTTCCATTGTTGGTAATAATTCTTGAGCATCCGTAATACGCTTAGTTACAGCATCTTGTTCATCTTTATATTTGTCAATCCATTCCTGCGGATTAAGATCAAATGAAGTTCTTTCTTCAACAATTCTCACTCTTAATGTAGGATCTTTTACAGTTCTAATTTCAGCATGCATCCCAAATCGATCTAGTAATTGAGGACGTAGTTCTCCCTCTTCTGGATTACCAGATCCAACAAGAACAAATCTAGCGGGATGGCGAATTGAGATGCCTTCGCGCTCTACTGTATTCCATCCTGATGCTGCTGAATCTAAAAGAATATCTACTAAGTGATCATCCAATAAATTTACTTCATCGACATAAAGTATTCCACGATTTGCTTTCGCTAATAATCCTGGCTCAAATGCTTTAACACCTTCGGTTAAAGCTTTCTCAATGTCAATAGTTCCACACACTCTATCTTCAGTTGCACCCAGTGGTAAGTCTACCATTGGAATTTTAATTCCTTCAGTTTCTAATGTTTCATTATTACGATAGCGTGCTAAAACTTCTGCACTCATTAACTCTAGATCAGTTGGATGAGAATTAAAAGGATCACTTTTAACTATATCAATTTTAGGGAGTAAATCTGCAATCGCTCTAATTGTCGTCGACTTACCAGTACCACGATCACCCATAATCATAACTCCACCAATTTTTGGATCAATTACATTTAATTGAAGAGCTAATTTCATTTCTTCTTGTCCGATGATTGCACTAAAAGGAAAAATAGGTAAATTTGTTTTTTTAGTCATATTTTAATTTTTTTAAAGGTAAACGCTTGATAACCAAAAGTCTGTATAAAATTTTTAAATTTAAAGTGTTTTCAATTGGTTAGTTTTTTAAAATCAGGACTTTATGTAAATTTTGGATTATAATCGAACCTTAATATAAAAATCTTAGAAAAATAAATATTTAAGATATGAAAATAACCCCATAAAATTTAATTATTTAGTGCTGTTCCAAGTCGAATCGCTAAAAGAGAAGGGATAATTGCTATAGCCAGTGCGAATAAAATTTGTGAATCACTAAGCATTTTTTCGTTGAATTCTAAATTAAATATAAATTTTAGTAGAATAGTCTACTAAAAGAAATTATACACTTAGTTATCATATAATTCATTTTTAATTAAACTAAAATAATTAAACTAAAAAGAGAATTTTTAGTTTTTATGCTATGTAGAAAATATATTTTAGCAATTCTTACCGTAACCTAAAAAAGATTGAATCTCTATACATTGATTCATTACTAATAAATGTTTTAATAAAAAGATTGTAATGTTATATGTATCTAATAGGTAAAAATATTATTAATATTACACTATTAGATACAACTGATAGATTAATTTTTTAGTTAAATTAAAAGTTTTCGAAATATGAATATATCTGAAATTACATGTGATTTTTTAATTTGACTAATTTTTGAGCATAATCTTTCAAAATTTGATATTTAACGAAAACTTTAAATATCAAGAGTTTGGTCAAATGGAGATGAGTTAGTTTCACTTGTTAAGTTAACAGATAGCGACTGAATTTTTTTCGTACAATTTTCCATTTCTTGAACATCTTCCTGTTGTATAGCCATAGTTAGATCATTAATTAAACTATTAATTTCTGAAATTTTATCCTTTTGAGTTTCTGCTGTAGAAGCATCAAGATTTTCAATTTGTTTGTTAGTGTTATAAATTAATAAATCTGCAGCGTTTTTTGTCTGAATTAATTCACTACGTTTTTTATCTTCTTTTGCAAAACCTTCTGCCTCTTGAACCATACGATCAATATCAGATTCTGATAATTTAGACGAACCTTCAATTACAATAGAAGTCTCTAAACCTGTTTTGCTATCTTGGGCACGAACAGTTAAAATACCATTTACATCTATATCAAAAGTTACTTCAATTTTTGGTACATTTCTTGGGGCCGGGGCAATTCCATCGAGTTTAAAATCACCTAAACTTTTATTATCACTTGCAAATTCACGTTCACCTTGTAAAACATGAATTTGAACACTAGTTTGATTATCTTGTGAAGTAGAAAAAAATTCTGATTTTTTCGTTGGTACTGTTGTATTACGACCAATAATTTTAGTCATTACTCCTCCAAGTGTCTCAACACCTAAAGATAATGGAGTTACATCTAATAAAAGAATATCACGAACTTCACCCGACAAAACCCCGCCCTGTACTGCGGCACCAATAGCTACAACTTCATCTGGATTAACACTTTGGTTAGGTGTTTTTCCAGTTAAATCTTTAACTAATTCACGAACTGCAGGGATACGTGTCGAACCTCCAACTAATACGACTTGATCTAATTTATTTTTATCTAATCGCGCGTCTTTTAATGCCTGTTCTACTGGAACGCGACAACCTTGTATAAGTTTTTCTGAAAGTTTTTCAAATAATTCGCGTGTGAATTTAGTTTCAATATGCTTCGGTCCACTTTCAGTACCGGTAATGAATGGAAGATTAATTGTCGTTTCCGTTAACGTTGATATTTCAATTTTGGCTTTTTCCGCAGCTTCATTTAAACGTTGCATTGCTTGATTATCACCCTTTAAAGATATTCCTTCAGCTTTTTCAAACTCATCTAAAAGATGATTAACGATAACTTTATCAAAGTTATCGCCACCTAAACGTGTGTCACCTGAAGTTGAAAGTACTTCAAAAATACCATCACCAACTTCTAAAATTGAAACATCAAATGTTCCACCACCAAGATCGAAAACAAGAATTAACTCATTTTCTTGCTTATCTAAACCGTATGCTAAGGAAGCAGCTGTTGGTTCATTTATAATACGCAAAACTTCTAAGCTAGCGATCTTTCCAGCATCTTTAGTAGCTTGACGTTGATTATCGTTAAAATAAGCAGGAACAGTAATAACTGCTTGTGTTACGGGATTTCCAAGGTAAGTTTCCGCATCAGCTGTAAGTTTACGTAAAATTTGAGATGAAATTTCTTCAGGTGTAAAAACTTTTTTTAAGTTACTACAATTAATTTTAAAACTATCCGCTTCTTCAATTAAAGTATAGGAAACTTCTTTCAAATCCGGTGTTAAATCCTTTGGATTTGCTCCAATAAAACGCTTAACAGAGTAAAATGTATTATCGTAATTAATAACTGCTTGACGTTTAGCAAGTTGGCCGACTAATAAATCACCTTTTTTAGTATAAGCAACAACTGAAGGTGTAGTCCTTAATCCATTATTGTTTGGAATAACTGTTGGTTGAGTTCCTTCAATTACTGCAACGACCGAATTTGTTGTTCCTAAATCAATACCTAAAACTTTCTGCATATATTCTTATATTTTATTGTATTTGTAATTGTATTTAATAAACTAGTTATAGCAATTAAAAAATATTATGACAAAATTCTTTTTAGGAATAAATGTAAAACATTTAGTGATTGCTGGTTAGGTTTTTTGAAAAAACGTTTAATTCTTATATTTTGTTTTTGTAAAAAACATTTACATTAGTTTAACGTTCGTTATTAACAACTATGCACTCCGTTGTTAAAATCATACTTGAAATAGAAGTGGCGTTTTGTAGTGCAGAACGGCTAACTTTAGCAGGATCAACGATCCCTAATTCGTACATGTTACCATAAATATCTTCTGAGGCATTATAACCAAAAGTAAAATCTTCTTGTTCAATTTTTTCCATGATTAAATAACTATTTTTTCCAGCATTTTCAGCAATTCGGCTTAAAGGTGCTGTTATTGCTTTTGCTAAAATTAATGCACCAATTAACTCATCCTCACGTAAATTTAACTTAGCCCATTGTTTTAAACTTTCAGATAAATGTACAAACATACTACCACCACCAGGTACTATACCCTCTTCAACCGCAGCACGTGTCGCATTAATTGCGTCCTCGAGACGTAATTTTTTATCTTTCATTTCAGTCTCAGTAACAGCACCAACTTTAATAACAGCAACCCCACCTGAAAGTTTAGCAATACGATCTTGTAACTGTTCTTTTTCATAACCGTCATCAGTTAATTTACTTTGCTTACGTAAATTTTCACAATGTTGTGTAACTAACTTTTCGGTTCCATAGTTTACAATTGTTGTATCATCTTTAGTAACAATAACTCGACGAGCTTGACCCAATTGAGTTAGATTAATATTTTCTAAACTTAAACCAGTATCCTCTGTAATAACTTGACCTTCAGTTAAAATAGCAATATCTTCTAAAATAGGTCTACGACGTTGCCCAAAACTTGGAGCTCGTACCGCGCTAACATTAATGACATTACGTAATTTATTTAAAATTAAAGTCGTCAGTGCCTCTTTTTCAACGTCAGCCGCGATGATTAATAATGGACGTTTCGTTCTCGCGACTTGTTCTAAAACAGGAATTAAATCTTGTTTAACAAGAGTAATTTTTTTATCTGTTATCAAAATGTATGGATTTTCCAGAATCGCTTCCATACGTTCGGGATTCGTAATAAAATAAGGTGATATAAAGCCTTTTTCAAAACGCATTCCTTCAGAAATTTCTAATTCAATTGTTGTTGATTTTCCTTCTTCTAATGAAATTACGCCATCTTTACCAACTTTGGCTAAGGCATTAGCAATCATTTCACCAATCTCAAAGTCATTACCAGCCGAAATTGCTGCTACTTGTGAAATCGCTAATAAATCCTCAACAGGCCGAGAATATTCGTTGATGTTAGAAATTAAAAATTGTAAACCCTTTTCCATACCAATTTTTAATGAAATTGGATTTGCACCTGCCGTTAAATTTTTCATTCCTTCTTTAACCATCGCATAAGCCAAAACAGTTGCCGTAGTGGTACCGTCCCCAGCAACATCATTAGTTTTTGCTGCAGCTTGTCTTATGAGTGAAACACCCGTATTTTGAATATTATCTGAAAGTTCTATTTCTTTAGCAATTGTTACGCCATCGTTTATGATTTGAGGCGAGCCGTATTTTTTTTCTAAGACAACATTTCTACCTTTAGGACCAAGCGTAACTGAAACTGCCTCAACCATAATACTCATACCTTGCATCAAAGCACGACGTGCATCGTCTTTGTATAGAATTTTTTTACTTGCCATGATAATAAATTTTTATAAACATTTAATAAAGCTAATACAAGTATTTTATTAAAAAAAAAGGGAAAAAACAAGTATATGATTCGTTATAAAAAAAGATTCATTATAATTACTTGCATAATAGACTGAAATTTGTTATATTTATGTTGGTTAAGCCTGGATAGCTCAGTTGGTAGAGCAGTGGACTGAAGATCCTCGTGTCACCAGTTCGAATCTGGTTCCGGGCATTTTTTAAAAAAATTTTAAATTTACGTTGTTAGTATATGTGCTATAATTTTAGAGTATAGTTAATAATAACAATCATTTAGTAAAAAAAAAAATTATAAGGAATTGATAGTGAAACGTTTACTTATATCAGTTAGTATCATTTTTATGATGATTTTTAATAGCCCAAATACTTCATTTGCAAGTGTTGGTAATTTAATAGATTGTGATAAATCACCTGTTTTTACAAAACGTCTTAATGCTAGTGTTAAAAAATTAGAGGGTCGTCAAGCAAAATATGAGGCTGGAACTCCACCATTTTTAGCTTTGGAACAACAAATAAATCAAACGAAGACTCGTTTTGCTCGTTACAGTGATTCTGGTCTACTGTGTGGTAGTGATGGTCTCCCTCATTTAGTTGCGGATGGGCGTTGGTCTCATGCACCCGAATTTATTATTCCTGGTATTATGTTTCTTTATACAACTGGATGGATTGGATGGTCTGGCCGTAAATATATTCAAACAGTCGCAACTACCAAAAATCCTACTGAAAAAGAGATTATTATTGATGTTCCAGTGGCTTTAAATATTATGTTTTCAGGCTATTTATGGCCAATTTTATCATGGGGTGAATTTACTAGTGGTGATCTTGTTGCTAAACCAGAAGATATTACCGTATCACCACGTTAATCTTTTACTACAAATTTTAGTTATTTTATAATTTTTTGGTCATATATAATGAATAATATTAATTTTATTAAAAAAGTTTTTGTTTTTTTATTGTCTTTTTCTTTCAGTTTCAGTGTTTCAGCAATTGAATTAGATCAAGCAACACGTACAGTTGCTCTAGATTCGGCTGGTAATGGTGTTGTCTTAACTCCTGAACAGGTAAAACGTGGTAAACGTTTATTTAATGCTTCTTGTGGTTCGTGTCACACAGGTGGTATTACAAAAACAAACCCAAATGTTGGTTTAGATCCTGAAGGTTTAGCCTTAGCTACACCTAATCGAAATAGTATTACTGGTTTAGTAGACTATATGAAAAATCCAACAACATACGACGGTTTAGAATCTATTTCAGAAGTTCACCCAAGTATCTCTAGTGCTGACATTTTTCCAAAAATGCGTTCATTATCGGAAGAAGACTTGTTTGCTATTGCGGGTCATATAATGATTCAACCACAAATCATTTCTGAGAAATGGGGTGGCGGTAAAATTTATTATTAACTAATTTTTTTAAAAATATCAAATACTATTTTATGAATGATTTAAAAACTTATTTGTCGACAGCTCCTGTTTTATTAACTGTTTGGATGTCACTTACAGCAGGTATGATTATTGAAATAAATCGCTTTTACCCAGATGCTTTATACTTTCCGTCATACTAAGCTTTTTCAAATAGCTTATATACTTGCTACTTTCACTCAAATTTCTTCTATTACTAGAATTTAGCTTGGTTATGGTATATCATCTTATGGTTAAAAAAATTTTAATAAACAAGTAATAATTAAAAAATGACTATGTCAGGATTGTTCCAATTGTACCTTAAGTTTAGATCCATGAGAAGGCTGTATCGTAACTATGGTTTAATTAGAAGAATGATTAAAGCATGCATAGAGGTATATCGTAAGGATCGCCAAATTAAAAGCGCGATTAAAGTATTGAATGATTTTGTTAATTCTGAAACTTTTCAAGAATACATTATTCTGCATAAATATAATTCAATACTAAGTAAGGTACATGTTTATAGTCGAATATATAGATTTAGGATAAACAGAAGAACATATGCATTGCATATGTATATAGATGAATATAATCTAAAATTAAATATTGTTTATATATCGTTTAAATATTCATATAAGAAAGCTTTAATTAAAATAATTAAGACTTGTTTTTTAACTTTATTAGGGTAAAATAAAAACTAGGACTTAGGTGTAATTATAAATTAAGAATATTGTGTCAGAATTTTATGATAGCAGCACAATTTTTAATTTATAAACGTACACCTAAGTCTTTTTTTTTGCTATTTGAAACTGGTTTTTAAACGTGTTGCTTTACCAGAACGCTTTCTTAAATAATACAGCTTAGAACGTCTAACTTTCGCTGAACGTGTTACTGTTATGTACTCTATTTTTGGTGAATGAATTAAAAAACATCTCTCAATCCCAATACCTCCCAAAACTTTCCTAACTGTTATTGTTTTATTTAAATTAGAATTCTTTTTAGATATTACAACTCCCTCATAACCCTGTACTCTAGTTTTCTCACCCTCCCTAATTTGTACACCTAATTTTATGCTGTCACCAATTTGAATGTTTAAAATGTCTTTTTTTAAATATTCTGATTCGATCTTGTTTATAATTTTTTGATTTTTAATTTGTTCCATTTTTAGTAAAATTTCAAAGTAATAGGGTTAGTATACATTAATTAATAATTATAAAGAAACCCCTAAATTTTTAACTACCACGTCTTTCATTTGAGGAAATAGATGACAATACCTGTACAATAGTGAACCGATTAATGTTTGAACGTTTTACTGAGAAAGCAATTAAAGTTGTTATGCTTTCCCAAGAGGAATCACGTCGATTAGGTCATAATTTTGTTGGAACTGAACAAATTTTATTAGGTCTACTGGGTGAAGGAACTGGTGTTGCTTTTAAAGTTTTACGTGATGAAGGTTTAAATTTAAAAGATGCGCGTACAGAAATCGAGCGAATTATAGGTCGCGGTGCTGGTTTTGTTGCAGTCGAGATTCCTTTTACTCCTCGTGCAAAACGTGTTTTAGAAAATAGTATTGAAGAATCACGTGACTTAGGTCACGGTTATGTTGGGACCGAACATATTCTTTTATCTTTGTTAGAAGAGGAAGAAGGCGTTGCTTGGAGTTTGATTGAAGACTTAAAAGTTGACCTTGCAAAGTTACGTGAAAATATTTTAGCTGCTATTGGTAAAGATGGTCTTGAATTAAATGCTGTGGCCTTAGGTCGACGACGTCCCATAGGTGAGGATTTTGATGACCCAGATCGCGAACATTCGATCCAAGAATATACAACTAATTTAACACAACAATCTCGTGATGGTAAAATAGATCCTGTAGTTGGGCGTGGTAAAGAAATTCAAAGGGTTATACAAATTTTAGTTCGACGTAAAAAAAATAACCCAGTTCTTATTGGTGAACCGGGAGTTGGTAAAACTGCGGTCGCGGAAGGTTTAGCGCAACGTATTTATCAACGTGATGTTCCGGATATTTTACAAGAAAAAGAAATTTTATCTTTAGATATCGGTTTATTACTCGCTGGTACAAAGTATAGAGGTGAATTTGAAGATCGAATTAAACGTGTAATGCAGGAAGTTCAATCTTCTACAACTATTATTTTAGTAATTGATGAACTTCATAATTTAATTGGGGCAGGTGCTGCAGAAGGTGCAGTTGATGCTGCAAATATTTTAAAACCAGCTTTAGCACGTGGTGAACTACAATGTATCGGTGCTACTACCATTGAAGAATATCGAAAACATATTGAAAAAGATCCAGCATTAGAACGTCGTTTTCAACCTGTAACAGTTCCAGAACCAACGATTGATGAGACTGTGGAGATTCTACGTGGTTTAAGAAATCGTTATGAAAAACACCATATGCTAAGAATTGATGATAGCGCTTTAGATGCAGCAGCTTCATTAGGTGCTCAATTTATTGCGGATCGCTTTTTACCCGATAAAGCAATTGATCTTATTGATGAGGCATGTGCACGAGTTCGATTGAGTGGGTGTGGTTTACCTGAGGCAGCCCGAGAACTTGATAAAGAATTACGTGAAAAAATAATTAATAAAGATCTCGCGATTCGTGACCAGGATTTTGAGACTGCCGCAACATGGCATAAAAGTGAAATCGAAATACGTGCCCAAATTACAGCTATTTTACAATCTCAAACTGATTTAAAAACTCACTCAAGTTTTGAATTAACGGTTGGGGAAGAGGATATAGCTGATATTGTAGCGTCTTGGACAGGAATTCCAGTAAGTAAAGTTTCAAAAACTGAAACTGAAAAATTAGTAAAGATGGAAGAACTTTTACATGAGCGTGTAATTGGCCAAGAAGTTGCTGTTGAGGCAATTTCGCGTGCCATTCGTCGTGCTCGTGTCGGATTAAAAAATCCAAATCGTCCTATTGCAAGTTTTATTTTTTCGGGTCCAACTGGAGTTGGTAAAACTGAATTAACAAAAGCATTAGCATCTTATTTCTTTGGTTCTGAGGATTCAATGGTACGTCTAGATATGTCGGAATATATGGAACGTCATAATATTGCGAAATTAATAGGTTCACCTCCAGGGTATGTTGGTTTCTCTGAGGGTGGTTTATTAACTGAGCAAGTTAGACGTAAACCCTATACAGTTGTTCTTTTCGATGAAGTTGAAAAAGCTCACCCTGATGTTTTTAATTTATTATTACAAATTCTTGAAGATGGTCGTTTAACTGATGCTTCAGGTCGTTTAATTGATTTTAAAAATACTTTAATTATTTTAACTTCAAATATCGGTTCAAAAGTTATTGAAAAAGGTTCTGAAAAAGAAGATATTGGTTTTGACTCGTTAGATGAGAATGCTCAAAACATGGCTTATAAAAAAATGTCTGATGCTGTTCATGAAGAATTGAAACAATTTTTTAGACCTGAGTTTTTAAACCGTTTAGACGAAATAATTGTTTTCCAACAATTGACTCAACTTGATGTTCGTAAAATTGCAGACATTATGATTAATCAACTGTGTTCACGTATAAAATTACAAGGGTTTACATTAAATGTTAAAGAAGAGGTTAAAGATAAACTAGCAAAAGATGGTTTTAATCCAGTTTATGGTGCACGTCCATTACGCCGTGTAATTATGAGTTCGTTGGAAGACCCCTTAGCTAATGCTTTCTTAGGGGAGCCTTTACCTAATGGTACTGAACTTTTAGTTGAACTAGATTCAGAAAATAAAATCATTATCACAAACAATGGTATTGATCCTGTGTCAGTTGAAAAACCAAAGGCAGCGATTCCTCCTTCACCGAAATCGAAAGCTCCAAACTCGAAACGAGGAAAGCCGAGTTTAAAAGAAATGACAATTGAAGATCGTAAAACAGCAATAAATCTTTTAAAAAAGAGAGACGCTTTCGCAATACAATAAAAACATTTAAAATTGTATTCTTATAATCATAAATTTTTTCGTTAATAAGATATTGGATTAAGTAATTTAATCCATACCTTACTTAATTACTAAAATTTTTATATTTATTAATTAAAGTAACATATTTTTAATTTATTAATTAAACAAAATTATCAAATTTATAAGTTATGCTTATAAATTTGATATAAAAAATAAATATTTTTATTTTAATATTACGTTACTTAATTTGTAAATCGAAAAAATAATCTTTAGGTTGTAATATATTAGTGATTTTTAATGAAATATATTATTTTTTGAAGATAAAAAAATGTTTCTGATTTTTAAATTTTTTTCTCTATTAAGCTTTCATTAAAATATACGAAAAATTAAATTTTGTGGCTCGGATTTTTTATTTAAAAAAAAATTATAAATTTTTTTAACAATATACGTTTTAAGATATATTGCTAATTATTAACTTAAGTGCTAACCATATCTTTTTTTAAAGTGAGAAATGTAAAATAGCATTTATTTTTTCAATATTATTAGTCAAATTAATTGAATCAAAAAATTATTAATTTATATTTTGTAATTCAATTTTTATGAAAATACTCGACTTTGTAAAAAATCAATCGGCTCTAACGTAGTTAGGTGTGCTTTTGTTAAAATTTCAGAATTCCGTTCAAAAAGACGATTTGCTTGACGCATTCGTGCACGATCAATAGCATTTTTCATACTTCGGGCATTTGCAAATAAAGGCTGAGTTTTACGTAATGTAATATACTCTAATAAAACAGGTTCGCCTTCTAAAGTAATCTTATATTGGTTTTCAGCTAACATCTGTTTAGCAATCTGCACTAATTCTTCTGCGCTATAATCTGGAAAATGCACATGATTTGCAATACGTGAAGCAAGACCTGGATTAGATTCATAAAAAATATCCATTCTCTCTTTATACCCGGCTAAAATAATCACTAAATCATCACGTTGATTTTCCATTACTTGTAATAAAATTTCAATGGCTTCAGAACCATAATCTCTTTCATTATCTGGCTTGTACAAATAATATGCTTCATCAATGAATAACACCCCGCCCATTGCTTTTTTAAGAACTTCTTTGGTCTTTGGCGCTGTATGCCCAATATATTGGCCTACTAGATCATCACGCGTTACGGTTAATAAATGTCCTTTACGGATATAACCTAATTTATAAAGAATGTCGGCCATTTTTAACGCAACGGTTGTTTTTCCAGTACCTGGACTACCAGTAAAGGACATATGTAAACCAGGATTTCCCGAAAATAACCCAACTTTTTTTCTTAGTCGATCAACTAAAAGTAATGCTGCAATTTCACGAATTCGAGTTTTAACTGGTTTTAGTCCAATAAGATCAGATTCTAAATTACCTAAAATTTTTTCAATTTGGCTATTTTCATACTCTTCTCGGACTGAAACCATAAAATCGTCGTTATAAGCAGTAGGATTGTCTATATTGTTCATATTTGAGAGTTCAGGATATAAAATTAAAAACAAATGAAGATAAATTTGATATCATAGCTGTTTCAGATACATATACATTTATGATAAAAGTATTATAATTCAAGCTTCAGCCAAAAGTATACTTTTATCGAAAAAATATGTTTTTAAATAAAATTATAATTTTAATCTGAGCGAAACAGAAAGGATTGGCCCATAAGAAATTTAAATTTTTTAAAAAAAGTTTTTCAACATAAAAAAAGATTGATTATCATTAGAAATAAGAAAAAAAGAACTGATTATCTGAATTAGATAATAAAAACAATTTTAATCTAATTTTTTCAATTTTATTTTTTTTAACCCTTGACTTTTGAATAACCTTTTTTGTAAGATGATTCTCGTAGGAATTATAAGGATAAATCAAAAACCTTAAATTAAATACTAACATTCTGGAAATTTTTAGAGAGTTTGATCCTGGCTCAGGATGAACGCTGGCGGTATGCCTTACACATGCAAGTTGTACGGAAGCTTTATAAGCTTTAGTAGCGGACGGG